>ENA-OUQL01000009-OUQL01000009.1-human-gut-metagenome-genome-assembly--contig:-NODE-9-length-373709-cov-19.9821_pt1 | contig 373709 bp, 337 predicted proteins | sample MGYA00237945_ERZ548829 | MGnify/ENA primary metagenome ERZ548829 (study PRJEB26490, sample SAMN05194708) | human gut metagenome | biome: terrestrial biome; feature: human-associated habitat; material... | reverse complement strand
CCAGAATGAGCCTGTAAACATTAGGTTTACAGGCTCTTCTTTTTTCTTTCGTGGTATTGCGATATCATTAATAACGGAAAAAATATTACATCATTTCCCTTTTGGGACTTGGCATGAAGTTATTATACGAATCTTTTATAAGTATTTGGAAAAGTTTTTCTTGACGGACACTTCAAAGAATGATATGATAAATATACAAGAAACCGAAACGTTTCGGTTTTGCTTTTAGATTGGAGGAATTTTTATGCCATTAGTAACATCAGAAGCTATGCTGTTGGCAGCACAAAAGGGCGGCTATGCTGTTGGCGCCTTTAATGTGGAAAATATGGAAATGGCTCAGGCGGTGATCGCGGCTGCGGAAGAACTTCAGGCGCCTGTAATGATTCAAACGACTCCTTCCACTGTGCGGTATGGCAGCCTGGCATTATATCGGGCGAATGTGGCGGCCTTAGCTAAAGCCGCCAAGGTTCCGGTCGCCATGCACTTAGATCATGGAAACAGTTTTGAATTGGCGGCTCAAGCTTTGCGGGAGGGTTATACCTCTATTATGATCGACGGTTCTCATGAGATCTTTGAAGAAAATATCGCTTTGACCCAGAAGGTTGTGGCAATGTGCAAGCCAAACCAGATCCCTGTAGAAGCGGAGTTGGGAAAGGTCGGCGGTAAGGAAGATGACCTAAATGGCGGTGCCGGAGGGTATACCGATCCTTTAGAGGCGAAAGAGTTTGTAAAGCGGACGCAGGTTTCTTCCCTGGCGGTAGCGATTGGTACCGCTCATGGCGTTTATGTCGGCGTGCCCAAGCTGGATGTGGAGCGTTTGAAGGAAATCCGGAAAGTGGTAGAAATTCCTTTGGTGTTGCACGGCGCTTCAGGCCTGACGGATGAAAGCGTCCGAGAGTGTATTGCCGAGGGAATTTGCAAGGTAAATTTTGCCACAGAACTGAGAATTGCCTATTCTGATGGGATCAAGCAGGTATTGTCGGAAAAGCCCGATGTATTTGATCCAAAGGTTTACAGTAAGGCTGGCCGTGAAAAGGTCAAGGAGTTAGTGAAGAACCGGATGCAGGTCTGCGGCTGTCAGGGCCGGGCATAAGAAATACCTATCATTTCCAGCGACTCAGTTGGAATGCCTTTTTTGATCTATAAAGGAATGGGAAAGGGAGAACCAGCTGGAGAGGATAAAAACAGGATGAAAAAGAGGTGAAGGGATAAGCTGCGTTTCTTGCTGAAAAAGAAGCGCCGAAAGCCCATGTAGAATGGCGGCAACGATGAAGGATATCGCGAATAAAACGGGCCTGGGTTTGGCAACGATTTCCAAATATTTGAATGGCGGTTCAGTGAGGGAAAAAAACCGCCTGGCGATTGAAAAAGCGATTGCAGAGCTGGATTTTACGGTAAACGAGTTTGCCCGCAGCCTGAAGACCAGCAAGTCCAAAACGATCGGCGTTCTTATTCCGGAGCTGAGCAATGTTTTTATCACTTCAGTGATTACAGTTTTGGAGGATATTTTACGTCAAAACGGCTATGGCATTATTGTATGTGACAGCCGGACCGACGAAGAACGGCAGAAAGATGCGATCGAATTTTTGCTGAGCAAGATGGTGGATGGTATCGTTATGATGCCTGTGGGAAACGACAGTAAGTGCTTAAAGCCGGCTTTGGATAAAAAGCTTCCAGTGGTTTTGGTAGACCGGACGATACCCAGTTTGGAAAATCAGGTAGGGGAGGTCATGGTGGACAGCCGGGGAATTGCTAGAGAATGTACCTTGTGCTTTTTAGAAAGAGGCCACAGAAAGATAGGGATGATCGCCGGCCCCCGGGAGATTTCTACCTCACTGGGACGTCTCTCCGGTTACCGAAGCGCATTGGAAAAGGCCGGGGTTCCCTATGAGGAAAAGCTGGTGGTTTATGGCGGTTATACAATGGAAGGCGGCCATGAGGCTATGAATACCCTGCTGGATCGGAATCCAGAGCTTACCGGCGTTTTTGTCTCTAATTATGAAATGACAGTGGGGGCGATGCTGGCGCTTAACGAGAGAGGACTGCAAATTCCCAGAGAGTTGTCGTTGATCGGGTTTGATAATTTTGAATTAGCCCGGGTAGTCAAGCCGCGTTTAACCATAGCGGAACAGCCTATCGAGGAAATCGGCAGGAAAGCCGCTCAACTCCTTTTGGAGCAGCTTCAGGAGAAAAAGCCGCCCCGGAGAGTTGTGCTGGATGCTCGTCTCAGGCTGGGCGACTCTGTCCGGCGCATATTATAGCTGACGGCCCGCTTGATGCTGGGGACAGAGCTTTTTTGCTGGCTTTGTTTAGAATTCATTTGAGCTGTCTTTTATAGGACAGCTCAGCTTTGCGATCAAAAGCGAAACGTTTCTTATATTTTCAGAATAAAGGAGGGTATCCATGGCTGACTTATTACTTGGCATAGATATCGGAACCTCGGCATGCAAGGCTGCGGTGTTTACGCTGGATGGCCAGGTCGCAGCCCAGTGCAGCGAGGAATATGAAGTGTTTTACCCCCAGCCGGGATGGGCGGAGCAAAACCCGGATGACTGGTGGAAAGCAGTGTGTGCTTCCATTCAGCGGATTGGGCAGCAAGGAATTCCTTTGGAGGAAGTCCGCGCAGTAGGAATCGACGGCCAAAGCTGGTCCGCGATTCCTATGGACCGTGAAGGTCAAGTACTGCATCCGACACCGATTTGGTTTGACACTCGGGCGGAAGGAATCTGCCGGGAATTGAAAAATCGAATCCCTGAAAAGGAAATTTTCGACCTGTGCGGAAACCCTTTGCAGGCCGCGTATACTTTACCTAAGATTTTATGGTTTCAAAAGTATCATCCTGAAATTTATGAACATACCTATCAGTTTTTACAGTCCAACAGCTTTATTGCCTACCGGCTGACAGGGGAGTTTACCCAGGACCGCTCCCAGGGCTATGGGCTCCAGTGCTATGATATTCAAAAGGGAGAGTGGGATCTTTCCATGTGCAGCAGAATGGGGATCGATCCCCAAAAGCTGCCGAAGCTGTTTGACTGCCACGAAATTGTAGGAACGGTAACCGCCAGGGCATCGGAGGAAACCGGTTTGCTGGAGGGGGTTCCCGTGGCCGCGGGGGGCTTGGACGCTGCCTGCGGTACTTTAGGGGCCGGCGTCATTAGAGACGGAGAGACTCAGGAGCAAGGCGGCCAGGCCGGGGGAATGAGTATCTGCATGGAGAGCTTTCATTCAGATCCCAGGCTGATTTTGAGTCATCACGTGGTGCCGGGCACCTGGCTTTTGCAAGGCGGCTCTGTGGGTGGCGGCGGCGTGATGCGCTGGATCTCCCAGGAGCTTGGCGCCGCGGCCAGGATGCAGGCGGAGAAAAACGGCACTTCACAGTTGTATGAGCTGGACCGGGAGGCGGAAATGGTTTCTCCCGGTGCGGATGGCGTAGTATTTCTGCCCTATATGGCGGGAGAACGTTCTCCCATTTGGAACCCCAGGGCAAAGGGAGTGTTCTTCGGATTGGATTATTCCAAAACAAGAGGGCATATGATCCGTGCTGCCATGGAGGGCGTAGGCTTTTCCTTGCGGCATAATCTGCAGGTTGCTGAAGAGGCTGGCGTGCGGGTCAGCCAGCTGAGGGCCCAGGGCGGCGCCGCCAATAGCAGGCTGTGGACGCAGATGAAGGCGGATATTACTGGAAAGGAAATCCTGGTTCCCGGTTCGGATACCGCGGGAGCGCTGGGAGCCGCTATTTTAGCTGGCGTAGGCGCGGGGCTTTACCAAAGCTTTGAGGAGGCGGTAAGCCGTACTGTGACGATTCGCCGGTCTCATAAGCCTGCCGAGGAAAACCGTCCAATCTATGAGGAAGCCTACCGGCAATACCGGTACCTGTATGAAAACCTGAAGCCTATGATGAGCGATAAGGAGGAACAATAAATGAAAGCAGCAGTTTTGTATGGCAACGAAGATCTCAGATATGATGATTATCCCACTCCTGAGGTAACGCCTGGTACGGTCAAGGTGAAAGTCGGGGCTACCGGAATCTGCGGTTCCGATGTGCCTCGGGTGCTTCACCATGGAGCCCATTTCTATCCCGTTGTGCTGGGCCACGAGTTTTCCGGCGATGTAGTAGAGGTGGGGGAAGGCGTAACCAAGCTTAAGGTGGGAGATACCGTGTCCGGAGCGCCCCTTCTGCCGTGTATGAAATGCGATGACTGCCAGAATGGAAACTTTTCTCTGTGCAAGCACTACAGCTTTATCGGCTCCCGGGAGCAGGGAAGCTTTGCGGAATATGTTGTGCTGCCGGAACAAAACGCGGTAAAATACGACAGCTCCATCCCCTATGAGCAGGCCGCTATGTTCGAGCCGTCTACCGTAGCCTTGCACGGCTTGCTCTGCAATGACTATCAGGGCGGCGGTAATGTGGCGATCCTGGGCGGCGGAACCATCGGCCTGTTTACCGCTCAGTGGGCAAAGATTTTCGGCGCCAAGCAGGTGGTGGTTTTTGATATTTTGGATTCCCGTTTGGATCTGGCCAAACGTTTGGGCGCCGACGCGGTGATCAATTCTAAGGAGGAAGGCTATCAAAAACAGGCCTTGGAGCTGACGGAGGGCAAGGGCTTTGATTATGTTTTTGAGACCGCGGGAAACCCAGTGACAATGCAGATGGGCTTTGAGCTGGCGGGCAATAAGGCTAAGGTTTGCTTTATCGGCACGCCTCATGTGGATATGACCTTTACGCCGAAGCTCTGGGAAAACATGAACCGGAAGGAGTTTAAGCTTACCGGCTCTTGGATGAGCTATTCTTCCCCGTTCCCAGGAAAGGAATGGGAGCTGACTGCTCATTATTTCGCTACAGGCCAGCTAAAGTTCGACCGGGAGCTGACCTATAAAACATTTCCTATGAGCCGGGCCCAAGAGGCTTTTGCGCTTTATAAAATTCCCGGCGAGGTAAAGGGAAAAATTATGCTGGTAAATGAGTGAGGCGGTTTCTATGATCACAACAGTAACGCTGAATACCTCGGTGGATAAGTTGTACCTAGTGGAAAAGCTGGAGGATTACACCGTAATGCGGGTAAAAAAGGTAAGCAACACAGCGGGCGGCAAGGGCCTGAATGTATCTAAGGTAGCTTATCTGCTGGGAGAAAAGGTATCTGCCCTCGGCTTTGCCGGCGGGTTTAATGGAAGCTATGTGTCCAGCCTGCTGGAAGCGCAGGGAATCCGGGCTGGATTTACCCGTATTCAGGCGGAAACCCGTTCCTGTATCAATATCCGGGAGCTTTCAACAGGAAGGCATACGGAATTTTTAGAGCCGGGAGCACCGGTCACCCATGCGGAATGTGATGAGTTCTTGAGCGGATACCGAGAGACTTTGCCAAATTCCCAGGTAGTAACAATTTCCGGCAGCGTTCCTGCCGGCGTGGAAGTGGATTTTTACGGAAAATTGGTTTCCTTGGCGAAACAGGGGGGGATTCCAGTAATTGTGGATACCAGCGGAGCTTTGCTGGCGGAGACCGTAAAGGCAAAGCCCACGATGATTAAGCCGAACACGGATGAGATTGGACAGCTTTTGGGAAGAAGAGTTCAATCCCGGCAGGAGGTCATCGACGCCGCTTGGGAGCTGCACCAATCCGGGATTCCTTATGTGGTGGTGTCCTTAGGAAAGGATGGCTCGGTTATGGCCTGCGAAGAAGGAATCTTCCAGGGGATCACCCCGGACATTCCAGTAGTGAATACCGTGGGCTGCGGTGACAGCATGGTAGCTGGATTTGCGGCAGCTATGGCACGGGGAAAGGGGCCAGAGGAAATGCTGCGTTTGGCGACGGCGGTTTCCACCGCGAACGCTTTGACAATGCAGACAGGACATTTTGAACAGGAAGATCTTGACCGGGTTCTTCCCTTGACGGCAGTTAAGAAAATAAAATAGCGGGGAGATACGGGGCAGGAACGATAAAAGCGGCCTAAAGAGCGGAGAAACCTAGAATAATCAGAGGCTTCGCCGGCGGTTTCCTGAAATGGATAAAAATTGGCTTAACCAAGATTGGGGGAAAACGCCTTGATAGGACAGCTTGAATCAGCTTCTGTTAGAGAAGATCAAAATAAGGCTGAATGCGGAAAGCAAGAGATGACCGTATCTAAATTTAGTAAAAGCAAAGCAAAGTTAGAAGAAATAAAACAGATAGGAGAGAAGAGAATGAGTCAATTCATTGATCCGACGAAGGTGCCGAAGCGCAGGCTGTATACGGGAGAGGAAATCCCATGTATCGGAATGGGGACCTTTGGTTCCGACCGTTTTAGCGCGGAGGAAATTTCGAACGCGGTTTACGGGGCGATCCAGTGCGGCTACCGGCTGTTTGACTGCGCGTCGGTGTATCAGAACGAAGACCAGATCGGGGAGGTGTTTGAAAAAGCGTTTCGGAACGGTCTGGTGAAAAGGGAAGAGCTTCACATCACGTCAAAGGTGTGGAACGATATGCACGGAAGGGGAGACGTTCTGCTTTCTCTGGCGAAGACCTTAAAGGACTTAAAGCTGGATTATGTGGATACTTATTTTCTCCATTGGCCATTTCCGAATTATCACGCGCCGGGGTGTGACGGAGACGCTCGGAACCCGGATTCGAGGCCGTTTTCTATAGAGGAGTTTATGGCGACCTGGAGGCAGCTGGAGCGGATTCAAAAGATGGGGCTGGCGAGGAATATCGGCATGTCTAACATGACGGTGGCGAAGCTGGAAGCGGTGCTGCCGCTGTGCGAGATCAAGCCGGTTCTTATCGAGATGGAGCTGCATCCGTGCTTCCAGCAGCAGGAGCTGTTTGATTACTGCGTAGGACAGGGCATCCAGCCAATCGGTTTCTGTCCCATTGGTTCCCCGACAAGGCCTGAACGGGATAAGACGGCGGAGGACGTGGCGGATATTCAGGTGCCCGAGGTGGTAGAGATCGCGAAGGCTCACAACGTCCACCCGGCGGTAATCTGTCTGAAATGGGCGGTTCAGAGAGGGCAGATTCCGATTCCGTTCTCCATTTATGAGAACGAGTATGTAAGCAACCTGCGCTGTACAGTGGAGGATCCTCTGACGGAGAAAGAGATGGAGGTTATGAAAACTGTGGACCGCAACTGCCGTCTGGTCAAGGGGCAGGTATTCCTCTGGGAAGGCGCCAAGGGCTGGGAAGACCTCTGGGATTTGGACGGCACGATTACAAAGTGAAGGGATTTTTAGTAGTGTTATAGACTGCAACAGAGCGCTTTTTTGCAGTTTCACTATGGGGCCCATTAGGAAAACCTATAATTATGCGGCGCAAAAAAATTGGCGCCGGTACAGATGACCCTGTTTTACAAGTGATATCCATTTTTGTGCTGTCAGCTGGCGCGTAATAGGAAAGCCGGCTGACAGCTGTTTTTATTTTTTACTGATCAAGACTGCTTTTTGGCGCTGACTCTTCCTATTCCGCATAATAGCAGGAACGATAGGCGTCAGTTAGGTAATCCGTGAGCCCCAGCCTTGTTTAAAGAAATTTTAGAATCACAGATGTTGAAAATAGTTTGTCGGAGCGGCCGAGTTTATAAGTTTGCTTCTCCGATTTTTTTATTGTGCAATACCTGGCGATAGGGAGATATGCTTATGCTTTACAAGCTGCTCTTATGAAATATAAAGTCAGTTTTTATAAAATCTAAAAAAATAAAGGTGCTTTTTCGCTTTTTTAGTTGAAGTTTTTTCTAGCTTTCGGTATACTAGTCCCATATCTATTTTAATTGCGGAGGGGAATTTAAGTGAAGAAGGGAAATCCTTGGGCTCTGCTGCCTATTCTTTGTTTTCTAGTTGTGTTTATCGGTATGGGAGTCTGGCTTAATGATTTTTACGCTATGCCGGCAATCGTAGGATTTCTAATCGCCCTAGGGGTGGCTTTTTGTCAGAACAGAAAACGCTCCTTTTCGGAAAAAATGGAGGATGTCACTCATAGTATGGGGGATTCCAATGTGATGATTATGTGTCTGGTCTTTGTAATGGCTGGGGGATTTTCCGGCGCAGTACAGGCTGCCGGAGGCGTAGACAGCACAGTAAACTTTTCACTCTCCATTTTACCGCCTTCTGTTGCGGTAGCCGGCTTATTTATTATTGGATGCTTTATTTCTACCGCAATGGGCACCTCGGTGGGCACCATTGCGGCCTTGGCTCCGATCGCAGTGGGAATTAGTGATAAAACCGGAATCGCGGGAGCGTTGTGCATCGGTGCCGTGGTTTCAGGCGCAATGTTTGGAGATAATCTTTCGATGATTTCAGATACCACGATTGCGGCCACTAGAACTCAGGGCTGTGAGATGAAGGATAAATTCCGTGAGAATTTCAAAATCGTGCTTCCCGCGGCAGTAATATCCTTGGTTTTATTTTTAATACTTGCCAGCGGCGGCGACTATACGTTTACAGGGGATCGTTCCTATAATCTTTTTAAAATCCTTCCTTACCTGGTGGTTTTGATTGGGGCGCTGCTGGGAATGAACGTCTTTGTGGTTCTGGCGCTTGGAATTGTTTTATCCCTTGTAGTCGGAGTAGCTACAGGTGCGTTTGCTTGGACGGATATGTTCCGCGTGGTGTTTGAAGGACCTGATGGTGCCGGCGGTATCAAGAATATGTACGATATCACAGTAATTTCAATTGTAGTGGCAGGCATTATCGGCCTGGTAAAGGCAAACGGTGGAATTGATTTCATTTTAAACGGCATTAAGAAGCGGGTGAAAACTCCCAAAGGAGCGCAGTTGGGAATTGCCGCTTTAAGCTCATTAGTGGATATTTCCACGGCTAACAATACGGTTGCTATTGTAATGGCAGGGCCGATTGCGAAGGACATTTCAAATGAATTTTCTATTTCGCCTAAACGTACGGCGGCTATCCTGGATATTTTTACCTCCGTGTGGCAGGGAATTATCCCCTATGGCGCCCAGATTTTATATGCGTGCGCAGGTGCGGCCGCGGTGGGTATGACCCTGTCGCCAGTGGAATTGTTTCCTTACTTGTTTTATCCGATTTTAATGGGAATCAGTGCGGTAGTGTTTATCCTGTTTTTTGGGAATCGTAAAAAAAGTAAAAATTAGAGTCCGCAGCGGCAAATAAAAAAATGGAGATGACACTGTCATCTCCATTTTTTTATTTGCTTTTTTATCTTTTTTGATGTATTTAGGCACAAATAGTCTTTTTAACTTTAATAGATAATCCAATTAAAGCGAAAAAGCGCTTGTTTTATGTCGAAAAGATAAAAATGGCTTAATACCGGGCTTTTTTAGAATTTTTAAGATGCAAAAAATTGTAAGGGAAAAATATATTAATATCAGTAAGTAAACGATATTTAATTAAACACTATTTACTAAAGCAAGAAAGAAACTATTTTTTGAAATTATTATTGACAAATAAATAATAAAATTGTATACTAATACCAAGCTTAAAGGAGCTTTTACAAAAAAGCTTTTTAACTTTTTGAAAAACTAGTCAAATTTAGTAAATGTATCTGGCGAAGCTAAAAAAATCTTTTTTTTAATTTAAAAAGTAATTACTAGATTATTACATTTAATTTTTGTTTAAACTGAATTTTACATCGGGATTTAATTACCTTTTATTAAACGATACAAATAAAAATTATGCAAATTACTATTATTTATTTCGATAAATAAAAATAGTTAAAATTGAATAAAATAATGGAGTTAAGAAATTAAGGATTATACCCCAGTGGGGTTTAGAAGGAAATTATGCTTAAGAAAGCGTTTTAAATTGAAATTTTGTTTAGTTTGTGAATGTATACTTTTGTGGACGAGTTTATTTAGGCAAAAAGGAAGCGTTATTTTGCCTAAATAGCAAAATAACGCTTCCTTAATCAGGGATTGCCTTTTATCTTTAAAAGTATAGATTTCACAATAGAGTTCTCAAGACTAATGGGTATCTTATGAGCAACTTTGGTAAAAATGTTTGTGATGGTTTTCTTTCTGCTTATCAGCATGCGTGGTGAAGACGTTCGCTGAAAAACGAATGGGAAATCAAAAACATTTTGGTATAGTCAATTAATTCAGAAAACAGGAGGAGAAGTTATGTTTAAGAAATTATTGGCTGGCTTACTTGCTGCTTCCTTAGTGCTGTCTTTAGCAAGCTGTAATAACGGCGGCGGAGAGACTTCCAGCACCGAGTCTACCGGCGGCGATTCTTCTGCCGCTGAATCTACCGGCGGCAATGAAGGCGGAGACGGAGAGTATTCCGGCACCTTGACCATCTGGGAAGGTGATCCCACCAGAGCTGTTTGCGGCGACGCTTACAAGGCTTACTTCGCTGAGAAATATCCGAATCTGGAAATCAAGATGGAGACTAAGACAGAGAACACCTATCAAAGCGCGCTGTCATCCGCGTTTGGCGCCAACCAGGGCCCCGATGTATTCTGGAACTGGGGCACCAAGAATGGTATCCTGGAGAGCATAGTTGCTGAAGATTATGTAATGCCTTTGACTGACATCGCTGATATGTCCTTGTTCGAGAAGGACGGCGAAAAGACCATGATCAGCGGCATCTGCTATGTGGATGACGTTCTCTACGGCGTTCCTACCGCGGCTGTCGATACCCGTACGATTTACTACAACAAGGATATCTTTGAGGAGCACGGCTATGAGCCCAGCACCGACCTGGCCGATTTTGAGGCTATGTGCGACCAAATGCTGGCCGATGGTATTCAGCCCTTGACTGTTGCCGCTACTGAGTATTCTTCTCTGTTCCATGTTTATGACTTTATTCTCTGTGCCTGCAAGGGCGGTCCTGAGTTTATTAAGGACACTGAGGCCGTCAAAGCGAAGCAGAACGATCCCAGAGGCGTATATGCTCTTGAAAAATATATGTCTTGGAGAGACAAGGGCTACTTCTCTCCTGCTTCTACCGGTAACGACGCTTCCGCGGCTGTTCTGGAGTTCGCCACCGGCGGTACCGCGATGATCATCTGCGGCTCTTGGCTGCTGTCCAACGTAAAGGGCGCCAATGAAGACTTGAACTTCGGCGTTTACAAGTTGGCCAACGAGGAAGATGGCAAGATCTATTCCTGCATTACCGCTAACGGCGCTTATAGCATTGCGGCCAATACTCAGAATCTCGACAACGCTAAGATGTTCATCGAGTGGATGTGCACCGCTGAAGCTCAGAAGACCTGGATGGATGCCTGTAACTCTGTGCCTGGTATCCCTGAGGTTGAGGCTGCCGATCCGATCGCTACTGAAATCGGTACTGCCGACGAGCAGATCTCCGGTTACTATGAGCTGCTGGCTGCTACCGCTGTTAACGGCACTCCTAACAAGGCTGACGAAGAGAACTGGGTTCCGCTGTGGAACGGCCAGATCACTGTTGAAGAATTCGCCAACAGAGTTGCTGAGCAGCAAGACGCTGTAAAATAATTGATAGTTATCTTATTTGGTTGAATGTATTGTGGCGGGCAGGGGCTTCACCCCCCTGTCCGTGATTCATATTAGGGATACGGCTGATTAAAAACACCGTGTCGCCAAAAAGGAGAATGGTTCTATGAAGAAGTCAAGGCCTTATATCTGGTATATGCTGCCCGGCTTGATTTTTTATACGGCATTTATGATTTTGCCGATCTTTTTAACCGCTTTAATCAGCTTAACTGGGTTTAACGGCGTTAACTGGGATACGCTGACCTGGGTAGGCGGTGACAACTATGTAAAGCTATTTACTGATCCTAGTAATTCTTCTGTTTATTGGAATGCTTTAATTAACAACTTGAAGTTTATCGCGGTTGAATATGTAATCATTATTCCTATTCAGCTGCTTGTATCTTATGCGTTTTACCGCAAGATTCATTTCCATAATTTCTTAGAGGGCGTTTTCTTCCTGCCCTATGTTTTCAGCGCCGCTGTCATCGGTTTCTTCAGCACCATCGTGTTTAATGAGAGCTTTGGCATGGTCAATAAGGTGTTAATGGCGCTGGGTGTTTCTAAGGTTAATTTACCGGTGTTCTATGCAGATACCAGCCATGCTTTCGCTTTAATGATGGGAACCGGTATTTGGTACAGCTCTGTTATCGGTATGATGATTCTTCTTTCTAATATGAAAAATATTCCCGCGGATGTTATGGAAGCGGCTACCGTGGACGGTGCCAATGAGTGGAAGAAGTTCATTCACATTATTTTACCTGACCTCGGACCTGGTATGATTAATATTATCGTACTGGATGCTATTTGGGGAATTACAGCGTTCGACCTGCCCTATGTTTTGGGCGGACCGTACGGACGCGGCGGTGCCATCGACTTCGTTAATATGATGTTCTACCGTACCGCGTTTGGTAGCGGCGCTGTGAGCTCCGTACAGACAGACTATGGCCTGGCCGCGGCAATCGGTACTACTACTTTTGTGATTATCTTAATTTTGACTGGTATTTTGCAGTCTGGCTTAAGAAGAGTAAAAGTGTGGAACGAGTAAAAGCGGATTGATGACTGACCCGAAACTGAAAACCGAGGTGTTACTATGAAAAAGAAGATTGGGAGGACCAGTTGGATTCCGACCATTTTATTTCTGATCTATGGTTTGATCGTTTTCATCCTGCTTTATGTAACGATCGTATCCTCCTTCAAGAGCAAGACTGAAATTACCACCAATATGTTCGGTTTGCCTCAGCAATGGAGGATTGAAAACTATGTTAGAGTTATTCAAGACGAGCATTTCCTTACTTACATGCTTAACAGCCTGATTCTGTTGGTAGGTTCTATCGTTGGGCTGCTGATCGTATCTTCTCTCTTGGCTTATGGACAATCCCGCTATCAATTTAAAGGCAAGGCCTTTTTAGAGACCTTTATTTTGTTCGGTATGATGTTCCCGATCCAGCTGGGCGTTTTGGTCAACTATCAGGTTATCAACGCTATGGGCTTGATCAGCACTCTGCTTGGTCTGATGCTGGTCTATATTGGAAATATGTCCCTGGCATGTTTCCTGTTCATGAAGTTCTTTAAGCAGCTTCCTGGCGAGCTTTCTGAAAGCGCTAAGATTGACGGGGCCAATGAGTTCCAGATTTTCTATAAAATCATGATGCCCTTGTGTAAGCCTGTAATCGGCACTGTGACCCTGGTTTGCGGATTGCAGATTTTTAACGATTTCTATATGCCCTTGATTTTCCTGTATGGCGATTCCAGAACCGCGCCGGTTATTATCCAGACTTATGTACAGAACTTCTTGCTGTTTATTGATGTTCTGTTCCCAATGGTAGTAATTAATATTGTTCCGATTTTGATTTTGTTCATTGTGGCACAGAAGCAGTTAGTAGAAGGCTTAACTGCCGGCGCTGTCAAGAGTTAAATAGTAGTAATTGATGATTGATTTTAGTTTTGGATATCCCTTCGTCATTTGAATGGATTGTGATAGCGTTTGCCCAGAAAGCAGGGCGGATAAACTGCTTTTGCTTTTAGACAAAATAATAATTGCGTACGACGAGTAAATCATTCTCTTTTTGGCTTATCCATCAGAAGAAGGGTTTCTTCACAAAAGCGCGGCCACGAAAGTGGCCGTGCTTTTGTGCGTTCTGAGAGAGATCAAGACATGGAAGTGGTTAAGGTTGATTTTTGCATCAAAACTCCCTATAATAAGGATAGGTGAAAATGCTTTTATATGCCGGAGCTATAAAATGAATTGTAAAACGCTGAGAGGTGCTATTATGTATTATCCTCCTTATCCGCCAAGATCGCAGCAAGATTTAAGGAATTATCACCAGTTTGTGCCCAGCTATGAGGAATATGAAGAGAAAAATCAGATCAGAAGACAAGCCAATAAAATCGGCTTAACTATGGTGGGAAACCGCTTTTTTTATTTGATCTTTTCTCTTTTCAGCAGCTTTTTCCTGTTGCTCATCGGACTTATGAGCGTGGACTATTACAGCGGAACTTATGAATATGATCTAACTGGTATGACTCTTTTTTCCATGATTATTTACAGCGTATGCTTCTTTTTTCCCTTCCTGATTTTGGCAAAGGCCGGTGATGAGTCTATCAGCAACCTTTTGCCTTTTGAGAAGGTAGGAGGAAGGGTTACTGCTCTCTTGGTGCTGGCGGGTGTAGGAATCTGTATGAGTTTGAATATTCAAACCAGCATGATGCTTACTATAGGGGAAATTGTGGGAATCCACATTCCTCTGCCCGAGAGTCCTTACGAAAATACGGTTTCCTATATCATTGTTAGTGTATTAACCACAGCCCTTTTACCAGCCCTTTTGGAGGAATTCGCTTTCCGGGGCGTTATTTTAGGTTCTTTGCGCAGATTTGGAGATGGCTTTGCGGTGATTATTTCCGCGATGCTGTTTGGGATTACTCATTTTTATATTACACAAATCCCCATGGCCTTTATTCTGGGCTTGGTGATGGGATTTATTGTCGTAAAAACCAATTCCCTCCTGCCGGGAATTTTGATTCATTTTTTTAACAATTTTTTTGCCGCAGGAATTGACGCGCTTTCCCATAATATTTCTCCGAAGCTTTATATTCTTATTTTTTATGTGGCTACCTATCTTTTGCTGGGAATTGGAATCCTTTGTGTGCTGAAGCTTTCAAAGTCCAAAAACAGCTTGATCTCCTTTCCTGAAAGAGCAAAATGCGTGTTACCGCTAAAAAAGCGAGTGGCTGTTTTTTGCTCTTCTGGTGTGATGATTTCCGCTTTTGTTTTGTTTGGAATTTGCATCCTTTTGGGAAGCCTGGGAGTTTTATAAATGGAACCAGATAAGCTGACAGATTTGGAAGACAAAGCTTGGATGCGCGAGGCCCTAAAGCTTGCGGATTTGGCTGCGGCGGAAGGTGAGGTACCGGTAGGGGCCGTGATTGTGAAAGACGGTGTGCTGATTTCAGCTGGAAGAAATCGCAGAGAGCTAGGAAAAAATGCTCTGTATCACGCAGAGCTGGAAGCGATTGACGGCGCTTGCAAAGCCTTGGGCGGCTGGCGGCTGTGGCAGTGTGACCTGTATGTTACCCTGGAGCCATGTCCCATGTGTACCGGCGCTATCATCAACGCCCGGATTCGGAGACTTTGTTACGGCGCTAAAGATCCAAAGGCGGGTTCCTGTGGGTCAGTCGTCAATCTTTTTGAGCTTCCGTACAATCATAAGCCCCAGGTGATATCCGGTGTCCTGGAGGAAGCATGCGCTGAAAGGCTGAGCGGATTTTTCCGGTCACTGAGAGAAAGAAAAAAGAATGGCGAAAGATAAAAACTCCCCTCTTCGATTTTATCCAAAGAGGGGAGTTTAGCTTATCATCGATAATTTACATTTCTCTCACAAATTCGTTTTTATCTAAAAAGAACCGGTCGCCGTTAAAAGAAAAATGATAGGTATTGATTTGTTCTTTTCCAAGGACAGAATAACGAATTTCAATTGTGCCGTTTTCGTTTAAGACATAGGTTCCAGGAAAATCGACAAAGCCGTAGGTTGTAAGAATTAGATTTTGATCGTCTAAAAAGCTGTATTCTGTGAGGCCGTATGTATCCTTCCATTGGCCTTGCAAGGGATTCTCAGAATTCGGTTCCAACGTGGCGGAACAGCCGGCAAAGAGGAAAAGAGAAACGGAGAGCAAAATACCGGCAAGGAGTTTTTTGAATTTTTTTCGCAATCGGCACACCTCCTGACGAGATATATTGTAGCATATTGGCAGAATGGGAGCAAGGCGGAGTTTATGGGAGAAAAAGTGACAAAACTTGACAAGGGCTTTCGCCGCGGGTACACTTATACTATCGCGGGTATAGGAAAGGGGAGTGGGAAATGGTGGTACTGACAGAAAATGCAGTCTTCATCTCGAAGCTGGTAATCAGCTTTGCCTTATACAGCTTATTGGGATGGGCATGCGAGTCAACCTATTGCTCAATTCCAGCTAAAAGGTTTATTAACCGGGGCTTTTTAAACGGCCCGTTTTGTCCTGTGTATGGGGTAGGAGCCTTACTGGTCATTTTTCTTCTGCGTCCCTTTACTCAAAATCTATTGGTGCTTTTTGTGTTTGGCGTACTCGTGACCAGCGTCCTGGAATATATCACAGGCTTTTTGCTGGAAAAATTATTTCATACCACTTGGTGGGACTATAGTAAACGAAAGTTTAATATTAAGGGCAGAGTATGCTTGAGAAATTCTTTGCTGTTTGGAATTTTATCCGTACTTTTGCTGCACTTTATTAATCCTTTTGTCGAGAAGCTGGAAGCTTGGATTCCTGAGTGGGCATTGTCGGCCATCGCCTTTGTTTTTCTCTTTTATTTTATTACCGACAGCGTGATTACAGTGCGCAGTATCCTGGCTATGAACGGTAAATTGGATGAACTGGAAAAGGTGCTGGAAGAGATAAAAAATAAGGGCGAGGAGAATCGGGAACGGCTTCAGCAAAGCTTTGAAAGTAAAGTCAACGCTACCAGGGAAGCGGTTTTGGAGCTGCAGGCCGCATCTGTTGAGCGCCTCCAGGAACGAATGGAGACAATCAGCAAAGGGCTTAATTCCGGCGCGCAAAGGCGTTTGCTGAAAGCGTTTCCAGGCATGAAAGCGGGAACCCGCCGCGCTTCTATTCTACATATGAAAGAGACTGTGGGACATCAGCGCGCGAAAAAAAGAGAACGAAAGTGAACAGAGGCCAAGGAAGAATCCTTGGCCTCTGTTCAGCTATTCTTTAAATAAAAAACATATGAAAAATTTTCTGAATGATGGGCGTCCTTTATGGATTCTCCTTAAGGCGTGCATTAAACCGTTTCGATAATGCCGCCGCCAAGGACCAGATCTCCGTCGTAAAAGACTGCGGCTTGTCCTGGCGTAACGGAACGCTGCGGCTCCTGAAAGTCCACTCGGATTTTCCCGTTGTCCAAAGGAGTAAGCCGCGCCGGCGCTGGAGGCGCCTGATAACGAACTTTTACCTGAGCGGAAATGGGAGCCTCCAGAGTATCTGCTGAGATAAGGTTTACCTTGCCGGCAATCAGCGAAGAAGCGTATTGCGACCCATTTTCCCCTAAAGTAACTGTATTGGAAATCGGATCGATTTTTGTGACAAACATGGGCTTTCCAAAAGAAATGCCCAGGCCCTTGCGCTGGCCAATCGTGTAATGGGTGATTCCCTTATGCGTGCCCAGCACATTGCCCGCTTGGTCGATAAAATTTCCCGGAGGCGGTTCCTTGCCGGTATAGCGGCGGATAAAGGAAGCGTAGTCGTTATCCTGAACAAAGCAGATTTCCTGGCTGTCAGGCTTATGGGCTACCGGAAGGCCGGCCTCGCGCGCAAGCTCCCTGGCTTCCGATTTTTCCATACCGGCTAAAGGCATCAGCGTATGAGCCAGTTGATGCTGGGTTAAATGATAGAGCACGTAGCTTTGATCCTTAGAGCAAGGAGCTTTCTTTAAAAGCCAGCGTCCCTCATCGTTCTGGGTGATCACCGCATAATGCCCAGTGGCCACGTAGTCATATTCCAAAGACAAAGCCTTGCGAAGCAAGGCGTCGAATTTGACGTGAGCGTTGCAGGCGATGCAGGGATTAGGCGTTCTGCCGGCTAAATATTCCGACGCGAAATAGTCGATCACCTTTTCTGAAAATACCTGCGTGAAATTAAGCACCAAATGCTCGATCCCCAGCCGGTACGCGACCCGGCGCGCATCGTCAATATCGTCTAAGGAGCAGCAGCCTCCGCTTTGGCTCTCCGCCATATATTGATCCGGGCGCAGCTTCATGGTTACGCCGGTAACATCGTAGCCTTGCTGCAATAAAAGAAGAGCGGCAACGGAACTATCCACGCCGCCGCTCATACCTAGCATTACCTTTTTTTTCATAAATTGAACCCTTTCTGCCTCATATCAAGGGGTAAATGTAAGATAAGTGTCGCTTGTGTAAAAATATAGGTCAGGATCGCTTATGGCTTCGTCGATCACAGCGAAAGCAGTGACCGAGCCGGATTCACCGGCCTTCAGCGATACGTTTTCCACTTCAACGCCGTTTTCCGGATAATTACCGATTCTTACATCGTCTCCGGATTCCACAATGTCAAAGCGGAAATACTGGGGGTTAAACATGACAGCGGTAGAGGAATCGGTGCTGTGCAGCTTGATTTGAAAGGTCGCTGTCACATATTCCATTCCATCGGGCAGGCCGCTTAGATCCCCGCCCATTTCTAAAATTTTATCGGCGGCCTGGTCTCCTCTGAGATAAGAGGTTAACGTGACGTCCGCGTCAAAGGAGCAGGCGGAAAAAGAGAGATCGTAAAGAGTACCGCTTACCCCGGCTGTTTCATTTAACCCATAGGAATGGGCCGCGCCGTAGTTATATGGATCGTCATATTGGCTCCAGCTATTATCGGAAATCTCCGACGCTGCCATGCTGAACGCGGATAAAAAGATACCGGTAAAGATACCAAGGAAAAATGTTCCGAGGGCAATGAGTACGACAGCCCAGGCACGAAGGCCGCCCCTATGGGGCGGCTGAGCTCCAGACGGATCTCCATAGGGGGGATAAGGCTGCTGATAGGAATACGGCGGGCAGGGCGGTTGATAAGAGGAAGGCTGATAGGGGGGAGGGGGGATTTGCTGATACATAAAAAGCTCCTTTCCCAAAAGGCGTTATAAGCGGCTTTCAAATTGTTCGGTGAATCCAGAGATGTGGTCTAAGGAAAGCTTCTGCCCTGGAACGGAAAGCTTGCCGCTGAAGGAGCCGAATACCTGTTCATGACGGCAGAAGTTCATCAAAAAGCTGGAACGAACCTCATTTTTTTGCAAGACAGACATTTCCAGCCGGGAGCCGGATTGGGGAAACCGGAACTGCCAAGAGCCATTTTCTTCGGGAAAAACGTTGATTTCGTCCAGCTTATAAAATTGATCTCCATAATACAAGGCGCTCTCCAGAGGGCCGCCGGCAAATAGCGCAAAAGGAACCTGCTTGACCTGGCCAACCAGGGTCGCGCTGGTAAACCCGGCCCTGGTTGGAAATACCCCGCGGCACCAGCTCAAGGTACCAAAGCTGGATTCTGGCCGGAAAGAGTATTCCGCGCCGCCGTAACGGATCACGCCGGAAGCCGGCATACAGCTTACCTGGTATCGATAAGAAAAGCAGCCCTTTTTGCCGCCAAAGTCATCGGCGGAAGCGATGGCGTATCGGTCGGGTTCATCCAGAGAAAGATTTAGATAAAGAGTTTTTCCTTCACAGAAGTTTACATATTCGCAATTTAGAAAGCGGGATTTTGCAGAACGGGAAAAACGCATCCCTACCTGCTTGCTGGTGTAGGTGGTATCCCCTGATCTGGCGGAAAGGGGGAGACTCATGCGTCCTCTGGGGTAGGCTCTGGTGATGGTCTGGCTGAAGGTACGGCAAGGCTTTTGCGTAAAATCCGTTAAAGAGGCGAAAATATACCCGAGATTACCTAAATCCGCGATACTCAAGGTAACGGCGCAGTCCGGGCTTACCACGGTGTACCGGTCCCATTCCTTGATCCGGGCCAGGGGCGCAGCACAGTCAATTTTGTTATAATCCAGCAGGTTGCTGCTGGCCCAGCCCACAACCGTGGAGCCGTCTTCTTTTAATAGGGGAGTAGGTTTCGTAATCTCCTGGGGCATAGGGTTCCCTCCTGCCTGCTGATTTATCATTCAAAAAAACGGAAAGTCCATGCATCCATGCATATAAGATCGTTTGTTTCCAGAAATGGTTCCGGCAAAAGAAAGCTACGCCGCTGTTAAACGGCCTAAAAACACTTTCCTAATGAGTGCCTAAACATAAAGGAGGGTGAGCGCAAAAAGCGCCTGGCCTCCGAAATAGGCAATGGTATTGCCTATTTCAGCCCATTCCGCCTTACCGTTGAGGAAAAGCTTATAGCATAAAAGCAGGTCGGAAATGAGAAATAAAACCGCGCCAACGGCGGCGCAAAGAAAATAGGGCGAAGAAGCTTCCAGAGTAATGCCGGTAAAAAACAAGAAGCCGTTGGCGGCCATAAAGCCTAGGGCTGCCAGATAAATCAGTGAAAAAATGCTGAACCAATCAAGGCGGCGTTTCACCCGGGCCAGCATTCCCAGCTGGATTCCGGCCAGTCCCAGGGCCGCGATTACCGTGCCCCAATGAAATCCTCGATAATACACAAAAACAGCTGAGAACAATACGTGGGCTGAAAAGAAGGAAATGCCCCCCAGGGTAAAAGAATCAAATTTCTTTTTGCCGGCTTCTCCTTTTTGCAGAACAAGAAAAAGATCACCCAGAGCGGAGAACGCCAGAGCGGCAAAGATCCCCCAGCTCCAGAGTGGTTCTTTCCGGAATCCTGATTCCAGACCGCAAGCCGCCGCTACAAGCAGGAATCCGACGGAACAGAGCATTTTAGAAAAGATACGAAGCCATCTTTGTGACCGGAATTTTTTCTGAAAACAATATATCGTTACCAAAACGGCATAAATCACCAATGAGAGCTTGAGGAGAAGAGACATGAAGCGCCTCCCTTCACATATACACTATCATTATACCAAATATTTGTTTAAATTCAAGAGAGGGAATCGATGATTTATCAGCGGCATGGCTGTAATGGCGGCGGTAAGGGCAATTGAAAAACGCAGGGAGGATCAATTCAGGCAGATGAGAGCAGATGAGACCGGGCGGAAAAATAAGGAGGAAGATAGGAAATGTGAAGGAGACGATTGGACAGGACAGCAAAAAGGCTGTGTAAGGGAGAAATCGGGTGCTTCGAAAGGGTTCTGCGCTTTTGAGCGCTCCGTCTGGAGACTGCTCCCCGAAAGCAAATGGTAATTAGGAAAAGGAAAAGGCCGGACGCAGCAGCCCGGCCTTTTTTTCACTTTTTCATCGGGATATTATTAATCCTTGTATTTGTCGTCGTTCCAGGCGTACATTTTACGCAGTTCCGCGCCGACCTCTTCCAATTGATGAGAAGCCTTGATACGGCGGCAGGCGTTGAAGTGGGAACGGCCGTTTTTGTTTTCCGCGATCCACTTGGAGGCAAAGGTGCCATCCTGGATTTCTTCCAGAATCTTCTTCATTTCCTTCTTGGTATCCTCGGTGATAATCCGCTTGCCGGTCTCGTAATCGCCGAACTCAGCGGTATCGGAAATGGAATAACGCATCATCTTGAATCCGCCGGCGTAGATCAGGTCTACAATCAGCTTCATCTCATGGATGCACTCGAAATAAGCATTTTCCGGAGCATAGCCCGCTTCCACCAGGGTTTCAAAGCCGGCCTGCATCAAAGCGGTAACACCGCCGCACAGTACGGCCTGTTCGCCGAACAGGTCGGTTTCGGTTTCAATTTTAAAGGTGGTTTCCATAACGGCGGCTCTGGCGGCGCCGATGCCTGCGCCGTAAGCCAGGGCGACGTCAAGGCAGTGGCCGGTGTAATCCTGGTACACAGCGACCAAAGCCGGCGTTCCCTTGCCCTCCATATATTCGCTGCGGACGGTGTGCCCCGGAGCCTTGGGAGCGATCATAAACACGTCGATGTTTTTCGCGGGGACGATTTGGCCAAAGTGGATATTGAAGCCATGAGCGAAGGCCAAAGCCTTGCCCTCGGTCATGTAAGGGGCGATATCCCTTTTGTACATATCGGCCTGGCGTTCGTCGGGAATCAGGATCATAACGATGTCGGCGGCCTTAACAGCCTCTGGAACCGTCATGACGGTTAAGCCGGCCTTTTCGGCTCTTTCCTTGCTCTTGCTGCCCTCGTACAGGCCGACGATTACCTTGACGCCGCTGTCATGCAGATTCAGAGCATGAGCATGGCCCTGGCTGCCGTAGCCGATAATGGCAACGGTTTTATCCTTCAGCACATTGATGTCACAATCGGGTTGGTAGTAAATTTTTGGCATAAAAATTACCTCCTGACCGCTTTTCGCGGTACAAATTTTGAATGATATCTGTTAAACCGTGGTCTTGCGCACAGTAGCGGCGCCTTTTTCGATGGCCACCGTCCCGGTGCGGACGATCTCACGGATACCATAGGGCTTAATAAGACTGATCAGGGTCTCAGTGCGCTCACCGGTGTCAGCGAACTGAAAGGTCATGCTGTTTGGGGTCACATCCACAATATTTGCCTGCATCAGCTCGGCAATCTTCATCAAATCAGGCCGCTGCTTTGAGGTACAGCCCACCTTAATCAGAGAAAGCTCCCGGCTGATCAGCTCCTCCGGGTTCAGGGTCTTTACCTTAATGACGGGAATCACCTTGTTCAGCTGCTTTTCTACCTGTTCCACAATGTATTCATCGCCGTTCACTACAATCGTCATGCGGGAGATGGTAGAATCCTCGGTGACGCCGACCGCCAGGCTGTCGATGTTAAATCCGCGGCGGGAAAATAAGCCGGATACCTTAGAAAGGACGCCGGGATGGTTTTCGACCAGAACGGAAATTGTATACTTCATAATCGGCGCCTCCTTATCGTGACGGGGTATCGGGATGGACGTTGCATACCAGTAAGTAGGGGCCGGGAGTGCTCATCATGATTTCGGCCTGCTTCAGCGCTTCCTCGTTGGAAGAAGCCATAGCGTAGGGGATGCCGTAAGCCTCCGCGATTTTGAGAAAATCCATGGTTTCATCGAGAATCGTGGCGGCGTGACGGTGGCCGTACAGGTTGTCCTGAAGCTCACGGACCATGCCTAAGCGGGTGTTGCGCATAATGATGATTTTCACTCCGATGTGATTCTGGGCGATGGTGCCCAGCTCGCACATGCTCATTTGGAAAGCGCCGTCGCCGCAGATAGCCACTACCTCGCGGTTAGGCCGGGCGAGCTTAGCGCCCAAAGCGGCGGGAATAGAGTAGCCCATCGTGCCCAGGCCGCCGGTGGTAAGGAAACGGCCGTCCCGAATCTCAAAGTTATTGGCGCACCAGATTTGGTTTTGCCCAACGTCAGCCGCCAAAATCGCCTTGGACGGCATAGTGGCGGAAAAGCTGCGGATAAAGGTTCGGGGCTCCACATAGCCTTCAAAGGTAGGAGGAACCCGCCTTGGCTCGTGCTTCAGGTCATCCACAATGCTGGCCCATTCCTTGGAAACATGGTAATCTGTCTGCTCCGACAGGCTGGTAAAGACCTTATTCATATCCCCTACAATTGGAATATGGGCCTTCATGTTTTTCCCGATTTCCGCCGGGTCGATATCAATATGGATAATAGTGGCTTTTTCCGCGATCTGATCCGGGGACGCTACCGCCCGGTCGCCTACGCGGGCGCCGCACAGGATAATGCAGTCGGCCTGATGGATCGCTTTATTGGCGCAGGCCTTTCCGTGAGAGCCCAGCATCCCGAGATACAGAGGATGCTCCGAGGGCATTACGCCGATTCCCATCATGGTGGAAACCACGGGGATACCGGTTTTTTCCGCAAAGGCCAGCAGCTTCAGCTTGGTTCCAGAGGAAAGAACGCCGCCGCCCGAACAGATCAGGGGCCGCTTGCTTTCCTTTAGGGCCGCCGCCGCCCGCTTAATCTGCAGGGGGTGTCCGCTGGAACGGGGCTTGTAGCCGATGATCTCAGCCTTTTCCGGATAGTGAAACTCGCTGGTTTCGTTTTGCTGAATATCGATGGGAATGTCGATCAATACCGGACCGGGACGCCCGGTAGCGGCGATGTGAAATGCCTCCTTGAAAACCCGGGGCAGGTCCGCCGTGTTTTTCACCAGGTAAGAATGTTTGGTAAAAGGCTCGCAGGCGCCGGTGATGTCCACCTCCTGGAACACATCCCGGCCTAAAAGATCGCTCCGCACCTGGCCGGTGATGGCGATGATGGGGATACTATCCATATAAGCGGTGGCCAGGCCGGTGATTAAGTTGGTGGCGCCGGGGCCGGAGGTGGCGATGCAGACGCCGGGCTTTCCACTGGCGCGGGCATAGCCGCTGGCGGCATGTCCGGCATTCTGCTCCTGCCGGACCAGAATATGATGAATTTCAGACTGGTATAGCTCGTCGTAAAACGGGCAGATGGCGGCGCCAGGATAGCCGAAAACAACCTTTACGCCCTCCTTTTCCAAGCATTTCACCATGATCTGAGCTCCGTTCACCATGAAATCAGGCCCCCTTTCTTTTAATTTCGCAATGAATTTTTAGAATGTTTTGTCTATACAATAATATAGAAATGAAAATATATGGAAATCAAACCTAAAAGCACCGCTCCGGGGAATTTTATTTTCCAGTATAAGCTCCTCAAAGCACTTTAACGAGTTAAATGATAAAATACCACTTTTCTTTATGATAGCATATCGTCCCTAAAGATTCAATTATGGTTATACACAAAATTCCCAAACTAAGAAAGCTGTTTTTTCGCTGCTTGAGCATGGACTTTTTCAGTGAATTTTCGAGGAAGCGATGGAATAGGCACTGGCAAATTTCCAACAAAAATTTTAAAATTTATTATAGCATCGTTTTTTTATGGGCGCAAGTGCAAATTTTACAATTAACCTAGATTCTTTGGCAATTCCTTGAAAATCCCTGAGAAATCGTTTATGATAAAGAAGAACAAAAGCTAACGACGCAAAGGGGCGCTGTCTTTGAAGCATTTGGATTTAAAAAAGGGGATCATCCTAATCACCTATGGTATCCTATTGACTATGGTTATCATCAAATGGGATTTCTTTTCCGGGATGTTCTCCAACGTTTCCGGCTTGCTGGCACCGTTTATCTATGGGCTGGTGCTGGCGTTTTTGGTAAACGGGCTCTATGAGTTTTTCCGGCAAAAGGTTTTCCGCCGGTTAGGGGAAAAGAAGAATGGAAAATATATTAGGCAGGTGCGGGCCCTATCTGTGACGGTTTCCTATCTGTTGGTATTCCTGTGCGTAACCGCTATGGTGTGGATTGTTATCCCGCAATTGGTGGTCAGTATTTCTCAACTCGGCAAGAATATCGGCGGATATGCGGAATCCGCCGAAAAAGCGGTGACCGATTTTATTGCCGGTATGGGGTTAAACGCTGGCTTTCAAAAGCAGATAGATCTTTTTTGGAATCAGCTGGGGACTCAGATTACCAATATCGCCGGCCAGGTAGCCCCAAAGCTGATCGACTTTACCATGGATTTTACGACCGGCGTGATTAACTGGGTGATCGGACTGGTGGTGTCCGTTTATATGCTGTACAGTAAGGAGACCTTAATCCGACAGGTGAAAAAGCTGGTGGTGGCGGTTCTGCCCGTCAAGATCTCCGACAAGGTTCTGGAGGTAGGCGCTGTTTCCAACCGGATTTTTGTCCGGTATCTCCTGGGCAGGATTTACGATTCCCTCATCGTTCTGGTGCTTTGCTTTATCGGCATGTCGATCCTTCAAATGCCTTATGCGCTGCTGATCAGCGTAGTGGTGGGCGTTACCAATATTATCCCGGTGTTCGGGCCGTTTCTGGGAGGGGTTCCCAGCGCGCTGATTTTGTTGATGGTAGACCCGATGAAAGGGCTTTGGTTCATTATTTTCATTATCGTGCTGCAACAGGTGGACGGAAACATTATCTGCCCGCTGATCGTCGGGGATTCTCTGGGGATATCTGGAATCTGGGTGCTGGCGGGAGTGACCCTGGGCGGCGGTCTGGGCGGCGTAGCCGGCATGGTGCTGGGCGTGCCGATTCTGGCGGTTCTCTACCTGCTGCTAAGCGAGTTCGTGAATAAGCGGCTTCAGAAGAAAGGAACTGTAGTCGCGGCGGAGGGACCTGCTGCGGCAGGGCCGGAAGGAGAACAGCCTCCGCCGTACCGGGAGAGCCTTCCGGAAAAGCAGATAGGGCAGGCGGCTTCCGCGGAAAAATCAGAGGGAGAAGCGGCAGTGCCTCAGGGAGACGATCCGGAAGATCGGATTGAAGATCACGGGGAAACGGAAGTGCGAAAGCCGCAGGAAGGGGAAGAACCATAAATGGACCGGTTAGCCGGGCAAAAGGAAGTGGCCAAACGGCATAGACGGCAGCATCCCAGCAGGCTGTTCAGCCGGCGCGTGGTGACGGTGGCTCTTCTTTTGGCATTTCAAGCCGCTTTTCCGATCGTCGGCCTTTACGTTTTATCGGATTACTTTATCTATATCAATACGGTTCTGCGCATCGTCAGTATCGCTGTGGCCGTTTATATTTTCAATCGTCCGGGAAATCCGGAATATAAGCTGGCGTGGGTAATTCCTATCCTGATTTTCCCCTTGTTTGGAGGATTGTTTTATATCCTTTACCGCCTTCAGGCCTCCATTAAGCATTTGAGACTCCGAATGCTGGCGATTTTAGAAGCGACTCAGCCTTTGCTGGAGCAAAATCCGGAAACTATGGAACGGCTGAGGAAGGAAAATCACGGCGCGCAAAGCCAAGCGAATTATCTTTTTCAGGATGCGGGCTATCCGGTGTATGATAATACCACCACAGAATACCTGAGCACCGGAGAAATTAAATTCGCCCGCCTGAAGGATGAATTAAGCAAGGCGCGGCACTATATCTTTTTAGAGTATTTTATCATCCAGGAAGGAATCATGTGGAACAGCGTTCTGGAGATCCTGGAAGAAAAGGTGAAAAAAGGGGTAGACGTGCGGCTTCTTTTCGACGGCATGGGCTGCCTGACCACCTTGCCGGCGGATTATGAGAGAGAGCTGAGGAAAAAGGGAATTCAATGCAAGGTGTTCAATCCCTTTGTTCCAGTGCTTTCCACTGTTTACAATAACCGGGATCACCGAAAAATCGCCGTGATCGACGGACACACGGCGTTTACCGGGGGAATTAATCTGGCGGATGAATATATTAACGCCTATGTGAAATACGGCCATTGGAAGGACAGCTCTATTTTGGTCAAGGGAGAAGGCGTCTGGAGCTTTACCATGCTGTTTTTGCAGATGTGGTACTGCGACGACCCCGCGGCTCTGTGCGCCCTGCCCCGTTCGGAATTTGACCAATACCGCCCCAGCTATTACCATCCCCAGGAGTTTGATTCAGATGGGCTTGTCCAGCCATACGGCGACAGCCCGATGGACAACCAGCGGGTGGGGGAAAACGTGTATTTAAATCTGATCTACGGCGCGAAGGACTATTTGTATATTACCACCCCTTACCTGATTATGGACAGCGAGCTCCGATATGCCTTATGCGTCGCGGCGAAGCGGGGCGTTGATGTGAGATTTATCACGCCGTTTGTTCCGGATAAAGCCTTAGTGCATATGACTACCCGCTCCGGCTACCAGGAGCTGGTCGAGGCGGGAATCAGAATCTATGAGTACACTCCGGGCTTTATCCATTCCAAAACCGTAGTGTGCGACGACCAGGTCGCCACGGTGGGAACCATTAATTTTGATTTTCGCAGCCTGTACCTTCATTTTGAGTGCGGCGTATGGATGTACCGCACCAAAGCTATGAAGCAGGTAAAAGCTGATTTTCTGGAAACACTGCAAAGCTGCCGGGAGATCACTCTGGAGGACTGCAAAAGGGTGCCGGTATACCGCCGGCTGTTCTGGAGCGTGCTCCGCCTGTTTTCTCCGTTAATGTAATAAACAGCCCAGGATTGAGATCCTGGGCTGTTTGCTGTGCAGAGGCAGCCGCCGAAGCCTATCGCCGTCAGCCCCACCAACGGAGGCCTCTCCTCATGCCTATATCTCAAGCGCTGAGTAAAATACGACTCCGGCGACAAATATGCGGCGGATATGAAAAATAGAAATCCGCTGTTCATAGGCTTTCCGTTTAGGGGATAAAGCAATCGGCTTTGGGTGTGAGGCAAGCGATGCGGTTATTAAATTGATTCCTATCCCTTGAGCTTGTCAGCAGCCTTTTAGCGCCTGTTCAGACCGCTGAACGCCCACAGTGACTCAGAAAAATACTTTTTCATTTTCCGCTCTAGGGTCAGCGTCCGATTTGGCCGTTTCGCTTAGCGGCCTCTAAACGCTGGGGATCGTAGTAATGCAGGCGCTTGGCCTTTTTGTACAGGGAAAGCATCGCCTGCGCCTGGGCGTCCTTGGAAACTCCTTCTACAGTGCTTCTCACCATCCGGTGAAGCGCCTCCTTGCCGTTGTAATCCAGAGAGGCGATCCGGCGGACATAGTCGGTAAGCTCATTGGAGCTGGAAAAATAAAAGCCGTTTTTTCCGTGCTCCAGCTGGCCCGCGGGCCGGCTTTTATCGCTGACGATACAAGGCAGGCCGGCCAATAACGCCTCACAGACCGCCATGGACATCAAGGGCGTTTCAGAAGCGCTGACAAAAAGGTCGCTGGCGGCGTAATAGGCGGGCATATCCTTATTCATGACCTCGCCGGTAAAAATCACCTGCTTGTCCAGATTTAAGCTTTTGCTGAGCTGCTGCAAGGCGGCTTTTTCTGGACCAGTGCCGACAATCAGCAGGCGCAGCCCCCGTTCAAGCTTTAGATGGCTCGCCCATCGCTGAAGAAGAATATCCACACCCTTTTCATACAGCAGCCTTCCTGCGAAGACCGCTACGGTTTTATCAGTGAGATGGTATTTCATTTTGACAGCGTTAACCTGGTCCGGGTCGGCGTTCTGCCGGGAAAACCGCTCAGGATCAGCATGAATGGGTATTAGGGAGAGTTTGCGCTTAATACCGGCACTGGCCAGATAATCTCCGGCTTTTTTGTTGGTGGAGGTGATCATATCCGCATAGTCCGCGATATCGCGGAACCTGGCCTTCTGCCGGAAGGCGGCCCATGGCTCTAGAAGCTTGGTGTTGGTTAAGTAGGGGATGGCATCCTCGTAAAAATCGCTGATGGAGAGCACCAGAGGCAGGTCGAAGCGATTAGCAAACTGCATTCCATGAACCGCCATTTTTCCGCAGGAAAATACGTGGACCAAATCAAATTCATAGGCTTCCAGAGCGGAAAACAGCTCGGCCTGATCCGCTTTCAGATTTTTTGAAGGAGCAAAACCATACTGGTTCGGGGCGGGCTTTCCCGGAACCTTGACCACTGTCCGCCGGGCTTCTATCTTCTTGCATTTTGGGTCGCAGGTGACAACGGCAGCGCGATGTCCCAGCTGTCGGTAGGATTGTGCCAGAAGAAAGCTTTCAGAGGGGACAAAGCCGGTGCTTGGCGCGTAGCTCTCTGTAAAAATAGCGATGTTCAAAAAGAGACACCCGCTTTCTTTATAAAATCATTACATCTTATTATAGCAGGTTTTCATCCTCATTGCACGTGAAAAAGAAATTTTGTGGTTTCGCTTTAAACTTGTCTCATCATGAGGTATAATAATAATATCCGGTTAGGTCTGCCGCAGCGGGGCTGGAGGGCGGCCGGCGTGGAGGCGGCCGGAAACGGCGATGCTGTGAAGAACGCGATAAGCTGAAAACGACTGAAGGCAGGTGTGTTTTTTGAGTCAAACATTTACTGTGCCCCTATCCAGTGTGATGAAGGAGCTGGGCCTGGAAACGATTTATATGCCGGAGAATGGGGAAAATATCCTGATTTCGTCTAAGGATGTCAACCGCCCCGGCGTGGAATTTACCGGTTTTTTGGATTTTTATGATAACAAACGCATTTTAGTGGTTGGACATACGGAAAACGCCTTTTTAGGCCGCTATTCCCAGGAAGAAAGGGAGAGGGCTTTGGAAGGCTTGATTTCCAGAAAGCCTCCGGCTATTATTATCTGCCGGAGCCTCAAGCCATATCCTGAGATGATGGAAGCGGCGAAGCGGCACGGCGTGGCGCTGCTGGGCACAGCGGATACTACTTCCAGCCTGGTAGCGGCTTTGGTTTCCTATATGAACGTAGAGCTGGCTCCCCGGGTGACCCGGCATGGGGTGCTGGTAGAGGTTTACGGCGAGGGAATCCTCCTGGTAGGCGACAGCGGCGTGGGAAAAAGTGAAACCGCCATTGAGCTGATTAAGAGAGGCCACCGCCTGATCGCAGACGACGCGGTGGAAATCAGGAGGGTTTCCAAGAAATCTCTGGTAGGTACCGCGCCTGAGAACATCCGGCACTTCATTGAGCTGAGAGGCATCGGCATTATCAACGCCCGCCGGATTTTCGGTATGGGCGCCGTAAAGCTGACGGAAAAAATAGATATGGTCATTAACCTGGAGATTTGGGACAAAACAAAGGTATACGACCGAATGGGAATGGAAAACGAATATACGGAGATTTTGGGCCTGAGGGTTCCCGTGCTTACTATACCGGTAAAGCCTGGAAGGAACCTCGCGGTGATTATTGAGGTGGCGGCTATGAATAACCGTCAGAAAAAGATGGGCTACAACGCCGCTAAGGAGCTTCTGCAAAATCTGGGGATGACCTATAACGACGACGATAACGGCAATCCGAAAATCAATTGGAACCTATAACTTTCAGCGGAGAGACCGGGGTTAAGAAAACTAAGGCAGGAGCGCATTTTTACATTGAAAAGCGCCCTTGTCGGATGTCAAGCTTTTTCTGTTTGATAAAGCGTTAATAAAAGGATGATACTATGAGAATTATTGCGGATACACATTGTCATACAATCGCTTCTACTCATGCCTACAGCACCTGGATGGAAAATATTCATGCCGCCAAAGAGGCGGGACTGTCCTATCTGGCGATTACCGATCACGGCCCTACGATGCCCGGCTCTCCCGGCAGGTGGTATTTTAAAAACCTGAAGATCATCCCTCGTCAGGTGGAAGGGGTGTTCCTCCTTACCGGGGTGGAGTGCAATGTGGTGGATTTTGACGGAACTATCGACTATGTGGAGGATGAACACAAAAATTTGGATTGGGTTATCGCCTCCATTCACTCGTCTACTCTGCTGACAAAAGAGGCCCCCACGGTGGAAAGCTGCACCAACGCCTGGCTGCAAATCGCCAAGGATCCCAGAGTCTGTGTAATCGGCCACTGCGGGCAGCCTAAATTCAAATTTGATTATGAGCGGGTGATTCCGGAATTCGGCCGCGGGGGGAAGCTGGTGGAAATCAACAACAACTCCTTTCATGTTCGAAGGGATGCCGTCATAAACTGTAGAGAGATCGCTTTGCTTTGCAAAAAGCATGGGGTACGGGTTATCGTCAATACGGATTCCCATTTTGCCACTCAGGTGGGGCATGCCGGCCTGGCTCTGAAAATGCTGGATGATATCGGGTTTCCCGAGGAGCTGGTGGTAAACTCCAGCGTAGAACGGTTCCGGCAGTATCTGAAGGAAAGAAATATACATTTGGAGGATTAAGCATCCATGACGCAGCAAAACCTACAACCGATCACCCGGGAGCTTATCGGCGCCCTGCGCCAAACAGGGGCGCAGGTTCAGGAAAATGAGCCTATGAGCCTGCATACCAGCTTTCAAATCGGCGGCCCGGCAGACGTGTTTGCCACGGTATCCGATGAAAGATCCTTGCGCGGCGTTTTGAAGCTGTGCAAGGAAGCCGGCGCGCCGGTGTACGTAATTGGCAACGGCTCCGACCTGCTGATCCCTGATCAGGGGCTGCGGGGGGTCGTCGTCGGCTTCGGCGGAGACCTGTGCCGGCTTCGGCTGGAGAATGAAACAACCATCGTCTGCGGCCCCGGCGCAACTCTGGCGAAGCTCTGTAAATTCGCCCTGGAAAATTCCCTGACCGGCTTGGAGTTTGCCTGGGGAATCCCAGGCTCGGCCGGCGGCGCCGCCTATATGAACGCGGGCGCCTATGGCGGGGAGATGAAGGACGTTCTGATCAAATGCCGTCACCTGGACGAAAACGGCAATCCGGGTGAGTTCGCGGGAAGCGCTCTGGATTTCTCTTACCGGCACAGCGCCTATACAGATCAAAAGCTGGTGATCACGGGTCTGACCTTTCAGCTGGAGAAAGGGGATTACAGTGTGATCAAGGCTCAGATGGAGGATTATCTCGGACGTAGAAAGGCAAGGCAGCCCTTGGAATATCCCAGTGCCGGCAGCGTGTTCAAGAGGCCCAAAGGGTATTTTGCAGGTCAGCTGATCGAGGAGTGCGGCTTAAAGGGAAAAACGGTGGGCGGCGCTCAGGTCAGTGAAAAGCACGCGGGCTTTATCGTCAATACCGGCGGAGCGACCTGCAAGGATGTGCAAAGCCTGGTTAAGATGATTCAGGAAACGGTCAGACGGGAAAAGCAAGTGGAGCTGGAATGTGAAATTAAACTGATGACATAACAAAAACGGAGTTTGAATCTATGGATTTTATTATTGTAACCGGATTGTCCGGGGCGGGAAAGTCCCGGGCGGTGGACGCTTTAGAGGATATCGGCTTTTACTGTGTGGATAATATTCCGCCCAAGCTGATTCCGGTATTTTATACCCTGTGCGAGCAGGCGAAGCCGGAGATGAAGCGGGTAGCTATTGTCACCGATACCCGAGGCGGCGATATGTTCAGCAGCCTCTTTGAAACTTTGGACGCCCTGAGGCAGGAACAGAAAAAGTATAAGATTTTGTTTCTGGACTGCAGCAGCGACGTGCTGATCCACCGGTATAAGGAGACCCGGCGCCGTCATCCGCTTTCGGACTCCTTTGAGGGCTCCATTACCCAGTCGATTCATTATGAGCGGGAGGTTCTGCGGCCGGTAAAGGAGGCGGCGGATTACCTGATCGATACCACATTTTTATCGCCCGCTCAGCTGAAAAACCGGATTTCCGCCCTGTTTTTGGAAAGCTCCGATTTATCCTTATTGGTCAACTGTGTTTCCTTTGGCTTTAAATATGGGCTGCCCAATGAGGCGGACTTGGTATTTGACGTGAGATGCCTGCCCAATCCTTTTTATGTGGAAGAGCTGAAAAACCTGACTGGCTTAGATGAGCCTGTGAGAAGCTATGTGATGAAATGGGAGCAGACACAGGGGTTCCTCCAGCGTTTTTTGTCCTTGATCGATTATATGCTTCCTTTGTACCGCTCGGAAGGGAAAAGCCAGCTCTTTGTGGGAATCGGGTGTACTGGCGGGAAGCACAGATCTGTGGCCCTGGCCCAGCTTCTTTATAACCATCTTCTGGAAAAGGGCCAGCGCGCCAGCGTACATCACCGGGATATTAAGAAATAGAAAAGCCCCTGCTGGTATCGGTGGGGGTGCCGAAGGAGGGAACCGTGTGTCGTTTTCTTCTGATACCAAGCGGGAGCTTTCCGCTTTAAAGCCCAACGGAGCGTCTGAGGATGCTCTTTCTTTAAGACGGCTGTTTTTGGAAAAAGGGACGATGACCAATCCGGCCCGGGACTATCACATGGAGTTTGCCTGTGCCTCTCTGGAGGAGGCGCAAGCGCTTTGCTCCTTTTTGGAATACCTGCCTGAGCTTTCGGTAACTCCCGGCGTGACGAAACGGAAGGGCCAGTATGTGGTTTATGTCAAGGGCAGTGAGCAGATCACGGATTTACTGGCGTTCATCGGAGCGAATAAAGCGGCGATGGAATTTATGCAGGTAAAAATGGTGAAGGAGGTTCGGAATTATGTGAACCGAACCACAAATTTTGAAACTGCCAATATTGGAAAAACCGCATCCGCGGCTGCGGGACAGCTGGAAGCCATTCGAAAGATACAGCAGGTAAGGGGACTGGCGTCTTTACCGGAGGAGCTGAGAGAGCTGGCGGAGCTGCGGCTGGAAAACCCGGAATTTTCCTTACGGGAACTGGGAGAAAGTCTTACGCCTCCGATCACCCGCAGCGGTGTAAACCACCGGATGAATCGGCTTCTTCAAATTGCCGATGAAATTTTTCCGTAATAATGGGTTATCAAACATAAACAGCCGAATGCTAAAAAGCGTTCGGCTGTTTTTATGTCATTTATCAGAGGCCGCCTAAACCATTGACGGTGCTGACGGAGATATCATACATTAAGTTTGGAGCAAAACGAGCGGATTATCACAAGCCTTTTATGGCACAAAACTAATGCTTAAACGGTGCTCCTCCGGTTCGTACGATCTCCATGAACGGAGGAGCACTTTAGGAGCTTTCAAGCATCTTTGGCAGTGCTGGTTCGCTTCCAGCATCTCCGCAAGCCACCAGCTTTTATATTAAGATTTAGCAGATTTTTTAGGCTGGAAACAGCCTTATCTCTTTATGAATTATTCGCCGAGGAGCCCTTCAATCAAACGGGGAAGCTCACTGGCATGTGCCGCCGTATGCTCCACCTGTTCCATTTCATAGGGGCGGAAGCCATAAACGCATCCAATGAAAGGAATTTGATTATCCACAGCGGCCTGCCGGTCTAAAAGAGTATCACCGACCATAACCGCTTTTTCCGGAGAAACCTCTCTTAAAAGCTTGCCCAGGCTTTGGCCCTTGTGATCCATTCCAGCCTCCAGTTCCTGAAGATAGTCCATTTTGTCCTTCAAGCCAATGGCACTGACACACATTTTGATATAGCGGATGTTGGAATTGGAGCAGACTGCCGTTTCGTACCCTATGGCGTGAAGGCGGTCCATAGCTTCCGGAATACCATCGTAGGGCATGGCACGGTCCAGATACTTTGCCTGTATTTCCCCGCCATGGGTAAAATAGAAATCATAAGCCTTTTGATCCCAGCCGGGAAAAATAGCATCCATAGTGTCCTTATAATTGGTGCCAAAGGAAGCGATAATATGAGAAGCCTCCTGGACGGGGTAGCCCAGTAACCGCTCCATCTCCTGGGCTGCGGGAACGGAGAACAGCTCCGTACGGCTTAGGGTGCCGTCTAAGTCGAAAACAGCCAGTTTCTTTGTCATAGGGGATTCCTCCTTTACAATCAGAACCATGCTGTTTTCTATTATACTGTTTTTTTGTCGGGATGAAAGAGAAAAATAAAAATATTATGGTTTTGATAAAATCGGAAATCTGGGAAAAGAAAATCTTAGAAGATGTTGCCGTTTTTAGGGGCTTATGGTAGACTAAAAAGGGGGGATGCCAAATGAAAACAACGGATGAAAAACGTGACCGCCGTTCGTTATCAGTACACGAAGGGCTGGAAGCATTAGAAACATCTGAAAGCTATGCGGAACGGCGCTTGCAAAATCAAATTGCGGCCCTCCTTGAAGGCAGAAAAGAGCTGAATAAAGAAATTGAGCGTCTTCAGGAAAAATGGTTGAACGCCCAGCGTCAGGATGACGAATTAATACGTAAAAGCCGGCAGTATGATGATATCCAGTTTCACCTTTATGAAATTCATCAAAAGGCAGAGGCCGATGCGCAGGAAATCCGGGATTCGGCCAAAGAACAGGCTATGGACGCTGTTTTTGTCATTGACGATATCAAGGAAGCGGTGGCGGTTTTTCAGCAGGATCTCAAGGCTTTAAAAAAAGATTTGAAGATTGGAAGTGATACGCTGGAAGACCGGGTTACATCGTTTCTTTATTCCTTAGAAAGCTTTGAGAATACATTGGACCAGATTAAGCTGCGTTTTTACCAGGATAACCATTTGCCGTGGGAGAAACCCGAGCCGTTAGAAAAATGATAAAATACTTGCAAAAGACAAGGCTTTGTGCTATCATATTTTAGCGTGAAATGAGGGCCACTAGCTCAGTTGGTTAGAGCAACCGGCTCATAACCGGTCGGTCCGGGGTTCGAGTCCCTGATGGCCCACCAAAGTGCCTGAACATTGAGTGTTCAGGCACTTTTCCTTTAACCAAGAAAGACGATGTCTTTATTTTTTTGTATTTTACAACAGAAAGAAAAAGCAACACTAAAATGATCGGTAAAAAGCGGTATTTCATACGAAATACCGCTTTTAATCTTTCTCTTTATGAGAGTGGATGTCAGGTGAAAACTCTATGATTTCTGATACGTCACAGTTTAAAATCTTACATAAAGCGTCTAAAGTATTTGTAGAAACGGATTCGTCTGCCATAAGCCTTTGGATTGTCTTGCTGTCTAAATTATTAAATCCACATTTATTTCTTAGGTAATAGGTACTAATACCTCTTTCTTTTAAAATTTTTCTCAATGGTTCGAACGAAATCATGAAACCGCACCCTATCTAAAGACGTTCGGAAAATTTCTCTTTACTTTTTAATAATTATCCCATATAATGATTCCATACCGATATGAGGAAAATTCCTCATAATTTAATTGATTGGAGGGAATATAAAACAAGCAAAGACCAAATAATTTTTTTACTAAAATTTTACAAAGGGATTCTAAGGAAAGTCATTGACAATTTTTGTTGTTTCCTTTAGTCTATATATTATGTAGACTGGTAACAGCGAATGTGGAATTATGTGGAGGCGAAGGATGAAAGCTATTAAACGAATTATTGCAAGTGTATTTGTATGTATGTTTGCGGTGACAGGCGGCTTAAACGCATTGGCGCTTACCCCTACGGAGGATTCTTCGACTGTGGTTTCGCAGCCGGTAAGCGAGGGCATATCTTCAGAAACGTCTTCGCAGACCGGCAGCGTGTCTTCTGGACTTTCTTCCCGGGCTGACGATAGTGGTTTAAAGAACGAGTCATCGTCTTCCCGGACTCCGGAGGCTTCTTCTGTGGTGGATTCAGAGAACAGTCAGTCTTCTTCAGAGCCGGCGAGTTCAGGAAACAACAGCACCTCCCTTTCAGCAAGTGCCGGAATGCCTTCCGCAGAGATTAGCAGCAGTACAGAGGCTAAACAAGCTGCAACTACCGTAGATGTTTCCTATAAAACTCATGTACAGACCTTTGGCTGGCAAGATTGGGCTGCTAACGGCGCTTCCGCTGGCACTACTGGCTTGGCCAAACGACTTGAGGCTATCCAGATTAAAACCTCAGCCCCAGCTTCCCAAGGCGGTATTCGTTATAGAACCCATGTACAGACCTATGGATGGCTGGATTGGGTCAGCGACGGAGCTTCTAGTGGTACTACCGGGGAAGCCAAGCGTTTGGAAGCCATTCAGATTGAACTGACCGGTGCTTTGGCAACTCAATACGATGTATATTACCGGGTTCACGCCCAAACGTTCGGCTGGCTGGACTGGGCCTGTAACGGCGCCTCTGCCGGCAGCGCGGGCTATGCCAAGCGCTTGGAGGCTATTCAAATCGTTTTAGTGCCCAAGGGCGGAAAGGCTCCTGGCAGCACGGCAGCACCTTATAAAGAGTTGCCTCCGGCGGTATCCTATCAAAGTTATCTGTCCGGTGCCTGGCAGAACAGCGTATTAGATAATGCTGTCAGTGGAACCGTGGGGCAAGCCAAGCAAATAGAAGGTATTAAAATATCTTTGCAGGACAAGGCTGTTTCTTTTGCCGGTTCTTCTATTCAGTACCGAACCTACCTGCAAACCTATGCCTGGCAGGACTGGACCTCAAATGGCGGGACAAGCGGGAAACCAGGCTCTGGAAAACGGGTGGAAGCGGTTCAAATTAAGCTAACAGGCTCTATCGCCTCAAGCTATGATGTGTATTACCGGGTCCATTCTCAGACCTTTGGCTGGCTGGACTGGGCCTGCAATGGCCAGTCGGCAGGCTCCGCGGGTTACGCGAAACGGATAGAAGCGATTCAGATTGTATTGGTGAAAAAAGGCGGGGCAGCTCCTGGCAGCACAGCGACTCCCTATAAGGAAGCTCCTCCTTCAGTCACTTATCAGACGTATATTTCCGGCGGCTGGCAGCCGACGGTAGCGGATAAAGCTACGAGCGGACTGGCGGGGCAAGGCAAAAAGACGGAAGGCCTTCGGGTTTCCTTGAAGGCCGGTGCCCAGTCTCTTGGAAATTCTTCGGTAAAATACCGCACGTATTTACAAACCTACGGCTGGCAGAGCTGGGTGAGCAATGGTGCCAGCAGCGCGAAGGCGGGATCCGGCAAGCGTATGGAAGCTATCGAGATCAGCCTGACGGGTGATATTTCCTCTCAGTATGATATTTATTACCGGTCCTACGTTACCGGATATGGCTGGCTTGGCTGGGCCTGCAATGGTGCGACGTCCGGAACGACCGATTATGCCAAGCCGATTGAGGCGGTACAGGCGGTGCTGGTGAAAAAAGGAGGAGCCGCTCCCGGCAGCACGAGTAATGCCTATTTGAAGCCTGAAGTTACCGGGCCGTTTGAAATTTCCTTCTCACCCTCAGGAGCGTCTAATTTCGGAGGGCTGGTTTCTATCGAACCTGACCACGACGTTATATTGGTCGCTTCCGCAAAAGGCGGTGCCGGCGGGTATCAATATCGTTACCGCGCTGAACTGATCGGCGGTTCTATACAAACCTTAAAAGACTACAGCGGCAGTTCCAGCTATACCTGGAGGCCCAATACTCCTGGCCGGTACAAAATGTATGTAGATGTCAAAGACAGTACAGGCACAGTGAAAACCGCTATGTTCCAAATGTCGGTTGGGCTCAGCGGGATTGATGTATCTGAGCATCAGGGTACGATTGATTGGAAGAAAGTAAAAGCAGCCGGGATCGATTACGCGATGATCCGTGCGGGTTTTGGCTGGGAAGAAATTGATGATCAGACGGATGCCTCTTTGGTTCAGAACGTAACAGGCGCTAAGCAAGCCGGGTTGCCTTTCGGCTTGTATCATTACAGTTATGCTGATACTGTAGAGGAGGCTAAAAAAGAAGCTGAGTTTTTATTGGATATTTTAGAGGCCAATAACATTGCACCATCTGACTTATCCTATCCCATTGCGTTCGATATTGAGGAACCGGACCGTTTGAACGTATCTCAGCGGCGTGTAAATACGGATATGGTAAACGCTTTCTGTGAAATTATTAGAGACGCGGGCTATCTTCCCATGGTTTACGCAAGCAAGACGGTGATTCAGGATTATTTATATTACGATGAGATCAGCGCCAATAACATTTGGATGGCGGCATGGACATCTACGCCGAACGATACTGAAATTTTTGATAACTGCTTCCCAGTTGATATGTGGCAGTACAGCGAAAGCGGTACAGTGGACGGTATTAACGGAAGGGTAGATCTGAATATCTGCTATACCACGGTGTTCCGGGATGGCAGCGCAGACACCACACAAAAAGGCAAGGTAGTGGTCGATGCCGGCAGCAGCTTAAATGTCCGGAAAGCTCCGAGTGTTAATGCTGATGTGGTAGGCTCCCTTTATAAAGATGATATTGTCACCATTATCTCAGAGACCAGCGGTTGGTATCAGATTGTTACCAGTACAGGTGTTTCCGGTTATGTTTCCGCGGAATATATTCAGAAAATTTAGATGCATGGCAAAAGCCCTGTGCTCATTATGAGCACAGGGCTTTTTTTATTTGAATTCGTTCCTCGCGGAAAATGGTTTTTTAGGTGTTGGATAAGTAATGAAAAAGCTTTGCAGGAAAAATTATCCGGCAGAGCTCTTTTATAAGTAAGACTACCGATAGGCAGCCACGTTCATTAGCTGAATATCGTTAGTAAGGTAACCTTCTTTTGCGGGCTGAGGAACCGAGTAATCAGTGGATAAATACTTTTTATTATCGTCAGCGAATACGGTGGCAACCACGCTGTCTTTGCCAAGACGCTCTTGGGCGATGACGGAGCCTAAAAAGTTAGCGCCGGAGGAAACTCCTACGCCGATCCCTAATTGCTGAGAAAGCATTCTAGCCATACGAATAGAATCTCCATCATCTACAGAGATCACCTGATCCAGCTCGTTCAGCTTTACGATGCTGGGAATAAATTCATCTGAAATCCCGTAAATGCGATGCTTTCCAACCCGATAGCCAGTGGAAAGAGTGGGAGAATTAGAAGGCTCAAGGGGATATACTTTACAGCTCGGGTTTTCTTCCCTCAACCTTTTTCCGATTCCCATTACAGTGCCCCCGGTTCCCACACCGGCTACCGTTCCATCCGCTTTTAAGCCCAGGGCGGAGAGCTGACGCACGATTTCCTCACCAGTAGTAAGATAGTGGGTTTCTACATTGTCCTCATTGGAGAATTGCCGGGGGAGAAACACATTTCCTTGCTTCGCCAGCTCCTCCGTCATTTGGATTGAGCCTAAAAAGCCGCCTTCCTCCTTGGAGACCAGGCGAACCTTGGCTCCATAGCTTTCCATCAGTGAAATGCGTTCCCGGCTCATCCAATCCGGCATATAAATAACCACCTTATGGCCTAAGTAGCTGCCCATCGCTGAAAAAGCAATCCCTGTGTTACCGCTGGTGGCCTCGGCGATACAGTCTCCTTTCTGGATGGCATGGCTTTCATAGGCCTTTTTTAAAATATGAAAGGCGACCCGATCCTTAATGCTGCCGGAAAGATTATAATATTCCGCCTTTGCGAAAATCCGCCGGTCATTTCCCCGGTATTTGTATTGGATTTCAAGCAGCGGAGTGTTTGAAATCATAGGAGCGAAGCTTTGAAACTTTAATTCCATAGAGCGATCCATAATTACCCTCTTCTCGTATTAGTCGAAAAAACTTATCTTATCCGGCAGGTGATTTTATGATTTGGCCAGATAAAATTATTATAGCACATCTGAACCTTGCGTGCCTAGTCTGAAGAAAAAATTCCTGTGAAAACAAATTCGGCTGTTTCTGAATTTCTTGAAGGGGCGGAAAAGAAACAAGGTTGCGTAAAGCAAACGTGAATTTTACGAAACATTAAGGAGGATTGCAAGTTTCAAAAATAGAATCATGTTTCTCGCCTGAAAATATGCGTTTAATAGATAAAAACAACAAATAGTGAATAGATATTTTATGTAATATGTGTTATTTACGAAACAATGTTACTTACTTATGATTGGAAACAGAAAGCAACAGAAACACGTAACGCTGTTTCTCCAAACTGAATTTGTGAATAGGATACAAAGATCTACGCAGGAAAAGAGGGGAAACGGCGGTGCGGGTAACAATGGATGAAATCGCGAGAATTGCCGGAGTATCCAAAGCCACAGTTTCTCGCGTAGTAAACCAAAAAGCAGAAGGAGTCAGCGACGCCACTCGGAAAAGAATCCAAGAGTTATTAGACCGGATGGGGTATCAGGTGAGCCCAGTGTTTTCTGCAGGCACTAACGCGAAAACGAAAACCATCGGCTTAATTGTCCCAGATATTACCAATCCCTTTTTTCCAAGACTGGTAGAAGCAGTAGAAGAAATCGCCAGCTTAAACGGGTATTTGGTTTTGCTGGGCAATACAAATTTTTCTTCAGAGAAAGAGGATGGATACATCTCGGCATTTATTGCCAAAAAAGTAGATGGGATTATTTTGGCGTCAGTGCAGAGCCGATACAGCAACGCTTACGATTTGTTTAAAAAGTATGACGTTCCGTATGTGCTGGTAGACCGAAATATCCGTCACAGCCATTACGGCGCGGGTGTCTTCGTCTGCAACGACTATGCCCTGTTTACCGCCTGCGAATACCTGATTCGGCACGGAAATACAGATATAGCTTTTATTTCCGGCCCCGCCATGCTTTCTACTTCAGTGGATCGAATAGAGGGCTACCGGGCGGCCCTGACCCAGTACCAAATTCCTTATCAGGAGGATCTGGTGAAATACGGGAACTATACGGTAGACAGCGGATATCAAGCCATCATGGAGCTTTATGAGGATCAGATCCGTTTTACAGCCGTGATTGCTTCCAACGATACGATGGCCATCGGCGCTATGAACGCTCTGCGGAAGCTCAAGATTAATGTTCCGGAGCAGGTAGAGGTGATCGGCTTTGACGATATCGAATTTGGAAAGATGATTTCGCCGGCGCTTACGACGATCCAGCAGCCTGTGCGGGAAATGGGGAGAAAAGCGGCTTCGATTCTTTTATCCTTGATTAACGGAAAGGATCCGGAGCATAAGGTGGTTAATTTAGACGCCAGGCTGATTGTGAGGGAATCCACGAGATAGCGGAGGAGAGCGATGAAAAAAATATTGATTGTAGGCAGTGCTAATGTAGATTTGTCTATTCATGTGAAGCAGATTCCTGCCGTAGGAGAAACCGTCCTTGGAAAAAGCATGGAAAGACTGCCGGGAGGGAAGGGCGCCAACCAAGCCTGCGCTGTGGGAAAATTAGGAGGAATCGGATACTTCCTGTGCGCTGTAGGCTCAGATGACGCAGGCCTCCTGATTCAAAAAAGCTTGAAGGAAGCCGGTATGGATCCGGCGCATATGAAAATTTGCGAAAAGGAAAGCACCGGTATGGCGGTGGTGTGCGTCAGCGACAGGGGAGAGAACAACATTATTGTAGTAAGCGGCGCCAACGCCCGGTGCGATGTAGATTATCTGAAAGCGCAAAGGGCGCTGTTTCACGACTGTGACCTTTTGCTGCTGCAAATGGAAATTCCGCTGGAAAGTGTAGTATATGCGGCGAAGAAGGCCAAGAGCCTGGGAAAAACAGTGATTTTAAATCCTGCGCCGGTCCCGGAGAATTTCCCGGAGGAGCTCTTTCAGTATGCGGATTATTTGACGCCTAACGAAGTAGAGCTTTTTAAGCTGGCAAATATGAAAGCCGGCAGCAGCATGGAAGAGGTTCTCCAAGCGGGGAAAAGGCTTCTGAGAAAAGGAGCAAATCGGCTGCTGGTGACTCTCGGCGGCAAAGGGGCGCTTTATTTAGGCAAGAATGAGGAAAGGCTGTTTGCTCCTCCAGAGGTACCTGTGATAGATACCACCGCCGCGGGAGATACCTTCAACGCAGCGTTTGCCGTGAAACTGGCGGAAGGGTGGAATGTCGGCAAAGCGGTGGACTATGCCAACTGCGCCTCATCGGTAACAGTTTCCCGAAAGGGAGCTCAGGCTTCTATTCCTACCGCATATCAGGTTCAAGAGTTCTTATTCAATAGAAAAATAGAGCTTTCGCCGATAAGCCTGTCATGATAAACCATTCTATGAGAATCCAGAGCAAAGGTGCAGTCCAAGATTTGATAAGCAATCATGCTTCAATACGAACATTAGCTTTGGTTGGATTCAACTGTGCTTGCCTTGAGAAAAATTCTGACCGAATAAGTGCTTAAGGCGTGCAGGCAAACCGGCTTGACCGCCTCAAAATAAAGCAGTATTAAAGGAGGAACGTATGAAAAAGACAAAAATTTTAGCCCTGGGATTAGCGGCGCTGATGGGCCTGGCGCCGGTCACAGCATGCAGTCAAGGCGGGAGCGGTGAAAGCTCCGAGCCCCAGTCTTCTCAGACGGAGAGCGCCGGCGGCGAAAACAATAGCGGCGCCGACCAGCCGGAAAAGCACTGGACGATTTACACCATACGGTCGGAAGATCTTCCCTCTTACCAGTGCTTGGATTACGTCCTTGAAAAGTATAAGGCTGAGGTGAATCCGAATGTTTCCTGGGATCATATCTATATCGCGGACCGTCCTACCTATCTGCAGAAAATCAAAACACTGATCGCCGCCAACGACGCCCCGGATATGTTCGACGAGGATCCGGATCCTTATACCGCGCAGCTGTATCAGGAGGGCGTATTGAAGGATTTGACCCAGTTCTGCGAAGATAATAATATAGCGGACTATTTCTATCCTGCGGCCTTTGACTGGTGTAAATTCTCTGACGGCACTGTAATTGGATTGCCCAGCCAGTATACCATTGAGATGTTCTGGTACAATACCGAATATTTTGAAAACGCCGGCGCGGAGCCCCCAGAGTATCTGGATGATTTTATGGCGACCTGTCAGAAGCTGAAGGATGCCGGCTATACCCCCATGTCGATTTCCGGCGTGGAGAGCTGGACGATGCTGCGGGTTTTGGAATGGACCACCTTCCGCCTGGAGGGCAATCAGTATCTGTTGGACTGCGCCAGAGGCATCCGCAAGTATTCTGAGCCTACCGGAATGCAGGCCGCGCAGTTCCTGTACGACCTGGGCGCCAACGGATATCTGCATGAGAATTTTGCGGCGGCGGATCTGGCGGAAGCCCAGGAGCTGTTCACCACGGGGCAAACCGCTATGTACTATATCGGGTCTTGGGAAATGAGCGCGATGCTGGACAAAAGCCTTTCCGACGACATGACGGGGAAAATCGATTATTTCACTCTGCCTGAAATGAGGGAGGGCACCACCAATGCCAACCAGATCAATGTAGCCGGCGGCACTCCCATGTGCTTCAGCGCTGAGAAATGGGATGAGCAGACAGAGCAGCTGATTCTGTACTACTGCCAGTATATGGGCGACTATCAGTCTCAGTACGAGTTTACCCCGGCCAAGGGATATGAGGCTCCCAAGGGCGAGACAGAGCACGACCAGCAGATCATTGACCGGATTGCTGAGGACATGGCAAATGTAGAGGGTGTTATTCGCCTGTATGACCTGGAATTCGATCCTACTACCAATACCAATAACGGTCCTCTGGCCGTTTCTTTAGCGCTGAACGATATCACTCCTGAGGAATTCTGCGCCGCAGTAGATGAATCTGTGGAACAGAATGCCGCCGATTGGTTCGACGATGTAGCGGAAGAACTGCTGAAAGCTGAAGAATAATCTGAAATTTTGTTTGCGCCCGCGGAGGAGGGGAAGCCGTCTTCCGCGGACGCTATCTGCGGAAAGGAAGATATCATGAATAAAAGAGATCATTTGCAAGCCTTGCGGGAAGCCGATGCGTATATGGAGAAGGTCAAGGATGAGGTGCAAAAGCATCCCTGGCGGCAGGATTACCATTATTCTCCCACAGTAGGATGGATCAACGATCCTTGCGGTTTGGTTCAAATCGACGGCTATTACCATATGCTCTGCCAGCATTATCCCTTCAGCGGAGCCTGGGGGATGATGTATCTTTCCCATGCCAGAAGCAAAGACCTGGTGCACTGGGAGCGGCTTCCCGAGGCGGTCGCTCCCAGCGAGCCGTATGATTACTGGGATGAAAAGCATGGCGGCGTTTATACCTGCTGCGGTATCGACGATGAGGGTGTGTATAAAATTATTTATACAGGTCATACCGAGGCCTTCGGCCAGGTAGAGTGCCTCGCCACCGCTGAGGACGGCATCCACTTCCAGAAATACGAGGGAAACCCTATCCTTTCCAAGTGCCCGGAGGGAATGCGTCAGAATGATTTTCGGGATACAAAGGTTTGGAAGCGGGGAAAGAAATGGTATTTGACCGCAGGTACTACGGACGGAAAATTCGGCCGGGTGGCCTTATATCATTCTGATGATTTGATCCATTGGGAGTTTCAGAGCTTTATCTGGGAAAGCAGAGGAGAATACGGCTCAATGCCGGAGTGCCCAAACTTTTTTGAGGTGGACGGCAAATGGGTGCTGATTTTTGCGCCGCTGGAGCTGGAAGACAGAAAGGCCATGTATTTGGTAGGGGATTTTGATTATGACGCCGGGCGGTTCTTTCCTCAGACCGTAGGAGAGGTGGACTGGGGCCTGGATTATTACGCTCCCCAGGTGTTTAAGGATGATATGGGACGTACCCTGATGATGGGGTGGATGGAGTCTTGGTCCTTCCATCCCTGGTATTTAGGAAACGCGAAAAACGGGCAGAATCCCCACGGCTATGTTTACGACTGTTCGGAGATCGGGTTTAACGGAAGTATTTCTACCCCGAGGACGATTTCTGTCTGCCACGACGGCAAGCTGAAATTTGATCCGGTGCCGGAACTGAAAACCTTGAGAAAAGACCCGAGAACCCAATACAATATGATGGTTAAGGCGGAAGAGAAAATACCGGTTACCGCCGGAGACAACGTTCACTGCGAGATTTTCGCGGCCTTTGATCTGACCCAGACAAGCGCGGATGTCATCGGCTTCGGCCTTAGAAGCTCCCGGGAGCACGAAACACTTTTGGAATTCGACCTGGCTCATGGAGAAATCATTTTTGACCGTACCCGATCCGGAAATAAGTCGGCGGTTGTGCGGAAATGCAATTTGGAATCTGTGCGCAAGGATGAGCTGACAGTACATATTTATATGGACAGCACTACGATTGAACTTTTCACAGATGATAATCGTACGGTCATGACCAATTGTATTTATTCCCCTGTGGAAAGCGACGGCTTATACCTCTACGCAAAGGGCGGCGACACCCTGGTAAGCAGGCTCCAAACCTGGGGAATGGAAAAGGTCAATCAATGATCTTCCCGGCTGCTGTAAAAGCGGCCTTAATAGAGAGGCTGGCCTGATAAAAAAGGCTGACTTTTTGTGCTACGGTTAAACAGGCGGGCCAGGGAAATCTAAATATGATTTTCCTGGCCCGAAAAAATATCTGCTGTCGCATGATGGAAAGTGGGAGAAAGTATGGATGGATTAACGCTGAAGAAATTATTGCGGAAAGCCGACGAGAATGGGTATGCCGTTCCGTCTTTTAATTATTCTGATATTTGGGACTTTAAGGCGATTGTTCAAGCGGCGGAGGAAGAAGAAGCTCCGGTTATGATTGCGTCGAATCCGCTGGTAGTCGGAGAGCTGGGCGCAAAATTTTGCGCCGGCTTTGCGAATGCGGCAATGGATCAGGCGGAAGTTCCCCTGATTCATCATTTGGACCATTCCTTTACTGTGGAGATGTGCAGGGACTGCATTGACAGCGGCTATCCTTCAGTAATGATCGATGCTTCAAAGCACGACCTTGAGACCAATATTCAAATGGTCAGACAGGTGATGGATTATGCAAGGCCTAAGCATGTCCATGTAGAGGGAGAGATCGGGAAAATCAAAGGCAAGGGGATTGAAGGAGACTTCAAGGGCGGAGATTTTTTGGCCGAGGTGGAGGATGCGGCAGCGCTGGTAAAGGCTACCCAGGTGGATTCCCTGGCGGTTGGAATCGGCTCAGCCCACGGCTTTTACAAGGGAAAGCCGGAACTGAATTTTAAACGTCTGGCAGAGATCAATAAGGCTGTGGATACCCCGTTGGTCCTTCACGGAGGCACAGGGATTCCCCAGGAGGATATTCAGCGGGCGATTAAGGAAGGCATCAATAAGGTGAATGTGGGAACGATTATCCACTGCACCTATATGAATAATTTAAGAGAAGAACTGAACCGGGCAGGGGATAACCCCTACACCCTGGATGTTATGAAGGCTGTATATCCTAAGGTGAAAGAGGTAGTTAAACGCTGGATACGGGTCTGTATGGCGAATGGAAAGGCATGACCGGAAAAAACTGCTTACAGAAAAAGGACCTTTCCCGGCCGTTCGATTAAATTCCAGAGAAGGGAGTGAGCTTTATTAAAATACTGTGCGTAGGCTTGATGGTATGTGATTTGCTGATTAAACCGGTAACGCGGGAAACTCTGTCGGCGGACTCGGCTAAGGCGGAAGCGATCCGTATGCTGGTAGGAGGCGACGCTTTTAACGTGGCGTCGAACCTATCGGCGCTGGGAACGGAAACCACCCTATACAGCGCTGTAGGAGAGGATGCCTTCGGTGCTTTTGCGCTGGATTACGCGGAAAAGTTAGGCGTCTCCACGCAATGGATCAAAACGACGGACGGTCCTACCTCGGTAACGGCGGTATTGATCCATCCGGATGGTGAGAGAAGCTTTGTAGTGCAGAGGGGCGCCAGCCACGAGCTGAAAGAGCGGCAGATCAGCGATGATTTACTGCGGAAATATGATCTGCTCTATATTGGAAGCGCCTGCGGGATTCCCGGCTTGGACGGGGAAGGCTTGACGAGGCTCCTTCACCGGGCTAAGGTGCTTGACTGTAAGACGGCTATGGATATTACCGGAAATCCCACCCGGAGATCGGCGGCGCAGCTGCTGCCGGCGCTGCCCAATCTGGATTTCTTCCTTCCCAGCGCCTATGAGGCGATGGATTTATCCGGCCGGGATTCGCCTGGAAAGGCGGCGGATTATTTTCATGAAAAAGGGGTTCCGGTGGTGGCGGTAAAAATGGGCGGACAGGGCGCTCTGCTTTCCGCTGGGGGAAAGCAGGAGGTTTTTCCTGCTTATGAAGGCCCGGTGGTGGATACCACCGGAGCGGGCGACGCCTTTGTAGCGGGATTTTTAGCGGCGCTCAGCCGGGGAGAGTCCTTACCCGGCTGTGTTCAGATCGGAAACGGGGCAGGTGCCAAGTGTGTGGAAAGGCTGGGCTCTTCGGGAACGCTGCCAGCCTATCAGGAATTGATTTCCTTTACCGGGCTTCATCGAGAATAAAGGAGAGGAGATGTTGTTATGGATAAAATGCTTAGAAGCAAAAAATGGATTCTTTTGTTTCTTTTGCCCGCGCTGCTGATCTTCACGGCGACAGTGTTTGTGCCTATCATTTGGTCGATGGTCTACAGCCTATACTCCTGGAATGGGGTTTCCGCTATGAGGTTTGTCGGCCTGGAGAATTTCGCGGACATGTTTTCGGATAAGAACTTTGTCCAGAGCGTGGTGAACAATCTGATTTTTGTGGCTATTAATGTTGTAGGACAGCTTTTCGTAGGCGCTTTCGTAGCCGTTCTGCTGACCTATGTAGGAAAAGGCCGGGAAGTGTTTAAAACCCTCTATTTCACACCGGTAATTCTGGCAAGTGTCGCAGTGGCAAAGATTTGGTCGAAATTTTTTAGTGTGGATCCGGATGGAGTGGTAAACAGCCTACTGGAATTGGTTGGCCTAGGAGGCTTGAAAACCGCCTGGCTGGGTAATGCGGCGACCTCCCTGGGAAGCGTGTCTCTCGTGGAAAGCTATTGGCACATGGCGCTTTTCATGGTGATCATTTATTCCGGTTTGATTACCATTTCCGAGGATGTGCTGGAATCCGCCGTTATGGATGGGGCTTCCGCCTGGAAAATGTTCTGGAAGATCAAGCTGCCGCTGATGAGCGAGGTATTTGTGGTAGCGCTGGTTATGGTGGTTAACGGATGCTTGAAAGCCTTTGATATTATCTTTATTTCCACCTCCGGCGGCCCCGGGTATTCCTCTGAGCTGGTGGCGACCTATATGTATAAGGTGGCGTTCACCAGCGCTAAATACGGTTACGGCAGCGCGATTGCCCTGTTTCTGGTGGTGGAGAGCATGATCGCCGTTATGCTGATCAGAAAGATCGCCAACCGTGTGCAAAGGAATTCTCTTTAATTCGGCCTGCGCCAATGAAAGGAAGAGGAGGCATCTTAATGCGTAAAAAGAAATTTTCGCCGGTGCGGATCATTTTTTATTTAGTTTTGATTTTATTTTTAATTTATCAGCTTTACCCGATCATTTGGATGATCATCACCAGCCTGAAATCTCCCGCCGACGTCCAGCGGAGCAGCCCGTTTTCTTTTCCAGACCCGATCTTTACGGAAAATTATATCAATGCGATAAAAAAGGCGGATTTGCTCCTATATTTTCGCAACAGCGCCGTGGTTACTATCATCACTATGGTGCTGGTCATTTTGTTCAGCAGTACGGCGGGCTTTGCTCTGGAAAAACTGCGGTTTAAGGCGCACGGGGCGGTTCTCAGCTATTTTTTGACGGGAATCACCATCCCCATCCATATTACTTTGATTCCCCTGTTTATTATCTATAAATCTGTTGGAATGCTTGACACCTGGTTTTCCCTGATCCTGCCCCAGATCGGATTTTGTCTGCCGCTGTCAATTTATTTATTTACGGCGTTTTACCGATACATACCGAACTCGATGCTTGAGGCGGCTATTATCGACGGCGCCAGCGTGCCCAGATCGTTTTTCTCTATTTATTTTCCTTTGTCTAAAAATACCATTATGACGGTGGCTACCGTGAACTTTATTTCTGTGTGGAATGAGTTTGTGTTTGCCAATACCTTCACGCTCAGCACAAGTATGAGAACCATACCAGTAGGGTTGAAGGATTTTGTCGGGGAATATGGAAAGGTGGACTGGGGCTGCACCTTTGCGGCTATCGCCTTAACGCTTTTACCGCTGCTGATTCTGTACTTCGTTTTTAATAAGAGTATTATTTCCGGCATGACCGCCGGTGCGATCAAAGAATAATAAATTGCTGTTGGTAAGCAGCTATGGAAATACTTGAAATCAGACGGAAAAGGTCCCGAGGGATATCCCCGGGACCTTTTCCGTCTGTTGCTAAATTTTTAGGGAGCGTTCCTATGGCATGCCGGCCTATTGTAAATACCAATGATAAAAAATCAAAGAAATTAAAAATACTTTCTTACCCTGCGGATTCTTTGAAAGCGCCTAGCGGACTAAAAAGCGTTTATGCCCGAGCTTTCTTTTTCTTCTTGGCCAACCAGCCTACTAAAAGCAAGCCGGCGGAAAGCAGCAGTGAAATAAAAATCGGCAGGAGATCAAAATCTCCTGTTTCCGGACGTTCTTCGCCTTCCGGCTGATTGGCAAATTTATTTTCAGTCCCGCCTTCCAGGGGAATTAAGCCTATTACCGCCTGCTCAATAGCGTGAGCCGCCAAGTCCACCTCAGCCTGGTTTAGAACTGTTTGACCGCGGGGAACCGTTTCCACCGCGTCGGTCAAAGCCGCTACGCTTTCTTTGGTATAAACGCTCAGATCCTGTGGAACCATGGCCAGCGCCTCCTCCACCAGCATATAGTCGGCGGGCCGTAAAACCAAAGCGGCGGCCGCGGCTTCGATTGTTTGGGCCATGGAATCTACTTCAGCTTGCTCCGCTAAGGTGCAGCTGTATAAAATCTGGTCGATGGCCTGATTCAGGCTAGCTACGGTTTTCTCCGTATAATTGTTGAGATCCGTAGGAATAGAAGCGGCGGCTTGCTCCACCGCAGAGTAATCCGCCCTCTCGGCGCCGCAGTAAGGATATTCCTCACCGGCGGTCCACGGCCCATCGCTGCTGTGATTCAATAAAATCAAAGCGGCTTCAGAATGAAAAAATTCAGAAGGCTTCGCGGAGGCACCGGCGTTTCGCTCTGGAAGCGGAGCGGGACTGGGCGCCAAATAATAGCAGCCGGAAAGCTTCTCCAGGCTTTCCTTCTGACTGCCGGTAAAAGCGCCTCCATAAAGGAAACAATCGGAGACTTGTCCGAATGTGTAAGAATTGGAAATTTTGCCACTGGTGGAGGCGTCTCCGCCTATACCGAGAAAACCGCCGCCATATACGGCGTTCTTTACCGTAACAGTAGTGTAACAGTTTTCAACCACAGTATTGGAGGCGTTTCCAATCAAGCCGCCGGACCAGGTGCCGCCGGTTACCGTGCCCTGAGCGCAGCACCGCTGGACAGAAGCGGCGTTTTTTCCGTTATCTCCCAGGGTAGCGCCCAGAAGGCCGCCGGCGAAGGAAGCAACGGCGTTTTCGATTCCACAGATTTCCCCGGAGGAGGAACATAGCTTTAAAACAGAGCCGGGACCTGCCGCGCCGCACAAGCCTCCGAGCGTCCCAAACCCATTAGGGTCAGACAAGCTTCCCTCCCGGACAGAGGCGCTGCTGATCTTTCCATAGCAGATTCCCACCAGGCCGCCCGAGGCAAGCAACCGGCTGGTGGGCAGGCTGACGGCGGAAAGCGAAGAATTGGCCGCCAGGCAGTGGTCCACAGATCCGGATTCCCCCAGATAAGCGCATAGAATGGCGCTGGCCGCATAGGCTTGCCCTCCCTGTGCCTTTGGACTAAAAAAGATCGATGCGTTCTCTAGGCTTAGGTTAGAAATATGGCCGTTAACAGAGCCAAACAGTCCGGCGCAGGAGCCTTCATAGGGCGAGGACTGGGAACCGATGGTCAGGTTGGAAATTATGTGTCCGTTGCCCTCAAAGGTGCCGCTGAATACAGCGGCCTTTTTCCCTTCCTCCGCCTCCAGCTGGTTCCCAATGGGAATCCAGTTGTGGCCGGCTAAATCCAGATCTGAATGCAGACGGATCGTTGTGCCCTCCAGAGAATTTCCCTGGTTCACCAATTGGGCAAGGCCAGCCAGCTGTGGAGCGGAAGAAATGGCATATTCCTTTTGCGGAACGTTGGGATCGTACCAAGAGGTGTCTACAGTCCCGTCCCATAAGCTTGGAATTCCCTTGGCTTTTGCGGTGATGCCGGCGCCGGCAAGCAGCGTGCCAAGGAAAGCGAATACTAAAAAAATACAGAGCGATCTATGTTTCAATATCATGTCTTGTAGTCCTCCGGGAATCAAAATCAAGGAACACTTTAAAAAAATCAATAATTTAACAGATAAATTGTAGCATAAAATATACCTTGTGCCAATAGCGAAAATCTTTTCGGTAAGAAAATTGTCGAATCTTAAAGAACGGAGATTCCTTTTTGGCAGGCTGGATGCTATAATATTTAAAGCAATAATACTGTCAGCCATAGGAATCGTATTTTACGCTTGTGCTTTAGTATATACCAAAATCAATCAATTCACGAATGATGGAAACGGAGGCGTTGAAGCTATGGGAGATAATCGGTGCCGGGTATTAATTATTGATGGACAGGGAGGCAGAATCGGGAAGCAGCTGGCGGAGGCTATTGGGCAGGATCCCAGGATTGAGCTGACGGCAGCAGGAACCAACAGCGCGGCTACGGTGAATATGATGAAAGGCGGTGTGAGAACAGCGGCTACCGGTGAAAACGCTGTGGTAGTGGGCTGCCGAAGGGCGGATATTATCGCGGGGCCTATCGGCATCGTGATTGCCGATGCTTTGATGGGAGAGGTCACGCCAAGGATGGCGGCCGCGGTGGGACAGAGCCTGGCGAAGAAAATTTTGATTCCTGTTAATAAATGCGATAATATTGTGATTGGTACAGGGGGAAGGCCGGTCGCGGAGCTGATTGAAGAAGCGGTAGCGCTGATTCTTAAAGCTGTGAACAGCGGGGCCTATTGACATCAGAAGGGCTTTTTAATATAATTTAAATGTTCATACAGCTGGCAGGAAGCCGGCGGTCTTGGCAGAAGCCAGGCGGAGCAATCATTTCATTGGTTATGATCTTGTCCATGTTGATCCTATCATTCATTTTATATTTTGAATTTCGGATATCAGGAAGATATCTGCTTTCAGAAGAAAGCGGGTATCTTCTTTTTATTTTTGGCAAGGAGGATTTTAATGAAGCAGACAAAAAATTTAGTGACCTCAGGAATGTGTGTGGCTTTGGCGATTGTGCTGCCCATGGCGTTCCATATGATTCCGGATGCGGGAAAGGTTTTCCTGCCTATGCATATTCCGGTGCTGCTGTGCGGGCTGCTGTGCGGGCCGGTGTACGGCTTGGGATGCGGTATTTTAGCGCCGCTGCTTTCCCATCTTTTTATGGGAATGCCGCCCACTGCGATGCTGCCCAGCATGCTTTGTGAGCTGGCGGCCTATGGGATGTTGTCCGGCATACTCATCCGAGTAATCCGGACAAAATGGAATTTGTTGAACCTTTATACGGCGCTGATCGGCGCAATGATCTGTGGGAGAATTATCAACGGCGTCTTGAACGCCTTAATTTTCAATGCGGGAAAATATTCCATGGAAATGTGGCTTACCGCTTCCTTCCTGCAAGCGATTCCGGGCATTGTTATCCAGCTTGCTCTGATTCCTTTATTGGTTCTGGCGCTTCAAAAGGCCAGGCTGGCGGACCGAGCTGGGGCTGCAAGAGTGTAAGAAGGCTGCTTCGGTCAAACTATCTGCCAAGCCGAGTAAGCGGATTGTATGCAGCTTTTGCCTGATGCCTGCCAAGCAAGCTTTTTGCGGAGTGCTTCCCTCGGCTGAACCGGTGGTTTCCCGAATCAATGGAGAAGGGCCGGCCCTCCTAAAAGGAGAGCCAGACTTTGAGAGCGGTGCTTTAAGAAACGAGGCAGGGCCGGAAATCAGCCGTCCCTGCTAAAATTTTCTTATCGTACCGCTCTGCTTGCGTTACCGTTTTACGTTTAGAAGGTTCGCCTGCCGCCGGATTGCGCCGTAAGCAGAACGAGCCCTCTTTTTTTGGAGTTCCTTGTTCTGCGGGAAATGACCTTATAGGCGCCGGAGAGATTTCAGTGATTTATTATTGGATTTTAGAAGCGGCCCAAGCCTGGCTAAAAGGTAAAAGAAGAGGATTTCAAGAAATATAATTTTTTGAAAGAAATGAAATTTTATATTTTTTAGAAAAAAGCTTGACTTTATGAAATATTGTTTTATAATAAGGAATTGTAAAGAGAATTTTAAGTGGGAACAAGTTTAAAAACGTTTTTTCAACTAATCCAGAGAAATAATATTTCTTTAATTGGTTGACATCTTGCAAAAAAGAAGAAAGAATGCTTTTTGTTCAGTTCTGTTGCTTAAGGTAAGCGGCATCTGTCAATGGATGCTCAATGATATCATTTTAAATATTTTGGAGGTTGGTTTTAAATGTTAATGAACATGAAGGATCTGCTGGCAGTTGCCAATGAGCACAAGTTCGCGGTACCGGCGTTTAACATCAGCGATTATTCCATGATGAACGGTATCTTCGAGGCCAGCGAGGAAAAGCAGGCTCCTGTGATTATCGCCATTCATCCCGACGAGTTAAAGCATACCGGCACTGAAATCGTGAAAGCCATCATTGAAAAAGCCCATAAGGCTACGGTTCCGGTTTGCATTCATTTGGATCATGGCGCTACCTTTGAACAGGTGATGCTGGCAATTCAGAGCGGGTTTACTTCTGTGATGATCGACGGATCCAGCCTCTCTTTTGAAGATAATATCGCTGTCTGCAAAAAGGTTGCCGAGGCCGCTCACGCTGTTAACGTTTCTGTTGAAGGCGAGCTGGGTACCATCGGCTCTACTGACGCTCAGGCTGAAGCCGGCGCCAATACCATTATTTATACCGATCCCGACGCGGCTGTTAAATTTGTAGAAGCTACCGGCGTGGACACCCTGGCGATTGCCATCGGCACCTCTCACGGTATCTATCCGAAGGGCATGAAGCCGGAATTGAAGCTGGACCTGCTGAAAGTAATCAAGAGCAAGGTGTCTATTCCGCTGGTTCTCCATGGCGGCTCCAACAACCCCGATGCTGAAATCGGCCAGTCTGTGACCTTGGGCGTGAATAAGATCAATATTTCCAGCGACATTAAGGTTGCCTATTATGAGAAAATGCGTGAGGTCCTGAAGGATGAGAGCCTGAGAGAGCCTAATGTAATTCAGCCAGCCTGCATCGCCGCGATGAAGGAAACTGCTTATCATAAGATCGAGCTCTTCCAGGCTGACGGCAAAGCTGCTTTGTACCGCTGATAACCAATAGAGACTTACATAGAACCGTCTCCATATCGTAAAACCCTGTAAAGCAGAGAAACACTGTTTTACAGGGTTTTATTGGTAGGCTCCAGGAAGGAGTGGAATTAGAAAGGAGGAGAATTTGATGGACTTTTCAGAAGGAAAAACCGTTGTTGAAATGATCCGGGAAAAGTATAATCAAATTTTCATGGCCGAGAGAAAGGTTGCCGATTTCGTCTTGGAAAACCCCGAAAGAGCGGTCAATGCTAATGTGTCAGAGCTGGCGAATTTAAGCGGCGTCAGCGACGCGACCGTGATTCGGTTTTGCAAACGGATCGGATTTCAGGGCCACTATCAGTTTCGCATTACCCTGTCGAGAGATTTGGGGAGAATTATGGGGGGGTACTCTCGGAAAGAAAACGAGGGGGAGGATCAAACCGCCGCGGGGCTGTTTCAGAGCTACGCCAGAAAAATTTCCGCAATTGGAAAGCACATCACCGATGAAACCATGAAAGAATGCGTGAACCTTTTAAAATCTGCGGGTTATGTTCATGTGGTGGCAACCGGCAATACAACCCACCTGGCCAGGTATATGGGGTTCCGTCTGGGCCGCTTAGGCATACGGTGCACCTATAATGATCTGCCTGAATATTTTTTCAACCATATCAATTTGGCTGAGCCGGAGGATGTAGTGTTCGCTATTTCAGAATCGGGCAGCTCAAAGCAGGTAGTGCAGGCTCTGGAATTGGCGAAGGAGAAGGGGCTGAAAACAATCGCAGTGACAGGCTATGAATATTCTCCGATGACCAAGCTGGCAAATTGCCTGTTGCTTTCCGTATTTGAAGAGCAGAATTTTGACTATTATAAAACCTATTCTCATTTAAAGGAAATCGCCGTATTGGACGCGGTTCTAGAGTTTTTAAGCAGAGAAGAAAGCATCAGCCAAACGGTAGCCAATCAGGCGGAAATGATCCTTTCCGAGACGAAAATTTAAGAGAAATGGAAGGCCTCCAGGAACTGTATCTGGAGGCCTTTATATTTTTATAAAGTATGATTGGCGGAACTGCCCCTAAAATCCATTGAAAGCCCTCAGTATTCCAAGCCAATTGAAAACGCCTGCAGCAGAATAGTTTATTTCAATGGCTAAAGGGATCTGTAAATGGGAAATCGTTTGTGCACAGCCAGCAGGACGAGTAAGAGCAGGTGTAAATACTTCAAAAATTTTTGCTTTTTCTGGTGCCGAAATAACCGAACAGCGCAAGCGGAAATCTTCGCTCTCTATTTACGTCTGAGTGAGCGCGGAACCGCAATAGAATGAGATCGCAGTCTGTTTAAGCAGAGACCCGATTTTGCGCCTTCCTTTTTGTCGTAAATATCTTTTAAAACCCGAGTCCTTTTATCCTGCTAATGGGGGTGTATTGGCCCTGTCCGCTCGTTTCTATGGTAAAAAGCTCCTGTGGCTTTTAGAAGGACTGCTAGGGACATTTTCACAGAGAATTAATTTACGCGTATTGATACCGTTTTCTTTTGACCAAGAGAAAAGAAACGGTGACCGCCAGGGACAGGAGCTCCGCTGCTACGATGGAAAGCCAAATACCGTCAATACCCAAAAGAATCGGCAGCGTGAGAACCACAATAATCTGGAAAACCAAAGTGCGAAGAAAGGAGATGCAGGCGGAAACCGCTCCGTTGTTTAAAGCGGTAAAAAAAGCCGAGCCCCATACGTTGAAACCCATAGGAAGAAACGCTAGGGCATAAAGCTGGAAACCGCTGGCGGTCATATCCAGCAGTTCCGGATCATAGCTGGTGAAGATCATCACCAGAGGACGCGCTACAAGCTCTGAGAGTACCACTAAAATGACTCCTGAAACGGTCAGCAAGATTAAGCTTTTGCGAAACATGCTTTTCAGTTCTGTATGGTTTTCCGCGCCATAGTGGTAGCTTACGATCGGAGCGCTGCCAATAGAATAGCCCAGAAAAATTGCCATAAAAATTATGTTTACATACATGATAACGCCATAAGCCGCCACGCCGTTTTCTCCTGCTATGCTCATCAGCTGAAAATTATATAGAATGCTCACAACAGACGCGGAAAGATTAGTAACCATTTCAGAGGAACCGTTGGCGCAGGCGGATGCCAGCACACGGCCATTAAATTTGGCTTTCGTAAGCCGTAAGGGGCTGCCGTTTTTTCTTGCGAAGTAAATAATAGGAAAAATGCCGCCGATCAATTGTCCTGCGGCAGTGGCGGCTGCCGCTCCGGCAAGCCCAAAGGGAAAGACTGCGATAAGAAGATAATCCAGCACGGCATTGGTCAAACCAGCGATGATATTCAGTTTTAAGCTTAGACCTGGCTTTTCGGCGGCAATGAAAAAGCTTTGAAATAGGTATTGTAAGATAAAGGCGGGCATAGAGCAGAATAAGATCCTGGCGTAGAGAACGCAGTCATCCAGCAGAACACCATCCGCTCCCAGCACGATGGCGATGGGCCGGATAAATATAAATCCTACGACCGATATCAAGATGCTGAAGGCAAGGGTAGCATACACCAAAAGAGAAAAGTATTGGTTTGCTTTCTCCGGCTTGCCTTCTCCTAAAGTTTTGGATACAATGGCACTGCCTCCAGTTCCGGCCATAAATCCCAGGGTACCTACGGCCATCAGCACTGGATAAATCAGATTGATGGCGGCGAAAGGGGTTTTCCCTACAAAGTTTGAGATGAAGAAGCCATCGACAATGCTGTAAACCGAGGTGCAAATAATCATTAAAATAGACGGCAGAACAAAACGCAGAAGCCGCTTATAAGAAAAGTGATCGGATAGTTGTATTCTCATAGCTTTCCTTTCCTAAATTAAATATGAATGTGTGTTGCCGTATCGACTGATTTTATGAAATGGCTCCGATTGGTGCGCGGTGAAGATGACTGGATGGGAGTAAATGCTTTTGTGTTTTTTCTATGTGCTGTCGAAAATCGCAAAAAGAGACAGATCCCCCAATTTTAAGCGGACAGATTGATTTTTGCCTCTAAATATAATCGTGAATTTTATTTTTGGGAAAGCAGCTGATTTATTTTTTCCTTCAGCAGCTCTGTGTACCTACGGGTCAGACGCAGAAGTCCGTCGCGCTCCTCCGGACTCATTAATAAGAACACGTTGCTCTCCAGTTCCATTAATGGGATGATGTAATCTGCTGCAAACCGTTCGCCCTCGGCAGTAAGATAAAGATTCCTATCACGCTTTTTCCCATGCTTTAAATAGAGATAGCCTTTTTGTTCTAAGGCTCTGACTGATGAGCTGATCGTTTGCTTGCTGATAAAATATCGGTTCGCGATATCGATTTGCAGACAGCCGTCGCCCAATTCCACAATGGAAAACAAAACAAGAAATGAAGTGTCGGAAAGACCAGACTTTAGGGCAACCTCGTGATATAGCTCATCAACCTCTTTATACATGCGGTTAAACTCTCTTGACTCATGCCCTTGGATTGGCGCTTTCATCGTATCCCTCCTGTGATAAGTATGATTTCGTACTTATAGCAAATGATATTATAGTACGATTTCGTACTTATGTCAAGCAGAATTTGGGAAAGAAAACAAAATACCGATGGTGTTTTGCCTAGAAGCGGTTTAAAATATATTAGGTATCAGGTATCCTGTAAATGATCATGAAACGGAGGCTTTACGGCTTATGAGAAGAAAAGACAGAGAAGTAACAGACAGTCAAAAAATTCGAGAAATTATTTTATCATGCCGATGCTGCAGACTTGGATTTTATGACAACGGCCAAGTATACATTGTCCCGCTGGATTTTGGATATTATGAGAATAATGGGCGGCACGTATTTTACTTTCACGGTGCGAAAGAAGGTAGAAAATACCGCTTAACAGAAAAAAGCCCCACAGTAGGATTTGAACTGGATACCAATCAACAGCTGGTGCGGGGGGGAAAAGCATGCGAGTATACTTCCAGGTATCAAAGCGTGATTGGTACAGGAAGGGTTACCATTCTCAAGAGGGAAAGAGATAAAATAGAGGCACTGAAAAGTATTCTGCATCATAGTACAGGCAAAAAAGACTGGGATTTTTCTTGCCGGGAGCTGGATAAGGTGGCTGTTTTTCAGCTAGAGGTAGAAAGTCTATCCTGTAAAGAATGCAGATAAAAAATCCGGGTGCCTTCATAGACACCCGGATTAGGAAACGTTGACAAATTAGATACCCGGTTTCAGCGCGAGTATTTTACTAAATAAAAAGAGTCCGAATACAAATTGCGCCCAGGCTCAGCCTGGGAAGCGCTGACAAAAGATGCTTACTGCAAGCGCGGGCGGCAGGGCAAAAGAAAAAAGCTGAGCCCCGAACGCAAATTGCGTCCAGGCTCAGCCTGATGGTGCTGGTGACCGGACTTGAACCGGTACGATATTGCTACCGAGGGATTTTAAGTCCCTTGCGTCTGCCTGTTCCGCCACACCAGCCGAACGAAAATTATTATAGCATAGGGAAAATGAAAAAGCAACTATTTTTCCTGGAGAATTTAACGGTAAAAGGAGTGTTTTGAAGTGCTTTCCCCCAAAAAACGGAACGCACCTTGGTAACAATCATCGCTGCCGAAGCAGCGCGGTGTTTTTTAGGCTTTGGTTTGGCTCCTGAAATTTGGTGAACCGATCCTCTAATTCATTGAGAGACAGAATGGATACGCCTTGCTTGCTCAATTCACGGCGGGAAAGGAAGTGGAGATTCTCTAAGGGAGTGCCGCTTAGATATTGAAAAAATTCATATTTTAAGGACTCCATGCGATAAGCGATCACCGTTTCCGTCACCTGATATCTACGCGCCAAGCGATAGCGGAGAAAGTCCATATCCTGCCAGGTGCGGAGCTGAGGATAGGCGTCTGACAGCAGCGGGAGAAAACTGCGGTAAGGCACCGTCAACTCGGCGGCGCCCTCATTGGCCTCCCATTCGATAAAAGGATCCTGCTTCGGTTTTAAGGTGTCAAAACAGTGAAAGGAAGAGAGGCCTAGTCCCCGGTGCTTTGTAAGGTGAATCAGCTCATGCCCGCAGTCAAAATTCAGCTCCTCCACGCTGTGGCGGGCATTAAGCACTATGGTATCCCCTTTTTCCCCCAGAAGGGCCGCGGCGCAAAAACCAGATGTGGAAAAAGGATGATAAACCAATTCTATGTTTTTTTGGCTGCGGCAAAAGGTTATAGTATCGATAGGCTGAGAAAGCGGCTTCACGCCAAGCTGTATTCTCAGCCTATCAATAAATCTATATAGTTCCCGCTTGGTACCGCCCATATTGCCACCGACCTTATGTGTTTTTTTGCTTGTGGGCTTCAAAAACCGCAATTAAAAAATCCGCGTCTTCTTCGCTTAGCTGATAAGGCTCCAACCCTTTCTTTAAGCGGAAAAAGCCGTCGCTTTGCCTTGAAGCGGAGGAGGCTTCCTTTTTTTCATCCCAACCCATGAGCCACTCCCGTGAGGTTTCGAGAGCCTGGGATAGCACATCCAGCTTGCTGAGAGGAATATTTTTGATTCCTCCGGTTTCATACCGCTGTAAGGTGGATTTGCTCATCTGCGTGAGATTAGCCAAATCCTGATAACTGTATCCCAGTTCTTTGCGGCGCCGCTTTAAGCGCTCCATCATGATTTTTTGCTCCTGTTCCACCGTGAAATCAACTCCCTTTCATAATGATGGCTTGTTTCTGCCTATAAATATAGTATACCTCCTTTGTTTCTGAATTGCAACATTTTTTAAAAAATGTTGCTCATATGGGTTGACACACCATTCAAAAAGGATTATACTATAAATATCCCAAAAAAGAAACATAACGTTTGTTTCGTCCTGCTGAAGAAACGAAATTGAAATTCTATGTTTTGCGTTCTTTTTTACCGTCCATAAAAATGCAACCAAGGCGGATCTTGACGGGTGAAGCCAGATGATTAAACTTAAAATACTGGGGGAGTGCGAGATGAATCGAAGAAGCTGCGAAGGATGCGTACACTATAAGCCGATCTGTGGAAAAAATGATGGGATTTGGTGCTGCCATTATCTTTTGGATACCGGACGGCAGAGAAGATCCAATCCCACCCATTGCAGCAGGAAAAGCTGGAAGGAGAATTTTCCTGTATAAGCTTACAGGCAATTTGCACAATTCTTAAAGACTAGAAAAGCCTGGCGGCATTGCCGCCAGGCTTTTCTAGTGGAAATCAAAACAGTTTGTGATAAAATAAAACTATCCGGCCATTATCTGTTTTTTCCGTGCGGCTTCTTCTCAATCTGCTGCAGTCCATTATTCCGGCTGTTCTCCGGCTTGGGAATGGTATAAATGTCGGTATAAGCTTCCGCCTCGCTTTCCGACAGAGGCGGTGTGGGGATTAAGCCGGTGCATTCAGTAGCGGAGGCTACCGTATCCAATTCTTCTAATAAATTGTCGTTGATTTTTGAGTTTTTCCGTACTAATTGCTTATCAATTTGATCCATAAAAAAGCTCCTCGCGTCGTAAGATTCGCATACGGTTTCAGAGAGTTTGCTTAGAGATTCACAATGATTTCAGCGGGCCTTGCGCCTATGACGTTAAATGGCAGCACGGTGAAGCCAAATTCAAATCTCATAGGCTGGGCCAAAAGCCTGTTCTCTGGAAGGCTGGCTTCCTTGAGAGGAAAGACAGCGGCAAACTTTCTCATACGCTTTCTTTAGTTTGCGGAAAGGAAGCCTGCGTTATGTGCGAAAAACGGCGTTTAAAATTTGGAAACAGGATCAAGCCCAATGAACCATGCCGCGGCGAGCAAAATTTGGGCGAGTACGATCAACGGGATCCCAAGCATAAATTTTTTCCTTTTGGTTTTGTGACGGATTATTTTCATAGTAAAGTACATACCGGGACCTCCTCCCAGAATGGAAAGAAAAAGTAAACTTTTTTCCGAAATACGCCAACGGTTGATTTTTGCCTGATGTTTATCATATATTGTTATGACCGCGGCGGCAAAATTGACCGCTGCGAGCCAAACCAGGAGCCCGATAAAAAATGGGGACAAACAAAACACTCCTTTGAAATTAGGTGAATGTATGAACATGAAAAAATTAGCGCCCACCCTGCTCGCGATTCTGCTGCTGGCCGGAGCCGTACTGGCCGTCCATTTTTTTCAAAAAAACTCCTCCAGCGAAAAACCGGCCGCCTCCGGCGCCTCTCAGACAGCCTCCGATCAACTGGTCAACACGCCGGCCGGGGAAGAATCCCAGGCCGAACAGCCTCCAGGCGGGCAGATCGTTCTGGAGGGAGAGATGCGGGCTGTGTGGGTGCCCTATCTTTCTCTGGACCAATCTAAAATAGGGCAGGGACAGGAGGCGTTTCAAAAAGCCTTTGATGAAATTGTCAGCCAGGCTAAGGAGTATGGCTTAAACACCCTGATCGTCCACGTGAGGCCCTTTGGAGACGCTATGTACCCTTCTGAGATTTATCCCTGGTCCCATCTGCTTACCGGAACTCAGGGAGGCGATCCGGGCTTTGACCCGCTGGAATATATGGTGAGGAAAACCCACGAAGCTGGAATGCAGTTTCACGCCTGGCTGAACCCTTTGCGGATTCAGTCAAAGGGGACGCCTAGTATTTTGGCTCCGGATCATCTGTATACCCAGTGGAGGGAGGACAGCGATCCTAACAATGACGACTGGGTGGTGGATTGGGAGGAAGGGAAATATTTTAATCCGGCGTATCCGGAGGTGCGGGAAAAAATTATCGAGGGTATCCGGGAGATCGTGGAAAACTATCCGGTGGATGCCATCCATTTTGACGATTATTTTTATCCCACCTCTGACGGGGCGTTCGACGAGAAAGCCTATCAAGCCTATACCGAGTCCGTAGGGGAGGGAGTTCCCTTGACCTTGCCTCAGTGGCGCATTGCGAATATCAACACGCTGGTTTCCGGTGTGTACAGCGCCATAAAATCCATCAATCCCCAGGTCCAGTTTGGAATTTCCCCGCAAGGAAATATAACCAACGATCTGAATATGGGGGCGGATGTAGAAACCTGGGCCAGCCAAAAGGGATATGTGGATTACCTATGCCCCCAGATTTATGTGAATTTCGACCATCCGCTGCTCCCGTTTAATCAAACCGCCGACCAATGGCGGCAGATGACCACTGCCGAGGGGGTGAAGCTGTATATAGGCCTCGCGGTGTATAAGGCGGGCTCAGAGGACGCGGACAGCGGAACCTGGAACGGCAAAACCGATATTCTGCAAAGGGAGATTGAATATTCCCGCAGCCTGGGATGCGACGGGATTATGCTGTATTCCTGGGATTACATGGATACCAGTCAGACCCAGGAGGAGGTTGCCAATGTGATCAAAATATTTCAGGAGGGGTCTGGCAATTGAAAGCTGCTTCCTGTATAATGAAATAGCAATTGCGGCTGAATTATTTGGAAAGGAAGCGAGAGAGGTATGTTGAAAGCGTTATTCATCGGCGGCACCGGAATTATCAGTTCCGGGATCACCAGGGCGCTGGCAGAAAATGCGGACTGGGAGCTGACCATCTTAAACCGAGGCAAGCGGGCGATGGAGGTTCCGGAAAACGTCAGGGTCTGGACCGGCGATATCGACAACAGAGAGGCTGTGGAAAAGCTGCTGGAGGGACAGTTTTTTGACGTGGTGGCGGATTTTATCGCTTTTACACCAGAGCAGGTAAAGCGGGATTTAGGTTATTTCCGGGGAAAATGCGGCCAGTATTTCTTTATCGGAACCGGGTCGGCGTATCAAAAGCCGCTGATGAGCCCAGTGATTACGGAAAGCACTCCGCTGAAAAATCCTTATTGGCAGTATTCCAGAGACAAAATCGCCTGCGAAGAGCTGCTGATGGCGGAAAACCGGAGCAGCGGCTTTCCGGTGACGATCGTTCGGCCCGCCCACGTTTACTATGAAAGGATGATGCCCTTTGCCATTGGCGGCGATACGGAATTTTGGCAGGTGATCTGCCGCATGCGGCAGGGAAAACCGGTAATCGTTCCGGGAGACGGCACGTCTCTGTGGACCCTGACCCATAACCAGGACTTCGCCAAGGGCTTTATCGGGCTGATGGGAAACATCCATGCCGTCGGGGAGGTGGTGCAGATCACCACCGACGAGGTGCTGACCTGGAATCAGATATACCGTTTAAGCGCTCAGGCATTGGGCGTGGAAGCGAGGCTGGTGCATATTTCCAGCGATTTTCTGATCGCCTGCGATCCTTCTCTGGAGGGTCCGCTTTTGGGGGATAAAAGCGTCAGCGTCATGTTTGACAACAGCAAGCTGAAGCGGCTGGTGCCAGGTTTTCACGCGGAAATCCGGTACGATCAGGGTGTGCGCCGGACCGCCGATTATGTGCTGTCCCATCCGGAGGTGCAGATTCCTAACCCGGAATTTGACCAATGGTGCGACGACGTAATTGAGGCCCACAGCCTGGGAATGCAAAGCTTTATCGCCCGGCATCCCAGAAAATATCTGTAAGGAGCACTTGCCGAAAATTCATAAAGCAGTTTGTTGTATAGACTTGTTTTAGAAAAAGCACACTGAAAAAACGGCGGCCGGCGGAAAATCCGGGAACCGCCGTTTTTGTTTTCCAAATTTTTTGCCGCCTAGAAAAACGAAAAACTCGAAATCCGGCCGTGCGTCTATGGCAGGCGGGCGGCGTCTCTATTTGAATCATTGAGCGGCAGGACAAAATCAGGAAAAAAGAGCTAAAATCAGAAGCCTTTCGGATTGCGGCTGATCTTATGATTCAACGGCCGATCCGCTCAGGGAACCAGATGCACGTCCATTTGAGGATAAGGAATGGTGATGCCGGCCTGGTCAAAGGCAAGCTTTACCTGTTCCTCCAGGGCATAATGGAGATCCCAGTAATCAGAAGTATTGCACCAAACCTTCAAAGCCAGCGTCACGCCGCTTTCATCCTGGCTGAAAACGCCGATAATGCTTTCCTCCCGGCGGACAACCCTCGGATCCTGGTCGATCAGCCTTTGAAGGATGCCTTTGGCCTGCTGGATATCATCGTTGTAGCCAATAGAAAAATTCAGATCCAGCCTGCGGGTTTCCTGGGCGGTATAATTTACCACGTTGTTGGCGGAAACCCGGGAGTTGGGCAGAATCACGTTTTTATTGTCCGCGGTGATCAGTGTGGTAAACATCAGCTCGATTTTGTAAACGGTGCCCTCCAGCCCCTCGATTTCAATATAATCTCCTACCTTAAAGGGCTTAGTGATGATAATCAGAATGCCGCTGGCCACATTGGAGAGGCTGTCCTTCACCGCCAGGGCGATGGCCACCGCGGCGGCGCCTAACGCGGCAATGATGGAATTGATCTGCAGGCCGAGCTGAGCGGCCACTACCAGAAGCAGGACGATCCACAGGCAGATTTTTAGAGCGGAATTCACAAAGGACGTCACGCCCGCGTCGGTTTTCCCGCGGGACATGGCCTTCTTCACGGAACGGCAGATCCATTTTACCAAGTACCAGCCTACCAGCAGGATCACAATGGCGGCAACCAGCCGCGGCAGATAGGACTTGCCCCATTCTAAAAAGGAATCCCAAAAAGAGCTGAAGTGGGTGGCGAGCTCCTCCGGTGTTTGAGACGATGCTGTCAAAAATTGTGGCATTTTTCTCCTCCTTATTGTTCCGTACCAGTTTCTGTGTTATGATGATAACATATTCGATTTTAATCGGTTCGATGGCGTTATGATACCATAAATGGGAGCGTAAGTTCAAGAGAAGCGGGGGAGTTGTATGAAAAGAACCGGCAATTCCGGTAAAAGGGGGAAAACGGTGCTGGCGCTCTTCCTATGCCTGATTTTCTTTGCAGGCGGCGCCGGTGCTTTGGAGATCCAGCCCGGAGAGCTTTCCCTGTCGGCGGCGGAAAGCGGACAATCCTCCGGCAGGCTCTTTGAAATGCGGCTTCGTTTTGCGCCCGACGGGACTCAGATTTTAGATTCTTACCGGATAGAAATCAGCTATGATCCCAAGGCCCTGGAGTTTTCCAGCGGTAAAATCCTATCCGACCGCTTTAACGGAAGCTTTGAAATGATCGAGGATGACGGCCTGCTGTCGGTCATCTATCTGGCGGAGGAAAGTGACGTGATGCGGGAAGAAACGGATATGGCTCTCCTGCGGTTCAGAACCCGGGAACCGGATTTTTCCGGGACCACGGCCTTGGCGCTGACAAATAAGCTCACCGGAGAGACGGAAAGCTGGAGCTTGGAGTTTGCTTCCGGCGCTGTTGCGGGCGAGGCTGTGAAAACCACAGCTTCCAAAGCCTCCGGCAGAACGGGTTCATCCAAAGCAGGCTCCTCGAGGTCTGGGACAAAATCGTCGAAGGCGTCGGAAGAGAAAGGCGCTTCCTCCTCTGTTCTGATGGTGGCCGGAAGCCATAGGGAAAGCAATGTAAACTCCGGCTTGCCGGCGGCCTTGCAGACAGCGCTTTTGGCGGCGCTGGTGGTGATTCTGTCGGCTCTTGTTGCCGTAGTGGTGAAAAATAGAAAAAAGCCCCGGAATTCCAGCGGAAAGGGTCCTGGAAATGGGGAAAAAACCTTGTAAAAACCGCAGCTTTATTATATGATAAAGAGTAAGTAAGAATTCCATATCGAACTACCAACACCGTACAGTGGGGGCTAAAAAATGGCAGAAATCATGGAACAGCAGCTTCAGAACCTATATACCGTCTATTATCAAAAATACGACGGCGCTTTGCTATATCACGACGGACTTTACGACGTGCGGAGGGCCTACTTTACCTCGGGCGGCAAACGCCAAAAGAATAAAGTGGTGAAGGAGGCTGACGGCGTTTCCTACCGGTACTCCTATTTGATGGAGCGGGGACAGCCCTTGAAATGGAAAAAGCTGGAGGGCTTCCGGCAGGTGGAAATCAGTGAACCGGACGCCGCCGGCGGGTATCACATTTTGACGCAGGACGAAAACAAAAAGGTTGTCAAAATCGCTTATTACGACCGGGACCATCTTTGGAAGCGGACGGATTATTATTCTCCCCGCCTGCGGCAGCAGCCCATGGAGATATTGGAGCCAGGAGAAAACGGCGTTCTTTTGCTCCGTGAGCTGAAGGCCGGGCGGTACGATGATGCCCGGGCGCTGTATCCCTGCAAGGTTCCTAAGAGCCCGGAGGCGGAAAGCTTTTTGTCCAATCAGGTCCCGGTTCCGGAGTTCACCGTCCGGAGCCAGTCGGGAGATTTTTATTACTGTGAACAGGAGCTGGCCCAGAAACGGGAGGCCTTGCTGGAGGAATATCAGAGAGGCGGAGGAAAGGCCCCGCAAACTGTGTTCCAGGAGGAAGCAGGCGGACAGAACGCCGTCTCGGAACCTCAGGATGAGGACAGGCCGGACCGAGAGGGAGGCTTCACTGTCGCTTCTCAGAAGCCTGACCCGGAAAAGCCGGAGGACAATTCCTACGAATGGGGCGCCGGGGATTCGGCGTTTGAAAAATACAAGGAAGAGCCGGAACAGTCTTCCGGCGTCAAATATACCGAGGAATACGAATATCCCTACCAAGAGCCTAAGCCGGAGGAAAAAACGGCCGTGTCTGCTGCTGGCACAGGGCCGGAAGCGGCGGGATCGGGAGAGGAGCCTGCCTACCGGTACGACCGGGTCGAGGAGAGGGAACCGGAGAAAAACAGCCGGCAGCAGGAATACGTTCCCACCGCGCAGCCGGCTCCGGTTTCGGAGGAGGAGAAGCCTTCTCCCAGGCGCTATAACGTGGCGGTAAAGCCAATGAGCGCCGATACTTACACCGCCAGCGACAGGATCGCCCCGCCCGCCGTGAAGGAAGCGGTCGCCCAGGAGGACGGCGGCGCGGAAACCCCCTATGCGGAAAAGGGCGAGCTGAAGGATCTGTGCAACGGCGTGATGAACGGCTGTCCTTATATCGCTATGGGGAAAATGAGCATCTGCGTTTCTCCGGAGGAATGCTACTATTACTTCGGCAGCGTGGAGGACGGTCTGCGGGAGGGCAGGGGCCGCACCGCCATGATGGATGGGGGCACCGCCTTTGAGGGCGGTTACCTGCACGACCAAAGGGACGGCTTCGGCACCTATTACTATAAATCAGGTAAGCTTTGCTATGCCGGCGATTGGAAGGAAAACCGCCGGAACGGTATGGGCGTCTCGTTTAAGGCCAGCAACGGCTCCTGCTACGCTGGCTTTTGGAATCAGGACAGCCCGGTAGGCCCGGGAGCCCTGCTGAGCAAGGAAAAGGGGTTGGTTTACGCCGGCTATTTTGAGGACGGCAAACGAAGCGGCGCCGGGGTTTCCTTTCAGCCGGAGGACCGCTCCCTGTTTATCGGCCAGTGGAGAAACGGCGTCCAGCAGCTGAAGGGCACCTTGGTGGACCAGGATGGAACCCTGCTGTACTCCGGGGGCTTTGCCAACGGTAAACGAAGCGGCACCGGCACTGAATACGATCCGAACGGCCAGGTCCGCTATACCGGAAAATGGGCGGAAAACGCCTGGAACGGAGAGGGCGTCTGGTACCGTGAGGACGGCCACGTGATCAAGGGACAATTCCGCAGCGGCGCGGTGGATGGACAGGCTGTAGAGTACAGCAAAAACGGCGTCAAGCTGTATGAGGGCGGTTTTGAAAACGGCGTGTACAGCGGCAGGGGCTGCCGTTATTTCCCCGGAGGCGGGCGGTATGAGGGCAGCTTTCTGGCTGGGAAACCAGTAGGCTGGCTTTCGGGCTACGACGCCGACGGAAACCTGGTGTACGAGGGGCATTGGGAAAACGACGAGTTCCAGGGCCAGGGCCGGTATTTTTCCAATGGGGAAAAGGTATATGAGGGAGAGTTCTCCCATAATCAGTTTGAGGGCCAAGGACTGGAATATCAAAACGGCGAGATTGCCTATCGGGGCGGCTATGTGTGCAGCAGCCGGGAAGGCCTGGGCGTTTTGTACGAAAACGGAGAGCCCAGGTACGCGGGCGAATTCCGCCAAAACCGGATGCACGGAAGAATCAATGAGATTCAAAACGGCCGGGTACTGGCGGAATGTGTGTATCAGGATGGCGTTCTGCGGTACGAGAAGCGATATTCCCTTTCTGACGGAAAGCCTTATTTAGCGTTTGAAGGCTTTATGAAAAATGGAAAGCCCGGCGGCATGGGATGCCGGTATAACCCATATGGCGAAAAGGTGGAGGAAGGCCTTTACCAGGACGGCGAGCTGGCGAAAAGTATGCAGGTGGCGCCGAAAAAAATGCCCTTGCTGCCGGAGAATCCGGAAAATCCAGCTTACGAGGCTTACCGCAAGGGCCCGGAATATGGAATCGAACTGTCGGTTTGCGGCGGAATTTACACCGGCGTCCTGAAAAACGGCCTTCCGAACGGCCGGGGGACCCTTCTGCGGGGCGACCATAGGTATACCGGAGAGTTTATCAATGGGGCTCCTGCCGGCCGGGGTGTGCTGTATCAAAATGACGGTACCATTATCGAAGGAAAATTCTTTATGGAGCCGGCCGGATTTACAGGCCTTAGGCATCTTGCTTTTGAAAACGGGATTGAATATTGGTATCAATAAGCCGAAAGGGCGGGCGGAAGCCTGCCCTTTCCTATGATGCCGCTTTGATGCCGTTTATAGCTTGGAAGGCCGGGCTTCTCGGCTGAACCGGCGCTGTTTTTGAAACGGTATAGAGTGGATTCTTGACGTAAGACGAAGAACGGCTGCCTTACAGCCTGAAAAATGCTGAGACGCCTGTTTTCACCAGGCGGGTTTTGTAAAATTCCAAAGAATAAGGAAGTGAGCGTGTTGGATTGGCTGGAAATGCACAACCTGGAATTTGGAGAATGTACCGTATTGGGAAGCCTGGAGGGAAATATCCTGATGGTGGACTGCGGCTCCATGAATGTAAAAATCCGGGAATCGGATATGGAGGTCACGGATTATGTGGAAAACAATATCGTCCCACGTTATTTCGACGCCAAGGAGCGTTCCTTCCTGCTGACGCATTTTCACCGGGATCATATGAGCGGCCTGCGCTATTTGCTGAAGCGGGATCACGGCTTTTTTCACCGGGTGTTTGTGCCGGCGGCCTCTGTCAATCGGGAGGGAAGGGCGCTGCTTATTGAGTTTGCCCTTTATGTATTTGCTTTTTTAGGCCGGCAGAGCGAGTATTCCCAGATGAGCGTCAGCGCCCTGCGGATTTTTGAACGCCTTCATTATGCTCTGGGAATCGGCAATGTGTATTCCTTAAGCAGAGGGTCTCAATTTGACTTTGAGGGAGTCGCCTATGATGTTTTATGGCCCGCCGCGGGAGGCTATCCGTTTTCCCCGCTGCTTACCGAGATCGTGGAGGAGCTCGACGTATGCCTTTCCTCGCCCTTTTTAGGCAGAGGAGCGCCGGAATTTCTGGCTTTGAAAAACGAATTCTGCGGCGAGTACCTGCGGCTGTGCCAGCTGACGTCGCCCCAGAACCGGGGGTATCTGGGGGATATGGAGGAATCTCTTTCCCGCTGCAAAAGGCTGCTGGATAAAATAGAGGCCATGGCGCCCAGCCTGCAGCTGATTCCGGCGGCTCAGAATATCATCGAAATTTTAAGCCGCCCGGCTGTGCGGGAGGAATACGCCAACGCTCAAAATACGGCCAGCATTGTGTTTCAAAATCACAGAACCCGGGAGGCCAGCCTGGATGATATCATCATGACCGGCGACGCGACTCCGGAAACCTTTGATCAAATCGCGGAGGAGCTTTACGACGCTTATTATATTTTTAAAGCGCCCCACCATGGCACCGCCAGCAGCTGGTCCCATTTGTTCAAGGATATTTTAAAATCCCATATCCTGATTTCCAATGGGGACTACCACGCCGCCGGAGGCGTCTGCATGGAATGGGCGGAGGACGAGGGGATCAAGCACTGCGCCAACAACGCCGCCTGCGCTTGGTTCCAGGAAAAGGGCAGCTGCTGTAACCGAACCGCCTATTGCTGGGAGGTCTGTGAAAAGGGAGCGATGACTCTGCGGTGTCCCAAGGTGGCCGGAGGCGCTCGGGATTCCGGCTGCGGGATCTATGTGATCTCCTTCCAGTCGGATCGGGGCTGCTTCTGCGACGGGGATGAAACGCCCTCCAAAACCCGGAAGCTTTAGGCAGAAGGCTTTTGCTGGGAGGAGCGCCGGATTCGTACGCGTCCCGGCCTCATACTGCACAGCCCGTTCCCTCGTGACGCCCCCTCCCCTTACAGGGAGGTCATTTGCCTTTATAAGAATTTTTTAAGCCGGATTCTAAAGACAGCCGGGAACCCTCTTGCTCTTCCCGTGCTTTCCCTGGAAAACAGAAGCGGAAGCTTCCGGCCGACGCAATGGCTGAAGGCCTGCGGCGGCCGGAATGCTTTTGCGCCGGGAGATCTCCTGGGCCTGCGGCAATATTTTCTAATTTGAAATTTCGAACCGTTCATTGAGAAACCTGCTTGTTTACATAAAAACAGGGCCGGCGGCAGAGGCTTTCTGCTCCGCCGGCCTTTTTTAAGGAGCTGCTGCTATGAAAACGTTATATGTATCAGATCTGGACGGCACCCTGCTGACGCCGGAAAAGGAAATCAGTAAGGCATCCGCGGATATTTTAAATCATCTGATTCAAAAGGGGCTGCTTTTTACCGTAGCCACCGCCCGGTCGCCGGCTACCGCCTGCGAGGTTCTCTCCAATTTAAAGCTGGAGCTTCCGGGCATCCTGTTAAATGGGGCGGTGCTTTACGACTTCAGGAGGAGGCGGTTCGCCGGCAGCGCGCCGATGTCTTATGAGGCCGCGTCTAAGGCGCTTGCGGTTTACCGGCAGGCCGGGCGGATGCCATTTCTCTATACGCTCGAGGATGATGAAATCTGTGTTTCCTATGAGCGGTTCGGTCATCCGGCGGAGGAACGGTTCTGCCAGGAACGGAAGGGCAAAGCCTACAAGCGCTTTGAGCAAAGAGAACTGGTTTTGTCCCCGAAGGATGTCCCGATTTACTTTACCATGATGGACAAAAGGACGGTCGTGGAGCCTTTGTATCGAAAAATACAACAGATCCCGGGGCTCAAGGCGGCTTTTTACCACGATAATTATGAGGATGTGTATTTTTTAGAGGTGTTCAGCAGCCAGGCCAGCAAAAGCCTGGCGGTGCTGCGCCTGAAGGAAATGCTGGGGGCCGGCCGGGTGGTCGCCTTTGGCGACAACGGCAACGATGTGGATATGCTGGCGGCGGCGGACGTAGGCTGCGCCGTCGGAAACGCCTCGCCGGAAGCCAAGGCCGCGGCGGATCAAATCATCGGCTCCAACACAGAGGACGGAGTGGCGGAATATCTAAGGCCGCTTATGGACAAAATGTAAAATCAAGGCATGGAAACGCCCTTTTGGTTGAATCTGGGCGAAAGATTTGCTATAATAACTCTGTTAATGCAATTTTGGGAGGGATTTTTTTGGCAAAGGTTACGCTTCTGACTCATACGCCGATGCCGGAGCAAACCATCGCGGCGGCGGCAAAGCTGTGTTATTCCGCGGCGGAAATCGATAAAATCTATGAAGGGCTTACGCCGGAAAAAACCGCCTCCTTTGTGGAAATGCTGTCGGAGATCGGACACGAGAGCCCTATTGAGCACGCAAGCTTTACCTTTGGCATCGAGGGGGTGTCCCGCTCCTTTCTGGCTCAGGTGACCCGCCACCGCATGGCCTCCTTCAGCGTACAAAGCCAGCGCTATGTCAAGGAAAATATGTTTGAATACGTTCTGCCCCCGGAGATCGAGAGCGTCCCGGAGGCCCGGGAGGAATATATCCGGGCGATGGAGGAGGACCAAGCCCATTACGACAGCCTTACGGCGATTTTAAAAGAAAAACATAAAAAAACCTTTTTGGCGGAAGGCAGGCCGGAAAAGGAAGCGAATCGCCTGGCGGAAAAGAAGGCCATTGAGGACGCCCGGTTTGTTCTGCCCAACGCCTGCAACACCAAAATGATCTGCACGATGAACGCCCGAAGCCTGATGAACTTTTTCACCCTGCGGTGCTGCAACCGGGCCCAGTGGGAAATCCGGGATGTGGCGGATCAGATGTATCGGCTGGTTTACGCCGCGGCGCCAAAGCTATTCCAGAACGCGGGGCCGTCCTGCGTAAGAGGGGCGTGCTCCGAGGGGAAAATGTCCTGCGGAAAAATGAGGGAGGTCCGAGAGCGGTTCGCGGCTATGAGGGAGCAGTGTCATGGCAAGGGGTAAGCTGATCGTGATGGAGGGCCTGGACGGCTCGGGAAAGGCTACCCAGACTGGACTGCTGTGCCAATATCTGGAAAGCCGGGGCCGCAGGGTAAGGCACATCGAGTTCCCGGATTACCGGGAGCCTTCATCCGCTTTGGTGAAAATGTATCTGAATAAGGAATTCGGCTCGAATCCCGGCGATGTGAACGCCTACGCCGCCTCGTCCTTTTACGCGGTGGACCGCTACGCCAGCTTTTTGCGGTTTTGGAGAAAGGATTATCTTTCCGGAGCCACCATCGTGGCGGATCGGTACACCACTTCCAACGCGGTGTATCAGATGGAAAAAACACCCCGGGAGGATTGGAATAAATATCTAGCTTGGTTACAAGACTATGAATATGGAAAATTACAGCTTCCCCGGCCGGATTTGGTGCTGTTTTTGGATATGCCCACGGAGATCTCCCAAAGGCTGCTGAGCGGCCGTTACGCCGGCGACGAGAGAAAAAAAGATCTGCACGAAAGCAATGTGGAATTTTTAACCCGATGCCGCCGGACCGCCCTTTACGCGGCGGAGGCGATGGGATGGCATACGGTGTCCTGCTCTCAGGAGGGAGCGCCGCGGAAGATCGAGGATATTCAAAGAGATATCCGGGAAATCGTTTCCCAGAAGCTGTAACAGGCGTTTGCCGCTGGAAGCTTTTTGAAATATGCTTGAAAAACAGAAACAAGGCTTTTTCGATAAATAGGGAAAATAACCGGGTTGAGAACCTTTGGAATCTGAAAAATTCCTGCTTTTGTCCGCGGCCTGATTGCCGTAAGGAGAAAGACGGGCGGTTCCTGCGGCTTGGAGTATTTCCCGCGGAATCCCAAAACGTATCAATTTCAGAAAAGGCAGAAGCTTGCAAGCGATAAGACGGAAAAATCAAGCCGGCTGCCGGGCTTCCAACCAATCATTACTGTAATAGGAGGTAACTGCTATGATCGCTGTGTTTTTGGCTCAGGGCTTTGAGGAAATCGAGGCGCTGGCTGTGGTAGACGTACTGAGAAGAGCGGAGCTGCCTGTGAAAACCGTCGGCGTGGGCGGAAAGGAAATCACCGGTGCCCACGGGATCTGCGTCAAAGCGGATATGGAGGAAAAGGAGGTTTCTACCGACGAGCTGGAGGCGGTTGTGCTTCCCGGCGGGATGCCCGGAACCCTGAATCTGGAAAAATCGCCGATTGTGAGAACCTGCATCCGCTATTGCTGTGAAAATGATTTATATCTCTGCGCTATCTGCGCGGCGCCTTCTATTTTAGGCCATATGGGGCTGGCCGCGGGCAGAGAGGTCACCTGTTTTCCAGGCTTTGAAAACGAGCTGACGGGGGCTGTGGAGACCGACCGGAGCGTAGTGACCGACGGAAAAATGATTACCGGAAAGGGGCCTGGCGTGGCGGTGGATTTCGCGCTGGAGATCGTGGCCCGGCTTTGCGGCCAGGTGGAATCCAGTAAGATTAGGATGGCGATGCAATGCCAATAAGGGATATTCGTTTGCTGAAAACAGAGCTTCGGCAAAAATATAAGCGGATCCGGAAGAATCTGGACCCAGAAAAGCAGCGGGCGATGGATGCCGAGATCCAGACCAGGCTGCTGGCACTGCGCCAGTATGGAGAAAACGACGTAATTTTCACCTATCTGTCCAAGCCGATCGAGGTGGATACCTTCGGTTTGGTGCGGGCGGCCTGGGCAAACCGAAAAAGGGTGGCGGTTCCCAAATGCATTCCAGAAACCACCCAAATGGAGTTTTATTATATTACGTCTATGGATGACCTGGCTCCGGGCGCTTTCGGCGTGCTGGAGCCGGTGCCGGAGAGATGCCGTCTGGTCACAGATTACAGCCGGGGGCTGTGTATTGTCCCAGGGCTGTGCTTTGACGCGGAGGGCTACCGTTTAGGCTATGGAAAAGGGTATTATGACCGCTTTTTATCCGCGTTTCGCGGGGTAACAGTGGGAATTTGCTATACAGCCTGCACCCAGTGGAGACTTCCCCACGGCCGGTATGACAGGCAGATTCAGTTGCTGATTACAGAGAAATATATCCGCAGAACCTATACACGGGGAGCGGAAAACGGAGGTAGCCATGAACGATGATAAAAGACCTTATCCTAACGACCCGGATTTGAATGAGCTTCTGGGCTTGGGAAGCGGGGATAATGGCTCTTACCCCCATCAGGGCGCTTTCGGCGGCTATGACGAAACGGGAGAAAGTCCGGCGCCGGATTATACCGACGCGTCTTCCTACAGCGATTCTGCCGAGCCCTTGGAGGAAGGGGACGTGCTGAACAGCTTCAGCGAAAGAGAAGCATACGAGCAAAGGAAGAATCCGGTGGCCGAGGCGAGGGAACAGAATTCCCGGACCAGGACCCAGGAGGAAATCAGTAGGGAGAAAGCCCAAGTGAAGGCGGAGAAAAAACGGAGAAAGAAGAAATCTAAGAAAAACGGCTGCCTTTTTAAAATGGTTTGGCTGGTCATGATCGTATTGGTGTCTGTAGTGCTGGCCCAATACATAATGATTGGGGCCAACGACCTTCTGGCGGTTAACCGGACAGAGGGCACCGCGGAGGTCAGCATTCCGGCCGACGCGGATATCGACACGGTAGCGGATATCTTGGAAGAAGCGGGTGTGATCAATTCGGCCCAGTTCTTCAAGCTGTATATGAAGATCACTAAGCCGGATACCACCTTTACCAAGGGCGATTATACCGATATGCAGACCAACCTGGATTACGAGGCCATCGTCACTTATTTGCAGACCCAGTCCAACCGCACCGACGTGGTAACGGTTACGTTCCTGGAGGGCATGAACCTGGAGGATTTCGGGGACACCCTGGAGGAAAGCGGCGTCTGCGGCAAGGAGGAATTTCTGGAGAAGTGCAATTCCACTGAATTTGACGAGGACTATACCTTCCTTTCCCAGATCACCAACAGCGATGAGAGATACTACCGGCTGGAGGGCTATCTGTTCCCGGACACCTATGATTTCTATCAGGACAGCGATCCGGAGACGGTGATTAGGAAATGCCTGTACAATTTTGAGTTAAAAATCATGGAGCCCACTATCGAGCAGGAGGATGACACCGAAATCAGCGTGGCGGATCTGGCCCAGCAGAACGGGTTTACCGTGGATCAGCTGGTCACTCTGGCGTCTATGGTGCAGGCCGAGGGAGCCAACGAGGATGACATGCGGGTCATCGCTCATATATTCCGCAACCGCCTGGATCCCAATATGAACGAGGGCGTCAGCCAGCTCGGCTCCGATCCCACGGTGTATTACCCCTATTCCAGCAGGGAGGAGGCGCCGGAGGGTTTTGAGAGCCGCTATAACACCTACGAGATTGTAGGCCTCCCGCCGGGAGCGATCGATAATCCCGGCATGATGGCCATCAACGCGGTGCTGAATCCGGATACCACCGAAAGCTACCTGTATTTCTGCCACAGCGCCGACGGCACGCCTTACTATGCCTATACGGCGGAAGGCCATTATGAGAATCAGGTTAAAGCGGGTCTGATCGATCCCAACGCGGAAGGCTGACGGCAGATGGAACGAAAAGAGCAAAAATTAGAGTTATTGTCCCCGGCCGGAGATCCGGAGCGGCTGGATTCCGCCCTCCGGTTCGGCGCCGGCGCGGTGTATCTGGCCGGGCGGGAATTTGGCATGCGGGCAGGCCCGGCGAACTTCTCCAATGAGGAGCTCAAAAAGGCTTGCCTTTTTGCCCATGAAAAGGGTGCTAAGGTGTATGTTACCTGCAACACCCTGCCGAGAAACGGGGAAATCGAAAGACTGCCCGGCTTTTTAGAGGCAGTAGAGGATGCCGGCGCGGACGGCTTGATCGTCACCGATCTTGGAGTGCTGGCGCTGGCTAAACGGTATGCGCCCCGTACAGAGGTTCACATTTCCACCCAGGCGGGAATCGTCAATTACCAGTCCGCCAGGTTTTTTTATGACCTAGGCGCTTCCCGGGTGGTGCTGGCGAGGGAGCTTTCGCTAGAGGAAATCGCTGAAATCCGGGCGAAAACCGACCCTAAGCTGGAGCTGGAGGCTTTTGTCCACGGCTCCATGTGCGTCAGCTTTTCCGGCAGATGCCTGTTGTCCAATTATTTGACCGGACGGGATGCCAACCGGGGCGACTGCGCCCAGCCTTGCCGCTGGAAGTACCATCTGATGGAGGAAAGCCGTCCGGGAGAGTATTTTCCTGTGCTGGAGGATGATTCCGGAGCGTATTTTTTCAATTCCCGGGATTTGTGCATGGTCGAGCATATTCCGGAATTGGCTGGGGCGGGGGTTACCAGCCTTAAAATTGAGGGCCGGGCGAAATCCGCCTATTACGTGGCGGTGGTCACAAACGCGTATCGGCAGGCCCTGGATTTATACGAGAAAAATCCGGAACAATTCGTTCTGCCCCAGTGGGTTTTAGAGGAAATGGAGAAGGTGAGCCACCGGGAATACTGCACCGGCTTTTTCTTTGGAAACGAGCCTGGCCAGGTATATGATAACGGCGGCTATGTCCGGGGCTGGGAGGTAGCGGCGGTATGCGACGGTTACGAAAGCCGTACCGCAGTGTGCTCTCAGAGAAACCGCTTTTTTAAGGGGGAAACCCTCAATGTTTTGGAGCCGGGCAGAGTCCCCTATGAAATCGTGGTGAAGGAGCTTTTCAACCACGACGGAGAGCCGGCGGAAAGCGCCCCCCACCCAATGGAAACCTTATATATCCCGCTGGAAAAGCCGATGGCCCCGGGTGCGCTGCTGCGCCGGAAACGGTAAGCGCCGGACCAATTTTATTTTTATCCGATACCGCGGGCTTTTTTGTGATGCGGTTATGCTTTCTCAATCGGAATCAGAACGTTTTGATGCGCCCCGGCCCCGTCGGAAAAGCTTATGGCGCAGGACAGAAGCGTTTTGCGGCTTGTAAGGTAAAGGATCCGCCCGCTGTTCCGGTATTTGCGCTTTTGACTTTCGAATTCTGTTTTCACTGATAAAATACTGAAAAATACAAGAGTGACGGCCGTCCTCTTGTATTTTTTTTGCGTTTTCAGCCAAGAATAAGCCCAGATGGGAGGCTTGACTATGAGAAAACGGTTTGAACGCAGAACAATCGGCTTGTTTTGTATTTTAATGGCGGGAATCATTGGGATTATGGGTAGCGTGTACCGGATTATCGGCGATGAGGGAATCCTAGCCGCGGCAGCTCAGCAGGGAACCTATCGTTGTACCATCGCCTCCTTTCGCGGAACGATATACGATACCAATTTACAAGCGCTGACCGGCTTAGGAGAGTTGACCAAGCTATCCTCTCCTTTAGATTCTGAGGATATTTTCTGGGTAAACGAAAGGTATCAGGAGGATCAGGACGCAGTCCATGTGATCGGCTACTTAGACGGGGACGGAAACGGCGTGGACGGCATTGAAAAAGCATATAACGGCTATTTAGCGGATGGCGGACAGCTGTCCGCGGTTTACCAGGTGGATGCGTTAAACCAAGCCATTGCCGGTATGGAAAGAACCATTGACGATACCTCGGAGCTTCAAAATAAAGGCGTGGTCCTCACCCTGGACAAGGAGATCCAGGAAATCGCCCAAGAGGCCGCGGAGAAATATCTTACCAAGGGCTCGGTGCTGGTAACGGAGATTCCAAGCTGTGAAATCCGCGCCAGTGTATCCTTGCCCACATATTCTCCCTATGACGTGGCGAATACTTTGGACGAAAAGGGAGCGCCGCTTCTTAACCGGGCCTTTTCCAGCTATCCGGTAGGATCGGTGTTTAAGCTGGTGGTGGCGGCAGCGGCTTTAGAGAAAGGCGTTTCCACCAGTCTGGTGTATGACTGCCCGGGTTCCATTTCTGTGGATGGTATGGAATTTAAATGCTTTAACGGTGTGGGGCACGGCAAGGTGGATTTAGAAAAGGCTATCGCTTATTCGTGCAACGGGTATTTTATCAAGCTGACAGAGCAAATGAAGCCGGAGGAGCTGCTTTCCATGGCGGAAAAGCTTGGTTTCGGCTCCTCTGTCGAGCTGGCGCCGGGCATGTCCTCCAGCGCGGGAAACCTGCCCGTCAAAAAGGACCTGTCCAACCCCAAGGCTAAGGCGAACTTTTCCTTTGGCCAGGGGGACTTGCTGGCTACGCCGCTGCAAATTGCCGCGATGGTCAATACCATCGCCAGCGGCGGGCTGTATACCGAACCGTCTTTGGTAGAGGGACTGGTAGATGAAAATCTCGTCCTGACCGAGCGGGAGCAGCCCAAGCAGGCGGAGCGGGTAATTTCCAGCCAAACTGCCGCCTTTTTGCAGAAGGCTATGCGTGCCTCCATTGAATACGGCACCAGCAAAAAGGGTAAGCCCTCGGCAAACGGGGCGGGGGCAAAAACCTCCACGGCGGAAACCGGCCAGATCGTGGAGGGGCAGCAGGTGGTCCAGTCCTGGATATCAGGCTTTTATCCGGCCTCCAACCCGAAATACGTGATCACGGTATTCGCGGAGGACGGCGTAGGCGGAGGCACCTCCTGCGGCCCGGTTTTCCAAGAAATCGCGGATAACCTGCCGATTAACGATTGACTTTTCGGCCTGATGGCACTATAATAATCGTATAGAAATAGGCTGTGAAGGGCAAGAGAAAGCAAAAAAAAGCGGGTAAGAGAGGGTGCTCCCGGCTGCAAGGCGCCCCTGCTTTTGCTTTCGGCCGGTCTGGAGCTCCGGCTTGAGGAAAGCCGGCGGGCCTTTCCCGTTATCGAAGGCTTAAGCGGCGCGCTTTGACGCGCAATTTGGGTGGTACCACGGATTCCTCCGTCCCATTGTGGCGGTGGAATCTTATTTTTTGTTAGGAAGTGTGAAAAAGTATGAAATGGACAGGATTAAACGAATTGCGGGAGAAATATCTCCAATTCTTTGAGTCAAAGGGCCATCTTCGGCTGCCCAGCTTTTCCCTGGTGCCAAATGGAGACAAGAGCCTGCTGCTGATTAACTCCGGTATGGCGCCGATGAAGAAGTATTTTACCGGGGAGGTGACTCCGCCGAGAAACCGGGTTACCACCTGTCAGAAATGCATCCGCACCCCGGATATTGAGCGGGTAGGCATTACCGCCCGCCATGGTACTTATTTTGAAATGCTGGGGAATTTCTCTTTTGGAGATTATTTTAAGCATGAGGCTACCGCTTGGGCTTGGGAGTTCTGCACCAAGGTGCTGGAGCTGCCTGTTGAGCGGATTTGGGTTTCCATTTACCAGGATGACGACGAGGCTTTCGACATTTGGACCAAGGAGGTCGGGGTGGATCCCAGCCGTATCGTCCGGCTGGGAAAAGAAGATAATTTCTGGGAGCATGGCACCGGCCCCTGCGGCCCTTGCTCCGAGCTTTATTTTGACCGGGGTGAGGAATATGGATGCGGTTCTCCGACCTGCGGGGTGGGATGCGACTGCGACCGGTACGTGGAATTTTGGAACCTGGTTTTCTCCCAGTTTGATAACGACGGCCAGGGAAACTATACGCCCCTGGAGCATAAAAACATCGATACCGGTATGGGGCTGGAACGCCTGGCCTGCATTATGCAAGGTGTGGATAACCTGTTCCTGGTCGATACGGTGCAGAATATCATGAAGCACATTTCGAAAATCGCTGGGGTGGAATATGGAGCGGACCCCAAAACCGATATTTCCCTCCGGGTGGTCACAGACCATATCCGCAGCACTACCTTTATGATCGGCGACGGTGTAATGCCCTCCAATGAGGGCCGGGGCTATGTGCTCCGCCGCTTGCTGAGAAGGGCCGCCCGCCACGGCCGCCTGCTGGGGATCCGCCGCCCCTTCCTGGCGGAGGTCTGCGATACGGTGATCAACGAGAATCAAAGCGCTTATCCCGAGCTGGTGGAGAAGCGGGATTTCATCAAAAAGCTGATCTCTGTGGAGGAGGAAAACTTTGACCGGACCATTGACCAGGGGCTGCAGATTTTAGGCGCCCTGATTGAAAATTCCGAAAAGAAGATTTTATCCGGCGCCGAAGCCTTCCGGCTGAACGATACCTACGGCTTTCCGTTGGATTTGACGAAAGAGATCATCGCAGAAAAGGGAATGACCGTGGATGAGAGCGAGTTTCAGCGCCTGCTGTCCGAGCAGCGCACCAGAGCCAGAAACGCTAGGAAAAACGCCGGCGCTGACGCCTGGCTCAGCGAGTCCGTGGATCTGGATGGAATTCCCGCTACAGAGTTCACCGGCTACGCCACTTTGAAGGATACCGCCAGAATACTGGCGATTCTCCGGGATGGAGAGCGCGTTGAGTCCGCTGAGATGAACGACGACGTAGTGGTGGTTCTGGACCGGACGCCTTTCTATGCGGAAAGCGGCGGACAGGTGGGGGATACCGGCTTTCTAACCGACGGCGCCGGACGGTTCGCTGTTTTGGATACCACCAAGCACCATTCCGGCGTGTTCCTCCATCACTGCCATGTGGTCGTGGAGGGACTGAGCGTCGGCTCAGAGGTAGAGTGCGTGGTAGACGGCATCCGCCGGTATAATATCATGAGAAACCATACCGCTGCCCACTTGCTCCAGGCGGCGTTGAGAAAGGTGCTGGGCACCCACGTGGAACAGGCGGGACAATTGGTAGACGGCCAGCGGGTGCGTTTTGACTTTACCCATTTCTCCGCTTTGACTAAGGAGGAGACCGCCAGAGTAGAGGAGATCGTCAACGACGAGATTCTTTCCGCGGTTCAGGTTACCAGTACGGAAATGCCCATTGAGGAAGCGAAAAAGCTGGGCGCTATGGCGCTGTTCGGTGAAAAATACGGAGATATCGTCCGGGTAGTACAGGCCGGGGAATTCTCTACGGAATTCTGCGGCGGCACTCATGTGAACAATACCGCGAGGCTCGGCCTGTTCAAAATTATTTCTGAAAGCTCCGTGGCCTCCGGTGTCAGAAGAATCGAGGGCGTTACCGGACGGGGCGTGCTTCAGCATATGGCGGAAGACGCAAAGACGATACAGGACGCTTCCTCAGCGTTGAAGCTTAATAATCCGGCAGAGCTTCCCGAAGCCTGCGAACATCTGCTGAGCGAACAGAAGGAGCTGAGAAGAGAGCTGGAGAAGGCAAATGCCAGGCTTGCCAATTGGCAGGTGGACGGCCTGTTCGACAGTGCTGAAATGGTAAAGGGGGTAAAGATTATCACCGGATCCTTTTCCTCAACCACAGCGGATGCTCTGCGAACGATGAGCGACCGCGTGAGAGAGAACGCCCCTAACAGCGTAGCGGTGTTTGCCGCTATCAACGACGGCAAAGCGGTCCTCTCGGCTACAGCAGGAAAAGAGGCCCAGCAGAAGGGATGCCATGCAGGAAACATTGTCCGGGCGGCGGCTAAGGTGGCCGGCGGCAACGGCGGCGGCAAACCGGATTTCGCGATGGCAGGCGCCAAGGATCTGACGAAAATCGACGAGGCGCTGGCGGCGGTGAATACTATTGTGTCAGAGATGGTAAAGGAATAATTCCTTTGGGCCTGACGAAATCTGTCAGGGCAGAAAGGAAGCGTAAGATAAAAAGGACAGGGAAGCCTCCGGACGATGAAACCTCTGCAAAGAACGTTTCTGGAGCAATGCTTTTTCCGAGGCTTTTCGGAGGCTGGAGAACACAAAGAAAGAAGCTCCCTCTTTCCGTTATGACGGTTATGCGGTAAGGGTCCTTTTATGGAAATTTTTATGGAAATAGGAAATACTTACGCTGGGTGAACTAAGCAGACGTACGGTAAGGCGTCTGTAAATCTGATAAAGTAAGGAGAATGAGTATGGCGGATTGTATTTTTTGCAAAATCGCTGCCGGGGAAATCCCGTCGAAAAAGGCCTATGAGGATGACCAGATTTTGGCCTTTTATGATTTGGATCCTCAGGCACCGGTACACATTCTGATCATTCCAAAGGAACACATCTCCTCTGCCAACGAGTTGACAGAGGAAAACGGTCCTTTGCTTGGGCACATCTTTGCTGCTGCGGCCAAGCTTGCCAAGGAACTGGGATTGGAAAAAGGCTACCGCATTGTGAATAACTGCGGCGAGGATGGCGGCCAAACGGTGCGGCATCTGCATTTTCATCTGCTGGGCGGCAGGAGCATGGAGTGGCCTCCCGGTTAAAAGCGCATTGGTTTATCATTTTGGCCTGAACCGGGATCTGATGAAAATTCTTTTTCGGCTCGAATTGAAGCGCTTAGGAATAGGAAGAAAGCATGTGATCTCATAGGGCATTGCGAATGCGGCTTACTGGCGGGAGGACTTGCCTGCGGTTTGCCGTCGCTGCTTTTTCTGAAAGGCCAGCAGGCAAGAGGAGGCGCAATGAGGTCCTGGCTTAGGGAGAGAAAAGGAGAAAACATAATGAAACAGTATTATAAAATGAAAGTTGCCGGCTGTGACCGGGAACTGCCTTTGTGTCCGGTGAATGAACACTTGGATATTGCGGCGTTTATTATGTTCGGTGATATCGAGGTGACAGAGAAGGCCGCGAAGTTACTTTTGGAGAAATGTCCGGAACATGACGTGCTGGTGACCGCAGAAGCGAAGGGGATTCCGCTCTGTTATGAAATGGCGCGGCAAGGCTGCCGCAATTACTGTGTAGCCAGAAAGGGCTTGAAGGTTTATATGACCAATCCCTTGGAGGTAACGGTAAAATCTATTACCACCGAAAACGTGCAGAAGCTTTATCTTTCTGATGAAGAAGTAAAAAAGATTCAGGGAAAGCGGGTTCTTATTGTTGACGATGTCATCAGCACGGGAGAATCTCTCAACGCCCTGATGCAGCTGGTGGAAAAGGCGGGCGGCAATATTGTAGGAATGGCCGCCGTGCTGGCGGAGGGCGACGCCCAGGAGCGTGATGACATTGTTTATCTGGATGCTCTGCCTCTATTTGTAAAAAAATAATCCAGTTCAAGGCGGCGGATGGCACCTGCCGCTGCCGTCGTTAGACAACCTTTGATTTGCTGTAATTTGTTTATAAGACGAATCCATGACAGCCACCGGCTTCGCCGCGGGCGCTGCATTGGCGAAAAAACGAGGCTGGAAACGCGGATTGGGTCCAGGCTCAGCCTGGGGATAGGTTTCAATAAAAACCGTCTTAGGAGGAAGAACTATGAAGCGGCCATTTGCTTCAATTGGATTTACGTATCTAATTGCGCTTTTGGCCGCCATTTTTGCAGGTGTGAATGCCAGCGTGGTACTGGGGATTTCGTGCCTGCTGCTTTCTCTCCTGCTGTTTTGCAGAAAAAGCACACCGAAAAGGCTTTCGGCGCTTGTATTAACGGCGGGAATTGCGTTTTTCGCCTATTTTGGGGCGTATCAGATAAATGTCTCTCCGGTTTCCGCCCTGGACGATTCTGATGCGACGGTATCCGGTACGGTAACGGAGCTGCCTTCTGAAGCTTACGGACGGTTTTATTATGTGATCGAAACTGATTCCGTTATGCCGGAAGATGGCACAGTGAAGTCAAGCGACATCCCTCAAAGGCTGAAAATTCGTGTATCAAGCACCAACGCGATTGAGTTGGAGGCCTATGACCGGCTTACGGCGAAGGTGCATCTATCCAAACCCACGGGATCTGATGAAGGACTGAATACCAGAAACTATTATGCGGCTAAAAATATTTATCTTACCGGATTTATTTATGACTATCAGCCTTATACCGTAACTCCGGGAGAAAGCCATCCTTTTTATTATTATGCCCTAAAGGTCCGGGAAAGGATGACCGAGGCCTTAAGAGCTTTGCTTCCTCCCAGGCAATCTGGCTTAGTGTGCGGTGTTTTGCTGGGAGACAAAAGCGGTCTGGATGAAGCTGTCCGGGATAATTTCCAGATTACCGGTGTTTCCCATATGCTGTCGGTGTCTGGAATGCATATGGCCATTATCGGACAATTTTTGCTTTGGGCATTGCTCTATTTTGGAATACCCAAGAGAGGAGCCGCGCTAGCCGCGTCGGTGGGTGTGTTCTGTTTTATGGCGGTTACCGGTTTTGTCCCATCTGTGGTGAGATCCGGCGTGATGTCCATTCTGTATCTGCTCGGGATCGGTATCCGAAAGCAGGCGGATCCGATCAATTCCTTGGGCTTTGCCATGCTGGTGCTGACGGTTCCAAATCCTTTCGCCGCAGGAGATACCGGACTGCTTTTGTCATTTTCCGCAACCTTAGGGATTCTTCTGTTTTCAGGGAGGATTCAAGCCCGCCTGAATCGCTGGACAGAATCGATTGGTGTTTTAAAAAGATTATTCCGCGGACTCAACAGCACTATTGCGGCCACTGTTTCGGCAACCGTATTTACTTCTCCTATTGTAGCCCTTACCTTTGGAGAGTTATCGCTGGTGGCGCCGTTGTCCAATCTTTTAATGGAGTTTCCCGCGGACATTATGCTTTTGTGCGGCTTCCTTACCTCAATCTTTTATTACATTCCTGTGATCAATTTTTTGGCTATGCCCTTCGGACTGGGCGCCGGGATAGCCGCTAATTATCTGATGGAATGCGCCGCATGGCTGGCGAGCTTGCCGATGGCCTCTATTCCGGTTACCCAAGAGGTGCTGCTGATATCGCTGATAGTGTTTGCCGCAGCGTCTGTGGTGATTGTGATGATCCGCTGGGAAGGATTTCGTCTTCGGCTCACGGCCTGCACCACCGCATTTCTGCTGGTTTTCACGGCTCTGGGCGCAGGCTTTGAACAGGAAGCTTTGGAGATAGGGGTTTTGAATACTGGAAATGGAAGCTCCGTAGTTCTGATACGGGATCAGCAGGCCGCAGTGCTTTGCTCCGGAGGCGGAAACGGCGCATATTCCCGGATCGACGCCTATCTGCGGAGCCGCGGAATCGGCCGCTTGGATTATCTTTTGATTTCTCAGGTAGATAAAAAGACATCCTCCGGGGCCAGCCGCCTGATTGAGGAGTATCACCCAGAAACCATATTAGTCTCCGATCAAAAGCTGCCTCAGGATAAGCTTCGCAGGGCGCTGGAAAACCGTGCGGGTGTATACTATTTTTCCAGTAGGAACCAAACGGTTCTTTGGGAGGATCTGGTGATTTCCGTTCTGGCTAATAAATCGGAAAGCTGGATTTCTTTTACCGTGGGGCAGGAGAAATTTTTAATTTGTCCTGCGGGCGGCGATGTTGCGGATTTGCCGGAAGCTGACCGCGACTGCAATTTCTGCATTGCTGGAGATACTCCGGAAAACGCTTACGGCCTTCGGGGAGATTACACTATTCTCACCATGTATCAAGCAGAGGCGATAGAGGCCCAAGAGGCGCTTTCCAATATTAAAATTCATGAGTTGGTGACCTCAAAGCAAGGAAATGTAGTGATTTCCGTATCGGAAACCGGCGTTACGATCGACACGGAATATTAGGAGGAAGCTATGGCGCAGCTAAAGGAGTCTGAATTAAAGAAGCAAATTAAGGAAAAGGCATTCGTCCCTCTGTATTTTCTTTATGGCGAGGAAAAATATTTGATCAGCCATTACACCGAAGCTATTGTGAATAAGGTGCTTGGAAAAAGCTACAGCGATTTTAATTTTCAAGCCTTTGACGGCGGCAAGGCTTCGATCGATGAAATCGCGGATGCAGCTCAGGCGCTTCCGCTGTTTGCTGAGCGTAAATGCGTTTTGGTAAAGGATTTGAATGTGGAAGCTCTGAATGCCGGAGAACTTGCTAAGTTATATCAACTTTTAGAGGAACTATCTGAAACCACGGTTTTAATTATCAGCCAGTCCACTCTGGAAATCGATGCGAAAAGATCCGCGAAATGGAAGAAGTTTATTGCGGCAGCGGAAAAAAATGGAACGGTGGTCCTATTGGAAAAAAGAGGAGAGATCGCTTTAGAGAAGCAGCTGGTGCAGTGGGCGGAAAAGAGAGGCTGCGGCCTGACCCAGATCAATGCGGGGAAAATCATTCAGCTTTGCGGAGATGACCTCCTGACCTTAAGCAGCGAGCTGGAAAAGCTGTGCGCCTATGCAGTGGGCCGGGAAATTACCATGGATGACATCGATCTGCTGGTAACCAAAAATCTGGAAACTACAGTTTTTGTTTTGGGCAACGCGCTGATGGCTGGAAATTATGATAAAGCATACCAGCAGCTTGACCTGCTTTTTTATCAAAAGGAGGAGCCGGTGGCAGTACTCGCGGTCTTATCCTCTAACTATGTGAATTTATACCGGGCCAAAACGGCTTTAGAAAGCGGAGAAAAGACTTCCGTTTTGAGTAAAGACTTTGATTATAGAGGAAGAGACTTTTTAATCCGCAATGCGGAAAGGGATTGCAAACGTGCTTCCATCAGCCAATTGAGAAAAAGCTTGTTTTTGTTGGCTCAGGCGGATCTGGCTTTGAAAAGCGGCAGGTCGGAGCCTAGAACTGTGCTGGAAGAACTAATCGGAAAAATGATGCTGTTAGCACGGGAGGAGAAGGTCTGATGATAAAAATTAAGGAAGCGGTAATTGTTGAAGGGAAATACGATAAAATTAAGCTAAGCTCTTTGATTGACGGCCTGATTATCGAAACTGGAGGCTTTCAGATTTTCAGCGACAGGGAAAAGATCGAGCTGCTCCGCAGGCTGGCGGACACCAGGGGGCTGTTGATTTTAACGGACAGCGACTCCGCGGGATTTTTAATCCGCAACCATATCCAGAGCTGTATCCCTAAGGAAAAAATCAGACATGCTTACATTCCAGACCTTTATGGAAAGGAAAAAAGAAAGCTTCACCCATCTAAGGAAGGCAAGCTGGGAGTGGAGGGAATCGATCCTGAAATTCTTTTAGAGTCGATCCGCCGCTCAGGCGCATCAGCTATAGAAGAAGCCGGAAGTTCGGAAGAAAAAAGAAAGATTACCAAGCTTGATTTGTATGAGGATGGCTTTTCAGGAGGTGCGGACAGCAGTAAAAAACGTCAGGTGCTTCTACGGGAATTAGGACTTCCGGAACGGTTGACGGCTAAAGCTCTGGTGCCCGTTTTAAATAGTTTGGTAAACTATGAGGAGTATCAGAAAGTGGTTAAAAAAATTAATTTAACTCTGGAAAATGATTGACAGAATATACCGAAAATGATATAATAATTGTCGCTGACTGAAATGCGAGCGTGCTGGAACTGGCAGACAGGCACGTTTGAGGGGCGTGTGTTTATGACGTACGGGTTCAAGTCCCGTCGCTCGCACCAAGTGAACAGGGGCCGGAATTTGGAGCTCAAAAGTGAGACAATCCAGATTCCGGCCTCTTTTTCTATGCCAAAACCCCAGCGTTTAAGCCATTTTTCTAGGATTATCTCATTTTATAGAAATGGGACATCGAAAAGCAAAAAACAGAAAAATAGGCTGTAAAAACAATCAAATGTATTTATTCTGGATCCGGAATTCTCATTCTAATGAGGATGATAACTTGTTTTGTTGAAGTTCTGGTCTTTTTATTAAGAGCAAATCTGCGAACAAAGTTCGACATAAGGCCCAGTATGGGAGTAACAAAGGTTGGTGTCTTATTTTAAGTGGTATCTTTTCTTTTAATACTTCCCCTTAAAAACAAAGAATTTGTTGCACGATCACAACAGTTTTTTGTTTTTATATAAGCTTTTGTTGTCAGATATTGAAAATTCAGTAAAAATACAGTAAAATTATTATATATATACTAAATTTTTGTGCTTTCGATATCATTTTAAATGACATAAGGTGACCAACCATGATAGAAAAAGATCCGATAACTCCTAAAGGCTATGTTCAGGAATTCATTGAAGTCTTAAAAGCTGAGATTGAAGAGCTTAAACAATCAAAAGATAACAATATTATCTTGATGAATGGTATACTCTTTGAAAGCAAAAATGGGTACAACATATACCAATTTGACACTAAGCAGCCATTTTCTCCTCAGGACAATGTAGTGTACAAAATAGTGACGAGTTCTGCTCAATTCGATTGCGAATATGTCTCATCCGACAACTGTCAAGTTCTTTTGAAAACATTTCGCCCCCTATCTTTGAGCCAAGAAATAAAACTCTTTCTCGACCGTACCGCTCTGCCTGAGAAACTTCTGCAATGTTTTCAGGAGAACCTGCACAACGCCGATCAGCGGTATGCGATCGCGGCGCGGCTGTTTAATGGCCAGTTTCAAGCCGGTACGAAATCTTTACCGGGCTTAGCGGGATATAGTCGGGTAAACGAATATCAGAAAGCTGCTGTAGTACATTCATTTCAGGGTGACACCATCATTTGGGGCCCTCCGGGTACGGGGAAAACGCATACAATAGCGATAGCGATCAATGAACAAATAAAGCGGGGGCGTCGCGTCCTGCTGCTTTCTCATGCAAATACTGCGGTAGATGGCGCAATGGAAGAACTGGCGGAGCTTCTCCATGATGAGCCTGTTTATACAGAAGGCCATTTGGTTCGAATGGGCGCTTCACAACTGGATAAGTATCCGATGCTATCCTTGGATGAGGTTATTCGGACAAAATCAGAGGAGCTTGCCAGTCAAATAAAAGATCTTGAAATAAAATTACTGCCGATGCAAGACAAACTTTCCGATTTTTTGAAAATACAAGCTATGCGGGATGGCTGCAGGCAAAAGCAGAGTAATTTGTCAGAGAAAAAAACAATATACAACCAGCAGGAGAAAGAACTTAAGCAATATATGGCAGAGATTGGGCGAGATGAAACGACGTTACAATCTCAGAAAGCAGAACTATCCCGGCTGGAAACCAAAATGTTTCAAACCAGGCGTACAAAGCAGAAAATTTTATCAGCCAGGCAAAAGATTTATAAAGTTGAAAATTCTTGTGAAGAAAGGCGAAATGCCATCAAATTGCTGCAAAGCAAGCAACCTGCCCTTTCTTTGGAAATTGCCGATTTGGAGAAAATTATACTATCCGAAGTATCGGCAATCGAGTCTGCACTCTCGACTGTCGGGCTTACCGAGTCAACCCTAGAAAAAGAAATCAGAGAGCTGGCCAAGAAGATAGATGCGATTGAACAACAAATCAGAGAGTTGGAGCGGCTTATCGCTGCTGTGCGCAAGCAGGTGATCGAAGAGGCGGCAGTAATCGGCGCGACGCTGTCGATGACGTATATGTCTACCGATTTGCAAGCACAACAATATGACGCGCTGTTCATCGACGAGATCAGCATGGCTCCATTACTGCCTATGTTTTTCGCAATGGGCCTGGTCAGTTCATCCTGCACCCTGATTGGAGATTTTTTACAGCTTCCTCCAATCGGCACACAAAGTAAAAATGAATTGCTGAAAAAGTGGCACAATAGAAGCTTTTTCGATATTATTGGAATGAACTCGGTGGGCAAAGCCAGAAGCAGTGAATTCGTGAAACCGTTGAGCATTCAATACCGCATGAACCCTGCCATTGCTGCAATCCCCAACAAGTTGTTTTATGGAGACATTTTGCAAAGCGGAGACAATACGAAGACCAGGGTTCTATCCGATCAGTGGGTGCAGGATCAGCCGTTGTTTTTAGTGGATACTTCAGAGGGCGCTCCATGGATGAATCGAGGGCCTAATGGGCAAAGTCGGTGTAATTTGTATCATGCAACACTGGCAGCGGCTATGGCGCAAGACTATTTAGCGAATGAAACACAGGATGGTAAAGAGATCACGGTTGGTGTCGTCGTTCCGTATCGCTCGCAAAAGGACTTAATTAATGATATTTTAGATGAGTCTTTGGGGAAAAACAGCCCGGCAAGAAAACGAATCGAAGTAAATACGGTACATAGTTTTCAGGGTGGAGAAAAAGATGTTATCATCTGCGATTCTGTAGAGAGCGAAGGTACGGATGCAAAATGGTTCTTTTTTGACGACGGCAGCAGGAATAACCAGAGTGCTCCGCTCATGTTGAATGTCGCGGTCACACGGGCAAAATCTAAGTTCATTTTATTGGCAAATGTGAAATTCGTACAACAGAATTTCACAGGGCATATTTTCAAGGATATGCTGGATATTCTGCATCAACATGGAGTAACGTTATCCGTTTCTGAGTTGGGAATTGGTTTCCAGACTACAGATGAAGAAAATGAAATCAAGCGGTTGAGTGAAGGAGTGCCAGTTGAAGAACTGGGGCAGTATAATCAAAATAGTTTCTGGGCCAAAGTGATTCCGGATTTAAAAAATGCCAGTAAGCGAGTGATCATTTTCTGTCCCTTTGTCCGAGAAGGACGAATTGAAGTTTTACTGCCTATATTTAAGAAAATCATCGAAGCAGGCGGAGAGGTAATCGTCTATACTCGGTCGGTAAGCGAACATGTAAGGCTTTATCAAAAGAAGGCCCGAGACTTGATCGATAATTTGCGAAGGGAAGGAGTCATCGTACGGATTCGCAAAAATATGCACGAAAAGGTAATACTGATTGATGACACCCTGGTTTGGCAAGGCAGCTTAAATTTGTTGAGTCACAAATCCACTAAGGAACAAATGCAGCGTATGGTAAGTAAAAAGGTGCAGAAAGAGGTTTCCGAACTGCTCGACTTGAATGATTTTAAGAAAATTAAGGTGGCCGATGATCCCGCAATGAGATGTGAATTCTGCAAGGGTTTGTTGGTAAAAAGGGCAAGCGTAAACGGAGATTTTTATGGCTGTACATCTTTCCCAGACTGCGGTTTCACAAAGCCCCTGTAAGGTTCAGGGTCAATAGAGGGCTGAATTTGAGTTCAAAAATGAGACAATCCAGATTTCGGCCTATTTTTCTATACTGAAAACCAAGGATTTAAGTCAATTTTTCAAAGTTCTCCCACCGTAGGTGTCCAACCTCCAAAAGAGCAAACCAGGAAGCTTTCCCACCGGAAAAATAAGTTTTTAACAGAGCAAGCGAATGGCTGAGGAAAACAGGAACATTGGAGCCGATCATGGGTACTACGCAATGAAAACCCGGCAAGTTTCCTTCCCAGTCGATAGGCTTCAGGTTTGAAGGAACCTCCGATCAGGTGGCCATTCAGGACGTCAGGCTTTTTCCACAGAGCTGCTCCTCCATTGCTGTTTACCCGGAATTAATATAGGGAGAACCCTCTGTGCTCCTTATGGACATAGGTGGGCTGGACTGTGGGCCTCATGCGGCTGGTCAATGGAATCCCGAACGCTTCCGCCTGCCGGAGCCTGGAGCTAGGCATGATCCGATGCATCGATGAAGCGAAGGAACAGGTCCGCCGGGAGACAGGCTTGTCCGTTACCGACGCCCAGGTGGAACATGTGCTGGCAGGACAAACCAAATCGGTTTCCCGGTTCGCCCGTAACATACTAGATTGTATCCATCATGTGAGGCTCTTGAAAAGCTGGGAAATTCCCGTGATTTTTGAAAAAGAGGGAATAGATGCCTCTGATATGAACAGCGAGATGATTCTGACCTGATTGAGTGCCTTTGCCCAGGCGGAAAGCGAATCTATCAGAAGTAACATTACGAAAGGAATCCGAATGGGTTATCGTCAGGGATGTTTTTCCTTTCGATATGTCAATTTTCTTGGATATCGCAAAGGAGCAGATGGGCAGCCTGAAATTCATCCGGAAGAAGCCAAGACTATCCGAATGATTTTTGAGAACTTTCTCAATGGGAGCAGTATGGATGATATCAAACAATGCTTAGAAAGTACAGGAAGACTCGGGAAATGATCTCCTCAGAAAATCTAAGCTTAGAAGAATACTCCGAAGCCTTAGTATATCGAATTATTGAAAGGATTACGGTTCTGTCCAAAGAGCAAATACAAATCCGTTTTGCAGGCGGATATGAAATGACACAGCCACTGCAATAAAGAACAGGTACAGAGAAATGCTGGCAGCCTTTGCTTCTCTGCGGGTCTAGAGACATTTATGTGATGGTTAACGGAGTGGAATTGGGGGGCTTGGCGATGTCCTGGGGATTTTTGGGGACGAAGAGGTCATCTGAATTCAGAATGGTGGAATGATACTAACAATTAATATTGGTTTATTAAAAACATGGGAAATAGCTTCTGGAAGAAGCTGACTCGAAAACAATTATCTTGGTACAACTACTTTCCATAAGCTGCTTTTTGTAAGTAAATGCGGAATTTCCACCTGACTTTTCAGGTTGGAAACGCCGCTTTTTTCATTTATTACTTTTTTCTATAATGAAAATTAATTCTAGTTTGTGATTATTTAAAGCTCTTTTCAAACTAAATTAGATAATAGATGGGATCTTTTATAGTAGAGGCTTAAATTTAGAACTCAATTATAGTACGCTTCAACTTTTTTCTGAGAGTTACTTTAGAATTTTACTGAAATGACAATATTACATCCAGCACTAAAAAATAATTAAAACTAATATATAATAATACTTTTTAGGGGGCTATAAATGATGCGCCCGTATAAAACCACTCTACACAGATAGAGGTTCTTGCGCCGCCTTGAGAAGCAAAGGTTCGTATCTCGCACATAGACCACAATTTACTGGTAGGATCCTGAAGGCGAATCCGTATCCAGTGCATTTCCTGTGATTGAGTATATATAATGTCATCTAGTACTAAATTTGCAGAAATCGTAAAATTGTTATTGGTCTGGACATCCATCGCACTATCATAAATGCTGACGCGTCGTATATCTGCCAAAACAGAGGTGCCAGTAGTGGTGGGCTGAATAGAAAGCCTGAGACTTGAAGCAGTGGTGGATTGTGCAATCAAAGTTAGATTTTCTAATGGAATGCGTAATGTACTTCCTATTGTGGAGAGATCCGCATTATACGTTTCTGTATTAGATTTCAGATTCGGACTGATAATGCTTTGAGTGGAAGTAGTAAAACTGAGAATATATTTCGTTTTGGTATTTTCCACTTCGATGATTTTCGGAGTTTCTCCTGAGGCTCCTTGGGGCCCTGTATCACCTTTTACACCAGAAGGCCCAGTGGCACCTTGGTCTCCTTGAGGTCCGGCAGGACCAACAGGAACGACGAAATCCAGAAGGACACCGGTTTCCGTAGAACTGGCAGTTACCGCAGCTGAGCTTCCAGAAGAAACAGAACCAATTTCCACCGTAGGGGTAGCGCCAGTCGGACCTTGAGGTCCAATAGGCCCTGTATCACCTTTTACACCAGCGGGACCCATAGGGCCTTGCTCACCTTGTGGACCTTGGCAGCCAGAATCTCCTTGCATACCTTGGGGTCCGGTTACACCTTGCGGTCCTTGTTCTCCCTGTGGTCCCTGTTCACCCTGCGGTCCACGATCGCCTTTTTCCCCCTTGTCACCCTTAGGTCCAGCTGGACCTGCTGAACCGGTATCACCTTTCGGGCCCACAGGACCGGTATCACCTTTCGGGCCCATAGGTCCAGGATTCCCCTGGATCCCCTGAGGACCCATAAAACCTTGGTCTCCTTTGGGACCCATATCACCTCGAACTCCTTGAGGTCCTTGAGGTCCTTGAATACCGGCCATCCCACGAGGACCAGCTGGGCCAGGACACCCTTGTTCTCCTTTAGGTCCTTGAGGTCCTTGCGGGCCTCTCTCTCCCCTGGGCCCTTGAGGCCCTTGCGGTCCGGGGATTCCCTGAGGCCCTTGAGGACCAGTATTTCCTTGAACAAACACATAATTCTCTCCTGACGAAGAACAGGGACAATATCTGTTAGAAGTATATTTATTATAGTAATCCATATCAGAGATGACTCCTTTTCAGAATTTTCTAAAAATAAGGCAACGGATAAATTTTTTATTCCCTTAAATTAGAACTTTCATTTATTTTCTCATTTAGACGTTGACTTTGTGTACCGAAATAGAACGCAATCACAACAGAAAAGACTGTGAGAAAATCTTGTTCTGAAAGTTTTCCTATAATCGAGAGATATGCGAATACTACGGTTAAAATAATTGTTACAATGCTTTTTACGCATAAAAGATTGCTCAGCCTTTGAAGCCATACTGAACGCATATAGTTTCCTCCTTCTGGTACTGTCTACTTTATTAGAATATGAGCAGAAGTGGAATTTTGAAACTCAAAAATAAGACAACTCAACTCCGGCCTCTTTTTCTATTCTATAAACCTAGAAATCAAGCCTTTTTTTGAAGTCTGTTTCTTTTAATAGGAATAACACATCCAAAAGTAAAAAACAGAAAAACGGGTTGTAAAAACAATAGAATATATCTATTCTGAACCTGGAATTCTCATTTTGTTGAAGATATCTTTTGATTTTGGATTATTAAATTCCTCTCAAATGGTATTAGACTAGCGGACAACAATTTCGTCCTGGTCATACATAATGAAAACACCATTGACATCTGAACCCCTCAGGTTTGGACAGCAATGGTGTTTTGTTATAATTAGCATTTGTGTATTTTTTGATACTGCTTTTTCTTTTTGCCATTTCCAAGTCAAAAGAAGAAAAACGCAGATTTCAATACAAAAAATCACAAAGGGAATGTTTCTGAACCAATTAGTCTATTGTACTATCTTCACACAGTCTCTTATTTTAAGATGTTATACTGTATTGTAAGGTTAAGGTAATAAATCGATGGAGGCTTTTTATCAGATTCCCTTTAAAACTACAAGTGCTGCCAATAATAGTTGTCCTTCCTTTTGAGAATGGGGAAAACGCTTCTGCAACCGCATTATCGTGAGATCCTACAGTCTGAGAAGAGGATTGGCTTACTTCAAAGTATTCTAATAAATGAATTAAGTTTTTATTGGTTCCATGCGTCTTCAAAGCTGGCTTGGGAGGTCACGGCGTTAAGCAAGACGTTTTTCCGCTTCTTGAAGATGTACTGAACCTTGCAGGAGGGACTTTCATGGATCACTCGGCTCATATCGCCAAAACGCGGAGCATATAGAGGATGCGGTGCTGGTTCCAGTAAACGGGCGGCAAGGATATCGCTTCCTTGACGGATTACTACTTGGCCGTCATGCAGTGCCTGAACCTGCGCTCCGTGATAGGTAGCGAACCGGTATTCTTCTCCTCTCAGATAAACGGAAGCAATGCAGCCGCTAAAATGGATGCCGCCAAATGGGATGTCCGCAACCGACAGCATTACCGAATTTCCGCCGATGTTTGCCTGCGTCCATAAATAGCGTCTGGGGAATGAGCGGCCGCAGTCGCCTTCCATATATCCGGTGCCGTCACAAAAATAATAACATTTTCCATTCACGATAATATAGCCGTTTACCCGGTGAGCTAGGCTGAATACGCTGTGGCGGCATTCCATAAATGGAATAAATCGGAATGGCCCCATGATATCCGCGGCAGGCCGGGACATGGGGCCATAACGCAGCATCCCTTTGAGGTCAAGTTCAGGGGTTTGACAAAACAGGTGACAGCCCCGCTCGGAAAAAATGTTATTGCCAAGGCGCAGAACGGCGGGGCGCTTTTGCACCGAAAACTGCCGGATAGGATATTTGACGGCGTAGCTTCCTTCGTTTGTAATGACTTGCAGCGAAGCGGAACAGCCGCCCCGGCGATCGATATGGATTGCCGGAATCAGCGCAACGGTATCGCGGCCATTTTGCTGTTTGAGATACCAGCCCTCAAAATAGGGGAGACGGGAGCTTCCATAAAAGCGCGCTTTAATCATGACACAGATCCTCCTGAGCCGGGTTGTCGATCAGATTTCCTTTATAATCAAAGCGGGAACCGTGACAGGGGCAGTCCCAGCTTTTTTCATCCGGATTCCATTCAAGCTGACAACCAAGATGAGGACAGCGGATGGAAACCACATAGTCGTTTCCGGCTTCATCGCGGTAAACGCCGACTTTTTTACCGTCACGTTCTACAACGCCGCCATGCCCCGGAGGAAGTGTCTCCACTTCGGCGCGGCCGGGAGCAAAGATGCGGCGGGAAAGATCCCGCACGGAATGAAGGCCATCCTCCAGCAGAGATTTAGACGATGCTCCCGGCGTAAAGCGCTGTGGAGAAAAGGCTTTCTGCCACGGGTTTTCCCGTTTCATAATGAGATCGGATATCAGCATGGCGGAAACCATGGAGCTGGTCATGCCCCATTTTTGAAAACCAGTCGCCACGTACCAATGGGGTGTGTTCTCCGAAAAATTCCCAATATAGGGGACGCCGTCCAGCGTCATACAGTCCTGCGCGGACCAGTGAGCAATCTCACGGCTGTCCGGCCAAAGCTCTTGAGACTTTTCGCGGAGCTGCCGGTATTTTCCGCCGTTCCGGTTTTCCCCTGTACGGTGATTTGCTCCGCCGAACAAAAGCAGCTCTCCCGCGTTGCGGAGAGACCATCCGCTAGCCTTGTCAATACCAAGATACATTCCCTCAAGCTGCATTGCATTTTGAAGCGCCAGCACATAGCTTCGTTCCTGATGCATTCTCATAAAGTAGTACCCGGGCATATTTATAAACGGATAATGGGCCGCAAATACGACGTTCTTCGCGGTGACAGTTCCTTTGTCTGTTATAATACGGTCTCCTTCAATGGTTCGAACTCTGGTGCGCTCATAAACCGTCAGTTCCTGCGCGATTGCGTTTAAAAACTTCAGCGGATGAAATTGAGCCTGCCCATCAAACCGCACAGCGCCTTTTACAGGAAAAGGAAGTCCCGTATCAGTTGTGAACCTCGCTTCTATTCCCAAATGGGCGGCGGCTTTGGATTCCCGCAGCAATGGCTCCGACTCCTCCAGAGAATAAAGAAACGCCGGCTTTTGTTCAAAGCAGCAGTTTATTTTATGCTCCCGGATAATGCGTTCATACTCCTGAATGGCGCGCTGATTTGCTTCGGCGTAAGCGCGGGCCGTTTCTACGCCAAGCGTTTCCAGCAGCTTATGATAGATCAGGCCATGCTGTGAAGTGATCTTTGCCGTTGTATTCCTTGTTTGTCCGCTGCCAACGGTTTTCGCTTCCAGCACAACAGGTTCCACGCCATGCTGTTTAAGAAAATAAGCGGTCAGAATCCCGGCCATACCGCCTCCGATGACGGCGGCGTCGGTCGTTAAGTCTCCTTTCAGCGGCTCTCGCGGGAGAAAATTTTCGGTACTGCTCCAAATGGATTGCATTTCCATCACACTCCTTGCTGATAGGATTTGCAAAAATCGGATAAATAATCAAGCCAGATCGAGGAGATTGGCAATCGCCATGAAGGGACCGCAGGCTCTTTATGGCGCTGGTGCGGGATAGCCGCTTTGCAGTTCTGGAGAAGCAGGATTCAATGGGCACAGCAAAAAGCGCTTAGATAGTTTCCATACTAAGCGCTTTTTGCTGTTTTATCATGGAAATCTGGGTTAAGCCAGAGAAAGCCGACTGTCAGCTTTCGCTTCAAGCGCCGGGCGGATCGGGTCGCTCATAAAAAGCTGAATATCAGATCCATGCCATCGGCCGGTTAAATGCGCTGTTTTACGGATAGCAGGGGAAAGTGAAGCAGGTGCATAGCTTTCCTTCTTCTGGAACGCTTACCCGTTGGAAGCCTTTTGAGGGCTTCTCAGCCTGCGGCTTATCAGGCGGTTTTGACTGATAAATTCTTTTCGTTTTGGGGCTTTCTCAATGAATCCAGAGAGATCGCTGTATTTACACGTTTTATAGGTTATGAAGGTGCGAACAAATTATTGTGATAGGGGAAGAACGCAGAGAAGCTTTACAGATGGCTGCGAATGATTTATAATTTTTTTAGCTGCTGTAAAACGCGGTTGATTTTTGATTGCGGTACATGAAAGCTTTTGACAAGATCGAGCACCTGGCTCAGCGTCATATTCCGGACAAGGCGGATCAGCTGGCTGCTGAGCATCGGAAATTCCCGAAGCATTAATTCTTTTGCTTTGGGGTTTGCTTCTAACTGGCGGATCAAAATATTACCGTTTTTTAAATCCATAGCAAAATCACCTCTTATTAGCTATTGTATGAACGCTTGGCTTCCGAGGGACCAAAGGAAAGAGAAGGCATCCATTATGATTACAGAAGACATTATCAAAAACAATGAACAAATACGCACCTATATTACTAAAGCGGATGAAGCTCTGGTGGCTCTAGGCTATACAGAGCACAGCTTTGCTCACGTTACCAAGGTAGCGCGGTTTGCCAAAGAACTGCTTCTGGAGCTTGGCTATGGAAGCAGAAAGGCTGAGCTGGCCTGGATCGCGGGATATCTTCACGATATCGGCAACGTCATCAATCGGATTGACCACGCGCAAAGCGGCGCGGTTATGGCGTTTCGTATTTTAGATAATCTGGGGGCGGACGCAGACGAGCTTTCCACTATTATCAGCGCTATCGGCAAACCATGATGAAAGCACGGCTTATCCAGTGAACGAGGTAGCTGCGGCACTCATCTTGGCGGATAAAACGGACGTGCGCCGGAGCCGTGTCCGCAACGGGGACTTTTCCACCTTCGATATCCATGACCGTGTGAATTATGCGGTGGTAGAATCCAGCGCTAAGCTGACAGACGATAAAAAAGCGATCCTGCTTTGCGTGACCATTGACACGGAGATTTCCCCGGTTATGGATTACTTTGAAATTTTTTTAGACCGTATGCTGCTTTGCCGGAAGGCGGCGGAAAAGCTGGGACTCAAGTTTCAGCTTGAGATCAACGGCCAAAGCATTTTATAAAGTACATTTGTGAAAACGGAACAGGAGCTTTTAGGCAAACTGTCCGGGGAAAGAATGGTTTAAAGTGAAAAGGGGATATTGGTATATTATTTTGACCGCCGTAATCTTCAGTACGATGGAGATTGCGCTGAAGGAGGTTTCGGGAAGCTTTCATCCATTACAGATGACGTTTACCAGGTTTTTGGCCGGAGGCCTCTTTTTAATTCCTTTTGCGGTGAGGACGCTGAAAAAGAAGAAGGCTTCGCTGAACTGGAAGGATCTTCCTGGTTTTTTACTGCTGGGCTTTGTGGGCATGGTGCTGAGCATGTCGATTTATCAGATGTCCGTAAAGGAGGTGCCAGCCTCTGTGGTAGCGGTTTTGTTCAGCAGCAATCCGATTTTTACTGCTGTCTTGGCTTTTTTTATGCTGAAAGAGCCGATTCGTAGAAACCAGATAGCTGCCTTGCTGCTTGAGATTGGTGGAATCCTTGCGATCATTAATCCATTTCATATCAGTTTAAGCCCCTATGGAGTACTGCTGGCGATGATCTCCACCTTGCTGTTCGCTGTATATGGGGTAATGGGAAAACGGCGGTGCGCCAGATTCGGCGGGGTAGTGGTCACCTGTGCCAGCTTTTTATGCGGCGGCGCGGAAATGCTTTTTATGATATTGTTCAGCAGGCTTCCGATGGTAAATAAGTGGCTTGCCGGTTCTGGGCTGGAGCTTTTCGCCAATATTCCGCTGCTTTCAGGCTATAGCTGGAATACCTTGCCCTGGATGCTGATGATTTGTATCGTTAATACTGGTTTGGGCTTCGCCTGCTATTTTAAAGCGATGGAAGAAACCAGCGCCCAGGAGACTTCCCTGGTGTTTTTCTTAAAGCCGGTTTTAGCGCCTGTATTTGCATTTTTTATTTTGGGAGAGGTGATTTCCTGGAATATGGGGCTAGGAATCGCTTTCATCCTAATTGGCTCGCTATTAGCACTGCTGCCAGGTCTGCGGGCGGTGCAAAAACTTCCAAAAACGCCTGGGGCATAAATCAGAAGAAGCCCTTTCAGTTCAACTGAAAGGGCTTCTTGCACTACAAGAAGGCATCTGGTTATGCCGGCGGATATTTATGATTAACCGAACAGCAAACAGCTCCTGGAATATCATTTATTCTGAAGGTTGATCTGGACCATTTGCTGAAATCCGCCCATCATGAAGCCGACCTTCTTTTTCTTATAGTAAAAATAATAGGGAATCAGCATCAGCAGAGCACCGATGGTACAAACGATCATATCCAGCATGGTGTCCTGAATGCCAGTCGCGGCAACCATTTGGGGATCGTTGTGGACTACCAGGCTTAATACGTATTCACAGATTTCCCAAAAGCAAGCCATGGCCATAGAAACCGCTACCGTAAAGACACTGGCCAGGGGGAAATCGATTTCTTCGATTTTGCGGTTAGGCTTAATCAAATAAAATAAGATAAGGCCAAGAAAACTGACAAAGACTCCGGACAAGGTGTGGGCGACCTTATCATAATAGGGAACCATGCTATAAAACCGTAGGACAAGGCCTAAGGTATAAAGCATAAAAATGAAAATATAGATAAACGCGTTTAACTGATAGACCGGCTTAAAATGTAAAAGCTTGTAGAATAGCTCTACAATAGGGATGAACAGCAGGGAACAAAAAGCTAATATATAATAGTAAGGCTTTGCTTGAACAATGTAATAAATTCCCCAAGCAATATTAAAAAGAGCATAAAAGCCTAAGAGAAAGGGGTACAGTTTTTTAAAAAATTCCTCGCGCTTTGTCATAGGGACACCTTCCTAAAGGAAATCATTCTTGATAAATCCATGCGGCTTAGCATATAAGTATTATTATATGATGATTAAAAGGAAATAACAAGAGGAATTTGCCCGAAAAAAGAGAATTCGGCGCCCCAAAGCGCAAATTAAAAAGATAGTGTTTAAGATGTTCAGGAAAAGCTTCTTAAAAAAATTTTCTTCTATTTGATCATCAAGAATCTGCTTTTATAGGTGTATCATGCCTCGGCATAGCGGGGATATAAAAGCCTTCATGTTAGCGGCTTTATCGTTAATTATGAGTTTAACGAGCTGCCCTGCGTAAAAAACGGCTATAAAAATTAGCGCTGCCGGTAAAACCGGCAGCGCCTTTTTCATAGAGCGGTCAGCATTCCTTGTGCTTGTGGCAGCCGCAGCCATGGTCATCGCCGTAAACGTCGGTGACCTTAGGTGGGAAGAATTCGTTGGTGGGGAAATCAATCCGGCTGAACAGTTCGCAGGGATTGTCGCTGGAAGTGATGCACTCCTTCTCCGGAATACAGAAATCATAAGCGGGAATCATCATTTGGACGTTCCTTTCGATCTGTACGATGGTGAAGATACCGATGGTGGCGTAAACGACCTTATCGGTATTTTCCATGCAGAAGCTTCCGCCGTACCGTCTGCAAATGCAGTCGGGAATTCTGCAGCAAGGCTCGCAGCAGCAGGTTCTTCCTTCGCAGAGCCTGGCGGACAGACCCACCGGCTGCGCTACCTGCACGCTTGCTTTCGGCAGGCTTTGTACGGAATTTTGCTCCAGCTCATCCAGAGAGCCGTCGGAGCTGAATACCTTGACGTTGCCTTCGCTGCCGTAAAGCACCACGTTTTTGCTGAATACGGAAAGGCCGGAAATGGTTACCGGCGGCGCGGCGGGAGTTTGGAAAACATCTAGGGTCACTTCAAAGAAGAAGGTCATATCCACAGAGTAAAAGCCCTTGTGGAACGGTACAGGCTCCAGCCCTAAGTATACCACGAGAACGTCTACATTACGCATACGCACTTGAGCGGCCTGGTCGATGACAGCCTGGGACGCGGGCGAAAAATATACGCGTAAATCCTCAAGACAATCCTTATCTCCGCAGGAATCGTACACGCGGGACGCGTCGATGCACACGGCTTCCTTAAAACATCCGTAATTTGGAGATTCCTGATTCATGGTTTCATAGTTATCCGCCATAATGATCCTCCTAACAGGTTAAAAACTAAAAGCTTTCCTTATAGTCTACGGAAAAGCAAAGGAAATGTGACGGATTTTTAAGGTCTGATGAAAATATTGCAAAATCGAAAAAGAGGGACAAATTCTAAAGAATTTGTCCCTCTTTTTGGTAGGCTTTCTAGGCCGCCTGCAAACAAAGAAAGGAGTGGGAGCAGATGCTTCGGCACACTCTTTTTAAAAATAAGCCGCTTTATTCCACTTTAGCCAGACGCGCAAAATTAGCCATTAATTTTTTTGTTCCCTGTTCAAAGGCGATTTCCAGCAGCACATCGTTGCCCATTGGTGTAGCGCTGATGACCAGTCCCTTTCCAAAGGTTTTATGCTGCACCATATCACCGGTTTTAAACACATTCCCGCTTCTGGCCGGAGGCGTTACCTGGCCAAAATGCATGGCCGCTGTTGCGGATTTCCTTCGGAGCTCTGTTTCCGCTACCGGCATCTTGGTTCCCAGATCCGGCTTTCTCCAGTCCTGCTCCCGGGTTTTATTGATTAAATCCAAGGGGATTTCTAGGCTGAACCGAGAGGGCCGGTTCCGGCTGGTAGAGCCGAAAAGCATACGGCTGTCCGCGTTCAGCAGATAAAGGCTTTCCTTCGCCCTGGTGATAGCCACATAGCAAAGGCGCCTTTCCTCCTGGATCTCGTTCGGATCGTAAATCGCCTGAAGGCCTGGGAAAATTCCCTCCTCAAAGCCTGGCAAAAATACTACCGGAAATTCCAGCCCCTTGGCGGAATGCATGGTCATCATCACCACGGTGTCCGCGGTCTCATCGTAATTGTCGATATCCGTCATCAGAGAAACTTCCTCCAGGAAGGCCGACAAGGTGGCTTCCTCTCCGTTTTCCTCCTGAAACTTCAGAAGGTTGGAGGCAAGCTCGTTAATATTTTCTATTCTAGTCTCCGCCTCTTCTTTTTCTCCGCGCAGCGCTTCTATGTAGCCGGTTTTCTCCAAAATCAGCTCATACAGCTCATGGAGAGACACGCTTTCATCGTCGTTGGCGTCAATTAGCTCCTGCATCATATCATAAAATGCCTTCAGCTTGACGGAAGCCCGGCGCAGACTGTCAAATTCATCAGCGCGCCCCAGAACCTCCAGCAGGCTTTCTCCCAGAGCCCCGGCAATCTCGCTGGCGGTAGCAATGGTTTTATCTCCGATGGAGCGCTTAGGCTGGTTTACGATCCGGCGCAGGCGGATTTCATCAGAAGGGTTGTTGATCACGCTCAGATAGGCGATCATGTCCCGGATTTCCCGGCGCTCATAGAATCGATGGCCGCCGATAATCCGGTACGGAATGCCGGACTTCACAAAGACCTTTTCCAAAATATTGGACTGGGAATTCATTCGGTACAGCACCGCGAAGTCAGAATATTTTCGGCCTTTTGCGACCTGTTCTAAAATAGTGGTAGCGACAAAGCCGGCCTCATCCTGCTCGTTGGAGGAGGTATGGATCTGAATTTTGTCTCCCTCCGGATTTTCTGTCCAAAGGGTTTTGCCCTTCCGCTCCTCGTTATTGCTGATGACCGCGTTGGCGGCGTTCAGAATATTCTTGGTTGAGCGGTAATTCTGCTCCAAACGGATGACCTTTGCGTTGGGATAGGACTTTTCAAAGCTCATGATATTCTCGATGGTCGCGCCTCGAAACTTATAGATGCTTTGGTCGTCGTCGCCCACCACGCAGAGGTTTTTGCTTTTCTCGGCAAGAAGGCGGACAAATTCATACTGTACTTGGTTGGTATCCTGATACTCGTCCACCATGATGTAGCGGAACCGGTTTTGATAGTATTCCAAAACATCGGGACATTGACGGAACAGCTCCACAGTATTCCCCAGCAAATCGTCGAAATCCATAGCGTCCGCTTCCCGCAGACGCTTTTGATACAGCTCATAAACTGCTCCGATTTTCGCCAGGCGGAAGTCGCTGCCCGCGGCCGCCTGATAGTCCGCAGGAGAGAGCATACTATCCTTGGCGTGGGAAATCTCAGATAAAATGGACTTATGTGAAATCATTTTGTCGTCGATATTCAAGGCCTTTTGACAATCCTTAACCAGGCGCTTGCTGTCATCTGTATCATAAACAGTGAAGTGGCTGCTGTATCCGATTCTGTCCCCATCCCGCCTCAGGATCCTGGCGCAGGTAGAGTGAAAGGTGGCGGCCCAGACATCTCCGCCGGTATCCCCAAGCATGGCGGTAAGCCGCTCCTTTAATTCTCCGGCCGCCTTATTGGTAAAGGTGATAGCCAAAATCTGCCACGGCTTCGCCAGACTCTGATCAATGATATAAGCGATCCGATTGATTAAAACTGTTGTCTTTCCGCTGCCGGCACCCGCTAAAATTAAAAGGGGACCTTCTGTATGTAGCACAGCCTCCAGTTGCCTGGGATTCATTTTTTTCAGTTTTTCCTGCATTGTGCTCATTGATTCACCGCCAGTTTCCTTAGATTTCGTATTGACATCAAAAATGCATGTTATATTATTGTACCTTATTTTTCAGTGAATAGCAAATTTTTAACCCTGAACTAAATCTTGGCCGCTTGAATACAAAGGATTTCTTCAAACAAGCTAGTTAAGATAAAAATAATATCCATAGTTTATTTAGTATACCATAAAATGTGTGGGTTAGGTAGTTTTCAAAGAAGTTTCCAAAAAGAAACTAATCTGTGCTTGACAAGCCTCTTGAAATACTATATAATAATCAAGCAGCAAAAATGGACGTTTAGCTCAGCTGGTAGAGCGTCCGCTTGACGTGCGGAAGGTCAGCGGTTCGAACCCGTTAACGTCCACCAGCGGCAAGCCGCCGCAGATAAAACACACCCCATAATATGGGGTGTGTTTTTCTTTTGCGCTTTTATTTTTTACAGCGGGCCTCCCTCTATTCTTTTTACGGATAAGCTGCAAAAGCCTGACAGCAGCCACATTAAATGAAAAAGGTAGAAATGTGTATTGCAAAGAGAATTTATGAATCAACCAGGCGTCTGCAAAATCTGCAGTTCCGCATGAGTTCATATTTTCGAAAGCTAGAGGGCGCAGGTAAAGTAGGGCTTTTCGCTAAGAAAACATGCATATTTGCCAGGGATTCTTGATAGAGCTTGATCCTGTTAAATAGTATAATGAGATCATAACTGAACTGACAGGAGGAAAAATAATGAATTTAGGAAATAGTTTATTTCACGCGAGAAAAAGACGTGGGTTATCACAGGAAGATGTAGCGGAAAAGCTGGGAGTAAGCCGGCAGACTATTTCAAAATGGGAGACAGGCGAAACGATTCCAGATATTCGTCAATGTAAAAGGCTGGCGGTATTGTACCAGATGTCTTTAGACGAGCTGATTGACTTTGATATTAACACGGCAGAGATTCAGGAAATGATTAAAAAGTCCGGTGAGAAAGCAGACGAAAAAATCAACTGGACAAATGAGTGGGGGAAAAAATATCCGATTCTGCTTACCTATCAGGGTAAAGTAAATATTCCAAACTACGCCTACAGAATAAAGACAATGCTAGACGAATTAGAGCAAGAATATAAATTTAACGCACAAGACGCAATGCTGGTTTTTAAAGATATTTTATATAACGTTTGGAAAGAACGCAGCGGCTCAAGGTAAGCCGTTCTATCGATAGAGCTTAGCCCGCTGCGCCGGCGTAGGATTTGAAAAGCTTGACGGCTGCAACCGGCCCGCCGGCAAAAGCCAGGTTTTCACCGCAGGCTGATGTGGGTTCCGCTCTTGGCACGGAGAAGCCGGCTCTCCCAGCAGTCCCCTGAAAAATACGGGACATCCTCCATTTACACTGTGTGATTTCCTGTTATCGATTTCATATGGAAAATCGATGATCGTCTGCTGGCAGCGCGTCACGCCGACAGATATTTTTGGACGAGGAGAGAAAAGTTCCGTACATTCTGCCGAAATGCGGGGAAATCCCTTGTTTCCCCGCGGGATGTATGATAAATTATTAACCGTCAGTAAGAGCCGCGTCAAATTTTTAACGCGGCGACTCTCTGGAGAGTCCCGGTTTTCGGGAGCCGAAGGTGTAAGGCGGAGCTTCCGCTGATCTCTCAGGCAAAAGGACAGAGGACACAAATGCTTTTGTCTTTTCTCCAGAAAGCCGGACTTGTTCGGCTTTCATTTTTTTGAAGGGGAATGGAAGGGTATGTTTGAAAAAATTAATGAATGGATTAAATGGCTTGACGGTGCGATCTGGGGCCTGCCGCTGATTATTTTTATTTTAGCGGCCGGAATTTTCATGACCATACGTCTGGGAGGGCTTCAAATCAGAAAGCTGCCTAAGGCGCTGAAGTACATGGTCAAAAACGAGGAAGGCGGCCACGGAGAGGTGAGCAGCTTTGGCGCTCTGTGCACCGCGCTTTCCGCGACCATCGGCACCGGCAATATTGTCGGCGTGGCTACCGCCGTGGTAGCCGGAGGACCCGGCGCCCTGTTTTGGATGTGGATCGCGGCTTTCTTCGGCATGGCCACTAAATTTTCAGAGGGCGTGCTTGCCATCAAATACCGTCATATCTGCGAAGACGGACACGTATTGGGCGGACCCTTTTATTATATTGAAAAAGGCATGGGAAAGCGATGGAAGTGGCTTGCTAAGCTGTTCGCTTTCTTTGGCATGTGCGTGGGCCTGTTCGGAATCGGCACCTTTACCCAGGTCAACGGCATTTCCTCCGCGGTGAAAAATTTCTTCGACGCGGATTCAAGGCATACAGTAAATCTTTTTGGGGCGGAGTATTCCTACACTGTAATCATCGCCGGAGTGATCGTCGCGGTTTGCGTCGCTTTGGTTATCCTCGGCGGATTGGGAAGAATCGCTCAGGTTTCCCAGATCGTAGTGCCCTTTATGGCCATCATATATGTAGTGTTCTGCGTCCTTCTCCTAGGCTTTAACTATCAGGCCATTCCAAACGCTTTAGCTGCTATCGTGGAGGGCGCTTTCAATCCTCAGGCGGTAACCGGCGGTATTGTCGGAAGCATCGCCATCGCCATGCAGATGGGAATTGCGAGAGGGATTTTCTCTAATGAGGCTGGCTTAGGCTCCGCGCCGATCGCAGCTGCGGCTGCAAAGACCAAGGAGCCGGTCCGCCAGGGCCTGGTGTCTATGACCGGAACCTTTATTGACACTATCGTTATCTGCACCATGACCGGCCTGTGCATTGTGATTACCGGCTCCTGGAACGTGGGCCTGGAGGGTGTTGCCGTTACCACACGGGCGTTCCAAAACGGCTTGCCCTTTGACCCGAAAATCGCTTCCTTTATCTTAATGGCCTGTCTGGTGTTTTTTGCCTTTACCACCATTCTTGGCTGGGATTATTACGGTGAGCGCTGCCTGGAATATTTTTCCGGCGGCAGCCAAAAGGCGGTTTTGATTTATCGCTGGCTTTATATTTTGGCAGTGTTTTTCGGCCCCTATATGACAGTGGAGGCGGTTTGGAATATCGCGGATATTTTCAACGGCTTGATGGCCTTCCCGAACTTAATCGCGATCGTCGCCTTGAGCGGCGTGGTGTGTAAGGAAACCAGGGATTACTTTAAGCGCTTAAAAGAGAGAAGCGATATTTAAGCTTGTCGGAACGGCCTTCAAATTTCTGGCTTCCTTGGAATTTTGACAATAACCACTCAGGCTTCGGTGGCCGGGCAGTATGCGGAAATTCTTCTAGGGCCTGGTACAGGCTGCTTCCTCAAGGGAAATAGAACAATATCTGCTTTGCTGACCCTGCTGTCTGGAAACGGGCTATAACCGGTACCGCCGGCCTGTGAGATAGGTACACTGCTGCTTGCCATTCCGTATACTTTTGCTTTGTAAAAGCCGTTTCCCCTTGAAAAGCCTTCCGTCAAAGCTTTTTCCCGATAGGACCAGCGAAAATTCGTTTAAGCGCCAAAAGCAAAGCGGCCCGGAGCGTTTGCTCCAGGGCCGCTTTTTTACGAATATCACTGGCTAAAAGATATGCGGAATCTTATTTTCGTCTTTCGATATTTTCAGCCCCTTTCCCAGCCGTACCGCCTCGCCGGTGAGAAAGGGGAGAGAACTGCCAAAGAAAGCGCTGAAACCGCTGGGTGTTTAAGGGATTCCTAATGCGTCCTTTGCCAAACGGTCCGCGCGGTCGTTAAACTGATCGCCGGAATGGCCCTTGACCTTCACAAAGGTGATTTGCAGCCTTTGTGAAGACGCAAGATAATACTGCCGGTATGTCTTGGTGGCTTCCTTATTGGCCTTCCATTCCCCGGTGCACCATTTGGCGATTCCCTCATAATCATGATGGATTTCTAAGCTTTGGATTTCCCGTTCCAGACAAAAAGCAATCGCCGCTTCGCTGCCCTTAATTTCTCCCGCTACATTGCGCATGGCGGCCAGATCAGGGTCATTAAATTTTTGAGAAATTTCAAAGGCTTCCCCTTGATAAAAAATTACCGCGCCGCAGGCAAATTCTCCGGTACCCGCATGATAGCTTCCGTCTACGTAGGCAACGGCCTCTGCGTTCGCTTCAGCTTTTTGAGGCACATCCGCCTGCCCGCCCACAAATCCTGTCTCCAAAAAGCGCTGGGCCTCCCCGCGGGTTGGAAAGCTTTTAAACGACGCTCCCGGATACCCGGTCACCTGCTGCTGGCATTGGCTCCAGCTGGTAAAAATTCCGGTGGTTCTGCCTTTTCGAACGGCATAAAACTTTGCTGCCATGATTCGCACATCGCTTTCTATATTTCAAACTTAATTTTCAATCTAAAAATATCTTACCGGAGAGGGCATCAAATCAGGTTTCTTCCAGCAGATCTTTTTCCTCTGGGTGCTTTTCAAACCATGCCGCGGCATAAGAGCATACCGGCCGTGCTTTTTTGCCTTGACGCCGGATCGAATCCACCGCCTGCCGCAGCAGCTTAGAGGCTGTCCCCTGACCTCTCAGGGATTCGTCTACAAAGGTGTGGTCGATAACAGCGGTATTTCCATCGTCGGGAAAGGTCACCTCGGCTAACAGCTTCCCGTTGGCGTCTACGGCGTAAATTCTTCCTTTTTCCTCAAGAAATTCCATAAGAATCCTCCTTTCTCATGTCGAAAAACAGTATGGCGAATGCCCAAGGTTTTCATCGTTTTTACGAAGAACTGCCGAAAAGCTAACGGTCGGCTGTACCGGACTTTTTAGGATCGAACAGCGCGGGAAGTATCTCAATTTGAAATTTCTCTTTTTCCTCTGGCCGCAGATGCTTGCCCACGACAATAAGGCACACCAAAAGGCAGCCGCAGAAAATAGAGGTTTCCAGTCTCCCCTGAAGCCAATAGGCGTAAACACAGTAAATAGCGAACAATGTGTAGGTCGCGATGGAACGGAGCCTATGTGGATTGATGACAACGCCGATAGAAAGGAAAATATAGAGGGTAGCCAAAGCGAACACCACATGGTACCAGGGAAGAAGCCCCAGCAGCACGCCAAAGGAAACAGCGATAGCTTTTCCGCCCTTTCCTTTCCAGAAGGGGGAAAAGGCATGGCCGAATACCGGCGCGGAAATCACAGGGGTAAACCACCAGCTGGTAAAATCTAGATGATGCATAGCGATAAAGACCGGAAAAAACCCCTTTAAGATATCCAAAACCACGCAGACAAGCCCCACTCTCCAGCCGGCGCATTTCACCGCGTTGGCGGCGCCGGGATTTCCGTCGTCGCTCAGCTTCGTGATGTCCAGATGGCAGAACCAACGGGGAATCAGATAGCTGTATAGGATGCTGCCGGAGAGATAGCCCGCGAACATAAAAAACAGATAGCTTAAAACATGCATGGCGTTACCTCATCTGAGCCTACCGCTTGCCGCAGCAGACCGCAGATTTCCTCCGCGGAGCCGGCGTTGGTATTGCGCCGCTGGGCCTCCGCCATACGAAAGCGCAGAAACTGGTTTTCACACAGAAGCTTAGCGTACTTCGCCTGCTGAGCCGGTTCCTGGCAATAATAGGACATTCCCCGTCTTGCGAAAAAGGCAGCGTTCCTGTTTTCGCAGCCGGGAATGGGAGCGGTATGGATCAAGGGAACGCCTTTCACAGCGGCCTCTGTGCTGGTTAAACCGCCGGGCTTTGAAAACAGTACGTCGCAGGCGTCCATGTATAGAGGAATTTTTTTGGTAAATCCTTGAATTATCACATTGGGATGGCCCTTGCATTGATTTTCCAGAGATTCCTTCAGCTTTGCGTTGTTCCCACAGATCACTACGATCACCGCGCGGCTGCCATATAGGTTCACCAGCTCCTGGATGGTGTCTTCGATTCTTCCGTAGCCCATGCTGCCGGTCATAATCAGAAACACAGGCAGCCGGGAGGGCAAGCCTAATATTTCCCGCGCTTCCTGCCGGCTTCCTCTCGTGCGGAAAGGCTTGGAAACAGGAATACCCAGCGGATACAATTTTTCTTTGGGCATTTGCTTTTTCCGAAATTCTTCCACTAAATCCTTATGGGGAAGAATGTAATAGTCGCATTCGGTTTCCTCCCAGAAAGGGATGCAGGTGTAATCAGTAGCGATGGCCAGCGTTTTTACCGGCAGACGGTTTTCCCGCTTTAGGCTGGTGAGCACCTCGGCCGGGAACAGGTGGGAGGTGACGACCGCGTCAAAGGAGCGGGAGATTAAATGCTCATACAGCTTATCCCGGTAAAGGCGGTTGGCCCAGTAAACGGGAGACTTGTGCTTCGGAGTGCTGATAGCTCTGCCGGCTTTATAAAGCAAACCGAAAACGCTGGGCACCCGGGTAGTCAACACATAGGTTTTCTCCACTTTTTTAGAGACATTGCTGCTGACCAAGGACAGGACATCTAAAAATTCGCAGGTATCGCCTTGCTCCCGCAGGGTTTCCGCAACGGCACGGGCCGCCGCGTTATGGCCCTCGCCGGTTCTGCAGGATAAAATGAGTACGTTCAGAACGAACCCTCCTTTATGTTCAGTTCAGCATCAGCGCCATATAAGCGCCATGCATGGGAAAGGGTTTCGATAAAAACTTTATCATGCCAAAGTCCATGGTTTGTTCCGTTTGGAACAGCCCGCCGCCGCAGTAGCCCTTCGCCTGCTGGCAACCGTAAACCCCGCAGATTCCACGAACAAGCTCGGCGGCCGCTTGTGGGCTCTGGGCGAACAATTCCTCGATAAAAACCTGTTTTTTCTCTTTCCGGGCGACGGCGTAGCCCCTGCCGGTGGCGAAGCACTCCGCTTTCAAAAGGGTTAAGTCCTCGGCTACGGCCTGAGAGGCTTTCGGATTCAGCTGGACAAAGGGCCTGGAGGCATTAGCCCTCCGCAGGCTGGCCAGCCCGCCGGCGGTCACTGGGGAAGCGGAGAGCGTTTCGGCCGCCGCGGGAACGGACTCAACGGAAAAAGCATGGCGGTAAAACCGTGTTTCATAACCAAAACGGCGGTAGAAAGCGAACAAATCAGGCGTTTGGGGAATCAGCACGCTGAACTCAGCGCCCTTTCGTTTTTCCTCTTGTTCAGCATATTCCAATAATGCCGACATCAGACCTTTTCCGCGGTGAGATTTTTTTGTGGCGACCCCGTAAAGGTAAATTCCTTCCTTTCCCTGGAGGGAGCAAGGCACCGCGCAAGCCATGCAAACCACCGCGCGTTCTTCCTCCAGGACATAAATATGCTGATAGCCGCTGAAGCCTTCAAACACAAATTTTGCGCTTTCCTCGCCTTCCCCAAAGGCCTCCAGCCACAGCCCGCACAGATCAGGGTAATCCTGCTTAACGCTTAACCGAAACATCCGGTTTCTCCTCCTAATAGATCGGCACAGAATTTTTCCTGCAGGAAAGCGGGATTATAGGAAAGCTTAGCTTTCCGCAGGCCTTCCTCTGAAACGTCATCCTCCCGGTTGATCCATTGATAATCCCCGCAGAAGCGCCGGGCAAACTCCCGGTTAATAATATTATAAGCGCCGTTGACATCGTACAGCGCCTTTTCCACATGTACGTCGAACACCCGGCCGCTCACCGGACTGCCGTAGGAAAAGGCGATGATTTTTCCATCCGCCCGGATGAGGCCGCCAGACAGCTCAAGCTCGAAAAAGTGCTTTAAGCCCATCTCAACAGCAAGGTGCTCCGTTTGGATTCCGGTATCCTGGCTGTTGCCGTAAAGCTGACTCCAGGCGTTGTTAAAGGCCCGAACCTCCTCAAGGTTTTCCGGAGTGATCGGCTCAAATACAAAGTCCGGATGCTCCCGCAGGAAACGGGAAACGTGGTTCCTCTTCTTTTGAAATTTTTTCCCAGGCAGGTTTTGCAGCTCCTCGCTGCTGTAGATGTAATCGAAGGTACCGCGGCAGGAGGTAAAGGCAAAGATGCCGGGGAACTGCTCCTCCAGCCACGCTTTGTCCCGCTGGGAAAGAGAATACAGCCGGGGCATTTTGCCGTGGACGGCGGCATCCTGGACGATTTCCCGAATCGCCGCCCGCTTGTCGCCGTCTCCTTCGGGGAACAAGTAAAGATAAGGAGAGTCGGGAGTGTTGGGGTGGTCAAAGCACCGGGCGATGACAAAATCCTGGAACCGGGCTAAATCCGTATGATAAACCGGGCTCCAAACGAAAAGATTCGCAAAGGTGTAGCCGCAGCTGATACAGTCTGCTTTCAGCAGAAGCGGGCGCGCCCATGCACCGTCTGCGGCGGTAATTGGCTTAAATTCCAGCATAACTATCCTAGACCTGATTTCTCCGGCGGGGGAATGATCATTTTTCAGGCTCAGCCGCCGGTCAGAGCCCTTTTCCATGATAGATTTAAGAGTATTATATCACATATTTTCAGTTTTTGTAAAAAAATGTATTTTCTGCTTGAAAGTTTATCGTCTTGCTTTTGTTAATATGGCTGAAACAGCCGAACCCTATACCTAGTTCCAAAACCGCAGGACGCTGGAAGAAGGTGCCGTTCCTTTCTCTAAAAAATGGACAAAACATTCCCGGAAATTATTCCGGGGTTTTTGTTGAAATGTTGAACAAAGCATAGTATAATAACTCTAGATTCTTTTTGGCATCAAGGGGCTTGTCTGCGGATTTTTAATCGTTAAAAAATTATCAAACTCGCAGACGAAGCGCGAAAAGAAGAGATTATCCCTTAGATTTATGTGTGACAAGAGATTAATGGAAAGGCGGAGAGTTTGGCGTGGATGTTGTAGTGTGTATTGGCAGTTCCTGCCATCTGAAGGGCTCCAGAGATGTGATCCAGATTTTAGAGCGGAACATCGCTCTGAACGGCCTGAAGGACCAAGTGAATTTAAGAGGCTCTTTCTGCATGGGCCGCTGCCAGGGAGGCGTCAGCGTAACGGTGGACGGCAAGGATTTTTCCGTTTCTCCCTCGACCACCGAGGAGTTTTTCAACCGTGAGATTTTGGGGAGGATGTCCATATGAGCGTCATCGGATTAAAAAAGGCGAATTGTAAAAACTGCTATAAATGCTTAAAGGTGTGCCCGGTGAAATCCATCCGGGTGGTCAACGAGCAGGCCCAGATCATCGACGACGACTGCCTGCTGTGCGGCACCTGTCTGGCCAACTGCCCGCAAAACGCCAAAACCCTTACCAGCAGCCTGGATCAGGTGAAGGAAATGCTGGCCTCCGGGGAAAAGGTGGCGGTTTCCCTGGCGCCGTCGTTTTTAGGCTCTTTCTCTCTGGAAAAGCCGGGCCAGATGGCCGCGGCGTTAAAGAAGCTGGGCTTCTGCGCGGTTTCCGAAACCGCCCAGGGCGCGGCTTACGTCACCGCCCAGTATCACGACCTGATGGTGGAAAACAAGATGAAGAACATCATCACCACCTGCTGCCCCTCTATCAACCGTCTGATCGAGCTGTATCATCCGGAGGTTGTGGAATATATGGCCCCGGTGGTGTCTCCCATGATTGCCAGCGCCAGGCTGATTAAACAGGCCCTGGGCAAGGGCGTCAAGGTAGTGTTCGTAGGCCCGTGCATCGCTAAAATCGACGAGGCGGCGGATATCCGCCACGACACCGACGTGGACGCGGTGCTGACCTTTGAGGATATTGAACAGTGGTTCCGGGAAGAGGGTATTGTGCCCGGCCAGTGCGAGGACGCGTCCTTCCTGAACGCCAGTTCTAAGATTCTGAGAATGTACCCGGTGACCAGCGGTATTCTGGAAAGCCTGAAAGCCCGGGGAGACTGCAACAATTACCGGATGATTACCGTAGACGGCATCCAGGAGTGCATCGCTCTGTTTTCTTCTATGGCGAAAGGCGAGCTGGACCACTGCTTTGTGGAGGTCAATGCCTGCAAGGGCGGATGCGTCAACGGCCCTGCCAAGACCAAGGGAGAGGAAACCCGCTTTAGGGCCGCTTTGGATGTGGAAAATTACGCCAGGGAGGACGCCGGCGATTATCCCGCTGTGGATGAAGAGATCCCCATGGGCAAACGGTTCTTTGACCGTTCCCGCCATGAGAAGCTGCCGGACGAGGATACCATCCGCAGTATTTTAGCGAAAATCGGCAAGGAGTCTCCGGAGCAGGAGCTGAACTGCGGCGCCTGCGGCTACAATTCCTGCAGGGAAAAGGCCATCGCCGTTTATCTCAACAAGGCGGAGCTGACCATGTGCGTGCCTTATATGAAGGAGCGGGCCGAGTCCCTGTCCAACTATGTGCTTTCCGAAACGCCCAACATCACCATTATGGTAGACGACGAGATGAATATTATCGAGTTCAATAAGGCTGCCGAGGAATGCTTTAAGATTTCCCGCCGGGAGGCGCTGGAAAAGGGGTTGTTCGAGCTGATCGACAGCTCCGATTTCCAGTTTGTTTTGGAGACCAAGCAGCCGATCACCAATAAGAAGGTGCATTATAAGGAATACGGCATTACGACGGAGCAATCTATTATTTACATAGATAAGCAGAACATCGTCATGGGTATTTTTAAGGATATCACCAAGGAGGAAAGAGAGCAGGAAAATCTATACGACCTGCGGGTGGAAACCATGGAGATGGCCCAAAAGGTTATCGACAAGCAGATGGTGGCGGCCCAGCAGATCGCAAGCCTGTTAGGCGAGACCACCGCGGAAACCAAGGTGACCCTGACCAAGCTAAAAAATATGATTGTGTTTGACGGTGATGAATGATGAAAATGCATGTGGATACCGCTTACCGTAGCTTGTTCAAGTACGGTGAGGAGCTGTGCGGCGATAACGTGCGAATCACCCGCACGGAGGATTCCGTTTTTGCGGTGCTGGCGGATGGCTTGGGAAGCGGCGTAAAGGCCAATATCCTTTCCACCCTGACCAGTACCATAATTTCAACCATGCTGACAGAGGGTGCCGCCATGGAGCAGGCGGTGGAGACGATTGTCTCCACGCTGCCGATCTGCAGTGTGAGAAAGCTTGCTTATTCTACCTTTTCCGTATTGCAGATCAAGGATACGGGCGAGGCCTATTTGGCGGAATTTGACAACCCGGCCTGTATCTTTATCCGCAACGGAGAGCTGATGGAGCTGGAGATGACCGATAAGGAATATGCGGGAAAAACCGTGTATGAATCCCGGTTTACCGTATTTCCCGGCGATGTGCTGGCCTTGATCAGCGACGGCGTGGTGTATGCCGGCGTGGGAAGCATTTTAAACTTCGGCTGGACCTGGGAGAGCGTCGCAGAATGGCTGCGCAAGGAAAGCCTAAAGGAAAAATCCGCGCCCCGGCTGGCGGCGGCCTTGTCTCAGGCGGTAAAGGAGCTATACATGGATAAGCCGGGGGATGATTCCACCGTGATGGTGGCCAGAATTTCTCCGCGCCAAGTAGTCAATATGTTCGCCGGCCCGCCGAAAAACAAGGATGACGACCCGAAAATGGTCAGGGACTTCATGACTTCATCCGGGAAAAAGCTGATCTGCGGCGGCTCCAGCGCCAATATCGTGGCGCGTGTTTTAAACCGGAGCATTGAAACCAGCCTGGATTACGTAGATCCGCTGATTCCTCCCATCGCCACCATCCAGGGGATCGACCTGGTGACAGAGGGCGTCCTGACCCTGAGCCGCACGGTGGAGATCCTCCAGGAATACCTGGATCATGAAACGGATTCCTTCTATTTCAAAAAACTGGATGAGAAAAACGGCGCCGCCATGCTGGCGAAAATCCTGCTGGAGGAATGTACCACCTTAAACCTGTTTATCGGCACCGCCATCAACCCGGCCCATCAGAATCCCGGGCTTCCGTCCGATTTGAGCATTAAGCTGAAGCTGATCGACAAGCTGTGCGGCCTGATGGAGCGCTTGGGGAAACGGGTGACGAAAAAATATTATTAAGCGCTTAAGCGTTGCTTGAACCTGTCTGGAGCCTGTTTGGAGCGCCGCAGCTTGCCGCTGGCTTTTGGGTTCCGGACCGCGCGGATGCTTATCCCGGAGGAAAAGACGCGAAAGATTTAGAGAATGACCAAGACCCTTTTGTCGTGCCGTATGGAGCGCGGTGCCGCCGAATAGGCGGAAGGGTTACGATAAGGAAAGTAGAGGAGCCTATGCGATACGATAATGACGCCAAACAAATGAAATTCGAGGTTTTGCTTCGGGTTGCCCAGCTGGCCTATGCCGGAGACCTGGAGGAAAAGTCGGATTCAATTCCCTACGACATTATTCCGGGGAGGGTGGCGCGTTTTCGCTGTTGTGTTTACCGGGAGCGGGAAATTCTGAGAGAACGCGTGATTTTGGCGAGAGGAAAGCACCTGCCTACCAATCCGGATGGCTCGGGCACCGTGACGGTGCTTCCGGCGGCCTGTGAGGGCTGTCCCATCAACCGTTTTACCGTTACCGCCAACTGCCAGCGCTGTATGGCGAAAAAATGCGTGGCGGCCTGCCCTTTTGGAGCCATTACCGTTACCGGCAGCGGAGCCTATATTGACCCCGCTAAATGCAAGGAATGCGGACGCTGCGCCGCGGCCTGCCCTTATAATGCCATTTCCGATACCATGCGTCCTTGCCTGCGCTCCTGTCCGGTGGATGCTATCACCATGGACGAAAACAAGCAGGCCAGCATTAAATATGAACGATGCATCGGATGCGGCGCCTGCACTATGGACTGTCCCTTCGGCGCTATTTCCGATACCTCCTCCATTGTGGAGGTAATCGAGCAGCTCAAGGGGAAAAAGCAGGTTTACGCTATGTTCGCCCCGGCAATCGAGGGACAATTCGGTACCGCTACGGTGGGGATGCTGAAGGCGGCTTTGAAAAAGCTGGGCTTCGACGATTCCTTTGAGGTGGCCCTGGGCGCCGACGCGGTAGCCCAGCACGAGGCCCACGAGTTGAAGGAAGCGATCCAGACCGGCAGAAAAATGACGACCTCCTGCTGTCCGGCCTTTTTCACCATGATCAAAAAGCATTTCCCAAAGCTGATTCCCAATATCAGCAGCACGGTGTCCCCGATGACCGCTACCGCCCGGTATGTGAAATATCTCCATCCCCACGCGCTGACGGTGTTTATCGGGCCCTGTATCGCTAAGAAGCAGGAAATCCAGCACGTAAAGGACAGCGCCGACTATGTCCTCACCTTCGAGGAGCTGGCCGCCATGTTTAAGGCGCAGAATGTGGATCCTATGGAAATGGCGGACGACGTTCAGGACGGTTCTGTTTACGGCAAGGGCTTCGCCCAAAGCGGCGGCGTGTCCGGCGCGGTGATGGAGGTCTTGGATGAGGAAGGCTTTGAGATGCCGGTAACCTGCCGGAAGTGCATGGGAGCCAAGGAATGCAAAAAAGCGCTGATTGCCATGAACGCGGGGAAAATGCCGGAAAATATCATCGAGGGCATGGCCTGTCCCGGCGGCTGTTTGGATGGCCCCGCCGCGGTGGATACTCTGCAAAAAGTGGTGAAAAACCGTTCCAAGCTGCTGCCCAAGGCGGATAAGCGCACCATTACGGAAAACGTTCTGGAGCATGGCTTTGATAAAATTAAAATGGATGATCTATAATAAATCCGGCAATTCCAATAGGATTCATCTATGATTTCAATGTTTCGGAAGATATTAAAACAGAGGGCGGTTTTCTTCGTCCTCTGTTTTGCCATTTTCGAAGGAAAGCAGGAGACTGATTATGAAAGAAGCGAAAAGAGTATCCGAATCCGCGGCGGAGCAGGTGCAGCTGGTGCTGAGCTCCCATATCAACGGCTATAAGCGGCTGTTCGGCGGTCAGCTGATGGCCTGGATCGATATGTTGGGGGGAGTAATCGCCCGGCGGCACGCAGAGCATGAGGTGACCACCGCGTGTATCGATAATCTACAGTTTAAAAAGGCGGTGACGATTAACAGCACCCTGGTTCTCAAGGGGAAAATGACCTATGTAGGAAGAAGCTCCATGGAAGTCAGAGTGGATACCTTTGTGGAGCGGCTGGACGGGACACGGGAACTGGTAAACACCTGTTATATGGTGCTGGTGGCGCTGGATGAAAATCAAAAACCGGTGCCGGTGCCTCAGCTGATTTGCGAAACTCAGCAGGAAAAGGAAGAATTTGAAAACGGGGCCCGCCGGCAGCAGCTCCGGAAAGCCCGGAGGAACGAGGGATATTAACTTGTAAATCTCTTATGAAATACTCGGGATATTTTATCTATTTTTATCGGATTTCTTAAAATAGTTTAAATTTCCTGTATACTCGCTGAGAAAAAGGTATACTTAAAACTAATATCTTAAAATTTAACTTCCGAGAGAGGACAAAATGCATCCAAGCGGGCGGCAGTTATGGAAAAAATGGTTGACCTGTGGAGCTAGTGCTTTGTTGTTTGCGGTAGTCGCGGTTTTTTTCTACTTTTATCGCCAATTAATTTATTTGGGCGGAAATATAGAGATTTCGGTTGTTTTTAGTCAGCTTTTTTGGAGAGCCTTTTTGGTTGGACTTATTGGGTTCTTTTGCTTTTTTGCTATCTTATTTTTCGGTTACCGTTTATTACAGCCGTTTGGAAATTTTTTGTACCGATGGCGTTATATGGTAGCCGCTACGGTTTTGTTTGCTTGTGTGTTGCTCAATTTAAACGGCTCTTCTATTGGCTGCTGGAATGGAATCCTCGCAGACGGGCAGGATGACGGCCTGCTTTTTGGTGTAAATCGGGCGGTGCGTTCCGATGAGTGGGCGGTTAACACGCCGATGGCTTTTGCCCAATATTATGATCCGCAAGGAGCGTATCCCTATTTTGGACAGGTTATGAGAGGAGCGATCACTGATAGCTTTATTGTTTACGGACAGATAGTTTGGGATATCGCCGTATTGTTTCGCCCTTTCATTGGGGGTATCTGCTTTTGGGAGCGGAATGTGGCTTATCGTTTTTTGATGTGCTAGACTTATCGCGCTGTTTATGGTAACATTTAAATTGAGCATGCTGCTTACAAACAGAAAAAGATTGTTGTCGCTGGCCAGTGCTTACTTGTCGCTTTTTCTTCTCAGGTTCAAGGGTGGTTTGCTGTTAGCAGTTTAGTCGAAATGTTGGTGTTTGATCAGCTGGCGGTATTAATTGTTCATCATTTCATGGTGACAAAAAATATGGGCGAGAACTCTTCTGATGATTGGAATGGCATTCTGCGGCGGCGCTTATATTTTAACCTTTTATCCCTCCTGGCAGGTACCGTTAGGGTATGCTTTTTTAGCGCTGATCGTCGGTGTAATTATTGTGGACCGCAAGGAATGCATCTTTGTTTGGAAAAGAGATTTTGCCTTTCTTCTGCTGTTTATTGTTTTACTGGCAGGCGGAATGGCATATGTCCTTTCGAAGTCGCTGGATACTGTTAAAATCGTGCTGAATACAGCCTATCCAGGTGCGAGAATAGCTACAGGCGGCGGATTTTTTGATAGGCTTTTTAACTATCCCGCCACCTTGCTGTTCCCGATTTCACAGACTAATTTACCGGGAAATTCCTGCGAGCAGGCTGTTTTTTACGACTTTTTTCCAATGGGGATTTTTTTATCTCTATGGATATTGCTTAAAGAAAAAAATAGAGATCCGTTTTTGATTTGCTTACTGGCAGCGCAAGTAGTTCTGCTGGCCTACTGCACTTTCCAATTTCCTGAGGCTTTGTCTAAAATTTTATTGTTGAGCTATAGCCAAGCGGCTAGGGCGTTTCTGGCGGTGGGGTTTATCAATATTCTTTTGCTGATACGAAGCATGACGCTTTTGCAAGCCAGAATTTCTCCTTGGATAGCGGCGGCCATTGCTGTGCTTCTTGGCATCTTAGTCGGCATCGCCTGTATGAGAAATTTTCCGGAGTATTTATCCATAGTAAAAACAGTTGGAGCTGCTTTAGTAATTGCTGCCGGCTTTTACGTGATTCTTCGACGGCATGAAAAACTGTTTCTTTGCGGCTCCTTGCTGATTGTGCTGGTCTCCGGCGTATTAGTGAATCCTATCCGCCAGGGAGCAGCCTTTCTTCAGCAGGATTCTTTAATAAAAGAGATCAGAACAATTGAGCAAGAGGAACCGGGAATTTGGATTGTGGAAAACGCGGGATACCCGTTAATTAATATACCAGTGCTTGCAGGAGCTCCGACCATTAATTCCACTAATGTTTATCCTAATCTGGAACGCTGGAGTCAACTCGATCCAGAGGGCTCAAACGAGGAAATATACAATCGTTACGCCCATATTTTAATTACTCTTACCGACGAGGAAGCCACAGAATTTGAACTGCGGCAAGCGGATGTTTTTCATCTGACCTTGAATATTGAAGATTTGCCGAAGCTGGGTGGAAGCTATATTCTGACTACCAGAAATCTGGATGAATTAGCGAACAGCAAAATCCAGCTTCAATTGGTATCTCAAATCAAATCCTATTTTATTTATAAAGTAGAAGGAGCGTTGTTATGAAAACAGCAGTTTTGATTCCATGCTATAATGAAGCAAAGACCATTGGAAGAGTGGTGGTGGATTTCAAGGAAAAAATGCCTCATGCGGATATTTATGTGTATGATAATAATTCGACTGACAATACCGCCGAGCTTGCAGAACAGGCCGGGGCCATCGTTCGTTACGAGCATAAACAAGGAAAAGGAAATGTGGTGCGTACTATGTTCCGGGAAGTAGATGCGGACTGCTATGTAATGGTGGATGGCGACGATACCTATCCTGCGGATTTTGGCCCACGGTTAGAGCAGCTGGTATTGTCAGGAAAAGCTGACATGGCGGTGGGAGACCGTCTATCCTCCACCTATTTTACAGAAAATAAGCGCCCGTTTCATAATTTTGGCAACGTACTGGTGCGGCGGATGATTAATTTCCTGTTTCGCGCTAAATTGAACGATATTATGACCGGAGCCCGCGCATTCAGCAAGGATTTTGTAAAATCCTTTCCTGTGATTTCCAAAGGATTTGAAATAGAGACCGAGATGACGATTTTTGCCCTGGACAATAATTTTGCGATCAAGGAAGTGCCTATTGCCTATCAGGATAGGCCTCAAGGAAGCGAATCAAAGCTGAACACATACTCTGACGGCCTGAAGGTTTTAAAGACCATTGTTAATTTATTTAAGGATACTAAGCCTCTCGCGTTCTTTTCAATCCTCAGCCTGATTTTACTGTTGATATCCTTTGGCTTTTTTCTTCCTATTTTAATTCAATTTGTCCAGACGGGAATTGTGGATAAATTTCCCACCTTGATCGTGATCAGTGCGCTGACGGTAATCGCTTTGCTTAATTTTTTCTGCGGCGTCATTTTATCTGTGCTGAAAAAGCAGCACCGCCAGAATTTTGAGCGCCAGCTCACTGTGCTTCACGAGCTGGCCCGATTGAAACAGGAGGATGCCCATTGATCCAGTTGATTGCTTTGGATTTAGACGGAACCACTCTGACCGGAGACAACGTGATCTCAGAGCGGAATCGAAACGCACTCCTTGAGGCGATGGCTCAGGGAGTGCTTGTGGTACCCGCCACAGGCCGCACCTTTGAAAAAATGCCCTCCTGCATTAGAGAATTGCCGGGTATTCAATATGCTATCTGCTCTAACGGAGCGGCTGTTTACGATGTGAGGGCGGACCGTAATATTTATGAAAATTTGATGCCTTATGAAACTGTCGCTGAAATGCTCCGCTTCGGAGATGAATATAAGTGCTTCCCGGAGGTTTATCTAAAGGGAAGGTCCTATTGCCGGCTTTCCCAGCTGGATCTTGTGATGGAATATCCAAGACTTTCCGATTACGCTACTCATGTCAAATCGACCAGACTGCCTGTGGAAAGCCTGAGGCGGTTTGTACTGGATGCTGGCTGCGGCGTGGAGAAGGTGAACCTGTGGCCCAAGAGGAGGGAGGATTTTCCGGTGATGTGGGGGCAGCTCTTAGAGAATCAAGCGGTTTCCATCACCAGCTCCGGCTTCGGCAATATTGAGATCAACGCCCACGGCTGTGACAAAGGGGATGGACTTCTGCATCTTTGCGAATATTTAACCATTTCCAGGGAGAATGTGATGGCTGCCGGGGATAATCTGAACGACGGCCCTATGCTGCGGTTCGCTGGGGAATCGGTGGCTATGGGAAACGCCATTGACGATGTGAAAAACATCGCTAAATACATAGCAAAAACCAATCTGGAGGATGGCGTGGCGGAGATGGTCGAAAGACTGGTTCTGAAAAAAGAAATTTGATAAAAGAGAGGGCACTTCCGCCCTCTCTTTTTGCCATAATCCGCCGCAGCAGAAAGGCTGGTCAGCCTGGGAGAGCAAAAGCGTTTCTGCTTTAGGAAAAGAATGAAAGAAAGCATACCCCCGGCTTCACCGGACAGAAAGCTTTGGCTTATGCAGGAAGCGCCTGTCTGCGGCTGTAGGGTAGGGAGGACAAGGAACGAACTTGCCAGCGCCTTTGTGTTCTTTACCGGAAAAGCGTTTTTTAGGGGGCTTACACCACGGTAAGACTGGAATTTCTAACCTTCCGACACACGGGATTCGGCCTCGCTGAGAGGGCCTGGCACATGGAAAGATTTCCGGGCGGTAAAGTCGTTTGCGCTGGTAAATCCCGCGCGTTTTGTACGAAGCGTCAAACTGATAAAAATTCTGCATATGGATCACCGGTGCTTTCTGCGTGCCTGCCTGCGCCTGACCGCCGCGGAATCTGCCGAAGCTTCCGGCTTTATTGTAAAATGGCTGTTTTTACGTTTGTTTCCGTTGAAAAATATGGAGCGTTATGATATACTAAAATGAAATATGTCAAATCTGTGAGGTGTGTTTTTTGGCAGTTGAGCCTAAGGAATATACAAAGCTCGCGGCGGAAATCATGGCCGTCCGGGCGAAGAAGGAAACGCCTCTGGCGATGGTCAGAACCTACGGCTGTCAGCAGAATGTTTCCGACGGAGAGAAAATCAAGGGAATGCTTCAGCAAATGGGCTTCGGCTTTACCGAGGATCAGGAGGAAGCAGATTTTATTTTGTTTAATACCTGTGCCATCCGGGAGCACGCGGAGGACCGGATTTTCGGCAACGTGGGAGCGCTGAAATATTTAAAGCGCAGAAATCCCTCTTTGATCATTGCCCTGTGCGGATGCATGATGGAGCAGGAGCATGTTGTGGAGCGGATCCGGAAAAGCTATCCTTTCGTCAGCCTGGTGTTTGGAACCCATTCCCTGTCGAGCTTCCCTCAGCTGGTTTACGAGACCCTTACCGGCGCCAAGAGAGTGTTTCAGCGGGGCGGGGAGGATACCATTGACGAGAATATCCCGGTGCGCCGGGATGGACGCTTCAAGGCCTGGCTTCCAGTGATGTACGGCTGTGATAATTTTTGCTCCTACTGCGTGGTTCCCTACGTCAGGGGGCGGGAGCGGAGCCGGGAGCCTGAGGCGGTGCTGAAAGAAGCCCGCCAGCTGATCGAGGGCGGCTATAAGGATATCACCCTGCTGGGGCAGAATGTAAACTCCTACGGAAAGAATTTGCCGGAGCCGGTGAATTTCGCAAAGCTGCTCAAGGAAATCAGCGATATGGAGGGGGATTACTGGCTGCGGTTTATGACCAGCCACCCCAAGGACTGCACCAAAGAGCTGATCGACGTGATGGCTTCTTCGGGACATATCGCAAAACATCTGCATCTCCCCTTCCAGTCGGGCAACAACCGGGTGCTGAAGGAGATGAACCGGCGCTATACTCGGGAGCAGTATTTGGAAATCATCCGCTACGCCAGGGAGAAGATGCCCGGCCTTTCCATCACCAGCGATGTCATCGTCGGCTTTCCGGGAGAGACCTATGAGGAATTTCAGGACACGCTTTCCCTGATCCGGGAGGTAGGGTTTACCGCGCTGTACACCTTTATCTTTTCCCCAAGAAAGGGAACGCCGGCGGCAGGAATGTCGGACCCGGTGTCCCACAAGGAAAAGACCCGGTGGTTCGCGGAGCTGTTAAAGGTTCAGGAGGAGATTTCCGTCAGGCGCTGCGCCTCGATGGTGGGGAAAACCGTCCGGGGCCTCGTGGAGGAGGAAGCCTCCAAGCCTGGCGTGCTGAATGCCCGAACAGAGGAAAACGTTACGGTGGAAATCCCCGGCGGTCCGGAAATGATCGGCAGCTTTCGGAATATTTTGGTCACTGACGCGGGAAACTGGGTTTTAAAGGGAAACTGTATATAATTTCAGCTGCGAATTTATATAGAAAATAAAAAATTTGGAGGACTAACAAATGGATATCATTGAGCAAGCGAGAGAACTGGGACGGCAGATTCAGAAAGACGACCGTTATCTGAAGGTGCAGATCGCCCAGCAGAACAGCGATAACGATAAGGAGCTTCAGGCTCTGATCGGCGAGTTCAATTTAAAAAGAATGAATATTAACACCGAGGCTCAAAAGGAGGACCGCAGCGAGGAAAAGCTTCAGAAGCTCAACCAGGAGCTGCGCGCCTGCTATGCCTCGATCATGAAGAACGAAAATATGGCGGCTTACAATATGGCTCGCCAGGAGCTGGACGCCCTTCTTAACCGGGTGAACGCCATTATTATGCAAAGCGCCCAGGGAGAAGATCCGGATACTACCGACTACCAGGAGTCCTGCGGCGGCAACTGCGCCTCCTGCGGCGGCTGCCACTGATTCGCCGTATCATTAAGCAGCGCGGGAAGCAGCCGCTTCCCGCGCCCTAAAGAATTTTGAAGGGAGAAATACAATCATGGCCGAACTGTCGCCAATGATGCAGCAATATCAGAAAATCAAGGCGGAAAACCAGGGGGCTATTTTGTTTTTCCGCCTTGGAGATTTTTATGAAATGTTCTTTGACGACGCGGTGCTGGCGTCGAAGGAACTGGAACTGACCCTTACCGCGAGAGACTGCGGACAAAATAAAAAGGCGCCCATGTGCGGCGTTCCCTACCACAGCAGCGAAAGCTATATCGCCAGGCTGATTTCCAAAGGCTATAAGGTGGCCATCTGTGAGCAGATGGAGGATCCCGCCCTGGCGAAGGGGCTGGTAAAACGGGATATTATCCGTGTAGTCACCCCTGGTACTGTCTTAGAGGGCAGTATGCTGGACGAGGGCAAAAATAATTTTATCTGCTCTATTTACGCCATAGGGGACCATGCGGGCATCTGCTTCTGCGATATTTCCACCGGCGAGCTTTATTCCACCAGCCTGGATAAGGACTTGGAAAATGAGATTTTAAACGAGCTGGGCCGTTTTTCTCCCCGGGAAATTTTGATCGGCGGCGAGACGGTGAATATGAAGAAGCTGGCTCCGTTTATCCGGGATAAGCTGTCCGCCTGCGTGGAAATGCGGGAGGATGCCGAGTTCGAGCTGGAAACCTGCCGCAGGACCGTGCTGGAGCAGTTTAAAAAGGAAACGCTGGATGATCTGGGAATGGAGGGGCAGGACCAGGCGGTTTCCGCTCTGGGAGCCCTGCTCAATTACCTTAAGGATACCCAGCGGAAGGTGCCCTTAAAAATAAACCGGATTGAAAATTATACCCAGGCCCAGTTTATGGGTATAGACCTTAACACCCGGCGGAATCTGGAGCTGCTGGAAACCATGCGGAACAAGGAGAAGAGAGGCTCTCTGCTGTGGGTGCTGGATCAGACTAAAACCGCTATGGGAAAGCGGCTTCTCCGCACCTGGATCGAGCAGCCGCTGTTAAGCTGCGGAAAGATTATCCGCCGGCAGAACGCGGTGGAGGAGCTTTACTGCGACCCGTTCTTGTGCGGAAACCTGGCGGATCAGCTCACCGGGGTTTTTGATTTGCAGCGCCTGATCACCAGAATCGTTTACGGCACCGCCAACGGCCGGGAGCTTCGTTCCCTGTCCGCTACCATCGGCTTGCTGCCGGAGCTGAAAAAAATGCTGGAAAACCGGAAATCCGAGCTGCTGCAAAGCATTTACGAGGATTTGGATACTTTAGAGGATGTCCATGACCTGATTGAAGGCTCGATTGTAGACGACCCGCCCTTCTCCGTACGGGAAGGCGGCATCATCCGGGAGGGCTACAATCAGGAGGTGGACGAGCTCAGAAAGGACATGACCGGCGGCAAGGACTATGTGGCCGCCATCGAGAAGCGGGAACGGGAGAAAACCGGGATTCCCAAGCTTCGGGTAGGCTATAACCGGGTGTTCGGCTATTATCTGGAGGTCACCAACTCCTACAAGGATCAGGTGCCGGACAGCTACATAAGAAAGCAGACTCTGACCAACTGCGAGCGTTACGTGACTCAGGAGCTGAAAGACCTGGAGGGCCGGATTTTAGGCGCTAAGGACCGGTGCGTACAGTTGGAATACCGTCTGTTTGACGATATCCGCACTACGGTGTCCGCCCAGCAGGAGCGGGTGCAGAAAACCTCAAACGCCATCGCCCAGCTGGATGTTCTATGCTCCTTCGCCCGGGTAGCGGTAAAAAACCAGTATTGCCGCCCGGAGGTCAATTTAAGCGGGAAAATTGTACTGAAGGAAAGCCGCCATCCGGTGGTGGAGCTGCTTTCCGACGCATCGCCCTTTGTGCCCAACGACGCGCTGCTGGATCAGGACGAAAACAGAGTGCTGGTGATTACCGGCCCGAATATGGCGGGAAAATCCACCTATATGCGGCAGATCGCCCTGATTGCGCTGATGGCCCAGCTGGGCAGCTTTGTGCCGGCAGCTTCGGCGGAGATCGGCCTGGTGGATCAGATTTTCACCCGGGTAGGCGCCTCCGATGACCTGGCGTCGGGCCAGTCTACCTTTATGGTGGAAATGAACGAGGTGGCAGATATCCTAAAGCGCGCCACCTCCAACAGCCTTTTGGTGCTGGATGAAATCGGAAGGGGCACCTCTACCTTCGACGGCATGAGCATCGCCAGAGCGGTGCTGGAGTTTGTTGTGGATAAGCGGAAGCTGGGAGCGAAAACCCTGTTCGCCACCCATTACCACGAGCTGACGGAAATGGAAGAACTGATGGACGGCGTGAAAAATTACAGCATCGCCGTGAAAAAGAGAGGCGACGATATCACTTTCCTGCGCCGGATTATCCGGGGAGGGGCGGATGACAGCTACGGCATTGAGGTAGCAAAGCTGGCGGGCCTTCCTCAGCCGGTCATCAACCGCGCCAAGCAGGTGCTGAAGGAGCTGGAAACAGGCCAGGAGGTCACTCCGAAAACGAAAGCTCCGAAAAAGGCGCGAAAGGAAGAACCGCCGGCGCCTCAGATTTCTCTGCTCCCCAGCGCGGAGTCGGAAATTGAGGAACGGCTGAAAAAGGTGGACGTCAATACCCTGACTCCCATTGAGGCTATGAATTTACTGTTTGAGCTGGCGAAAATGGCCAAGGAAGGCTAGTGCGCCCGCGGCTTTCCGGACAGAAGCGGGGTGTGGGGACACAGAGCTTTCCGCTTTCGGTTTTTTCTTCTTCAAACAGTTTTTTAGCCGTTAAGAAGTGGAAACGCAGGGGCTCAGCCGAAAAATAAAACGCTGGCTTGGCTTTCGCTGATTTGAATTCGCGCCATGGAAAGCGCCAGGCCGGAGCGGATAGGCGGAATCATATGCGGTTCAGGCGGAGAGGATTCGCTTTAAAAATCAGGCGCGTTCGGCGGCCTGAGGGTAAATCGGCAGCCTGCCAGCTGTGCGGAGAGGAAAAACCTATAGAGAATGTTTTATGAACACCAGTGAGAACCATTTTTATCTTAAAGAAAAGGAGGCGGTTTCATGGCGAAGATCCATGTGCTGGAGAAACACGTAGCGGAGCTGATCGCCGCTGGAGAGGTCGTGGAGCGGCCTTCTTCCGTCATCAAGGAGCTGGTGGAAAATTCTATTGACGCCGGCGCCACCACGATTTCCGTGGAAATCCAGCGCGGCGGCATCGCCTATATGCGGGTGACGGATAACGGCGGCGGCATCGCCAGAGAGGATGTGCCCAAAGCCTTTCTCCGCAACGCGACCAGTAAGGTGGAATCAGCGGAGGATCTGGATGGCATCGGAACCCTGGGCTTCCGGGGAGAGGCGCTGGCCTCTATCTGCGCTGTCAGCAGGGTGACCTTGCTGACCAGAACAGAGGAGGAGCTGGCGGGCACCAGCTATCAGATCGAGGGCGGCGAGGAGCTTGCCTTGGAGGATGCGGGCTGCGCGAAGGGCTGCACAATCGTGGTTCGGGATCTGTTTTATAACACGCCCGCCAGAATGAAATTTTTAAAAAAGGATGTTTCCGAGGCTAACGCCGTGGCCGGGGTAATGGACCGGGCGGCTTTGTCCCATCCGGAAATTTCTTTCCGCTTTGTCCGGGACCATAAGGAAACCCTGTCCACTCCCGGAGACCGCCAGCTAAGGTCCTGTATCTACGCGGTTTACGGAAAGGATTTTACCGCCGGCCTGATCCCGGTGGACTACGCTTACAACGGCATTAAGGTACGGGGCTTTATTTCCAAGCCCTCGGCGGCGCGGCCTAACCGAAGTATGCAGCATTTTTTCATAAACGGTCGGTTTGTTAAAAGCAAAACCGCCATGGTTGCCTTAGAGCAGGCCTTTAAAGGATCGATTATGGCGGGCAAATTTCCAAGCTGCGTTCTCCATCTTTCCGTGCCCTGGGAGGCGGTGGATGTCAACGTTCATCCCTCAAAAATTGAAGTGCGGTTTCTCAATGAAAAGCCGATTTTCGACGCCGTTTACCATGGGGTGAAAAGCGCCTTGCTGTCCGGCGACCAGCGAAAGGAAATGATTCTTCCGCGGCCGAAGCTTGATCCGCCGGCGTCTCAGCCGGAGCAGATCAGGCTGGCGGCCAAGCCGGCTATCGGGTCTGCGGCTCAGGAGACCGCCGAAAAGGAGGCCCGTCTGTTAACGTCTCAGACCGAACAGGCCCCCAATTCCTCCCTTGGCGCTTATGAGAAAGTTGTGAGCAGCTCCGCAGGCCGGCTCGCCCAGCCCCAGCAGGCGCCGCTGGGGAAAGCGCCGGATAAGGCCTTTCCTCAAACCGCTTCCGGACCGGCTGTTGCCGGTACCTCCCATATCGGTGAAAATGCAGCCGATAAAAAGCCTCCTTCTTCGCTTCCGGGCATAGGGGCGGCCGGGAGAATACCGGTTCCCTATGAGGAAAACGAGCCGGAGATTTATCTGCCGGTAAAACGGCAGACTGCCATACCCGCTGTGCGCGACTTTATTTCCAGCCCTTTTTCTTTTTCGGATGAAGCGTCTAAGCCGAAGGCCGCAGGGGAAGCTCCTGGGGATACCGGCTTTGAGGCAGCGGCGGCTGACAGAGGCCGAAAGGCGGAGCCTAAGGCCCAGGAGCTTTCGGAAGAAGCAGCCGGAGAGAAGCCTGAAAGCAGCAGACAGGCAGCGGCGGCGGAGCCGCCCCGGGAAGAGGCTGGGCTTCAGCCCTTCGGGGAAAAGAGGCAGCGTCTGGTGGGAGAGGCGTTTCGCACCTATTTGATCATCGAATACGGCGATGATGAGCTGCTGCTGATCGATAAGCATGCCGCCCACGAGCGGATTTTATATGAAAAGCTGAAAAAAGAAAGCGGAAAAAGCTGCGCCCAGTATTTGCTGGAGCCGATTCCGGTAACCTTGGATAAAAATGAGTACGCGGCGGTGCTGGAAAACCAAAAGCTGTTTTGGGAGGCCGGCTTTGAGGTCGAGGATTTCGGCGGAGGCTCCGTGCTGGTAAGAAGCGCGCCGCTTTCCCTGGAGCAGGAGGATATCGCCTCCTCTTTGATGGAAATCGCCGGGCACCTTTTAGAGAATAAAACAGATATGTCCACGGAAAAGCTGGATTGGCTGTACCACAACATCGCCTGCCGGGCTGCGGTCAAGGCGGGACAGATTACCTCCGATCAGGAACTGATCGCTCTGGCGGTGGCGCTGCGGGAAAATCCGGAGATCCGGTACTGCCCTCACGGCAGGCCGGTTTCCATCACGCTGAAAAAGCGGGAAATCGAAAAACAATTTGGCAGGATTCAATGATGAGCAATGAAAAATTTCCATTGATATGCGTGGTAGGCCCGACAGCCTCAGGAAAAACCGGCCTAGCGGCGGCGCTCGCCCAGAGACTGGACGGAGAGGTGGTGTCCGCCGACTCTATGCAGATCTATCAGGGAATGTCCATCGGAACGGCGAAGCCGGCAGTGGAAGAGATGCGTGGAATTCCCCACCATATGATAGATTTTTTATCTCCCAAGGAACGGTTCAGCGTGGCGGATTACGCTGCTATGGCTCGAAAAGCAATACTGGATATTCACAAAAGGGGAAGGCTCCCAATACTGGCAGGAGGCACCGGCCTGTATGTGCAGGCAGTCACAGAGGGGATCCTTTTTCAGGAGGAACCAGAAAACCCGGAAATCCGGCGCCGTCTGGAGCGGCGGGCAGAAGAGAAAGGCGCTGCGGATCTATTTCGGGAGCTGCAGGCGGTCGATCCTCCGTCGGCGGAGCGAATTGACCGGAACAATGAAAAACGAGTGCTCAGAGCGCTTGAGATTTACTATCTCACAGGAGAAACCATGACGGAACGATTGAAGCGTTCCCTCGCCGGCGAGCTGCCCTTCCAGCCGGTGCTGATCGGTCTCAGCTTTTCTGACCGGCAGAAGCTTTACGCCCGGATTGAGCAAAGAGTGGACCAAATGATGGAAAGAGGTTTGCTGGAGGAGGCCGGGCGGGTTTTGCAGGATTTAGGGATTACTGCCTCAGGCGCCATAGGCTATAAAGAGTTTTTACCCTATTTTCAAGGAACCGCTTCCCTGGAGGAAGCGGTGGAGCAGCTCAAGCGGGATACCCGAAGATACGCCAAGCGCCAGCTTACCTGGTTTAAGCGGGATGCCAGGATCCATTGGATTTTTGTGGACCAGGAGGAGGGCTTAGACGGTATTCTCCAAAATTCACTTGCATATTTGAAAAAGCAAGGTATGATAGAAAAATAGAAGGACCGTTGCCCCATAGGCTTTTCTGCCGCGAGGACAAGCTGAAAAAAGGCGGCTTGTCACCGACGGCCTTTTCAGTGAACTTGTTTTGTGTTTTCGGCTGAATTAAGCGAGAAGGAGGAAGTTTCTATTGAGCAATAAGGTGTTTAAACGGGTCGCGGCCACCCTCCTTGCCGTTTTGCTTCTGTTTTATGTGGGGCTTCAGATTTATAACTCCAATCACAGCAGCATCCAAACGGAGACCGCTACCTATATGACCGCTTCGGATACCATCGAAACCACCGGCTATATCGTTCGAAACGAAACCTATTTGACCTCAGATGCCGGTGGCGTGCTGAATTACGTGCTGGAGGATGGAGAAAGCGTCAAGGAAAACGGCGTTGTGGCCCAGATTTACGCCAGCGCCGAGGATGCTTCCGCCCAGAACCAGATCAGCAAGCTTCAGGGAGAAATCGACAATTTAGAGCGGCTCACCACAGCGGCGGATCAAATCAGCCTTTCCACCAGCCCTGACGTGATCGACGGACAAATCACGGCCCAAATCAACCAGTTTTTATCCGTGGTGAATTCCGGCAATTATTCTGGAATCGGCGGCGCCAGGGACGAGCTGACCTATCTTTTAAATCAGCGGCAGATCATTACTGGCAAGCCCAACGGATACACGGATAGGCTTAACGCTTTGAAATCTCAGCTGGAATCCATGAAAGCGCAGGCTGCCGGGCCTATCGGCACGGTGAATTCTCCGGCGGCGGGCTACTTTATCGGCAGCACCGACGGCTATGAAACCTCCTTTTCCTACGACAGCGTAAAAGAGATTACCCTGGACCAGCTCGATCAGGAGCCCGTCCAGCAGCCGGTAGCCGACAATGTAGTAGGAAAGGTGGTTTCAGGCCTGAACTGGTATGTGGTGTGTAAGGTATCTGGAACAGACTCCCTTCAGCTGGAAATAGGTGAGAAAGTGGATGGGATCACAATGCCCTTTGCCTCCACCGGCAGTATACCGGCCAAGGTGGTAGCGATTAACCAGGAAAGCCGGCAGAGCGATGCGGTGGTGGTGCTGGAGTGCAGCTATATGAATAACGAGCTCAGCAAGGTTCGGAAGGAGAGCGTCCAGATTGCGGTGAACACCCATTCTGGCATTATGGTGAATAAAAAGGCTATTCACGTGGAGCCGGTGATGAAGGTTATCGACGACGGAAGCGGCAGACAGGTAAAGCAGGAGGTCATGGTGCAGGGCGTGTACGTGCTTTACGGCAGCGAGCTGGTGTTTAAGGAGATCGTCCCCCTGAGCACCTACAGCACCTTTGTGCTTTGCGACCCCAATCCGGAGGAAGACGCCACCTTTAACGGAGAAACCATTAAGCTGTACGACGAGGTTGTAGTGGGAGGCACGGATTTATATGACGGAAAAATTGTTTGACAGCAACACGATGGAAAAAGAAATCGAGGAAAAAAAGCGCAATTTGAAGGAAAATTACCGGGAGATCCGGGAAAACATTGCGGCGGCGGCGAAGGCGTCCGGCAGAAAGCCGGAGGACATTACTCTGCTGGCGGCTACTAAAACCGTTCCGGCGGAGGTTATCAATTATGGGATCAGCCTGGGAATCGACTACCTGGGAGAAAATAAGGTCCAGGAGTTTTTAAGCAAATATGACGAGTATGATAAGAAGCGGTGCCATCTCCAGTTTATCGGCCATTTACAGACCAATAAGGTGAAGCAGATCGTGGGAAAGGTGGAACTGATCCAATCGGTGGACTCGGTGAAGCTTGCCCGGGAGATCGCCAAGTGCTCTCAAAGGCTGGGAATCGTTACCGATGTTTTAGTAGAAGTCAATATTGGCGGGGAGGAAAATAAATCGGGCGTAAAGCCAGAGGAGGCAAAGGCTCTGCTCCGAGAAATTTCCCAGATTCAGGGAATTTTGGTAAAGGGTTTGATGGCAATTCCTCCTATTTGCGAAAAAAATTCAGAAATTAGGCGCTATTTTGCCGCTATGAGAAAACTATTTATTGACATTAGGGGTGAAAACATAGATAATATTACTATGGATATCTTATCTATGGGAATGTCCAGCGATTACACGGAGGCAATCGAGGAAGGCGCTACCATGGTTCGCGTCGGCTCCTCTTTGTTTGGCGCGAGATCTTATCCTGTGAAATAACAATTCCACAAGAATTTTAAAATTAAGGAGGCCTTTTCATGGCAGGTTTGGTACAAAAATTTAAGCAGATGTGGACCCCGCCGGAGGATGAATACGACTACGATTTTGAAGAGATGGATATGGATGATGAGGAAGTCATGGATGAAATTTCTTCCGGCAGTTATGAGGAGGAAGAAGCTTATCAGGAGCCTCAGAGAGAATCCAGACGGAGCAGTGCTTCTCAGTCTGGCAATAAGGTTGTAAACATTCACGCTGCCGCCCAGCTTCAGGTGGTTCTCTTTAAGCCGGAGCGTTTCGGTGACGAGACCCGTTCCGTGGCGGATGAGCTGATTAAAATGCATACCGTGGTACTGAATCTGGAAAACACCAGCAAGGATGTTTCCCGTCGGATTCTGGACTTTTTGAGCGGCGTGGCTTACGCCAATAACGGCAAGATCAAAAGAGTTTCTACCGCTACGTTCATTATCACACCGTATAATGTGGATCTTACCGGCGACGATTTAATGGACGAAATCGAAAGCAGCAGCATGTATCTGTAATGTCCTGCCGTTCGTATGATAAACCTTACGGCGCCGACGAGGCGCTGAAGGCGAGAATTGAAGACGCGGCCGACCTGAGCGCCGTTCGGAAAGCGCCTTGCTTTGTGGGTTTTCTGGACGAGCGCCAGGCGGATCTTTCCTCTAAAATCGCCAGGAATCTGGGGGTTCAAGGTTTTATGCTTTGGGGAGGCTATGAAGACGCCCAGCGGCGTATGTTCGCTGCCTTTCCAAAAGAACTGCTACCGGACAGCGAGCGCTTTCCGGTTATTTCTATTTACCTCTCTTTTCGAAAGGAGGATTCCCTCAGCCACCGGGATTTTCTTGGGGCGCTGATGGGCCTTGGAATCAAACGGGAGGCGTTAGGTGATATTTTAGTGGGAGAGGGTCGGTGCGTCCTCTTTTGTAAGGAAGAAATCGCGAATTTTGTCGAAACTCAGTTGACAAAAGTGGGAAGAACCGGCGTGAAGCTCATGCCTGCCGGATCGTTTCCCCTGCCCCAGGGCCAAAGGTTTGAGGAGCTGAGCTTTACCGTGGCGTCCAACCGGCTGGACTGCGCTGTGGCTTGCTTTGTTCGTTCCAGCCGAGAAAAAAGCAGACAGCTGTTTTCCCAGGGTCTGGTCACCCATAATTATGAGGTGGAAAAATCCTTATCCGCTGTGCTTCAGGAGGGCGATAAGGTGTCCATCCAAGGCTATGGAAAGTTCATCATCGACCAAATCGGCCCGGAAACAAAAAAAGGAAGACTAAAACTGGCAGCCAGAAAATATAAATAGGAGGCACTGCAATGGCGAATTTGACACTGGAAGATATTGCGAATATCAGCTTTCCGAGAGCCAATTTCGGCGGCTACCGCGCGGAGGATGTGGACGCGTTTATCGACGACGTTCAGGTTTCTTATGACAACGTGCTGAAGGAAAGCGCCGAGCTGAAAAGAAAGCTGGCGATTCTCGCCCAAAAGGTGGAGGAATACCGGAACGAAGAGGACAGCATCCGCAATACCCTTTTAAGCGCTCAGAAGCTGGCCGACGCCTCAGTGCGGGAAGCCAAGCATAAGGCCGAGGTTATCGTGGCGGATGCTACGGAAAAGGCGGAGCGCATTATTCTCGGCGCCCAAAAGGAGGCCGACAGTCAGAAGGGCGAGCTGAACCGATTAAAGGAGGAGGTCGCGGCGTTCCGCACCAAGCTGCTGACGGTTTATAAGGAGCACCTCCAGATTATCCAGCAGCTGCCTGTTGAGGAAGAAACGGTTAAGAAAAAAGAGGCTCAGGCCGTTGAACCGGCAGAAGAACCGGAGGCCTCTCAGCCGGAAGCGCCTCAGGAGACGGACGATGAGGAGACCGTGCCGGAAATCAAGGCGCAGGAGGTCGTGGCCGTCGATCCGAAGGAATTAGAAAAAACTAAGGTTTACGAGCCCGTGGGCTATGCCGAGACGCCGATGCCTCAGGCAGCGCCGATGATGCCGCCGGATGGCGCTCAGCCGGCAGAGGGTCAGCTGCCGGCTCGTTTTGCCTCGTTAAAATTTGGGGAGGACTACGATCTGAAAAGCGACGTAGAGGAGTCCCCTATCAACAATATGTTTAAGAAACGCAAGTAATTTTCAAAGGGAGAGTAAAAACCAATGCCGCAAGATTATAACCAAACCATGAACCTGCCCAAAACGGAATTTCCCATGCGGGCGGGGCTGCCTCAGTCAGAGCCGGAGCGGCTGAAAAAATGGGAAGCCGACCGGGTATACGATCACGTGATGGAAAATAATGAAGGAAAGCCTCTTTACGTCCTTCATGACGGCCCTCCGTACGCCAACGGCAATATCCACCTGGGCACTGCTTTGAATAAAACCCTAAAGGATTTTATCGTTCGCTATAAAAATATGGCCGGCTTCCAGTCTCCCTATGTACCAGGATGGGATACCCATGGCCTGCCCACGGAGCTGAAGGCTCGGAAAAAGGCCGGCGTGGACAATTCCTCCACTATTTCTGATGTGGAGCTGAGAAAAATCTGCCGGGAGTTCGCGGAAGGCTATATCGATGACCAGCGCAGCCAGTTTAAGCGCCTGGGCGGCATCGGCGAGTGGGATAACCCCTATATTACGCTGCAAAAGGAGTTTGAGGCCACGCAGATCGAGGTATTTGCGGAGATGGCCTGCAAGGGCTATATCTATAAAGGCTTAAAGCCGGTTTACTGGTGCCCCGACTGCCAGACCGCTTTGGCGGAAGCGGAAATCGAGTACGCCGAGGATCCGTGCGACTCTATTTATGTGAAATTCCTGGTGACCGACGATAAGGGCCTGCTGACACAGATGGGAGCGGACCCGAGTAAGACCTATTTCGTCATTTGGACCACCACCACCTGGACTCTGCCCGCTAACGACGCGATCTGCGTAGGTCCGAATTTTACTTACTGCCTGGTCAAGTGGGAAGACGAGTACTACGTGATGGCGGAGGCCTTGTACGAATCCGCGATGAAGGCCGCCGGAAAAACCGGATATCAGGTCGTAGGAACCATTCAGGGCAAGGATCTGGAATACATGAAGACCGCCCATCCTTTTATCGACCGGACCTCTCTGGTGATCGTCGGCGACCACGTTACCCTGGAAAGCGGCACCGGCTGCGTCCATACGGCTCCCGGCCACGGTGTGGACGACTTTAACGTCTGCCAGAATTATCCGGATATCCCGGTGATCGTGCCGGTGGATTCTTTGGGCAGAATGACCGAGGAGGCCGGTGAAAAATTTGCCGGCTTGACCACCAGCCAGGCCAATGCGGCCATCGCGGAGCACCTGAAGGAAACGGGTGCCCTGTTCGCCATGGAAAAAATCATCCACCAGTATCCTCACTGCTGGAGATGCAAAAACCAAGTGCTGTTCCGGGCTACCGAGCAGTGGTTCTGCTCGGTGGAGGACTTTAAGGAGGACGCGGTAAAAGCGATCCAGGATGTCCAGTGGATTCCCGCCTGGGGCGAGGATCGGATTACATCCATGGTCCGGGACCGGAGAGACTGGTGCATTTCCCGTCAGAGAAAGTGGGGGGTTCCTATCCCGATTTTCTTCTGCAAGGAATGCGGCGAGCCTTTGATCGATAAGGAGGCTATGCTGGCGGTTTCCCGGCTGTTCCGGGAAAAGGGAAGCGACGCCTGGTATGAGCTGAACACGGAGGATATCCTCCCGGCGGGCACCAAGTGCAAAAAGTGCGGCGCCTCCTCCTTTGATAAAGAGAAGGATATCATGGACGTTTGGTTTGACTCCGGCTCCACCCACGCGGCGGTGCTGTCCAAGCGGCCTTATTTGAAATTTCCGGCGGATCTCTATTTAGAGGGCGCCGACCAATACCGGGGCTGGTTCCAGTCCTCGCTCCTGACCTCCGTGGCCACCAAGGGCACAGCGCCCTATAAGGCGGTGGTAACCCACGGATGGGTTGTGGACGGCGAAGGACGGAAGATGAGCAAATCCCTGGGGAACGGCATCGAGCCTCAGGAGATCGTGGATCAGTACGGCGCGGATATTCTCCGGCTGTGGGTGGCTTCTTCCGACTATCATGCGGATATCCGCATTTCTAAGGATATTTTGAAGCAGCTGTCCGAGGCTTACCGGAAGATCCGGAATACCGCCCGGTATATTCTGGGCAATCTCTATGACTTCAACCCGGATACCGATAGAGTGCCCCTGGATCAGCTTCTGCCCATCGACCAGTGGGCGCTGAAAAAGCTGGATGAGCTGAATCAAAAGGTTCGTGAGGGCTACGATGCGTTTGAGTTCCATCAGGTTTATCACGCGATCCACAATTTCTGCGTGGTGGATATGAGTAATTTCTATCTGGATGTGATCAAAGACCGCTTGTATGCGGAAAAGGCGGACGGAAAGCTGAGAAGGGCGGCCCAAACGGCGATTTATACTATTTTAGACGCAATGACCCGCATGATCGCCCCGATTCTGGCCTATACCGCCGATGAGATTTGGGAGTATATGCCTCATCATCAGGGCGCCGACGGCAGAAATGTGATGTATAACCAGATGCCTGAGCTGACCGGCGTGAAAGCGGATGAAGCCTTTACTGCCCGCTGGGACCGTATTCACGCCCTGCGCGATGATGTTCAGAAGGCTTTGGAGCTTTCCAGAAAGGAAAAGGTCATCGGAAAGAGCCTGGAGGCCAGTGTGACCTTGTACTGCGGCGGTGAGCTTTACGACTTTGTCAAGTCTGTGGAAGAGGAACTGAAAACCGTGTTTATCGTGTCACGCGTGGATGTGGTGAAGGGCGGCGAGGGCGCCATTCAGGGAGAGGTAGAAGGCTTCTCCGTAACGGTGGGCAAGGCCGGCGGCGAGAAATGTGAGCGCTGCTGGGTTTACAGCGATACCGTAGGCGCCGATCCGGAGCATCCTACCCTGTGCGCCAGATGCGCGGCCATTGTAAGAGAATAAATGAAGAACAAGGCGGAGGAAAGGCTGCCTGATGACGAAGGCTTTCGCCGTCGGCTCCTTTGTTCCGCCTTATTTTCAAAGTAGGTGATTTTTTGCCAGTCATGGTTCTGTTTTTAGCCGCCGCTGTGGTGCTCAGCGACCAGCTTATCAAGATCGCGGTGGTGCAGTTTTTAAAACCGGTAGGCTCAGTGACCGCGATCCCAGGCCTTTTAGACTTAGTTTATGTGGAAAATACGGGAGCGGCCTTCGGATTGTTCGCGGATCAAAGATGGGTGTTCATCGCCCTGACAATTATTTTTGTGATTGTGCTGATCGCGGTGCTGTTCCGTTTGAAGATTACCAGTAAGATCTATTTTACCGCTATGTTCCTGATCCTCGGCGGCGCCGTGGGAAATTTGATCGACCGGATTTTCAACGGCTTTGTGGTAGACTACCTGCAATTGAGCTTTTTCCCGCCGGTGTGCAATCTGGCGGATTACTGTGTAGTGATCGGCGTGGTGCTGATGCTGATCTATGTTCTATTCTTTACTGACTTTTTTGACGGGGAGAAAAAACGTAAGAAAAACGAAAAGAAAGCGGAAGCGTCTCATGAGTGAGCCTGTAGAGCTGGTGCTGTCGGAAAGGGAGGAAGGAATCCGGCTGGATAAGGTTCTGGCTGAAAGGCTTCCGGATTTGACCCGTACCGCCATTCAACGGCTTCTGGAGGAAGAACAGGTCCTGATCAACGGAAAGCCGGCGGCGAAAAATCGTAAGGGAAGGGCTGGAGATTCGGTTGCGCTTAGGATTCCGGATCCGGAACCGCTCTGCCTTCAAGCGGAAAATGTTCCTCTGGATATCGTGTATGAGGACGATGATTTGCTGGTTGTGAATAAACCTCAGGGCATGGTGGTGCATCCCGCCCCGGGAAATTACCAGGGAACCCTGGTAAACGCCTTGCTGGCCCACTGCGGCAATTCCTTGTCGGGAATCAACGGGGTGATACGGCCGGGGATTGTGCATCGAATCGATAAGGATACCAGCGGTTTGCTGATGGTGGCAAAAAACGATTTCGCACACCAGGGACTGGCCCGGCAGATTAAGGAGCACAGCTTTCGCCGGGAATACGAGGCGGTGGTCGCCGGCCGTATGAAGCAGGAAAGCGGAGTGGTCAACGCTCCCATCGGCCGTCATCCGATAGATCGAAAGAAGATGGCTGTAACTGAGAAAAATTCAAAGGAAGCCGTTACCTATTTTCGAGTAATCGCCGAATATCCGGGGTATACCCATATCCGCCTGCGGCTGGAAACCGGAAGAACCCATCAAATTCGGGTGCATATGGCCTATTTAGGCCATCCGGTGGCGGGGGACCCGGCTTATGGGCCCAGAAAGCCGGATTTGGGCCTGAAAGGGCAATGCCTTCATGCCAGGCTGATCGGCTTTGTCCATCCGAGAGATGGCAGATATCTTGAGTTCGAGAGCCCTTTGCCTGACTATTTTACAAGGCTTTTGACAAAGCTGGAACAGCTGTAATAAAAAGGGAAAAGCCTCCTGTCTCTTTGAGACAGGAGGCTTTTTATTATACAATCCCTAGGCGGAGCATGATTACTAGTTGATACCCTCACAAAATCTTTTTATTTATTCTGCCCGCTTTCCTGGAGGCCGGAACCTTGAGACTGTGAAGCATGATTGTGTTCCCGGCATTCCGGCGGTTCACTGTTCTCCGGCATCATAGACGCTGCCGGTTCCCCAGGCGTTGGGGAACCGGCTGATGAAGCCGGCGGAGATGAGAAGGGCGGCGCGGAAGGCTTAAGAGGAATATCCGGCGGGGGAGGAAAGTCATAAGGATAGGGAGGCCGTGAGGCGGGCCTCTTTTTCCTCCGCTTCTGGCAGGCCTTTACGATCACGATTACAATCACCGCGGCAACGGCCAAAATAATCAGATACGGCAGAGCGCTGGCCAGCCAAATGAATAAGGCAGTAAAGAAAGCGCCGATATCCTGGGCATTGTTGGAAATATTAGTGCCGATTTCCTGCCAAATCGATTGATTTTCCGCGGCGATAGTCCGCTCCACCTCGGAGATGTAAATGGTAACGGTGGTATAATCGATCAGATTATCATAGGTTCGAAGCTGGGATTCATAGGATTCGATCTCGTAGATCACTTCGGTCAGCCGCTCCTGGATGCTGAAAAGATCCGTTAAATTTTTAGCCTCTCCTAAAAGCTTTTCCAAGGATTTCTTTTCAATTTTCAGGGCCTCAATCCGGCTTTCCATATCCACATAATTTAAGGTCACGTCCTCTGTACGGATTTCCCGATGGGTAACGGTGCTGTTGTCGGAGACATAGCTGGAAAATTCGCTGCTTGTTTCGGAAGGCACTCTTACTACCAAAGTAGCGTACCGGTTTCCTGACGAGCGGTAATCGTTTCCCGCGATCTCAGAGCTTTCCACATAGCCGCCGCATTGAGCGATCTGCTGGCTGATGCCGTCAAGAAGCGTGTCAAAAGTTTTGGTCTGCACGTGGAGCGTGGTATATTCGATGATTTTGCGGTTGTTTTCCACTGTGACGCTCTGAGCGTCATTCCCTACGCCCTGGGCTCCCTCGGCGGAGTCCTCGGCCACAGCCGCGGAGGAGGCGCTGCCCTCCGTGGCGCCGTTGGAGCCGGTTGCCCCGCTGCTGCAAGAGGTTAGTAAAAAGCAGAAAGTCAATAGGACCGCCAGTGCTAAAAATTTTTTCATAGGTTTCCCTCCCTTGAAAACGGTGTTTAAGCAGAATTTAATGTAAACTTAAATTTCTTAAACTGCCGCCTAGGACAATCTGTCCAGCGCGGCATTCCAGCCTTTTTCGCTTCTATTATAATATATTACATAAAAAAAGTCACGAAAAGTTTTTGCTTTCGTGACTTTTGGCGGATCTATTCATCGCTTTTTATATCCGGCTTTAAGGGGGAAATTACAGCTTTTAGTCTTCATAACCATTAGGATTGTTTTTCTGCCAGCGCCAGCTGTCCTCGCACATATCCTTTAGAGTGTACTGGGCTTCCCAGCCTAGCTCCTTTTTTGCCTTGGAGCAGTCCGCATAACATTCCGCGATATCGCCGGGACGTCGGGCGGTGACTTCATAGGGGAGCTTCCTGCCGCAGGCCTTTTCAAAGTTATGGATAATATCCAAAACGCTGTAGCCGATTCCGGTTCCAAGATTATAAATCTCCACACCGGGATTTTCCTTCAGCTTCTCTATCGCCTTCACATGGCCCTTGGCCAAATCCACCACGTGGATATAATCGCGGACGCCCGTGCCGTCGGGAGTATCATAATCATCGCCGAACACATTGATCTTAGGCAGCTTTCCAATTGCCACTTGGGTGATATAAGGCAGCAGGTTATTGGGAATCCCTTTGGGATTTTCTCCGATCCTGCCGCTGCGGTGGGCGCCGATAGGATTAAAATAGCGGAGCAGGATCACGTTAAAGGCTGGATCAGCTGTGTGAACGTCGGTGAGCACCTCCTCCAGAATCAGCTTGGTTCTGCCATAGGGATTGGTGACGTGGAGGGGAAAATCCTCCCGGATCGGCACGGATTTGGGACTGCCGTAAACCGTGGCGGAGGAGCTGAACACAAAGTTCTTTACCTGATATTTTTTCATTTTTTCCAGCAAAATGAAAGTACCGGTGAGATTATTGTGGTAATACTCCAGGGGCTTTTGAACCGATTCCCCAACGGCCTTTAAACCGGCGAAATGGATCACCGCGTCGATACTTTCCCGCTGAAAAATAGCATCCAGCGCTTCGGAATCCAGCAGGTCGTCTTGATAGAAAGTCAATTCTTTTCCGGTGATCTCCTGTACCCGTTCCAGGGACTTTTTGCTGGAGTTACAGAGATTGTCCACTACCACCACCTGGTAGCCCGCTTCCAGCAGCTCTATACATGTGTGGCTGCCGATATAGCCGGCGCCGCCGGTAACCAAAATAGACATTTACAAATCCTCCCGTGTAAATTTGTTTGGCTTTAGTATACCACCCGTTAATCCTCCGGGCAAGAAAGAAACCGGAAAATGAGTGAAATATCCATAGAAAGGGTAAAATCTGAATAGAGAAAAGGGAGAGCCTCGGTTAACCAGAATTTAATGAACAAAAGCACCGGCGCTCCATTGAGAAAATGTGAAAATATTGGTATAATAATCATAATAGAAGCTATGCCCGCAAGGTGGAAGGCTTGGGCATGGCTTTTGGCGGACGCTGGTTTTCAAAAAATGTGCGGTTGGGAGTGTCATGGATGAATAAGAAACGACGGGGAAAAGCGGTAGCGGTGATTGACATTGGTTCAAGCCTGATACAAATGCGGGTTTCCCAGCTTTGCGACGGCGCCATTACCGATATCGATGTGCTCAGATACCCAACTCAAATCGGCCACGAGGTGTTTTCCACAGGAAAAATCAGCTTTGACAGCTTGAAGGAAATGATCTCGGTGCTGAGAGGATACGCCCAGGTGATGCTGGAATACGGCGTTACCCAGTATAAGGTGGTGGCCACCTCTGTTTTGCGGGAGGCCAAAAACCGTGCTTACGTAGTGGATCAGATTAAAATTCAGAACGACATGGCCATCGAGGTTTTGGAGGATGACCAGGAAAAGACACTGATTTACTCGGAAATCCTGAACGGCGCTATGCAGGACTCCAGTGAAAAAATAGACACGGCGCTGATCTCTTATATCGGCACCGGCTCCATCGGCCTGGCCATCTACGATCGGGAAAGCGTTGTGTTTTCCCAAAATATCGCCATGGGCTCCTTGAAGCTTCACGACCTGTTAAGCGGCCTCCAGGATAGAACGGAGGAGTTTTATCAGGTGCTGCACGAGTACCTGGCCAGTACTCTGGGGAGAATCCAGGTGCCGGCCTATTTGGAAAAGCTGAATAACATGGTGGTGGCTGGCAACGAGATCGAGCTGATTGCCAAGCTTTGTGCCGCGCCCCTGGAAGAGGGAAGGTATTCCATCGACGCTAAAAAGCTGGAAGAGGTTTATCACCAGGTTCGTGTAATGACCAAGGAGCAAATCAGTGAACGGTACCAGCTCAGTGAAAACCAGGCGGAGATCCTCTATTTCTCTCTGGCGATCTGCCGCCATCTGCTGGACTGTACCCTGGCAAAAAGGATTCTCTGTCCCAAGGTGGAGCTTTGGGATGCGTTAGTCCGGCAGCTCCTGTTTTCCAAGTGTAAGGGAGCCTATGACGATCAGGTGCGGGAAAACGCCATTTCCTGCGCTTTGCAGATGGTGGAGCATTACGGCGCCAGCCGGGCCCACGACCTGGTCACCAGAGACTATGCCTTAAAAATATTTGACAAAATGAAAAAGCACCATGGCATGGGTCCGAAAAAACGGCTGCTGCTGGAGCTGGCGGCGATCCTTCACGAGATAGGGTATTATGTAAATTCCAAGAACCATTTGCTTTCTACTTATGATTTGATTAAAAACTCGGATATTTACGGCATGACACAGGAGGAAGTGAACCTGATCGGAATCATCGCCAGCTATTGCGAGTTTTCCGTGCCGGACTACGACGATCACGAGTATCAAAGGCTGACGGAAAAAAACCGGCTGTTCGTGGATAAGCTGGTGGCGATCCTAAGGCTGGCCAATGCCCTGGACCGGTCTCAGAAGCAGAAGCTGCAAAGCCTGACCGTCCGGCTCAAGGAGGAGATTCTGACCCTTACCGGCGTCAGCGACGAGGACATGCATTTGGAGCAGTGGGCTTTTGAGGAATGCGCCCCCTTCTTTGAGGAGGTATTTGGCATTAAGCCCCAGTTTATCATGAAAACGCTTATGTTTTAGGGGGAAGACCGATGAATAAATTAGAGCGGGAGAACAAATATCCATATCACAACCGGGAGCTCAGCTGGCTGGATTTTAATTTTCGGGTGCTGGAGGAAGCTTTTGAAAAGGAAAATCCCATTATGGAGCGCCTGAATTTTCTTTCCATCACAGCCTCGAACCTGGATGAATTTTTCATGGTTCGGGTAGCCGGCGTCATGGAGCAGATTTATTCCAAATACACCAAGCCGGATGATTCCGGCTTGACGCCCCAGGAATTGATGGCGCAGCTTTCGGAAAAGATCCACTCCTTTGCGGAAAAGCAGTACAGCTGCCTGCACCGATCCATTCTGCCGGCGCTGAAAAAGCATCAGATTTTATTTTTAAGGCCGGAGGAGTTGGAGCCCAGACAGCGCCGCCATGTGGATGATTACTTCGACAAAGTGCTGTTTCCGGTACTGACGCCCTTGGCGGTAGACACCAGCCGCCCGTTTCCTCTGCTGGCAAATAAGAGCCTGAATATTGCCGTCCGGCTGCAAAACAAGGATGAAAGCATGTTCGCCGTGGTGCAGGTGCCTTCTATCTTAAAGCGCTTCCTGGAGGTGCCTTGCGCCGAGGGCCGGGCCTTTATTTTGCTGGAGGATATTATCACGGAGAAGCTTCCGCAGCTGTTTGAGCTTTATGAGATCAAGGCCTCCTGTCCCTTCCGGGTGACCCGGAATTCCGATCTGGATATTGACGAGGAGTCCGCCGACCTGATGCAGGCCATTGAGAAATCCATTAAGAAGCGGAAGCGGGGCCGTCCGGTGAGGCTGGAGATTTTGCAGAAATGCGATCCCGAGACTAAGGAATTCCTGGTAAAGACGCTGGAGGTGCCGAAAAAAGGAATTTACGAGCTTCCGGGGCCGATTGATCTGACTTATCTTTCCAAATTTTCCGGCGTCGACGGCTACGACCAGCTGCATTTTAAACGGATCCAGCCGGTCAATCCCCCGGCGGATTTCTGGGGCTATGATGATATCTTCGAGGCGATCCGGGAAAAGGACCGTATGGTACACCATCCCTATGAAAGCTTTAACGCCGTGGTGGATTTCGTCGCTGCGGCGGCCTCGGATCCGGATGTGCTGGCAATAAAACAGACCCTTTACCGGGTCAGCGGAAATTCTCCCATTATCGCCGCCCTGATTAAAGCCGCGGAAAACGGCAAGCAGGTCACCGTGCTGGTGGAGCTGAAAGCCAGGTTTGACGAGGAAAACAATATCAATTGGGCGAAAAAGCTGGAGCATGCGGGCTGCCACGTGATTTACGGCCTGACGGGCCTGAAAACCCACTGCAAAATCCTGCTGGTGGTGCGTAAGGAAGAGGGCGGCATCCGGCGGTATCTCCATATGGGTACCGGAAACTATAACGATTCCACCGCCAGGTTCTATACGGATATCGGCATGTTCACCTGCAAGGACCTGTTCGGCGTAGACGCTTCCTCCCTGTTCAATGTACTGACCGGTTACTCGATCCCGCCCCAATACCACAAGATGATCGTGGCTCCCGGCGGGATGCGGAGCTTTTTTGAGCGGATGATCCGCAGCGAGACGGAAAACGCCAGGAAGGGCCTTCCCAGCGGAATTACCGTAAAGGTTAATTCCTTGGTAGACCCGGAAATCATCCGGCTGCTGTATGAAGCCTCCCAGGCCGGAGTGGAAATCAAGCTGATTGTCCGGGGCATCTGCTGCCTGATTCCGGGCTTGCCGGGCGTCAGCGAAAACATCACGGTGTACAGCATCGTGGGCCAGCTTTTGGAGCACAGCAGAATTTTTAAATTTGAAAACGCGGGGAATCCTAAAATCTATATGGGCTCCGCCGACTGGATGCCCAGGAACCTGGACCGCCGGGTAGAGCTGGTATTCCCGATTGACGACCAGGATTTGAAGGAACGGGCCTTTGGCATTTTAGAGCTGATGCTCAGCGATACTGTCAACGCCAGAATCCAGCAGCCTGATACCACCTATGCCCATATTGATAAGCGGGGCAAGGCGGTGATCAACAGCCAGACAGAATTTGCCCGGCTGGCGAGAGAGGCGCTGGAGGCGAAGCAGGTTGTCGACGAGAAAAAGCCCTATGTGCCGAAGAAGGCTCCCACCTTTGACCAGAGGGAACTGGAAGATTAGGAGAAAAGCAGGGAAAATAAGGCTGGCCCGGCGGCCTGTTTCAGCCTTTGTTCTGATATCGCGGCGGGAGTGGGAGGCTCCATGGTCTGTCAAAATGGGACATGTCCTGCTGCGGCGGTTTAGCCGCGATAGTGGCGTCCGCTTCCAGCTTTCAGTGCTTCCTATTTTACGGTGAGGGTCTGTTTTCCAAGCTGTTTTTCTAAGCGCGTTCAAAGCTAAGTTTTATTTTGCCGCGTCCAGAGATTTTCCCCTCTTATTTTTAATGGCCTGCGGCACAGTGGAAAGGTATGGTTATGACAATGAAAAGAATCGGACTGTTAACAAGCGGAGGCGACTGCCAGGGGCTAAACGCCGCCTTGCATGGAGTGGCCAAAGCGCTTTACGAGTATTATGACAAGGATGTGGAGCTCTATGGCCTTCGGGATGGCTACCGCGGCCTGATCGAGGGGGATTACCGGCTCATGAACCGGGAGGACTTCTCCGGGATTCTATGCCTTGGAGGCACAATTTTAGGGACCTCCCGCCAGCCGTTCAAGCTGATGCGGGTGGTGGATGAAAACAGCGTGGATAAGGTGAAAGCCATGAAGGCCACCTATAAAAAGCTGAAGCTGGACTGCTTGGTGATTTTGGGCGGCAACGGCACTCACAAAACGGCCAACCTGCTCCGGGAGGAGGGGCTGAACGTGGTTACCATGCCGAAAACCATCGATAATGATTTGTGGGGCACGGATAAGACCTTTGGATTCCAGAGCGCGGTTAATATCGCCACCAATGTCCTGGATTGCATCCATACCACTGCCACCTCCCACGGAAGGGTATTTATTGTGGAGCTGATGGGCCACAAGGCTGGCTGGCTCACCCTGGAAGCAGGAATCGCCGGCGGCGCCGATATTATTCTGATCCCGGAAATTCCCTATGAAAACAAATATATTATCCGCGCCATTGAGAAAAGAAACGCCGCGGGCAAGCGGTTCTCTATTCTGGCCGTGGCGGAGGGAGCCATCTCTAAGGAGGATTCCCTTTTAACGAAAAAGGAACTGAAGGCCAAGCTGGCCAACCGGAAATATCCCAGCATTTCCTATCAGCTTGCTGAGGAGCTGCAAACCGCTTTGGGGCAGGAGGTCCGAGTCACCGTGCCCGGCCACTTCCAAAGGGGAGGAAGCCCATGCCCCTTTGACCGTACCCTGGCAACCCGGCTGGGCGCCGCCGCGGCGCAGCTGGTTATCAATAAGAATTACGGCAATATGGTGGCGCTCCGGGGTACTGATATCGTTCCAGTTCCCTTAGGGGAGGTCGCCGGAAAGCTGAAGGTGGTGCCGAAGGATTCGGATATCGTACAGGCCGCCAGGCAGATCGGCGTCTCCTTTGGAGACTGCTGATGAAAACTAAAAACAACCGCCCTCCGAAATTTACTTTCGGAGGGCGGTTTTGTGCTGTGCTGCGCTGTTTATGGCATGATTTGGAGGGCCTGGAGAGCATGTGAAGGCCGCCTGAGAGATATGTCTTTGCCCGCTTATCCTTGGAAAAGCAGGAAGATTACCCTTTCCTTTTCGAAGCTCAGCGTGGGAAGCCCCCCTGAACAGGGGCTGGACTGGAGGCAAAAATGGAAGCGAACGTCCTGCTGGGGGACTGCGGGATTTTACGGTACTGTAATTTCTACATTTTCACTGCGCCGTCGGATACGCCCTTGACAAAGTATTTTTGCAGAGATAAAAAGACGATGATGATAGGAATGATGGAAACTAAGACTGCGGGAAAAATTAATTCCCAGGGATTTCCATATTGTCCGGAAAGCATTTTGGCATAATAAATTTCCAGGGTCAGGGTTTTGAAATCGGAATTGCCGATGACTAAAAAAGGCAGCAGATAATCGTTCCAAATCCACATTGCATTTAAAATAATTACCGTGACGGTAGTCGATTTCAGAAGAGGAAAGACCACGCGGAAGAATAGCTGGAGGATGTTGCAGCCATCGATAACCGCAGCTTCCTCCACAGAGCGGGGCACGCTCTTGATGAAGCCGTGGTACAAAAAAACCGAAAGGCTCAAACCGAAGCCTCCGTACATGATGATTAAGCCCAGCAGGTTTTTCAGCTGGAGGTTTTCCATCAGGCTGATTAATGGATACATGACCGCTTGGAACGGAACCAGCATGGCGGCGGTAAACATCAAAAGCAGAACGTTGGAAAAGCGGGTATGGTTTCTGACCATCATCCAGGCGGAAAGGGAGGAAACCACCACCAAAAGAGCCACGGAAGTCAGGGTGACAAGGGCAGTGATCGCCAAGGCTTTCCAAAAATTGATTTGTTCCGCCGCGCCGGTCAGATGGCCGAAATCCCAGGAGGAAGGCAGCGCCAGAGGCGCGCTGACGATCTCCGGCTGGGTCTTAAAGGAGTTGATCAGCAGGAAGGCCAGGGGAGAAAGGGTATAAAGAGCTATGATGGTCAATACAACGTATAGAATTGCCCTGGAAGCCCGTTTTGCTTTCATTTACATCTCCACCTCCCGCTTTTTCGTAACAGAAACCTGGATCAAGGTCACCACAGCGATCAGCACAAAAAAGATAACCGCCTGAGCCTGGGCTTGTCCGTAGTTGGGCGGAGTGGTGTCCTTGATGGTTCTGAGAATTTGCGTAGCCAGCATTCGGGTGCCGAAGGCGCCGTCTGTGAGGGCGATGTTTTGATCCAGCAGCTTAAAGCAGTTAGCCAGCGTCAGAAAGAACACTACGGTAAAGGCTGGCATGAGCATGGGCAGCGTGATGACTCTGAAGCGCTGGAATGTGGAAGCGCCGTCAATCTCCGCCGCCTCATAAAGATCATAGGGGATATTATTCAGGCCCGTGATATAGATAATCATCATGTATCCGGCCATTTGCCAGGTAACCAGGATCGCCAGGGCGAACAGGGCCTTGGTGTTGTCCTGAGTCATATTCTGCAAAAATGGAATTGGCAAGAGGGATTCCGGACCGAACAGAATTTGGGAAAATACGATCTGGAAAATGAATTGCCAAATAAAGCCTAAGGCCAGCCCGCCCAGCATGTTGGGCAGAAAGAAAATGGTGCGGAAAATACCCGAGAGTCTTGAAATTTTGGTTACCATCAGCGCCAGGGCCAAGGCCGTCACGTTGATAGTAATTACCGCAATAACGGTAAATTTAATGGTATACCAAAAAGCATCCAGAAATTTTTGGTTCTGAAAGGCGGCTTGGTAATTTTGAAGGCCCACAAAGGATTCCCAAAGCCCTCCGCCCGAAAAATAGGTTCCGCGCCAGGAGGTGAAGGAATATAAGGCGCCCAGCAGAAAGGGAACCAAAATCACCACGACAAATAAAATCATGGAGGGCAAGGCCAGCGGGAAGAACCATTTTTTATAATAGCGGTCCATAGCAGTCTCCTTGGTTTCATAGAATCTTAAGCGGCGGGAAAAGCGCACGGATACGGATTCCGTTTCCGGGCGCTTTCCAGTCCAAATAAATTAAGCGGCTAAGCGGCGTTTTTCATTTCCTTCCATTGCTCTACCGCATACTGAGCGATGCTGCCGTAGTCAGCCTGCGTCCACTCCTCCTTGGTGAGATAGTTTTCCATCAGGTAAAGCCCTACTACGTCGCTGGACCAGCTGGCAGGCGCGCCATGGTAAGCGGCGGGCAGAATATCGCCTTGGTTTTTATATTCCAAAATGGATTGGCTTAGGGGATTGTCCAGCTGATCGTTTTCACCGGCGTCATAAGGTATAAAGTTGAACTCCTCTGTGATATATTTTTTACCTGTTTCCGAGGTGTTCAGCCATACCAGGAATTTTTGAGCGGCAAGCTGCTGCTCCTCGGTAGCCTTGGCGTTGATTGCGTAAAAATTCGGAACGTAGACAGGAATTGATGAATTGAATTTTTCCACTGTCATGCCCTCTGCCGTGATGTCGGTTTGGTCTATAGGCATCTTTACCGGCAGGAAGGTCAAGCGCTTGGCGAGGTCTGGATTGACCTTTTCAATATTTCCGTAGGCCCAGTTGCCTTGCTGGAGAAATACAGCCTTGCTGTCCGCAAAATTTTGAATCGACTGGTCGTAACCGTTGGTAGTGGAATTAATAAAGGAGGGGCCCCGTTCCCCCACAGCGTTGGAGGTGACCAAATCCAAGGCCTGGGCGTATTTCTGGAAGGGGTTGATTAAGGTATCCAGCTTGGCGTCGTCGGCATTGGAGGCCTCGGCGGCGGAGGTAAATACGGCGCCGAGGGATACATTGATGGTGTGGTCGCCGTAGGTCCATTTTTCAGAGCCGGCGACGGAAAAAACGCCCTCCAGCTTAGCGGCCAGATTCAGCCGGGTAGGGTTCATGGTATAGGTGTTGCCGGAAAGGGTTACTTCGGAGGGCTTTTCCTCCTTGATATAGCTGGTAAGGGCCGCCACTAAGGCGGCGAACTCCTCATAGGTGGAGGTTCTTGCATCCTTCAAAAAGGCCTCGGTGTTCTCCTCGCCGAAAATATCGGTGATCATCTGCTTGTCCACGAGATACCCATAGCCTTCCAGATTATAAGGAACGCCATAGTTTGTTGTACCATCCGTGGAAAGGTATAGGTTTTCCGGAATCGCCTCGGCAAGCTTTTTAAAATCAGGATCAGCAGCCTGGCTCAAATCCAGGGCGCGTCCGCTTTCCTGCCATTCGGGAAGCTCCTTAATACCCTGAATGGAGAAAATCGTCGGTGGATTTTTTGAAGCCATTTCGGCTCTTAGGGTCTCCATGTGGTCCTGGCCGGAGCCGATGGAAAACTGCTTGATTTTCACGCCGGTTTCCTCGGTATAGGCCTCGCACATGGCCTTGAACTGTTCCGCGTTTTCCCCTTTGGAATTGTAGATATAAATATCATAGTCTGTACTGGAAGACGGCTTGGAGCCCGCGGAAGATGTATCCGCGTTTTCATCGCTGTTATTGCAGCCCGCCAAACAGGAAGCCGCCATCGCGGCGGTTAAAAATAAGGATAGGATTTTTCCCATGCGTTTCATAATGAAACCTCCTAAAATAAGATCAAAATTATGATTCCTGCCTATAGGCTCACCGAAATTCAGGAGGATTATTCATGATTCTAATAGATAACCCGATCGTTTTTTGCGGCTGCCGGCTGTTTTCTGAAATAAAGCGGGACGTTCCGATATTAGTCCGTCTAGGATAAATCGAGACGCCTTGACTGAGGGGCAAAAGCCTTTTATACCATTCGGATAGGCTTCAAAAATAGGAGGCGTTCTCGAAAATCAGAGATTTGACCAGCCGCGAGAAATAGCGAAAGGCCCGGACTGAACTATAAAGAAAAGAATAGTTTACAGCGCAGGATTGCTTTTGATTCATTTTCCAAAAGATCACAAATACAGTGGCTGCTTAAAAGTAGGTTAAAAAATGGGCATGGAAAACCATATAGCCATTTTGTGTTTTTTTTGTTATAATTTCTGAGGAGATCAAAGAAAAAATGGAATAGGCGGAATCATTATGAGAATGAGACATAAAAAATGGTCTATGCCGGAGCTGCTGGGGTCCGGATATTACGTAGAGGAACCGGAAGCGCTGCGGGGCAAGTGGAAGGAAGCCTTCGCGCGGAGCCAGCCGCTGCACCTGGAGCTTGGATGCGGAAAAGGGGTGTTCACCGCCGCGATAGCCGCTTCTCATCCGGAGATCAATTATCTCGCCATCGATATCAGCCCCGATGTTCTGGGGGTAGCGAAACGGAACATTGACAAGGAGATGGAGGCGGCGGGACGACGGCCTGAAAATATTCTTCTGGCCATTTACGACATTGAAAGGATTGACAAAATCCTGGCGCCGGGGGATCAGGTGGATCGGATCTACATTAATTTCTGCAATCCTTGGCCCAAGGCAAAGCATCATAAGCGCAGGCTGACCCATCCCAGGCAGCTTAAGCTTTACCAGGCTTTCTTAAAGCCGGGAGCGAGCGTTTATTTTAAAACGGATGACGACGGCCTGTACTTATCCAGCAGAGGTTATTTTTTGTCTGAGAACTTCGAATTGGAAATTGACGAAAAGAATCTGCATCTGGCAGGGCTTTCCGAGGATGTGTGCAATTTTACAACCGAGCACGAGCTGATGTTTTCACGACAGGGAGTGCCGATCAAATTTCTCAAAGCGGTTTTTAAGGGACCGTGCCTTTAGAGAAAGCCTCTGAGAGGCTGCGCGGGAATTTGATTACGTTTTTTTAACTGTTATTTTATGATTTGACATGCTATAATAATTTCATGTGTAAAATAGTATCGATGAAGCGGAAGCTCCAATCGTTATTTGTTGTTTTTCTTTACTGTTCCCAACAGTAAGGGGGGACAATGGAACAGCGGCTTGGTTCGCTGTTTTTGAAAAGGAAGCTTTGCGGAAAAGAGGCGGACTCTCTTTGCGGAACGCCGATTTTTAAATTGGTACGGCAGTGAAAAGGATAGAGCCGGTATTCCGGCAGGCCAAAGGAGGAAGTCATGAGAACAAAACTGATTTGTGCGCTGCTGGCGCTTTGCTTGTTTTGTTCCGGCTGTTCGGTAATGGACCTGGATACTCAAAACCTGATGTCCCCGCCCAAGGCTACAGGGGATAAAGCGGATATACAAAGAGTGATTGAGGAGAGCGCCGGCAGCTACACATTCAAATATCCTCAAAAGGGAGACTACCGCTCCGCTGTTATTATGCATGATATCAATGGGGATGGAACGGATGAAGCCGTTGCCTTTTATAAATCCAACACGCCGGATGGCGTTTCGGATATTACGGTGATTTTTATCGACCAGATATCTGGAGAATGGCAGAGAATCGCCGCGTTTCAGAATTCCGCCGCAGAAGTGGAAAGGGTGTGCTTTTCCGACTTAAACGGCGACGGCTGGGATTCCGTGCTGATCGGATGGAGCAATTATTCCAGCGCCAACCAGGCGACGGTTTTCCGGTATGAAAATGGAGAGGTCAAGCCGTCTGACCTGGAATACAGCTATACGGATTTAGCGCTGGAGGATTTTGACCGGGATGGGACAGACGAGCTGTTTATGAGCTCTGTTAATACGGCGGATAAATCTGCTGCCGCCAGACTGCTGAAATACAGTGAAGCCTCGGATTCTCTGGTTAATGTAAGCGAGGTAGAGATGAATCAGGAGGTAACCCAGTACGCCTCGTTTCAGGCTGGAGAACTGGAAAACGGCTATCGCGGCGTATATATCGACGGCGTAAAATCCGGAAATCAAATGACGACGGAGCTGGTATATTGGGATCCCGAAGAGCAGAAGCTGCAGGCGCCCTTTTACAGCTCTGATTCCAGCAATAAAATTTCTCTCACAAGGCCTGCCGGCGTGACCTGTATGGATATCAATGAGGACGGTGTGATAGAGATTCCAGCCGCGAGGCCGTTCGAGGGAAACGCCGCGGCTTCCAATACGGTGATGCCGGCAATGGACGAGCGTGCCGCGTCTTCGGCGGCGCCGGCCTATATTACGCAATGGCAGCAGTACTTTCCACAGGAGAAGGAACTGGTTTCCATTCAAAATATGTATGTTAATACGGAGGAGGGCTATTATTTCTTGATGCCCAGCAGCTGGCTGGAAACCGTGACAGGCGCCTTGGAGGCGGGCGAGCGCCAATTCATCTTTTCTGAATGGGTGGTAAACGACGAGGGCGTCGGCGCCTCAGGCGCGGTAATTTTAAAGATCGGGGTGTTTACTAAGGCTAATTGGGATGCCCATATTACTGCCACCCGCGAGTTCACCAGCGTGCTGGAAACAGAGGATACAGTATATGCCGTCAGTATTCCTGAATCCGGCGGGGATAAGGCCATCTCTTATCAGGATGCGGCAAAGCGGTTTGGTCTGATTGAGTCAGATAATCTAACCAATTAAAAGGGGGATTCCTATGAAAAGAATTTTAGTTGTGGAGGATGAGGACGCCATCCGCGAGTTTGTGGTGATCAATCTCCAGCGGGCCGGTTATGATGTGGTAGAGGCCAACAGCGGGGAAGCTGCGCTGCAAAAGTATGAGGAAAACCACGGGGAGTTCGACGTAGCGATTTTAGATATTATGATGCCCGGTATCGACGGACTTACCGTTTGCAAAGAGCTGCGTAAGAAAAGCGGAAACCTGGGGATTATTATGCTTACGGCGAAAACACAGGAAATGGATAAGGTTACCGGCTTAATGCTGGGAGCCGACGACTACGTTACCAAGCCGTTCAGCCCCTCTGAGCTGGTCGCCAGGGTGGACTCGTTATACCGCCGGGTGGCGATTGCGGAAATGCGGGAGGAAAATAATTTCCAGGAGGAGCTGGTTTCCGGCGATTTTGTATTGAATCTGCGCAACCGGGCTTTAAAGAAAAAGGGCCGGATGATTGAGCTGACCCAGGTGGAGTTTCAAATCATGGAGTACTTCTTCAGCAATCCCGGCGTGGCTCTGGATCGAACCAATATTTTAACCCATGTTTGGGGAGAAGCCTACTACGGGGAAGAAAAAATTGTAGACGTAAATATCCGCCGCCTGCGAATGAAAATCGAGGACGAGCCTTCGAACCCCAAGCACATCGTTACCGTATGGGGGTTAGGGTATAAGTGGGAGGCATAGGCCCGGCGCTTTTTTGATTGGGCGCTGGGCTTGGACGCTTCAAAAGGGAAGAAGACCAAGGCTCCCTCCCCCGCAATGATCCGATGGAAATTCAAATCTTGAAAGGACTTTTTCCGTATGCATATCAGAGGCATAACAAAACGTTGGCTGATTAATAGCTTGGGCTTAATTGTGATCATTTTGGTGATCTTGATTTTAAGCTTTGCTTTTGTTGTGCGTAATTATTATTATAACGGTATCCAGTCTACCATTCAGGGACATGTTTCAGGAATTTCCAGTTATTTTTCCGGAAGCCTGGACGATTATTCCAGGTTTAACGCTACAGCGGTCAATTATGTGGAAACGTTTTCCGATAAGGAACAGATGGAGCTGATGGCATTTGACAGGCATGACAGAAGCCTGATTACCTCTACCGGATTTGAGGTGGACCAGAAGCAGGCGATGCCCGATTATGAGCTGGCCAAAAGCTCCGACGAGGGCGCCGCTATTTGGACCGGGACGCTGAATTCCGGCGAAAAGGTGATGGCGGTTACGCAGGCGATGTACAGCTCCTCCGGAGACTATATGGGCGCCGTGCGGTATGTGGTTTCCCTGGAATCGGCTGACCGGAAGATCTTTATGTCAGTCAGCCTGCTGCTTCTGGTGGGCTGCATGGTGATTTTCTTTGTGGTGCTTTCCAATACCTACTTTATCCGATCAATTGTGAAGCCCTTGGGAAAAATCAGCGCGGTGGCCCGCAGAATCGCACAGGGCGACTTTAAGGTGCGGATCAGAAAATCACACGATGACGAGATCGGCGATCTCTGCGATACCATCAACGATATGGCCCAGGAGCTGGGCGCGTCAGAAAAAATGAAGAATGACTTTATTTCCTCTGTTTCGCATGAACTGCGAACTCCCTTAACGGCGATTAAGGGATGGGCGGAAACGATGAAAATGACCGGGCCTGCCGACGCGGTGACCATGGAAAAGGGCATGAGTATTATTGTCCGAGAGACGGAGCGCCTTTCCGGCATTGTGGAGGAGCTTTTGGATTTCTCCAGAATGCAGAACAAGGCCATGGTGCTGATGATGGATAAAATCGATCTGCTGGCGGAGCTGGATGAGGCGGTTTATATGTACCGGGAGCGGGCGATCTCAGAAAACAAGCATTTGGATTTTGAGGAGCCTGAAAGCATTTCTCCCGTGCTGGCGGATAAAAACAGAATGCGGCAGGTGTTTGTCAACGTGATTGACAACGCCTTGAAATATACGCCGGAGGACGGTATGGTCAGCATCCGCGTCCAGGAGGATGAGAAATTTATCCACATTTATATCGTGGACAACGGATGCGGGATTCCGGCGGAGCACCTGCCCAGAGTAAAGGATAAATTCTATAAGGCGAACCAAACCCAGAGAGGCTCCGGCATCGGATTGGCGGTGGCGGATGAAATCATGACCCTCCATTCCGGCTCTCTGCAAATTGAAAGCGAAGAGGGCGTAGGGACTACAGTAATTATTTCCATTCCAAAAATTCAGCCTGACAAGGGCGATCAAAAACAGGAGTAATCTATGGCGAGAGAAAAAACCAAATGCATGACCTCTATCGGCGGCCAGGCCCTCATCGAGGGAATCATGATGAGAGGACCTCAGAAAACGGCAGTCGCCGTTAGGCTGCCGGATAAAACCATTGAGACCGAGTACTTAGAGATCAAGACCCTGCGGGACAAATATCCGCTGTTCCGGGCGCCCCTGCTGCGGGGAATCGCCGGGTTTATCGATTCCCTTTCTATTGGGTATCGGGCGCTGATGCTGTCGGCGGAAAAATCCGATGAGGAAACAGGCGAGGAGGAGATGAGTAGGTTTGACGCCTGGATCGACCGGAAATTCGGTGATAAAGCCATGAAGGCGGTTACCGTTACCGGAACCGTGCTGGGCGTGGCGCTGGCGGTGCTGCTGTTTTTCGTCCTTCCTACCTGGATTTACAATTTGATCGGCGGCGCGGTGCCGTTTATGCAGGAGAATCAGGTCCTGCGCTCTCTCATAGAGGGCGTTATGCGCCTGGCCATTTTTATCGGCTACGTCATTCTCTGCTCTCAGGTGGAGGGCGTAGGCCGGGTGTTCGAGTATCATGGCGCGGAGCATAAGACCATTTTCTGTTATGAGAATGAGGAACCCCTGACAGTAGAAAACGTAAAAAAGCACAGCCGTTTTCATCCCCGCTGCGGCACCAGCTTTATGATTTTTATGCTGGTGCTGGGGATTTTAGTCGGTGTGTTCATTCCTTTTACCAATCCCTTTCTGCGTTCCTTCACAAAAATTTTGCTGATTCCCTTAGTGGTGGCTCTGGGGTATGAGGTGATCCGTTTTTGCGGACGCCACGATAATCTGTTTACCCGGATTATTTCCGCGCCTGGTATGTGGGTGCAGCGGATCACCACAAAGGAACCGAAGGACGATATGATCGAGGTAGCGATCCAGGCGCTGGAGGCGGTGATTCCGGAAAACGGAGAGGATAAGCTTCCGGCGCAAAAAAGTTAAGGATGCGGAGAACAGCATGACGTTGCGAGAAGTATACCAGCTTGGCAAAAAACAGGCGCAGTCGGGTGAAATCGGTGCTTATTGCACCGATTTCGACGTGCTGTGCCTGTTCGAGCATTGCTTTGGCCGGGATAGGCAGGCCCTGATCGTCCATGGGGCGGAGCGCGCCTCTCGGCCGCAAATGGAAACGTTTTTTTCCCTGCTAAAAAAAAAGGCTGCTGGAGAACCGTTACAGTATCTTTTAGGCTCCTGGGGCTTTATGGACATGGAGCTGGCCGTAGGGCCGGGCGTTCTTATTCCACGGGAGGACACGATCCCCTTGGTGCTGGAGACGGTTCAGCGGCTGAAAAATTTTTCAGCTCCGGTTATTTTGGATTTGTGCGCCGGTACCGGTGCGGTGGGGCTTGGGGTGGCCCGCGAGCTTCCCGATGCCAAGGTGATTTGTGTAGAATTGTCTCCTTTGGCCCTTCCATACCTGGAAAGGAATCTTTCCCGCTATGGGGAAGGCCGGGTGCGGGCGGTAAAGGGCGACGTGCTGAATGGCCCGGATGGGCTTTCTCTGCCGCTGGTGGATGCGGTTGTTTCCAATCCGCCCTACATTTGTACCGGAGAGCTGCCGGGGCTGCAAAAGGAAGTGCGGCAGGAGCCGCGGCTGGCTTTGGACGGCGGCCCGGATGGACTAAGCTTTTACCGGGCGATTACCAATAACTGGCTTGGCCTGCTGAAGCCGGGCGGCGTGGCTGCGGTGGAAATCGGCAACGGCCAGGAGAACGCTGTGGCGGATCTGCTGAAAACGGCCGGTGTTTCACAAATTACTTTCTCTCAGGATATTACCGGAGCGATTCGAGTGGTCATCGGGAATAAAAACGTTTGTTTGTAAATTCTTTCCTTTTTTATTGCGTTCTTAGGGCGAATCAGTTATAATAAATATGATTGTAAGCCGCAACGCCGCGGCTTGAGAAAGCGGCCCGCAAGCATGTCTTTGATCTTGACGGGACAGGAAAAATTTAAGGATAGCGGGGGAAACGAAACTATGGCAGTAGATAAAAGCAAGGCGCTGGAAACAGCCCTGGGACAGATAGAAAAGCAGTTTGGCAAGGGCGCGGTCATGCGCCTGGGACAAAACGAAGCGATGCACGTGGACGCTATTCCCACGGGCTCCTTGTCTCTTGATTTGGCGCTGGGAATCGGAGGCCTGCCCAGAGGCAGAATCGTGGAGATTTATGGCCCGGAATCCTCGGGTAAAACTACCCTGGCGCTTCACTGTATCGCGGAAGGACAAAAAAGCGGCGGCTACGCGGCCTTTATCGATGTAGAGCACGCTCTGGATCCGGTCTATGCCAGAGCCTTGGGAGTCGATGTGGACTCCCTGCTGGTTTCCCAGCCGGACACCGGCGAGCAGGCACTGGAGATCACCGAAGCGCTGGTGCGTTCCGGCGCTATTGACGTGATTGTGGTGGACTCTGTGGCGGCCTTGGTGCCCCGCGCGGAAATCGAGGGGGAAATGGGGGATTCCCACGTAGGCCTTCAGGCCCGGCTCATGAGCCAGGCCCTGAGAAAGCTGGCCGGAGCGATCTCCAAATCCAACTGTGTGGCCATTTTTATCAACCAGCTGAGAGAAAAGGTAGGAGTCATGTACGGCAACCCGGAGGTGACTCCAGGCGGCCGGGCGCTGAAGTTCTATTCCTCCGTGCGAATCGATATCCGCAGGATCGAAACCCTGAAAGCGGGCGGCGAGATGATCGGCTCCCGTACCAGGGCAAAGGTGGTAAAGAATAAAATCGCGCCTCCTTTCCGGGAGGCGGAATTCGACGTTATGTACGGCCGGGGAATTTCCCGGGAGGGCGAGCTGCTGGACCTGGCAGTCAAGCTGGATGTAGTGCAGAAAAGCGGCGCCTGGTTCTCTTTTAACGGAGAACGCTTAGGCCAGGGCCGGGATAACGTGAAGGAGTATTTCCGCAGCCATCCGGATTTTGCCGCTAAAATTGAAAAGCAGGTTTACGATAACGCCGGAAAGCTTTACGCAAAGACGGCGCCGGTTCCCGCGGCAGCTGCGGAGCCGGACAAAAGCGTGGCGAAGCCGGTTGAGGCGGAAGTGAAAGCCGCTCCCAAAAAGAGCAAGGCCAGCATCGATATTATGGTGGATGACTGATTATGCTGATTACGGCGATAGAGCCAAGGCGGAAAAGCCTGAGGGCTTTGTACTTAGACGGAGAGCTTGCCGTTAATATCGACGCGCAGACGCTCCTTAGCTCTCGCTTTCAAGTGGGAACGGAAATTACCGACGAGGAGCTTCACGAGCTTTTGGCGGCTTCCGACGCGAACCGGGCAAAGGAAAAGGCACTCTATCTGATTGCTCACCGGGATCACTCGAAAAAGGAACTGGTGGATAAAATCCGGCGGACCGCTTCCCAGGAAGCGGCGGAAAAAGCGGTGGACCGGATGGAAGAAATTGGGCTGATTGACGACCGGGATTACGCCAGGCGGTATGCCTCGGAGCTGTTTCAGCGGAAATATTTCGCCCGAAAACGGGTGGAATATGAGTTAAAGCAAAAGGGGATTGATCCAGACTTTATCGAGGAACTGCTGGAAGAACTGGAGCCGGAGCCTGTGGGGCAGATCGGTGCCCTGGTAGAGCGGAAATATCTGCGGGCTCTTGACGACGAGAGGGGCCGGCGGCGTACTGTGGCGGCTTTGCAGAGGCTTGGCTACCGTTGGGAGGACATCCGGCGGGCACTGAAGGAATATGAGATTCCCGAGGGGTAAGAAAAGCCAGGGGAACAGCTTGGATGGCCTCCGGTGGGTTTCAGCGCATGGAAGAATGGATTAAATTGAAAAACATTTGAAAACTTTACCATAGGAAGGACTGTGGCACTTGGCGTATCGGGTAGGTTGTATCAGCTTAGGCTGTGAGAAAAACCGCGTGGATGCGGAAATGATGATGGCCTCCTTAGAGCGGGAGGGCTTTCAGCTGGTGGACGACGTGGCCATGGGCGACGCAGCGATTGTAAATACCTGCGGCTTCATCGAGTCTGCAAAGCAAGAGAGCATTGAGGAGATTCTGGAACTGGCCAAGCTGAAGGAGGAGGGCCGTATCAAAGCGATCGTGGTCACCGGCTGCCTGGCGGAGCGTTACCAGCAGGAAATTGCCAAGGAACTGCCGGAAGTCAACGCAGTGGTAGGGATTGGCGCCAATAAAGAGATCGCCCGGATTGTCCGGGAAGCTCTGGAGGGAAAGCGGATCGAGACCTTTCCGCCCAAGTGCGAGCTTCCCCTGGAGGGAGAGCGGGTGCAGAGCACCCCAAGTTATTTTTCTTATTTAAAAATTGCCGAGGGCTGTGATAATCATTGTACCTACTGCGCGATTCCTTTGATCCGGGGCGGCTACCGCAGCCGGAAAATGGAGGACATTTTAGCGGAGGCGGAAAAGCTGGCCCAATGGGGCGTAAAAGAGTTGATGGTCATCGCCCAGGATACCACCCGCTATGGCGAGGATCTGTATGGCGAGGGAAAATTGCCTCAGCTTTTGACAGAGCTTTGCAAGGTGGAGGGGCTCCGCTGGATTCGGGTGCTGTACTGTTATCCGGAGCGGATTACCGACGAGCTTTTGGAAGTCATGGCAAAAGAGGATAAAATTTTGAAATACATGGATCTGCCGCTGCAGCACTGCAGCCGGCAGGTGCTGAGGGCAATGAACCGGCAGGGCGACCGGGAATCGCTGTCGGCACTGATCCGGAAAATCCGTGAGAAGGTGCCTGGCATCGTACTGCGCACCACCTTTATGGTGGGCTTCCCAGGCGAAACCGAGGAGGCTTTTGAGGAACTGGCGGAATTTGCCAAGGAAATGCGGTTTGAGCGCATGGGCTGCTTTGCTTATTCCCAGGAGGAAGGAACTCCGGCGGCAAGGCTGCCGGATCAAATTTCCCGGGAAATCAAGGAGCACCGCCAGGAGCTGATGATGGAGCAGCAGATGGCCCTGATGGATGAAATGAGCCGGGAAATGGTGGGAAAGACCATTACAGTGCTGAACGAGGGCTGGGACCGGTACGCGGAATGCTGCTTCGGCAGAAGCGCGGCTGACGCTCCGGAGATCGATACCAAGGTGTTTTTCACGGTGGAAGGGAAAAAGCCTTATCCGGGCATGTTCGTGCAAGTGGAAATTACCGATACAATGGACTGCGACTTAATCGGCCAGGTGGTGACGACATGAATCTTCCCAATAAATTAACCATACTGCGTATTGTGCTGGTACCTCTTTTTGTGGCGCTCCTTCTGACTCCCGCGATCCCTTACAACGAAATTTGGGCGATCCTGGTGTTTTCTCTCGCTTCCCTCACCGACATGCTTGATGGCAGGATCGCCAGAAAGCACGGCTTAGTGACAGATTTTGGGAAATTTGCGGATCCGGTGGCGGATAAGATTTTAACAATGTCTGCTTTCGTGTGCTTCGTGGCGTTGGGATGGGCCGACGCCGCGCTGGTAATCATTATTCTCGCCAGAGAGTTTATCGTGACCTCCATCCGCCTGGTGGCGGCCGGAGGGGGCAAGGTGATCGCCGCAAACCTGTGGGGCAAGGCTAAAACCGTGAGCCAGATTTTCGCTATTCTGCTGGTTCTGGCGCTTCAGGCAGTCAACAGCGCTACGGGATATGTTTATCTGGAGCTGTTCTGGTGGATCGGCTTCGCGGCTCTGTGCGTTTGTACGGCTCTCACACTGATCTCCGGCGGCGTTTATTTGTGGAAAAACCGGTCCCTGATAAAAAATGTGAAATAACTGGCATTTTACCCCGGTTTCGTATATAATGAATCGTGAATTAGTTTGATACGTCCGGCGGGAGTGAAAATCAAAGCTTCGCCTCCGTCCTCATGAAGCTATGGGGATGGAGGTTTTCTGATTGTATTTCTTTTCGCCTGGATGATCAAGATAGAGAGAAAGGGGGATCAGCGTGTTTGACCGTTTAAAAGCGGAGATCGATTCCATCATGGAACGGGACCCCGCAGCCCGCTCCCGGGCGGAGGTTTATTTTCTTTATTCCGGGTTTAAGGCGGTGCGGGCTTACCGGCGCTCCCATTGGTTTTACCGCCACAATATGAAATTTATCGCCAGGATGATTTCTCAGCACGCCCGCCACCGCACGGGTATAGAAATCCATCCGGGCGCCAAAATAGGAAAAGGGCTTTTCATTGACCACGGTATGGGCGTGGTCATTGGAGAAACCACAGAAATTGGGGACAATTGCACCATTTATCAAAACGTGACCCTGGGAGGCACCGGCAAGGAAAATGGAAAACGCCATCCTACTCTGGGCAACAACGTGCTGATTGGTTCCGGCGCTAAGGTGCTGGGGCCGTTTACCATCGGAGATAACGCCCGCATCGCCGCGGGAGCGGTGGTACTGGAGGAGGTTCCGGCCAACGCGACGGCGGTAGGAGTACCGGCCCGGGTAGTCCGGGTCAACGGCGTTAAGGTAGGCGCTCTGGATCAGATCCATTACGGCGATCCGGTGGCTCAGGAGATCTGCCGGATGCAGTACCAGCTGACGAAGCTGCAAGCCCAGATGGAAGCATTAGAACAGAGCCTGGAAGCCCAAAAGGAACAATAGGCACAGCGGGCCCAGAGAACTTAAAAACGCAGAAAATAGGAAAAGCGGGAAGCGCCCCACGTTTGCGGAATACTAGTCAATCGCACAGTCTCCGTCAGAAGGATGATAGCTCAGCAGAATTATTAAGGATTGCCGCTGCTTGTGAGGCCGCTGTTCCAAAACTCAAGATCGGGAGGTACTTTTGTGAAAATTTTTAATACCCTTACCAGACAAAAGGAAGAATTTGTCCCCATTGCGCCGGGAGAAGCAAAAATTTACGCCTGCGGGCCCACAGTTTATAATTTTATCCATATCGGAAACGCCAGGCCCATGTGCGTGTTTGACATTCTTCGCAGATACCTGGAATACCGGGGCATGAAAGTAACCTTTGTGCAGAATTTTACCGATATCGACGATAAGATTATCCGCAAGGCCAACGAGGAGAAGACCGATTACTTGACCGTCGCCGAGCGGTATATCCAGGAATATAAAACCGACGCCAGGGGCTTGAATATCCGGGAGGCCACCGTTCATCCTAGAGCCACCGAGACCATGGAACAGATTATAGAAATTATCTCGGATTTGGTGAAAAAGGGCTACGCTTATCCGGCGGAAAACGGAGACGTTTATTTCCGTACCCTAAAGTTCAGCGGGTATGGAAAGCTTTCCCATCAGCCGCTGGAGGAGCTGGAGGCCGGCGCCCGCATCGGGGTTGGAGAGAGCAAGGAAGACCCGATGGACTTCGCCCTTTGGAAAGCGGCCAAGCCAGGCGAGCCGTATTGGGATTCCCCATGGGGAAAGGGGCGGCCGGGATGGCATATCGAATGCTCTGCCATGGCCAGAACCTATTTGGGAGATACCATCGATATCCATTGCGGCGGTCAGGATTTGATTTTTCCCCATCACGAAAATGAAATTGCCCAAAGCGAGTGCTGCAATGGAGTACCCTTTGCCCATTACTGGATGCATAACGGCTATATCAATGTGGACAACCGGAAAATGTCCAAGAGCCTGAATAATTTCTTTACCGTCCGGGAGGTAGCTAAGGAGTTCGGCTATGAGCCTATCCGCTATCTGATGGTGGCGTCTCATTACAGAAGCCCTATTAATTACAGTGTGGATCTCCTAAAGCAATGCACCGCCGCTTTGGAGCGCCTTTACACCTGCCGGGAAAACCTGGAATTCGTGGTAAGCAATGCCAAGCCTGGCCGGGAAGCAAGGGATGAGGAAATCAAGAAGCGCCTGGAGGAATACCAGAACCGGTTCTGCGAGGCTATGGATGACGACTTGAACACCGCCGACGCTATCGCGGTGCTATTTGAGCTGGCAAAGGATATTAATACCAACCTGAGCACTGCCACGAATCCCCATAAGGAGATCGCAGAGGAGGCTTTGACCCTGTTCAACAGCCTGGCGGATGTGCTGGGGCTGCTTTATGTCAAAAAGGACACCAAAGACAGCTTGGATGAAGAAATCGAGAACCTGATTCAGCGGCGCGTAGAGGCGAGAAAAAATAAAAATTGGGCGGAAGCCGACCGGATCCGGGATGAATTAAGCGCCCGGCATGTGGTGCTGGAGGATACTCCTCAGGGAACCAAATGGCACATCGGGGAGTGAGGGAAAAACGGTGTTATGGGAAGCCTAGGAGCGAAGCTTTGACGGATTGCCCTAAAGCTAGATGGACCGGTCCCTCTTTGAAAAGTAAAAATTGCAGAAGAAGAGGAATACCCGCGCTGGTATCAGCGCGGGTATTCCTCTTTCTGTAAAGCTGGATTCCTCAGCCGCGGATATAAATCCTCTATCGCGGCCTGTTTTAGCCGTATCAAATACCGGGGCTAAAACAGATTGTGAAGGCTGGGCATCTCGTTATCCTTCACGTTTTCCAGCTGGGCGGCGGCTTTATATTTTTCCGCGAGAAAGTCGTCGTAGTTTCCTTGCTGTAAATGGAGCAGAAGGACGGCGAAGGAAAGGTCGATCTGCTCGAGCTGATCGTGAGTGGTGTAAAAGGACAGAACCTTGTGGTCGCTGTTCCAAACCTCCAGAGCCTCTTCGCTCAACCGAAAAGCAGTGGAATAATCCTGGTCGTGAACCTTTTGCTCCGCTTGATCCAGCTTTTCCGTCAGCCGGTCAATAGATGAGTTGGTAAACGACAGCTCGATTACGCATAGAGTAATCATCAGCACCATCGCGCATACCGCGACCCAAATACGTTTCACATTAACGGCCTCCTTTCTGAGCGCCATGGCTGGAATGCTTCTTCTGCACCTCATCCTTTCGGATGAGATAATAATTTTTCTTTGGATTAGCGGTCATAATAAAAACATCCTCCAAACGGAGATTTTGGCCGTTCAGCACTCCCATAACCCATTCCTCGGTGAGATGGCAGAGCTCCAAAGAAAACTTGGACAGCTCTCCGTCGCTGATGACTACAGCGTCGATCCCATGGTCTGGAACCGCGATTCCCAGCATGGAGGCGGATACCTGATCCTTTTCCGGCTTTTTCATTACGCTGAGCTTGCCGTTGGTTTCGACGATTGCGTAGGCAACATCCTGTATAGAAAACACGTTCATCTGCCGGAGCTGCTCAGAAAGATCCTCAGTGCTCATGCGCAGCCGCTTCATTTGTGCCTGATCCACGGTGCCGTTATTGATAACCACCTGAGGCTTTCCGGCAACCAGTTTACGGAACCGGGAATTTTTTACCATAAAAAAGGAAGCGGCAATCTCGCAGGATACCAGCACTAAAATGGGGATAATGCCGCTGGAAAGGGGCTGGCCGGTGTTTTGCATGGGGATGGCGGCGATATCAGAAATCAACAGGGTAACCACCAGTTCGGAGGTTTGCAGCTCGCTGATTTGACGTTTCCCCATGATTCTGACCGCGGCGATGATCATGACATATAAAAGGAGCGTTCGAATCAAAGAAATAGTCATAGGATACCTCGTCTTACGGAATCTTTTCTTGCGTCTTTTAGTTTGCCGTGATTGAAAAAATTTATACTGGGTATAATTTCTTTGAAGAACTGTCACACTAGACCTCATGGGGGAATGAAGATGTTTTCATATTTCAAAAACTTGATACACAGGTATACTACCCGGGAGCCAAGCCCGTCCGCAGCAGATACAAAGCAGGCGCTGTCGGAAAGCTTGGATTGGAATTTAGATTTTTTCCGTGATAAGTTCGACGGCAGCGCTGATTTGACCATAAGAGAAATGGAAATCGAAGGCACGAAGGCAGCGGTTATCACCATAGAGGGAATGATTAATAAGGAAACCCTGGCTAATGCGGTGATTAATCCGATTATGCGGACGTTTTACAGCCAGGAGGATCCAGCAGAAAAGTATGAGTATATTAGGGATAATGTGCTTTCCAGCTCAGAACAGGTGGAAGTAGGAACCTTTGAGCAGGCCTTTGCCCTGGTGATGTCCGGATTCGCTCTGCTGGCTATAGATGGATGCGGGGTCGTCCTGGCGATCGGCCTTCAGGGCTTCAGCTTCCGCGGCGTGTCGGAGCCTACCAACGAGGTAATGGAGAAGGGTTCCAAAGAAGGCTTTGTGGAGCCTTTGAGAATCAATATGACTCTGATCCGCCGCAGGATGAAAAATCCCAAGCTGAAATTTGAAACTTTATCTGTAGGCAGCGTCAGTAAAACCGATGTATGCCTGTGCTATCTGAGAGATACGGTTTCCCCCGAGATTATAAAAGAAATCAAAAAACGGCTGAGCTCTTCCACACTGGAGACGGTACTGTCCTCCAGCTATCTGATCCCCTTTTTAGAGGAAGAAAAAAACATGTGCCCGTTTTCAGGCATCGGCCTTTCGGAACGGCCTGATACGGTCTGCGGCAAGATCGCGGAGGGAAGGGTGGCGGTTCTGGTGGATGGAACCCCCGGCGTATTGATTGTCCCTTATCTGTTCGTGGAATATTTTCAAACTATGGATGATTACAGCAATCAGCCGTATTTCGCCACCTTTACCCGCTGGCTGAAATATTTAGCGTTTTTTATCGCCACGCTTCTGCCTGGGATTTACGTGGCGGTGGGAACCTTTAACCCGGAGGTGTTTCCGGAAGAGCTGATGAATAAAATTGCTACGGCTATCGCCACTACGCCGTTCCCCTTGATGCTGGAAGCCCTGGTGATCCATTTTATTTATGAAATCATGCGCGAAGCCGGACTGCGGCTGCCGAAGCCCCTGGGCCACGCGGTCAGTATCGTAGGCGCGCTGGTCATCGGCGATACGGCAATTTCCTCCGGCTTGATCGGGGCCACCACCCTGATGGTAGTGGCGCTGACGGCAATTTCCTCTTACGTCATTCCAAGCTTGTATGAGCCTATCGCCATTCTTCGGCTCTTGTTTATTATCGTAGGCGGTGTTATGGGAATTTGGGGCGTTATGCTGTTGTTTTCCGTTGTGCTGGTAAGTATTTGCGGCAAAACTACCTATGGTGTTCCGTTTTCATCCCCGATCTCTCCGTTCAGCCTTTTCTCTATGCGGGATGTAGCGGTTCGCTCCAGCTGGAAGGTGCTGTCCAAGCGGGCAAATACCGTGCAGCATATGCCGGGGACTACTGCGATGGACCGGGAAGGGGAGACGGAAGCCAATGACTAAAACCAATAAAATCACCGCGGGCCAGCTGTTTTGTATGCTGTTTATCAGCAGAATGGTGGTAAACGTTACCTACAGCCCTTATATGGCGGCCTCCGGTGAAATGCTGGACCAGGTGGTTTCAGCGTGCCTGTCAATCGTATTTATGACGCTGATCGCCATCCCCATTTACGTTCTCCACAAACGCCGGCCAAACGATACCTTAGTGGATCAGGCCTGCGCTTTAACCGGGCGTTTTTTGGGAGCGCTGATCACTGTGTTTTACGGCTTGTACTTTTTGTTTATCTGCGGTTATAATCTAAGCTTTTACAGCGCCTTTGTTTCCAGCGTGATGGCGCCTAAATTTTCCTTGCTTCTCTTAGCGTCAGCAGTATTGCTGACCGCATGCTACGGAGCGTTCCGGGGAGTAGAAGCCTTGGCCAGAGCGTCAGGAATCATCATTGTGATTGTCGTGGCCTGCCTGGTATTTTTCATTACGGCGCTTCTGTTTAAGCTGGATCCTTTGAATTACACTCCCTTGCTTTATGACGGCACGAACAAAATGTGGATCGGTGTAGAGCAAATGATCGGAAGGTCGTCCTGTATTGTTTTTCTCGGGATGCTGCTGCCTTTCACCAGGGGAAAGGTGAAAAAAGGCTTTTTTACCTGGCTGTTCTCCACCAACCTTACAATGATTATCCTGATTTTGGTGATTGTGGGAGCCTTGGGCGACTTTATCAGGACTCAGATTTATCCGATTTATGCGGCTGCCAGCGTGGCGGAGCTGGGAATTTTTAAAAGGGTGGACGCCCTGTTTTTTGCTGTCTGGACGACATGTCTGTTTATTAAGGTTTCCTTAGGGCTGTATTTATTCTCGCTTTGTGTTAAAAAGTTTTTTGGCCAAAAAGCGGCTAAGTTTTCAATTTTTATAGGAGCGGCGGCGGTTTTCGCGTACAGCCTCTGGACTGTGTATCATGAAAACGTCACCTTTTTTATTTATCAGATGAGCGGTATTTTCTGGATTACGGTTACCGCAGCATTAGCGGTGCCCTTGATCCTTTTGGCCATAGACCTGATTAAGCACGGAAGGAGGAGTTCACGTGAGAGCTAAAGCCTGTTTTTTGCTTTTTTGTTTTATGCTCTTACTTTTTACGCCAGGATGCAGCCAGGTCAATCAATTAAATGAGCGGCTGATTGTCAACGGCATCGGTGTGGATATCGAGGATGGCGCCTATGTGGTAACGATGCATGTGTTTGACGCTCAAAGGGCCAGCGCGGGCGGTGAGGAAAGCCAGGATATTGTAGTGGTGACGGGACGGGGAAGATCGGTGATAGACGCCTTTAATGCCATCACCCTCCAAAGCGGAAAGGAGCCCTTGCTTTCACAAAACCTGGTTCTGATTGTCGGAGAGGACACTGCGAAAAGCGGTATGAATAACGTAATTGACTTTTTTATCCGCTACTACGAAACCCGGCCTACGGTGGAGCTTTTTGTAGCCAAGGAGCGGACTGCCCGAGAGGTTATGAATTGCAATAGCGACGGCCGGCTGATCTCGGCGAAGGATATCGAAAACCTGGCGGATTCCGGGGAAATCAACGCCGAGCAGGTCCATTCTGATGTCCTGACTCTGGTAAACCGGCTCCAGGATGAGAGCTCCGACGGCTTTATGATTGCTTTGACCATGTCCGGAAATGAGGAAGAAGGGATCGTTTATGTGGATGGCACAGGCGTTTTAAAGGGAGATAGGCTGGTTGGCTATTTGACCTTGGAGGAGACGCAAGGCTATCTTTTGATGACCGGAGAAGCAAGAAGCGGAACCCTGGTGGTTCCAGTAGAAGGCGTAGGGAACGTATCCTTTTCCTTGATCGGCGGAGACAGCTCTATTGACGCCAAAGTGGAAAACGATCTGCCGGTATTCGATGTTTCCATTCGAGCAGATCTGGATCTTTATGAAATAGATGGAAATATCCATCAAAAGTACGGCTTGGATATGGTGGAAAAAATGGAGGAAGCGGCAAATCAGGCGATTTATGACCGATGCGTACAAACAACGGAAAAGCTGCTTCGGGAATATCAATCCGATATTTTCCGGTTTGGAAGAAGAATGCTGCAATCACAGCCCGAATATTTTAAATCAAGGGTTCAGGAATGGACCAGCGTTTATGCCCAGTCGACCGTCAATATTACGGTGGAAAGCGACGTGAGGCAAGAGGGACAGGAAATCAATCCTCTGTAAAAGTCAAAAAGGGCCTCTTTATAAGAGGCCCTTTTATAGTGAAAATAAATGTCAGAAAATAGTATTCGGTGGAAAAAACTTAAAAAACTATAAAACAGCAAGAAGGAAACCGCCGGCAATTGCGGCGAGTAAGGCGACGCTTCCTAATACCGCTAAAGGTGCAGCAATAAAAGACACCAGCCAGGCGGTAAAAGGGTGACGCTCTAAATATGCGGAAAATTTCTGTAAACGCTCGCTGCGATCGTGAAATTTTTTACGCGCCGGGATGGACGTCCAATGCCGGACAGGCAAACTATTTGGAAGATTCACACTATGGTCAATCATATGAAAGCTTTTGGTCATACTAATTTTCCTTTCTCAAGGAGATATTTTCTATTTATAGAATAGCAGTCCAGTCAATAAAATGGTGTTAGAGAATCGCTTGCCGTATTAGAAGGGCATTAAGATTGCTGTGCTGCGAGAGATCGCGGATAATCTTAATGAAATCTTAATGCAAACGCTTCGTTTTTTATGTCATGAAAAGGAAATGTATGTTATGATATTAATGTTATAAAGATAAAGCTGGGGGAATGTTCCCGAAATCAGGTGAGAATGAATGGAAACCCAAAGGCCCAGTCCAGAAGAGCTGTTGTACCATATTCATCAGCAGCAGGATCAAAGCACTCATGGAAAGCTGAAAATATTTTTTGGATACGCTGCGGGAGTGGGCAAGACCTACACCATGCTGGAGGCTGCGCACCAGGCTCAAAAAGAGGGCCGGGATGTGGTGGTAGGCTATGTGGAACGGCATGTCCGCCCGGAAACTCTGGCGTTGTTAGACGGCCTGGAGCAGATGCCATGCAAGGAAGTGCCTTATAAGGGCGTAATGCTGAAGGAGTTTGACCTGGATGAAGCGCTGGCCCGGAAGCCGCAGCTTATTTTGGTGGATGAGCTGGCTCACAGTAATGCGCCCGGCTGCCGCCACGCGAAGCGGTACCAGGATGTGGAGGAGCTTCTGCGGGCCGGAATCGACGTATATACCACAGTTAACGTCCAGCATCTGGAATCCCTCAATGATCTGGTGGCGTCGATTACCGGGGTATCGGTCAGCGAACGGATTCCCGACCGCATTTTTGATTCCGCAGACCAGGTGGAGCTGGTGGATATCGAACCGGCGGATCTGATTATCCGGTTGCAGGCTGGAAAAGTATACCGGGAGGGCCAAGCCCAAAGGGCGCTGAATCACTTCTTCTCGGAAGAAAATTTGACGGCGCTGCGGGAAATTGCTCTGCGCCGTACCGCGGACCGCTTAAACCGAACCGCTCAAAAGAGAGGGAGCGAGACGGCCGCCAGGGCGGGAGAGCATATTTTAATCTGCCTGTCCAGCGCACCCTCCAACGCTAAGGTAATCCGTACCGCCGCCCGTATGGCGGAGGCGTTTCACAGCGGATTTACCGCTTTGTTTGTGGAAACTCCGGAAACCAAGGAGCTGAAGGGCGACAACCTGAAGCGCCTTAGGGACCACTTGAGGCTTGCAGAGCAGATGGGCGCCCAGATCGCAACGGTGTATGGCGACGATCCTGCGGTTCAGATCGCCGAGTACGCTAGAGTCAGCGGTGTGACGAAAATTGTACTAGGGCGGACCAACCACCGAAGCCTGCTGTTTTTTAAGGGCAAAAGCCTTGCGGACCGGCTGACGGATTTAGCGGGAAATCTGGAGATCTATGTCATTCCGGATACGCAGCCGCTGTATAAAAAGCGGATTGCCTTCCATAAGAACGATGAGCCGTGGTTCCGTTGGCAGGATTTGGTCAAAACCCTGGTGATCACTCTGCTGTCAACTCTGGTAGGCTTCGCGTTTTTTGCCGCCGGCCTGCGGGATGCGAATATCATTATTATCTATATCTTGGGCGTATTGGTAACGGCGATCTGGACCCATGGACATGTTTATGGGGCAATCGGTTCTCTGCTGAGCGTGGTCGCCTTTAATTTTTTCTTTACCGTGCCGCGGTTTACGCTGGAAGCTACTGCCCCGGACTATCCGGTTACCTTCCTGATCATGCTGATTGCCAGCGTTATTTCCAGCACTCTGGCCACCCGGGTCAAAAAGCAGGCGAGGCAGTCGGCTCAAAAGGCTTACTATACGGAGCTGCTGATGAGTTCCAGCCAAAAGCTGCAGCAAGGCAAAAATGAGCAGGAGATTATTCAGCTTGCCGCCGAGCAGGTTAGTATTCTGTTGGAAAGGCCGGTTTTATACGCCTTGGCGAAAGGAAAAGGGGAGCTTCAGTTTCAGGTCACTCCTGCGGAGCGCCGGGAAGAGCTTCTCAAGTCTATGACCATAGAGGAGCGGGGCGTAGCGGACTGGGTTGTGAAAAACAACAAGCGCGCGGGCGCTACCACGAATACCCTGTCTCATGCGCAGAACCTCTATTTAGCGGTGCGGGGCCTCCAAGGCGTGATGGGCGTGGTGGGAATTCCCTCCAAGTATTATCCGGTTCCCGAGGTTTTCGAGAAAAATCTGATGGTTTCCATCTTAAATGAGTGCGGGCTGATTCTGGAAAGAAGACGCTTTCGGGAGGAAAAGCAGGCTATTGAATTGGAAACCCAGCAGGAACGGCTGCGCTCGAATCTGCTGAGAGCGATTTCCCACGACCTGCGGACCCCCTTAACCAGTATCAGCGGCAACGCCGGTGTGCTGATGGAAAAGAGCATCGTGCTGGATGAAGAAAAAAAACAGGAGCTGTATCGTTCCATTTATGATGATTCTATGTGGTTGGTCAACCTGACGGAAAACCTGCTCTCAATTACCCGGATCGAAAACGGAACGATGCACCTGCAAATGGGCGCTGAACTGATGGACGATGTTTTTCAAGAAGCCCTGGCTCATGTGGACCGGCAGGCCAAGGATCATCACATTTCGGTGGAACTTCCCGACGATCTGCTGCTGGCCAAGATGGATGTCCGCCTGATTGTCCAGGTAATTATTAATATTGTTAATAATGCGATTAAGTACACGCCCGCTGGCTCCCATATCATTCTTCGGGCGGAAAAACAGGGCGCTAAGGTAGCGGTAAGCATTTCTGACGACGGCCCTGGAATTTCTGACGAGGCAAAGATTCATCTGTTCGATATGTTCTATACCGCCAGCCAAGGAAAGCCGGACAACCGCAGAGGGCTAGGGCTGGGTTTGAATCTATGCCGCTCTATTGTGACTGCCCACGGAGGGGAAATCACGGTGACGGATAATATCCCCCATGGTTCGATATTTACCTTTACATTACCGTTGGAAGAGGTGGAACTGAACAATGTATAAATCAAAGGTTTTGGTGGTGGAGGATGACGCCGCCATTAGTAATTTAATCCGTACGACTTTGGAAACCCAGGAGTATCAATATCATACCGCGCAAAACGGCTCCGGCGCTTTGATGGAGGTCGTTTCCTACCATCCGGATGTGGTGATTTTAGATTTAGGACTGCCGGATATGGATGGTGTGGATATCATTAAAAAAATCCGCAGCTTCAGCACTATGCCGATCATCGTCGTCAGCGCCCGAACCGAGGACCAGGATAAGGTGGACGCGCTGGATGCCGGAGCGGACGATTACCTGACCAAGCCCTTCAGCATCGATGAGTTTCTTGCCCGTCTCAGGGTGGCGCTTCGCCGAAGCCATACGGAAGGGGCAAAGCCCGGGGAGGAAAGCAGCGTTTATGTGAACGGGAATTTAAAGATTGATTACGCCGCTGGATGTGTCTATGTGGATAGCGCCGAGGTGCATCTGACCCCTATTGAGTATAAGCTGCTCTGCCTGCTGGCCCAAAACACAGGAAAGGTTCTGACTCATAATTATATCTTAAAGGAGGTCTGGGGGAGTACTCTGGCCTCGGATATCCCGTCCTTGCGGGTGTTTATGGCAACGCTGCGAAAGAAGATCGAAAAAAGCACGTCGTCTCCTCAATACATTCAGACCCACATTGGTGTGGGATACCGTATGATCCGCCAATAAAAAGAGTCCCCTCTGCTGCTCAAGAGCAAGGGGGACTCTTTTTTATTGACTAGGGAAATCATCGGCTCAGCCGGTGGGGCGGCCTGATAAAGAAGCTCTCGCTGCGGGCATTAAGCGAAGCAAACCGACAGCGGGCGGGCTTGCGACCGCCAAAAAACTGCTGGTAAAGCTGCTGCCTGTTTACGGGATATAAGGCAAGCGGCGAAAAGAAAAACAAATTCCGTGAGTCTTGAGACGATGGAGGCTAATAGATCCGCATAAGGCTAGCATAAGCCATCTGCCTCGCTGGTATGCCTTATACGGATTTTATATGTTCTTTATGCGGTTTTAATACGAAAGCAAAAACGCTAAGGGCACATTCATAGGATGACTGCTATATTTTTAGGGTGATGAACAGGAAAAGGAGGAAATTAAGAATGCTAGATTTGTTGATGCTGGGTATCTTGGCTGTCAGTATCGCTTTAGTCGGCCTTTTGATCCACTGGTGTCATAAACAGGTGGATACCCACGAATAAAGGGAGGAAGTATTTTTATGATCGCACTTGGAGTTATCGTCGCGCTAATGGGTGTGTACCTGGTTTACGCGTTGGTACACCCGGAAAAATTCTAAAGCTTACAGGAGGAATTCACTATGGTGCAGCTCATACTGACCATTCTCATTTATTTGATAATGGTCATTCCAGTGGGCATTTATGTCTATCATATTGCGGCTGGCAAACACACCTTCGCGGATCCCGTGTTTGACCATGTGGACAATGTGATTTATAAAGTCAGCGGAATCAAAAAGGACAAAGGCATGAACTGGAAAACCTATGCCATTGCTCTGTTGGCCACCAACGGCGTCATGATTCTGCTTGGATATATCATTCTGAGAATCCAAAGTATTCCCCTATTCAATCCGAATGGGATTGGAAACATGGAGGAATCCCTTTCTTTTAATACGATCATCAGTTTTATGACCAACACCAACCTGCAGCACTATTCCGGAGAGTCCGGCCTTTCTTACTTATCTCAGATGCTGGTCATCACCTTTATGATGTTTGTTTCTGCGGCGTCCGGCTATGCCGCCTGCATCGCCTTTATTCGGGGCCTTGCGGGAAAGACCAAGGATAATGTGGGCAACTTCTTTGTTGACCTGGTCCGGATTACTACCCGTGTTTTGATTCCTTTCTCTATCGTCGGCGGACTTCTGCTGGTATGGCAGGGCGTTCCCCAGAATTTCAGCGGCAACGTGGTGGTGGACACCATCGAAGGCGCAAAGCAGATTATCGCCATGGGCCCTGTGGCCGCTTTGGAAATCATTAAGCACCTTGGAACCAACGGCGGCGGCTTCTTAGGGGCCAACTCCTCTACGCCGATTGAAAACCCGACCATTATTTCCAATCTGATTGAGCTCTATTCCATGATGATCCTGCCTGGCGCCTGCGTCATCACCTTCGGCAAGATGGTAAGAGACCGCAAGAAGGCCCAGCAGGCGGAGAATGGAGAATTAGCGGAGGCCACTACCTTAAGAACCCGCAGAAGCTTTACTGCTTGGATGTACGGCCGTGAGGGCAGAAGCATTTTCGCGGCGATGGGAATTATTTTCCTGATTGGCTTAGGAGTCTGCTTCTGGTCGGAAAGCCAGGGCAACCCGGCCTTGCAGGAGATTGGCGTAAGCCAGTCCATGGGCAGCATGGAGGGCAAGGAGGTGCGGTTCGGCATCGCTCAGTCCGCTATGTTTACCACAACCACGACCTCCTTTACCACCGGTACTGTCAATAACATGCACGATACCCTGACCCCCTTGGGCGGCATGATCCCGCTGCTGCACATGATGCTTAATGTAGTATTCGGCGGTAAGGGCGTCGGCTTGATGAACATGATCATGTACGCCATTCTGGCGGTGTTTATCTGCGGCCTGATGATCGGACGTACTCCGGAATACTTAGGCAAAAAGATCGAGGGCCGTGAAATGAAGCTTACCGCCTTGTGCATCATCATTCACCCGTTCCTGATCCTATCCTTCTCGGCTCTGGCCATAGCCCTGGTCAACGTACTGCCGGATAACAACGGCCTCACCAACCCGGGCTTCCACGGCTTGAGCCAGGTGCTGTATGAGTATTCCTCTTCAGCGGCAAACAACGGCTCCGGCTTTGAGGGACTGGCGGACAATACCATGTTCTGGAATATTACGGCAGGTCTCGCTATGTTCTTCGGACGCTACCTGTCTATTGTGATCCAGCTCGCTATCGCCGGATCTCTGATGAAGAAGCGCTTTGTCAGCGAGTCTGTGGGCACCCTGCATACCGATACCGCTTCCTTCGCTGTGATCCTGGTATTTGTGGTATACATTTTCGCAGCATTGACATTCTTCCCAGTGCTGGCTCTTGGCCCCATTGCGGAACATCTCACCCTCTGGGCATAAGGAGGAACCTATAGAAATGAGCAAAAAACATAATCAAAAGCTGATTACCCCTGAGATTTTACGGCAGGCTGTGATTGGCTCCTTTCAAAAATTGAATCCCCGCTACATGATGAAAAATCCGGTAATGTTTGTGGTAGAGGTGGGCTGCGCCATTACTCTGGTGCTTTCCTTCTTCCCCAACGTATTCGGGGATTTAGCGCAAAGCAATCTGCGCACCTATAACATTATTGTATGTGTGATCCTATTCATCACGGTTCTGTTCGCGAACTTCGCTGAGTCTGTGGCGGAGGGCCGGGGCAAGGCCCAGGCTGCCAGCCTGAAAAAGACCCAAAAGGAAACCAAGGCCCGGCTGCTGAAGGAGGACGGCACCGAGGAGGTCGTTCTTTCCAACGAGTTGAAAAAAGGCGACGTGGTTATGGTTTCTGCCGGCGAGATTATCCCTGGCGACGGCGAGGTTATCGAGGGTATTGCCTCTGTGGATGAATCTGCCATCACCGGCGAATCAGCTCCGGTGGTAAGAGAGTCCGGCGGAGATTTCTGCTCCGTCACCGGCGGCACAACAGTGGTATCCGACTGGCTCAAGGTGAAAATCACCTCAGACCCCGGAAACAGCTTCCTTGACCGGATGATCGCCCTGGTAGAGGGCGCTTCCCGAAAAAAGACTCCTAACGAGATCGCGCTGAATACTCTGCTGGTTTCCTTGACCATCATCTTCATGATCGTGATCGTGACTCTGTATCCCATCGGTATTTATTCCGGCGTGCAGCTTCAGACCTCTACTTTGATCGCTCTGGCTGTCTGCCTGATTCCTACCACCATCGGCGGCCTGCTTTCCGCTATTGGTATCGCCGGTATGGACAGAGTTACCCGGTTCAACGTAATCGCTATGTCTGGTAAGGCGGTAGAAGCCTGCGGCGACGTGGATACTATGATTCTGGATAAGACCGGCACCATTACCTACGGCAATCGTCTGGCTGCGGACTTTTTCCCGGTGGGAGGAGCTAACCGCAGCGACCTGGTTCGCTGTGCCGCCCTCACCAGCCTGAGAGACGAAACTCCCGAAGGAAAATCCACCGTGGAGCTTGCACGCAGAATGGGAGACAACAGCCAGGAGATTGACGGTTCCAGCTTTATCGAGTTTACCGCTCAAACCCGTATGAGCGGTGTGGACCTGCCCGATGGGACTAAAATCAGAAAAGGCGCCGCTGAGGCTATCGAGCAGTATGTCAAGGAGCTGGGCGGAAAGATTCCGGAGGATCTTCACGATCAGGTGAATAAGATTTCCAGCCTGGGCGGCACACCTCTGACCGTGTGTGAAAATGACCGGATCCTGGGCGTTATCTACCTGAAGGATACGGTAAAGCCTGGCATGGTAGAGCGTTTCGAGCGTCTGAGAGCCATTGGCATTAAGACCATTATGTGCACCGGCGATAACCCGCTGACTGCCGCCACCATCGCCAAGGAGGCGGGCGTGGATGGCTTTATCGCGGAGTGTAAGCCTGAGGACAAAATCGACGTAATCAAGAAAGAACAGGCGGAGGGTAAAATCGTTGCTATGACTGGCGACGGTACCAACGACGCTCCCGCTCTGGCACAGGCCAACGTCGGCTTGGCAATGAACAGCGGTACGACCGCCGCGAAGGAAGCCGCCAACATGGTAGACCTGGATTCCGACCCCACCAAGATCTTGGAGGTCGTGGAGATCGGCAAGCAGCTTCTGATTACCCGCGGCAGCTTGACCACTTTCTCTATCGCTAACGATATCGCAAAATATTTCGCGATTATCCCGGCTATGTTCATGCAGGCGATTCCGGCGCTGAGTGTGCTCAATATTATGCATCTGGCGTCGCCCTACAGCGCGATCCTTTCCGCTTTGATCTTTAACGCCATTATTATTCCTTGCCTGATTCCTTTGGCAATGAAGGGTGTAAAATACAAGCCCATGTCGTCAGGCAAGCTGCTGGCCAGAAATATGCTGATCTATGGCGTAGGCGGTATTATTACCCCGTTTATTGGAATTAAGATCATCGATTTGATCATTCATCCATTGCTGACCCTCATCGGACTATAAGGAGGAAGATGTTTTATGAAAGATTCTGTAAAGCGCGCTCTGCACGGCTCCCGGCAGGCAGTGGTGGTTACTGTCGTGCTGATGCTGATCTGCGGGCTGCTGTTTCCCCTGTTGCTTACAGGGCTTTCCTCGCTGATCTTCCCCCATCAGGCAAACGGAAGCCTGATCACGGTCGACGGCATGACGGTAGGCGCTAAGAATGTAGGCCAGGAATTCACCGAGGATTACTATATGTGGAGCCGTCCCTCCGCTTATCATTACAACGTTTATGTAGAGGATGAGGAGGGCAACCAAACCTATACCGATGGTACTGAATTCCCCGGTTTAGGCTCCGGTTCCAACAACTACGCGCCTTCCAACCCCGCGCTCATTGAGCGGGTGGAGCAGGATGTTGTGAACTATGTGGCGCGCACACTGAAAGTAGACACATCGGAGCTTCCGGGCGAGGCTGAGCTGCTTGACGCGCAAATGACCTATATCGCGGAAAAAGCGAATATTTCAGTTGATCAGCTGAAACAGCAGGCGGCTGACATTCCGGATGACAGCAGCGAGGCTCTTGCCTATCTTGCGGAAGCGGCGGGCCTGCCCACCGAAGAAAAGGATCTGGAGGCTCTGGCAAGTGAGGCTCCTACCCTGTATCAGCTGCAAAAGGAATCTATCGCGCAGGCGGCGAACACATCAATCGAAGAGGTAGAGGACATAATTTCGTCTCTTCCGACTGACTTGATGACTGCTTCCGGATCCGGACTGGATCCTCATATTTCTCCCGCTTCTGCAGACATTCAGGTCCCCAGAATTGCGGAGGCCTCCGGCCTGAGCGAGGAAGAAATCCGTGAGATTATTTCCCGTCACACCGGCGGAAAGGTTCTTGGCATATTTGGCGAGGATACCGTCAATGTGCTGGAGGTTAATATTGAGATCGGCCAGGCAATGGGCTTGCTCGGCTCTGAAGAATAAGCTTAAGATGATATGATGGAGGGGAAACCGGACGGATGTCTGGTTTCCCCATCCGAATTTATTGTAGTAGGTGGTTTTATGCTGCGTCCTTACCGGAAGGCATGGGAAAATACGGTTTCTGATTATGATTATCAGACAAACTCGGAGAGCACTCCTGGGAGAGAATTGCTTTCCCTGCTTTTGGATATCAACGATTGGCTGGGAGCGGCGCCTAAGGTTTACCGTTCCTTGCAGGGAAGAACCCTTTATTTAAGTTATCCTAACGCGGTATTCCCAGTGGATGACTTTTTCGACTGCTTTGGAGGGTCAATGGCTGACGTGAGCAGAACATGGCCTGTCTGCGGCTTTGGCGTAGCAGATAATCAGGAAACAGTGTGCCTGACAGCAGGACAAGACGGGGATGCCCTAAAGCTCGTGCAGCATAGCCTTTCAGGAAAAAGCGCCGAGGTGCTGACCTCATTATGCCTTCAGCTGGACGGAACCACGAAAGAAACGGCGGAAAGGCTTGGCCGGCTTTTAACAGGAATGAAATGGCAGATTGGGATTGCTGCCCTGAATTGGGAAGACGAGGATTTTTTGAAAGAACAGAAGCTTGCGGTAACGGGGGCCTCAAGAGGGCGTTTCTGCTATGGCGGGCTGGAAACACAGGCGGCAGCCGGAGATTGCCTGTATTCCCTTGACTTTCCCAAAAAGCTCGCGCTGTGGCTTTCTTTTTTGAAGGATGGCTTCCAGCCCATCGAATTTGAATGGCTGGCGGACAGTATTGGGGAAAATACCTTGCTGAACCGTCTGGAATGGGAGTTGTCCTTGGAGGAAGCTATGGATCAGCTTGGCTTCCGGACACTGAACCGGGAGAAAAGCTTTGAGCTGTTTGATGGGAAAGGAAATAAGCTTTATTATGGGGCTGACTGCCGGAGCGCGGCGGAAAGGTCGTTGGTAAAGCTTTTGTTTCCCTTAAATTATCAATAAATAGAAAAAAGGCCCGGTGATTTCGCCGGGCCTTTTCCTTGCGAGATGGCCAGGCTGAGAATTTATCGCGTTTTTAAGCTGGCGTAGGATTCGTTAACACCATCTTAATTTTAATTGTGGTATAGTAAAACCCATAAAGAAGGGAAATGAAAATCTTCTAAACTTCTTTATAATCACAATAATCAAAGTGAGGAAAAGAAACATGAAACATACCGTGTTCACAGGTTCCGCGGTTGCGCTGGTGACTCCCATGCATCCTGATTTGTCCGTCAACTATGAGAAGCTGGGAGAATTAATTGAGTTTCATATCCAGAACGAAACGGATGCGATTGTGGTTGTCGGAACCACAGGAGAAGGCTCAACCTTGACTGATGAAGAACACATGAAAGTAATCGAATACACGGTCAAGCATGTAGCCGGACGTATGCCGGTGATAGCAGGTACCGGAAGCAACAACACCGCCCATGCTGTGGAGCTGTCAAAGCAGGCTGAGGCCCTGGGAGCGGATGCTTTGCTGCAAGTAACGCCCTATTATAATAAGTGCTCCCAAAAGGGATTGTTCCTGCATTTTGAGGCCGTGGCTCAAGCGGTTTCCTTGCCGATCATCCTTTATAATGTTCCTACCAGAACCGGGGTTAATATTTTACCGGCTACCTACGCCAAGCTCAGCGATATCTCTAATATTGTCGCGGTCAAGGAAGCCAGCGGGAACTTTTCCCAAATCGCCAAAATTCTGTCTTTGTGCGGCGATAAGCTGGATGTTTATTCCGGTAACGACGACCAGATTACCTCGGCGCTGGCGCTGGGGGCAAAGGGTGTTATTTCTGTGCTGGCCAATATTGTCCCTCGGGAGACTCATCAGCTTTGCCAGAGCTATTTTGACGGCCGCCCGGAGGAAAGCGACAATCTCCAGCTCCGTTACTTAGAATTAATTGAAAATCTGTTCAGCGATGTAAATCCTATTCCGGTAAAGCGCGCGATGAACGCTATGGGTATGGAAGTGGGAGAATGCCGCCTGCCTCTGTGCGCAATGGAGGAGGTCGCGGAGGAGCGGCTGCTGAGCTGCTTGAAGCGTTACGGACTCATCGAGGATGCCAAGGCGGGCTCAGTGACGGTTCGCCGCCCTGAAGCTGCTCTGCTTTGGAGGCATAATCACTAAGCTTTTTCCTTGATAAAATGAAAAGCCTCGGTTCTTATCAGAGAACCGAGGCTTTTTTGGCGGCTGGATCCACCGGCAATACTTGAATTTTTCCAGAGAAGCTTAGGCCGTGGAGAGATGGTAAAACAAAATAGCAATTCCTGTTAGCGCCGCGAAAATAACGCCGCAAGACTACGGCCTGGGGGACTGAGATTCACGTGCCGCGGTCAGTGCTGCGGCTGCAGCTTATCCAAAAAATGGGCCTTTTTTAACGCTAGGCGGAGTGCCGCGGCCAAGGGTACTGCTACAATAGTGGCGATAACAGCATTGATAATAGAGGGCAGAGCGCTGTAGCCCACCGTAGTTAAATTGGGAAGAAAAGCGGATCCCAGCAAGGCGTTGGCAATAAAGGTTTTGCCCAGATGGAGCACAATATAGGCCAGAAGGCCGGCGATAGACGCGATCAGGTTTCGTTTGTGGCTGTCGGCGGTGTGTCCGCCGCTGTAGGCAATTTTTCCGCAGACAAAGGCCATTATAAATTTAAAGACAAGGGTAAAGGGTGCGGAGGTAATAAACACCGGGTCCAAAAGATCGAAGAAAAATGATCCAATGCCAGCGGCAAGCCCGCCGTAGATGGGGCCTAGCAGCAAGGCGGAAAGAATACAAAAAATATTGCCGAAGCTGATCATAGATGTCACACCCATACCCAGTGGTATTTTAATATTGAATTGGGTAGAGACAAACACCAGCGCCGCCATTAACGCGGTAAAAGCAAGCTGATAGATCGTAAATTTTTTTTTGCTGCTTGAAAGGGAAGACATATGAAAAACTCCTTTTGTGTTAAAAATAAGGCTTGCAATCCTTCGCCAAATTGTTTTAAATAGAGATAGGCCGCAGAGAGATTAACCACGCCATTTGAGAATAGGCGGCTGACCAGCTTCAGCGGTTTCTTCTCCAAATGCCGGCTTGCTTGATTTTGACGGAAGCGTCAGGAATCTTTTGCGAATTTCTTGTGGATGCGGGCATTATAAATTGACGATAAGCCTTAATCTATATTTTATCATATCCTAAAACTGTCTTGATAGAAATGGACAGTTTATAGAAAAAATACAAGGACAGTTAAAGGAGCCGCTTATGGTATACGATTATCTTCCACTGGATCAACACAGCAAAAAGCCTCTTTACCAACAGCTGTACGAGCAAATCCGGAGGGCAGTCCAGGAAGGGCACCTTTCCCAAGGGGAAAAAATGCCTTCTATCCGAAAGCTTGCGGAGGACCTGGAGCTGAGCCGTACCACGATCGAAGCGGCGTATCAGCAGCTATGCGTAGAGGGCTATTTGAAAAGCAAGCCGCAAAGCGGCTATTTTGTCGCCGCTTCCAGTAAAGGCCGTGTTTACCTTCGGAGAATCCCGGTAGACAATTACCGGCGGATTCAGAGGGCATTGGTGAAATACAATCTGGGAACCGATGTGGTGGATCTGCAAAACGCGGATCTTCTGCGTTGGAAGCGGTGCGTCAAAGATGTGCTGAACCGGAGGGATGTTTTGGTTTCCTACGGGGAAAAGCAAGGAGAACAGGAGCTGAGGGAGGCTCTTTCCAGCTACAGCTACAGCGTCAGGGGAGTGGTGTCTACAGCGGATTCTATTGTGATCGGTGCCGGAACCCAGCAGCTTTTGTCTGTTTTGTGCGGGCTGCTGCCCCGGGACAGCGTGATCGCCATAGAGGAACCGGGCTTTCGCCAAGCGGAGCAGGTGTTTCAGGATTATGGCTTTCCGCTCCGCCTAGTAGGCGGAGACCAGGAGGGAATCAGCATGAGGGAATTAGAGGCTTCCAAAGCCAGCGTGCTGTTCGTCAGCCCCTCCAATCGGATGAAGGCCAGGGATGCCATTCCCATGAGCCGCAGGTTTGAAATCCTGAATTGGGCTCAACAGAGAGGCCGGCTGGTGATCGAAGACGATTACAACGGGGAGCTTCGATACAGCGCTAAGCCTATTCCCGCCTTGCAAAGCTTGAGTGATGGTAAGCGGGTGGCTTATTTAGGTTCTTTTTCCAAGCTGCTGCTGCCCAGCGTCAGAATCGGATATTTGGCGATGCCGGAGGAATTGGCTTATCCATATTGGGAAAAGTCCGCCGGGTATAACCAGACCGCCTCAAAAATCGAACAGTTAGCCTTGGCGCGGTATATTCAAGAGGGAAGCCTGGAACGCCAGCTGCGAAGGCTCAGAAAGCTTTATGCCGCGAAAAGCGCTATGTTTTTTCAGGAGGTAACACGCGCCTTCCAAAACCGGGTAAAGCTGTCTCTGTGGGAAACCAGCCTTTGCTTTCGTTTGGAGCCTTCCAGCGGCATTCCTCGTAAAGAATTAGTGCGGCTGGCCTTAAGCAACGGCGTGAGGCTGACTCTTCGGGAGGGCAGGGGAGAAGGGGATATTTTAGCTGGCTTTGCGGGAATTCCGGCGGAGGGCATCCCAGAGGCGGTCGCCGCGCTTCGGGAGGCATGGAATCCTGTTCTTGACAGAAAAGCGGACAAAGATTAAAATAAAATAGGTGAGCAGGCTGAACAGCCGCGGGCGATAGCCGAAAGGCTCCGCCTGAGGAAAGTCCGAGCTCCACAGGGCAGGAATAGCGGTTAACGGCCGCCGGGGGCGACCCTAGGGATAGTGCAACAGAAAGTTACCGCCGGCTTTGCCGGTAAGGGTGGAAAGGCGAGGTAAGAGCTCACCAGCGCGCAGGAGACTGCGCGGCTGTGTAAACCCTATTCGGAGCAACACCGCAGAGGAACGTATCGCGCCGGCCCGGCGTGTTCCGAGAAGGTGGCGTCGAGCCGTGATGGCAACATCCGGCCAAGATAGATGGCTGTTCACGACAGAACTCGGCTTATAGGCCTGGTCATAACCAAAAAGGTATCCGCCGATTTACCAGCGGATACCTTTTTATTTCTTAAAGCTATCATTTTTTTAAAGGGTGAATTAACTGAGGCTTTCCCAACAAATGATAAAAAATTTAATCTACTCTGTCCGGCCCAATAACCAATCCACCGATACTCCCAATATGTCGGCCAGAGCTACCAATTCAAAATCGGTTACAAACCGAATCTGACCCTCTAATTTGGATAAACCAGAGGCGTTCATATCTACACCGCTTACCTGAAGTTGTGCCAGAAGTTCTTTTTGCTTCATGCCTTGCTTTTTTCTGGCAGCCTCTACGCGAGATCCAATTAGGTTCCGATCGCCTAAAGCCTGTTTACGCAACCTCAATTTTCTCACCCCTTCCAAATCAATATGAATAAAAAAGCATCAAACAGAACGTAATTATTATATAATAAATTAATTGGCAATACAAGAAAAAACCGGCGAAAAAAAACGAAAAAACCCCTGGATAGATCTGGATTTTCAAATTTATTTCATATTTTTAATTAAATATGAGATATTAGAATTTTAATTTAAAATTAATCACTGATTAAGAAATAAAAATTGTCAAATGAGGCAGAAATTGATATAATCTAAAAAATAGGGAATTCTAAATTGAATTTATCATCCCGTAGAAAATTTAGAAGTGCTTGACTGCCAGGAAAGAAGTGGGGAACCATGAGTGAACAAGAAATTAATTTGAAAAATAATCTGACCATGCTGACGGATTTTTACGAGCTGACCATGGCTAACGGTTATTTTGAAAATGGCTTTGAAAACACCATAGCCTATTTTGATATGTTTTTCCGCAAGGTGCCGGATGGCGGCGGCTTTGCCATTATGGCCGGCGTACAGCAGGTGGTGGAATATCTGGAAAACCTGACGTTTACCAGGGAGGATATAGAGTTCCTACGGGGTAAAGGGATTTTCAGCGGCGCTTTTCTGGATTATCTAAAGAATTTCCAATTTTCCTGCGATGTCTGGGCGGTGCCAGAGGGCAGGCCGATTTTTCCGGGCGAGCCCATTGTCACCGTGCGCGGACCGGTGATCCAGGCTCAGTTTGTGGAAACGATGATCCTGCTTTGCATCAACCATCAGAGCCTGATCGCCACCAAGGCCAACCGAATCGTCCGGGCTGCCCAGGGCAGGGCGGTAATGGAATTTGGTTCCCGCCGGGCTCAGGGAGCGGATGGAGCGGTTATGGGCTCCAGAGCGGCCTATATCGGCGGTTGTGTGGGAACGGCGTGCACCTTGAGCGACCGGGATTTTAAGATTCCGGCGTTGGGCACGATGGCCCATAGCTGGGTTCAGCTGTTCGACAGCGAGCTGGAGGCCTTTCGCGCTTACGCAAAGGCGTACCCAACCAACTGCCTGCTTCTGGTGGATACCTATAATGTGCTGAAATCCGGTGTGCCCAACGCGATCCGGGTGTTCGACGAGGTTCTGAAGCCATTGGGAATGAGGCCGGCTGGAATCCGCATTGACAGCGGCGATATCACTTATCTTTCCTGCAAGGCCAGAAAAATGCTGGACGAAGCAGGATATCCAGACTGCAAAATCTGCGCTTCCAACTCCTTGGATGAATATATCATCCGGGATATGATTATGCAGGGCGCCCAGGTGGATACCTTTGGCGTGGGAGAACGGCTGATTACGGCCTCCTCCGAGCCTGTGATGGGCGGGGTATACAAGCTTTCCGCTATCGAACACCCCGACGGAACCGTGATCCCGAAAATCAAAATCAGTGAAAATGTTTCTAAAATTACCAATCCCTGCTTTAAAGGGCTTTGGCGCCTGTTCGACCGGGAAAGCGACAAGGCTATTGCCGACGTCATCACCTTGGCGGATGAAATTATCGACGATACCCGGTCTTATGATATTTTTGACCCGGAGCATGTGTGGAAGCGGAAAACCGTGGAAAATTTCCATGCGGAGCCTATGCGGGTAAAGCTGTTCGAGCATGGGAAAAAGGTGTACCATTCTCCGGAACTGTCCCAAATCAGGGCGTTTTGTGAGAAAGAGGTAGATCGGCTTTGGACGGAGGTCAAGCGCTTTGAGAATCCTCATCATTACTATGTAGACCTGTCTCCCAGGCTTTGGAACGAAAAGAACCGCCTGCTTTCGGAGCACAGCTTTTAAGACAGAAGGGAGCCTTTCTATATGACAAAAATTATACTCAGCGCCGACAGCACCTGCGACCTCGGAGACGAGCTGAAGGCCAAATATCAAGTGCATTATTATCCCTTTCATATTATTTTAGGAGACAAGCAGTACCAGGATAATGTGGATATTACGCCGGAGGAAATTTTCCAGGCCTACTGGGAACGGAAAATCCTGCCGAAAACAGCGGCTATCGGCGTGGGGGAATATCTGGATTACTTTCGAAAATGGGTAGAAAACGGTTACCAGGTGATTCATTTGAATTTAGGCTCCGGAATTTCTTCCGCCTATCAGAATTGCTGTATGGCGGCCCGCGAATTGGGCAATGTTTTTCCCATTAATTCCGGGAACCTTTCCTCTGCCATCGGATTGCTGGTGGTAGAGGCGGGGAAAAGAATTTCCCAGGGAATGCCGGCGCCCCAGATTCAAAAGGAGATTCAGGAGCTGACCGCCAAATGCCACGGCAGCTTTGTGCTGGATACCCTGGAGTTTCTCCATGCCGGAGGAAGGTGCTCTGCGGTGGCGGCTCTGGGAGCGAATCTGCTTCGGTTAAAGCCGTGCATTGAGGTTAATAACCGGGATGCCACCATGCGGGTAGGCAAAAAATACCGCGGCGATTTGGATAAGGTGCTGGTACAATATACCCGGGATAAGCTTATGAATCGGGACGACCTGAACCTGGACCGGTGTTTTTTGGTTAACGCCGGTATTTCCAAGGAGCGCTTGAATTTAGTAAAGAAAACCATCGAGGAATGTGCTGATTTCGAGCATATTTATATTACCAAGGCGAGCTGCACGATTTCCTGCCATTGCGGCCCTAATACCTTAGGCGTCATGTTCTTGACCAAATAGAGGGCCGGCGGTTCGGAAAAGGCAGCCCATCCAAGCACCGAATGGGACAATAGAGTCTCATTTTCTCTCGTACTCAGTTAGCTTTATATTACATAAGCGGATATGCCGCCTGGCGCCGATATCCCGAAGATTCCGCATGAAAAAGAGGTAAATCCATGATGGATTTACCTCTTTTTTTAGTGATGACAGTGCTCGTGCCCGCCGCAGGAGCCTTCATGGTGCCCGCCGCAGGAGCCGCCATGGCCGCCGTGGTGGGAACAGGAAATGTTTGGCTGATAGCAAAGCCTGCCTTCCAGATATTCCTGCACTCGGTCGTCCGTATTTCCAGCAACTCCGCCGAAGAATTGAATACCAGCCTCAGTCAGCGCGTTTTGAGCGCCTGCGCCCATGTTTCCGCAGATTACAATGGAAACGTCCCGGGCGGCTAAAAAGCCGGCCAGGGCGCCGTGGCCGCTGTCACCGGTATCTACGGTTTCAGAAGAAACCACTTTATTGTCTTCAACCGTATAAATTTTAAACTGCTTGGTATGGCCAAAATGCTGGTATACGGTTCCGTTATCGTACGTTACTGCGATTTTCATGAAATGACCTCCTATGATTATTCTTTTTGATATCTATACCATAGCACTGTTTTGAGCATATGTCAATAATATGCGGATGATTTTGCGGCACTGTAACTTTATCACGTAAGTTTTTGACGCTTTTACGTATGATAAACCAAAGAGAAAAAATGAAGGAGGATTTTCATGTCAATCATAACGATCACTAAGGATAATTTTCAGAGAGAGGTCATGAGCTCCCGTAAGCCGGTGCTGATGGATTTTTGGGCGCCCTGGTGCGGCCCGTGCAAAATGCTGTCGCCGGTGGTGGAGGAAATCGCAGAGGAAGCGGACCACGTCAAGGTAGGCAAGGTGAACATAGACGAACAGCCTGAACTGGCGGAATGGTTCGGCGTGATGACGATTCCCACGCTGATTTTGATGGAGCAAGGCAGAATCGCGGGGAATACCGTAGGCTTAAAGCCAAAGGGGGAGCTGATGAAGCTTCTTTCTCAATAAGAGGGTACGAAAAGGAAAGGTTTTCGTGAGGAAAGGTGCAAAAATCCTGAGATGAGGGAATAAATTGGAATAAAACGGAATACTAAAAAGAGAGAAATCATAACTATGAAACGAGGTATCACGTGATGACAGAGCATCAAAAGTTTTTTCGCTGCCGCCGCTGCGGAAATTTAGTCGGCCTGATTGAAAATGCCGGAGTTCCCTTGGTGTGCTGCGGCGAGCCTATGAAAGAATTAGAAGCGAATACGGCGGAGGCCGCGCAGGAGAAGCATGTGCCGGTGGTAACCAGAAAGGAAGGCCAAATCCGGGTTTCTGTAGGTGATATTCACCACCCGATGGAAGAAAAGCATTTCATCCAATGGGTATATCTGCAGACGAAACGGGGCGGACAGAGAAAAGGGCTTCAGCCGGGACAAAAACCTGAGGCCGTCTTTTGCGTAATCGATGACGAGCCCATGGCAGTGTTTGCGTATTGTAACCAGCATGGGCTGTGGAAAACCGAACTTTCCCGACAGCAGGCTTGATGAAAGAGCTTTTTACTAATGAGAGAATGGAGGTTTATTGCCGCAAAGACAGACTTTTAAGAAAGAAAACCGGCCTTAGTTATTTAAAAAGCGCTGACTGCATAAAAAGCAGCTTATAAAAACTTTTTGTCCTAAAAAGCTTGTACGATTATAGAAATCAAAAAATGGCTTAATGAGGAACCTCTTAGCGTCACGCTTACTTGAGCCTGAAATCATTGCTGGATAAGATACAATCCCCCAAAGGCGAAGCGCCGCTTAGCGGACGCGCTTCCGTTATGGGGGATTTTGCATATAAGGGCAACGAACACAGCTTTGTTTTATTCATAAAAATTTATTGTAATAGGAGGTGAAAGAAGTGCTGAATCAAGAACAGCTTGCGTTTTTAGCGGAGATTTTACCCTGTTGGAAGGCTATGGACCGGGAGCATCAAAGGCTTTTAGAGCGGACCATGACAGAGCGGAGCGTTAAAAGGGGCGAGTACCTGTATCAAGGAGACCGGGACTGCACCGGCGTTTTCTGGATGCGGTATGGTCAGGCAAGAGTGTTTTTAATCTCCGGAACGGAAAAGCAGATCACCCTTTACCGGCTCTTGGAGCGGGACAGCTGCTTTCTGTCCGCATCCTGCGTCATCAAAAATATCAATTTTGACGTATTCATCCAAGCGGAAAAGGACTGCCGGATCTTATTGCTGCCTGCGAACGTTTACCAAGATCTAATGGAAAAATCCTTTCCCTTGGCCACTTATTGCAATCAAATTTTAGCGTCTCGATTTTCCGATGTGATGTGGGTTATGGAGCAAACAATATTTACCAGCCTGGACCGTAGACTGGCGCTTTTTCTGCTGGAGCAAAAGGCTATAGACGAAAGCTCGGATTTACATATTACCCATGAAGCCATTTCAAACCATTTAGGAACCGCGCGAGAGGTGGTGACCAGAATGCTGAAGTATTTTCAGGAGGAAGGCTTGGTATCCCTGTCCCGGGGCGCGATCGAAATCTTAGATGAAAAGCGGCTGAAGGAATTAGCTTATGCCGCCTGAATTTCAGAACGGGACAGCGAAAGCGGTAAATGAGAAAAAGGCTGTCAGAAGGGGGAAATCATTCAATGGATATAAGAACGGGAACACTTCCTAAAAGGAAAAAGACAAAATCCCAGCTTGACTGGAAATTTTGCCTTTTGAGAAAGTGAAATATAAAATTTTGCGTACCGCTTTAAACTGTTAATCCCGCGGCCCAGTCCTGGAAAGATTTCAGCCATATGTATTTATCGACCGGAATTCCCAAAACTATCATTACAATCAAAACAATCAGCAGGAAGAGAATGAGAATCAAAATCCAGATCAGAATGGAGCGGGCGAACGCTTTGCGGTTGGCATTGGCGTTTTTGCGGAACGCCCATACGAATAGAAGCACTAGGTTGATTCCGGGAATCAGAAGCAGAAACTCTGTCCAGAAAAAGCTGGAGGTCTTCAGAGGCCTTTGGCGTTTTGCCATCCGGCGGATATACGCCTCCTCCAGCCTCTTTTCCGGACTCAGCTTCTTTTTGCTGTAGTAACCCTCCGCCTCTGGCTTAGAGGGGGCCGGCTCTGCCTCGGCAGTTGAATTAGGCTCATTTGAAGAAGCGTGATTCGAATGGGTTGAGCCGGCGGCCGTTACCGCTGCCTGCGTATCTCCGGAAGCCGCTTCCGTACTGTTTTTTTCAGTGCTGGTTACATCGGCGGAGCTTTCTGAAGCAACCGCCGCAGGAGAAATAAAAGCTGATGACGCTGTGGGGCCTTCGCTTTCCTTGCCGTTTTCAGGCATCCCGGCTTGGGACAAAGAGGGCTCTAGCGCTTTTTTCGACGCGGCTTCCGGGGATATGCCTTTCACCGTTTCGGAATCAGAGCCGCCGGAGACTTCTGAAGATTCCTCGGGAGAAGCTTCTTTCTCATCGGTGGCTGCCAGATCACCGCTGCCGGAAAGCATGGCTCTTTCGTTTTCTAAGGGTTCCTTTTCTTCTGCCGCGGCAGGGACTGCTTCTTCCGTGGAAGAGGCGGCTGCCTCTGCTGGAGCTTCTGCTTTTTGTAAAGTTTCTTCTATTTTATGACCACAGTAGCCGCATACTAGGCTGTCGCTGGGAATCTGCCTTTGGCAATGAGGACAAATCATAAGAAACCCTCCCTAAGTTAGAATCTTTGAATCCATTATACCTGAAAAGGTTATAAAATACAAGCAATCATGGGAATGGTTGCACTTTCTTCCAAAAATAGTATAATAGTAACGTTAGAGATTTTTAAGAAGCCCAATCCGAATTTTAGGAGGGTAATCATGATTACGAATGCAAAGGATTTTTATGCTTCGATCCAAGGAAAGAGAGTGGCGTTTTGCGGCATCGGCGGGAGCAACCTGCCGTTGATCTCTATTTTTCAGAAGAAGGGCGCCGTAGTGCTGGCCTGCGATAAAAGAGACCGGGAAAAGCTTGGAGAAACGGGAGAAAAGCTGGAGAACCAGGGGGTAGAGCTTCATCTTGGAGAAGCCTATTTGAAAAATTTAAATGCGGATATCATTTTCCGCACGCCGGGTATGCCTTATTATCTGCCGGAACTGGTACAGGCCAGGGAACAGGGCGTCGTAGTCACCTCGGAAATGGAGGTGTTCTTCGACCTGTGCCCCTGCAGAATTTATGCGGTCACCGGCAGCGATGGAAAAACTACGACCACAACGATTATCTCTGAAATGCTGAAAGCCGCCGGAAAGACCGTTCATCTGGGGGGGAATATCGGCTGCCCGCTGCTGCCCAAGGTAGAGGAAATCCGCAAGGATGATGTAGCGGTAGTAGAGCTTTCCAGCTTTCAGTTAATTTCCATGCGGAAAAGCCCGGATGTAGCGGTGGTTACCAACCTGGCCCCAAACCATTTGGATATCCATAAGGATATGCAGGAGTATATCGACGCGAAAAAAAATATTATCCTCCATCAAAATGCGTTTGGCAGGGCAGTGCTGAATTTGGATAACGAAATCACCCGTGGGCTTGCGCCGCTGGTGCGGGGGGAGCTTTCTTATTTTACCCGGCAGCATACAACTGACCGGGGCGTGTGTTTAAACGGCGGCGCTATTTGCCATCGCAGAAACGGGGTAGTTTCCAGAATTATGGATGTCAAGGACATCCGGATTCCAGGCAACCATAATGTGGAAAATTACATGGCTGCCATAGCGGCGGTTTGGGGAGAGGTATCGCCGGAGCAGATGCGCCAGGTGGCGGAGAGCTTCCCGGGGGTAGAACACCGGGCGGAATTTGTACGGAACGTGGACGGAGCGGATTATTACAACGATTCCATCGCCTCCAGCCCGACCAGGACCATTTCCGGCACCTTGTCCCTATATTCCCAGAAAATTATTCTGATTGCGGGCGGCTATGATAAAAAAATTCCCTACGACGCGATGGGGCCGGTGGTCAATGAAAAGGTAAAGCTTTTGATCTTGATGGGAAACACCGCGGATAAGATTCAGTCGGCTGTCACAAAAGCGGAAAATTATGATCCGCAGGCGATCCGGATTATCCGGGTGGAGAATATGGAAGAGGCGGTGGAAACGGCTCACCGGCTCGCCCAAAAAGGCGATGTGGTATCGCTGTCTCCGGCCAGCGCTAGCTTTGATCTCTACCCCAATTTCGCGGCCAGGGGGAACCACTTTAAACAGCTCGTCAATGCTTTGTAATTGAGAAACTTATATAAACAAAAGGATAAGGCACCAATCAGGCGGAGGATGAAAAGCTTTTCCCAGTATCCGACGGTTTATTGCCTTGCCTAAAAAACAGGAGAAAGGAAACCACTATGAGCCAAGGGCTAAAGAAACTGATTTTTAACCTGTGCGATGCGCCGGGAACCTCAGGGCAGGAGCCTGTGGACGTTGCCGCGCGGGAGCTTAGAAAATACGCTGAGGTGCGTATTGATCATAATAATAACGTCATTGGAGAGCTTGGAAATCCTGACAGCCATTATCACATTATGCTGGACGCTCATCTGGATCAGATCGGTTTTATTATCACCTCTGTGGATGAAAAAGGCTTTCTCCGCTTTGCGCCGGTGGGTGGTTTGGACCGCCGGGTCATGGCGGGAAGCCCGGTAACGGTATTCGGAAAGGAGCCAGTGACCGGAATCGTGTGCTGTATGCCGCCGCATTTATCCGACGGCGGGGAGGACAAGGCCCTGCCCTTTGATAAAATGGCTTTGGATGTAGGATTGACCGGGGAAGCAGCTAAGGAGCGAATCCCCCTGGGAAGCAGGGGAATCCTGTACAGCCAGCCCCAGGAGCTTTTGAATAACCGGCTGTCCGTTGGGGCTTTGGACGACCGTTGCGGCGTGGCGGCACTGCTGCGCACTGCGGAAATTCTGTCGGGAGAAAAACCGGACGCCAGAGTAACAGTTCTCTTCAGCGCCCAGGAGGAAACGGGGGGCAGCGGAGTGACAACTGCGGCTTATCAGATCTATCCCCAGGAGGCGATTATGGTGGACGTCAGCTTTGCCAAGCAGCCTGGGGTTGCCTCGGTCACAGCGGCGGAGCTGGGAAAGGGCCCGATGATCGGCGTGTCTCCGGCACTGAATCCAAAGGTGACGGAGCTGTTGTTTGAAACCGCCAAAAAAGAGAAAATCCCCTATCAAACGGAGGTTATGGGCGGCGCGACCGGAACCAATGCCGATGAAGCCGCGGTTGCCAAAGGCGGAGTGGCTTGCGGGCTGGTATCCATTCCCCAGAGGAATATGCACACCCCGGCGGAGATCATTTCTTTAGATGATGTAGAGAATACGGCCCGTTTGCTGGCCTCGTATATTATGGATAGGGGGTGCCGTCGTGACTGATTTTAAGCTTTTAGAGGATCTTTGCCGAGCTCGGGGAATTTCCGGCCAGGAAGCGGCGGTGCGAGAGTTGATTATGGATCAGGTCAAGCCCTACGCTGACCAGATCACCCTAGATAACTTAGGAAATCTGCTGGTGTTCAAGCAAGGCGCTGAAAGGCCCAAAACGAAGCTTATGCTTTCCGCCCATATGGATGAGGTTGGCTTTATTGTCACCCATGTTACAGAGAATGGCTTTTTGAAGGTGGCTCCGGTAGGAGGAATCGACAAACGAGTGGTGCCTGGCAAGCGGGTGCTGGTGGGAGATCAGGGGATTCCCGGTGTAATTGGGATTCAGCCAATTCATTTGTCCAAGTCTGAGGAGCGGGAGAAAACCCTGCTGTTTGACCAGCTTGCGGTGGATATCGGCGCCTCCAGCCGCGAGAATGCCTTGGACCATATCGCCTTAGGGGATATGGTCACCTTTGCCTCGGTGTTTGATTTCAGCGGCGGCATGGTGAAGTCCAAGGCAATCGACGACCGTGCGGGATGCGCTATGCTCATTGAGCTTTTGAGAGAGGAGCTTCCCTTTGATCTGCACTTTTCCTTTGTGACGCAGGAGGAGGTAGGCTGCCGGGGTGCTAAAGCGGCGGCCTACAGCGTAGCGCCGGAGGCCTGTATTGTGGTGGAATCCACTACCGCCGCCGATATTGCCGGTGTAGAGGAGGAAAAGCAGGTATGCCGCGTTGGCGGGGGAGCGGTAATTTCCTTTATGGACCGCAGTACAATTTATGACCGTGGCTATTTCCGGTTAGCCCAGCAGGTGGGAATTAGGGCTGGGGCTAAGGTACAGATAAAGCAGGCGGTAGCCGGCGGAAATGACGCCGGGGCGATCTACGTGAGCAGAGGCGGCGTCCGGACGATAGCGGTATCGCTGCCCTGCAGGTATCTCCATTCAGCCGTCGGCCTGATCGCCCAGGAGGATTACGAAAGCGCGAAAACGACAGTGCGGGCTTTGGCGGAAGCCATTGCGTCAGGAGAGACGCTGTGATTCGTTTTTTGGGAAAAGAGCAGATTCCGCAGCTTTGCCGTTTTTGCTCGGGGGACCCCTTTGGATGCAGAATCGCTTCTCTGGCCTTAGCCTATGGAGCGGATAGCGGCTTTGCCGAATTTTGGCTGCAAACCACAGAAAGCGGACAAGCCTGCGGGGCGGTTTCCCGTCTGAACGGCGCCGTGACGGTACAGATTTCCTCTGCCGCTGACCAGGAGGAATTAGAGGAATTTTTATCCCACATCGGGTATGGAACGGCCTTGTGGGAATCCAGCCTGCGGGAAAGCGCCGGCGAGGTGATGGAATGGGCTGGAAAGGGTGTGGCCGCCCGAATCGCTGGAGAATTCTTTTTTTCGGAGGCCCCGGCTTTGTCTCAGGTTTACGACCTACTGAAACAGTGCGAGGATGAGAGCTTCCGGGTGCCCGAATTTGACGCGTTTTATGTGGATACCTCTCATCGTCTCCGCCATCAGACTGCAAGACTTGCCGCACTGGAGCATAAGGGAAGGCTTTTGGCCTGCGGCTTTTCACTGTGGGAAACACCGGATTCCGCCGTACTGGGCGCAATTGCAGTAACACCTCAGTCCAGAGAAAGAGGCTTGGGCTCAGCAGTGGTGCTCCATTTGCTGGAGCAGCTGGAGGGGAAAAGGGTGTATCTTTTTCGGTCCAATGGAAAAAACGAAAAATTTTATCAGCGTTTAGGGTTTACCCATAGAACATATTTTAAGGAAGGGACAGGAACAGATGTCAGAATTTTTTCACATAGATCCTAGAATCGAAAAGGCGGCTCAAAAGGCCTTGGAGCTCTGCCGGGAGTCTTTCCTGAAGATCGAGGAAATTACGGAATACAATCAGCAGAAAATGCTGGCGGCCTTTGCGAAGGCTGGCGTCAGCGAAAGCCATTTTGCAGCCTCTACGGGCTACGGCTATGGTGACCGGGGGCGGGATGCTCTGGACCAGGTTTACGCAATGGCGTTCCAAGCGGAGAATGCGTTGGTGCGGCACAATTTTGTCAGCGGGACACACGCTTTAACGGTGGCTCTCTTTGGTGTGCTTCGTCCGGGAGATACCATGCTCAGCGTTACCGGAATCCCTTATGACACCTTGCGGGGCGTCATCGGCTTAGAAGGAGATTCCAGCGGCTCGCTGAAAGAATTTGGAATCCGATATGAACAGGTGGAATTGAAGGAGGACGGCGGCCTGGATTTTGACGCGATTGCTAAGCGGGTAAAGCCTGGGTTAAAAATGGTATATTTACAGCGCTCCCGTGGATACAGCCTGCGGCCGTCTCTATTTGTAGAAGAAATTGAGAGGACTGCTAAGCTGGTGAAATCTCAGGCGCCGGATTGTATTGTCATGGTGGATAACTGTTACGGCGAGTTTGTAGAAAAGACCGAGCCCACCAGCCGCGGTGCGGATTTAATGGCAGGCTCCCTGATTAAAAATCCCGGAGGCGGCGTCGCGCCTACCGGTGGTTATATCGCCGGGCGGGCGGATTTGGTGGAGCAGTGCGCTTACAGGCTGACCACGCCTGGAACCGGCCGGGAGATCGGAGCTACATTGGGACAGAATCGAGAACTTTTTATGGGTGCGTTTCATGCGCCGCATGTCACCGGAGAGGCGCTGAAAACTGCGGCGTTTGCCGCCGCCTTATACGAGCTTTTAGGCTTCGAGGTTACGCCCCGGTTCAGTGATCCGCGAGCGGATATTATTCAAGTGATGAAGCTGGGCAATGAAAAATCCTTGGTCGCTTTTTGTCAGGGAATTCAAAAAGGAGCGCCGGTAGATTCCTTCGTGACACCGGAGCCTTGGGACATGCCAGGTTATGACAGCCAGGTAATCATGGCGGCCGGTGCTTTTACCTTGGGTGCTTCGATTGAGCTTTCCGCCGACGCCCCTTTGCGGGAACCCTACGCGGCTTGGATGCAAGGCGGACTGAACTTCCACAGTGGGAAATTAGGAGTTATGCTGGCAGCCCAAGCAATGCTGGAAAATGGCACGCTGAAATTTTAATGAATATAAAACTTGCTTTTTTGCTTACCTTTGTGTATAATGAATTAGTTATCAAATATGGCCTTTGGGCCATAGGTATGCGGGTATGGCGGAATTGGCAGACGCGCTAGATTTAGGTTCTAGTGGGAACCCCCGTGCAGGTTCAAGTCCTGTTACCCGCACCAAATGGAGTGTTCATAACGGATTTGAGTTATGGACACTCGTTTTTTATATCAATTGCTTCCTTTCATATATGTATAGAGCAGGATTTATCCCGCTCTTTTGTTTTATGCAGTTTGGCTGCATATTTGACCGCAACACTCATTAGGGTGGCTGCCTTGTATCAGCTTCTGCGCTGTCTAAAGCTTAACCTTTCGGGCTGAAGTAGATTAGGAGGACAAATTAGAAATTTTTTTATAGCTTTTATAAGGGAAGGCTCTTGCGCAGTTAAAATTCATATACAGAATGGTGGAGCGTGAAATTGTAATCGCCTTTTATTAAAAAGCGGGTTAGAAACGCTGGGCCGATTGACAAAAAAATGAGAACGGCATATACTGAGAACAGCATCATTAGCATTGTAATTATTTGAATTCTGGCGGATTAAATCAGGAATGTTTTGCGAGTAAACATTTAGCCCTCACAAAATATTCCCAAGGAAGGAATCTTAAAAATGACCTTACCGGAAGCAGCTCATTGCTTATCGATTGACTTAAACACAGTTATCGCTAGATTCAGCGGTAATGAGGCTCTTTATCTTCGCTTTTTAAGAAAGATGCCTATGGATCCGACGTATTTTTCTTTGGTTGAAGCAGTAGAAAAGAAGGACTACTCTTTGATTGAAAGGGAAGCTCATACATTAAAGGGAGTAGCCGCTAACTTGGGTTTGGACTCGCTGCGGTACGCAAGCGATGGATTAGTGCAGGCTGTTCGGCGAAAAGAATATGACGAGATTCCCGCTCTGTTTGAAATCATCAAGACGGCTCATGAGAAAATGGTGGAAGTTTTAAGCCAGTTAGATTAGCAGCGGATAGGGCTTTCTAAAAAACAAAGCATCGTTCAGGCCGTTGACGCACGAAAGCCATTGTTTCTGTATTCAAATAAAAATGCATACTAAAAAACAGTTTTTTCTTTGTGGAAAAAATTATTTGTTTTGTAATTTATGGCCCTAGACTGAATAAATTTAATGTAAAAGAATTAAGGAGGATGCTTTTATGAACAGTTACATCGGACATCCCTCCCAGCTTTCCGGCGTGGAGGAATACAGGCTAATCGGCGGAAAAGGCGACGGAATGCGTCTGTTGCAAGTTCGCAACGGATTAGGGCTGGAGTTCACTGTCTCTGCGGACAGAGCCGCCGATATTACCAGGCTCTCCTATGAGGGCGTCAATTATTCCTACATATCTCCCAGCGGGTATGTGGCTCCCGCGTATTATGATCAGCAGGAGTTTGGCTTTTTAAAATCCTTTACCTGTGGATTTTTGACTACCTGCGGTTTGTCCAATATCGGCGTGCCTACGGAAGATGAAAGCGGTAAAACGGGACTTCATGGTACTATTTCCCATATTCCTGCGGATCACATATATTACACAGAGGATGATGATAAGATTGTGCTCCATGCTACCATATCAGATGGAGAAATTTTCAAGCAGAAGCTTGTGCTCCATCGGGAATTGGTATGCAGCAAGAAGGAAAACAAGCTGCAAATCAATGACACGGTGACAAATGAAGGCTCGCGAACCGAGCCCTTGTCTATTTTATATCACATGAATTTGGGATATCCGCTGTTAGATGAAAATGCGAAGCTGGAAACCACTGCGGTTAAGGTGGAGGCCAGAGACGCCCGGGCGCAGGAGGGTATCGATACCTGGGACACTTTTCTTACCCCACAGCCAAATTTTGAAGAGCAATGCTATTATCATACTTTTGAAGACCTTTGGGCGAGCGCTAAGCTTACCAACTCAAAAATTGGCAAGGGGCTCGAAATCAAATGCGACACCTCCACGCTGGATACGATGGTCGAGTGGAAAATGATGGGGGAGCGGGACTATGTGTTAGGAATTGAACCCACTAATAACCGTCTGCTTGGCAGAGGTGAGCTGAAAAAGCAAAATCTGTTAAAATATATAGAGCCTGGCGAAGCGGTGTGTTTTCGCATTGAGGCGAATTTTTACCGCGTATAGTCAGTGCCGTTCGTTTTTATAGAGCAGGCTTTAACCAGAATAGAAGCCAGGCCCGGAAGGAAATCCCTTCCGGGCCTGGCTTCTGTGGACAGAGTATTTCACACAAAGGTTGCCTTAGGCAGTCAATAAAAAATATTTTTAATTGATATCAACGACTGAAGCCTAGCGCTTGGTTAGCAGTTAAGTTAGTACAAAGCCAACGGAAGCGGTAGGCGATATTAAATGATATTGCAATAATTTTCCGGGTCCACCCGAGTGAAAAAGTGCTCGCAGGCCAGATGCAGAGATTTATTCCATAAATAAAACTCATGGCTGCCGGGCCATTCCCGATAAGTGAAGGGAATATCCACATCCTTCATAAAATCTTTTAGCTTAACACTCATATCATGAATAAAGTCCTCTGTACCGCAGGTGACAAAAATATCCGGTTTAAGCGTTTTTTTCTCACATTCCTTTGCCAGAACCCGCACGTCGTTTTCTTCCATTTTTTCCAGATTCATGCCCCAGATCGCCTGCAGCTCAGTGTAGTCCATTTGATCGCCTAAATACTTTTCTAGATCCTGTAAAATGCAGGCGGGAGAAAACGCCGCGCATCCGGCATACTGCTCCGGATACTTCAAAGCGCATTTCAAAGCGCCGTAGCCGCCCATAGAAAGTCCCATAATGTATGTATCCTCCCGTTTGGGAGAGATGGGAAAAAGCTTTTTGCACAGAGCGGGAAGCTCCTGAGAAATATAAGTAAAGTAAGCGGGGCCAAATTCCATGTCGGTGTAAAAGCTTCGCTGAACCTCGGGAATTACAAAGATCAGATTGTAGGCTTTCGCCAGAAGCCAGACCTGGCTCCCATCGCTCCAGTCATCCGTGTTGCCGGACAAGCCGTGCAGCAGATAAACCACCGGATAGCGGTCGGTAGACTGTAAGGTGTCTGGAATGATAACCGTTAACTTGGTTTTCATTTTTAATGCTTCTGAGCGAATTGTACCTCTAAAACTTGCCATTGCTGCTCCACATCCTTTTTCATTTTTTTACCTTCTGCTGCCTGCCGGCTTTTTTCGAGGGCCGGTTTACCAGCAAATAATTGAGCTCAGCGCCCATAATCAGCGTAATCGCGCTGAAATAAAGCCAAAGCAATAAAACGATCGCCGCGCCGATAGAGCCGTATACTACCGAATAGCGGCCCATATTTTCCACGTAAAAGGCAAAGCCGATAGAAAACACCAGCCAGGAAAGCAGTGAGGCGAAAGTACCGGGCATAACCTGGCGCACCGTGTACAACCGGTTTGGAACCAGGTAATACAGCGTCAGCAGCACCATAAACAATACTGCGGCCAAAATAACGAAACGCAGCAAATTCCACAGGCTGATAGAGCCCATATCAATGGGGATCCAGCCGGAAAGCCAGGTCAGCAGATTTTTTCCGAAGGTCATCAGGCCAAGGGCCACGAATACGATCACAATCAAAAAAATAGTAGTGAGAAAAACGTGAAGCTGATGACGCCAGAAGGAAAATTTAGATTTTACCCGGTAGGCCCGGTGGATCGACTGCAAAAGACAGTTGACTGCCCGCATGGTAAAATAAATAGTGAACACGAAGCCGAACAGAAGCAAAGACGCGTTTTTGATTTCAGATATATGAGAAAGGTAAGAGTTGGCCAGCTCGATGATATCCACTGGAATCAGCCCCTTGAAGCTTTCCACCGTGAGGTCGGGCAGATCCAAAAAGCTGATGATGGAGCTGATGAGTATCAGAAACGGAAACAAGGAAAAAATCAGATAGTAGGCCAAAGCGGCGGCGGAGCGCCCTACATTGTCGCTGAAATACCGCTTGATCAGGCTTTGTACAGTGGAGGGCCTTTTTCGGTAAGTGACGAGATGAAAATGATAGCGTTTCAATGAGCCACCCCTTTTTTCGCTTAGACTCTTTGTTTAAACTTAGTATACCAAAAGGCAGCGGAATTTAAAAGCTTCATTTGCCGTATTTTACAGAAAAGGAGGCAGCAAAGCCGGGAGAATTATTCTCCCGGCTTTTGTCATTGCCATTAATCTGTTTTTCTGTGAGGACTACAGCAGCGCGGCAGTTACCGCAGCCCATAGTTGGGACCCTTTACTGCATCCGGCGCATAAAGAGCGTCTAAGAGAGCGTCGTCCGCGATTCCGTCGGCAACCATATCGGACAGGAACTGGAAGTTCATAACACCCTGCTCCGTCAGCTCGTCAAAGGTTCCGGTAGGTTCGGAATAGGTATGGCCCAATTCCAGCAGACGCTGCTGCAGCTTTGTCACATTGTCTCCTGTATCTCCCAGCTTCATTGTGGTGCCCTTGGGGAAAGGATTGGAGGAGTTTCCGCTGGAAGCCGCCTCAGAACTGGAACTGCTGGGCGTAGAGGAGGCAGCCTCGGAAGAAGAGGAAGAAGGCTCGGAAGAAGCCGGCTCAGAGGAGGCTTCGGAGGAAGTCTCAGAACTGGAGGAGGTCAGCTCCGGATACATGGCGCCGGCCATCAGGGTGACTGCCTCAATGATTGTGCTCCCTTGGAGATCCATCAGCTCTGGCTCCATCACGATGACCTTGCCATCCTGGACAGCCTTCAGCTTAGAAAGGGTTTCATCGTTAGAAAGCTTCTCCTTGACCTCGGAAGAGCAGAAAATATAATTAGGATTGCTGGTGGTCAGAGCGCTGAGCTCCATCTTTCCGTTCTTGGAGGAGCCGGCTACGTTTACCGCCCCGGCGAACTCCATGAGCTCACTGGCAAAGGTATCGCCGGTAACAACCGCGCCGGTGGTGTCATACAGATAGCAGGCGGTGATCGGAGTATTACTGGCCGGAATCAGGCGGTTGATATCGTCTAAGGTCATCAGCATATTCTGGGCCTTTTCCTGTGCCTCGGTAAAGCCGGTAATGCCGCCCTTTAAAGCAGAACCGATGTTGGTATAAAGAGTTTCAAAGGTTTCCCGTGTGGTGGCGGGTGTCTGTACCAAAACCGTGATGCCGGCGTCGCTTAATTCCTTTACCTGGCTTTCTGACAAGGCTTCTTCCGTGAGCACCAGCTGAGGCTTTAACTCCTTCAGCTTGTCCATATCGAGATTTTTTGCGGTGCCTACAGTAGGCAGAGAGGCCAGATCCTCTGCGGTGCAGTCCTCGCTGCGGCCTGTGAGCAGAGTCTCGTACTTCAGGGCGGTCATCACATCCGCCAAAGAGGGGGAAAGAGTGACAACACTGGTAGGAGCCTCTTTGATCTCTACGTCATTGACGGTAATCGGGTATTCCTGCTGGGCGGGAGCGGGCTGAGAGGAACCGGTGCTGGAATCGGAGCCGGCACCGCTGTTTCCGCCGGAACAGCCGGCCAGCATGGTGAACACTAAAAGCACCGCTAAGCCCAAAGCAAAAATTCGGGTTTTCATTGGCAGTTCTCCTTTCGGTTTAAAGGGGCAATCCCTGTTTTAAGCGGGATTCCACCATAGCGATATACTGCTTCGCGCAGCGGGGGGAGCGGCCGCCCCGAGCCAGGGCCCATTGCTCCGCGCCAGTGTCTAACTGACTGCCGCTGACCTCCAGGCCGCGTTCCTCGGCAAGAGCGTGAACAATATCCAGATACCTGGTTTTGTCAGGCACGGAAAAATTAACGGAAAGGCCGAAGCGGTCGGATAGGGACAGGCTTTCCTGTATGGTATCTCCCCGGTGGATTTCATCGCCGTCGCGGTCTGAGAAGCACTCCCGGACCAGATGGCGGCGGTTAGAGGTGGCGTAAATCAAGGCATTTTCCGGCTGGGCCGCCAGGCCGCCCTCTAATACGGCTTTGAGAGCCGCGTAGGTATCGTCCTGCTGCGTAAAGGAAAGATCATCGATAAAAATAATGAAGCGAAGGGGAAGAGCGGCGATCCGTTCCACTAATTTTGGAAAATCACACAGCTGGTCCTTCGGCATTTCCACCATGCGAAGGCCCTGGGGGGCGTATTCGTTGAGAATCGCTTTCACAGTGGAGGATTTTCCAGTGCCCCGGTCGCCGTAAAGCAGGCAGTTGTTGGCGGACAGGCCGTTTAATAACGCCAGCGTATTGTCAATCACGGTTTTTCTGGCTGCTTCATAGCCTTTCAGGCTTTTCAGCCGGATTGGGTCTGGATAAACCACAGGCTCGATGCCGCCATCCCGCCAGATAAAAGCGCGGTAACGGGCGTACATGCCGCACCCATGGCCTCGGTAATAGGCCGCCATTTTCTCCATACAAGCTTCCGCGTCCCCGGTCAGCTCGTCAATAGGAGCGCCCGCCTCCCACTGGGGAAGGGTCTCCGCCACACATCCAAGCTCGTCCAGGCGGCGGTAGCCGTCCAGCAGGTGCTCGGGGGTAAGAGAGCCGATCTGCTGGATAATCTCAATATCGCGTTTGACAGCCTTTTTAACCGGGGCGGCCAATTGATCCGCCTTTCCCGCAGCCGCCGCCTTGGAAAAAGCGTTCTCGTCAAACAGCGCGGTTTCCGAGAGGCAGCGGGAAAGATTGCCGCTGTAACCCCGGTCGCAGAGCAAGGCGAAAAATTCCCCCCACGCCCTGGCGAACTCTACAGGCGGCGCGTCGTAAGCGCACAAAAGCCGGTAAAAGGCATTGGGCACCGTGCGGTGAAGGATTCCTTTATATACAGAAAAAGATGACATCAACAGCGCAGCGTCTTTTGTTGTAAACATACTAAAAATTAGCCTCCAATAAGCATTAGAATTCCGTTTTTTGCCATTCCTCACATCCCTTCTACAAACATTTATGATAGCATAAATTTCAAAAAAAAGAAATGTTTTCGGGAAAATATCACGATTTGTTTGCTTTTTCCTCACAACTGGTTAAAAAACACTGGGATGGCTAAGAGCCATCCCAGTGCAAAATTTCCATAGGATTTTAAAATTTGGTGTAGCCGTAGCTGTTGACCATGGCGTCGATCTTGGTATGCTCCTTGCAGTAGGGGCATTCGTGAGGAGAGAAATTTTGATAATCCGGAATATCCTTCAGAGAGAACAGGGAGTGGATCGGAATTCCGTTGCTTTCTTCCACGGCGCTGAACAGGGCGCAGATTCCAGCGAGCTGCCCGTTGTAATATTGGATGCATTCCATAGCCCGGCCGATGGTCTTTCCGGTAGTTACCGACGCAACCATCAAGAGCACCCGCTTGTTCCAAATAATCGGTTGGATGTTATCCCGGAAAATCATCTGGTTGTTGGCATTGGTTTCCGGAGTGACAACAGCGAGGTTGGCGTCGTGATTGATTGCGGCGATGCTGGTCTGGGCAAGCTCCTCCGCCAGATAAGCGCCGACGATGCGGGTGCCTTCCAGACAGATAATCACGTCTACCGGTGTGGAGGAATAAGCTTTCGCCAATTCCTCAGCCGCAAGCTTGGCTTTTTTATAGTAAGATTTGATATCCGTCATATCAATGTAATAGTTTACATGGGAATGGCTGGTGGAAAAATGGCCCGGAATAATTTTAATCCCGATTCTTTTGTTTTTCTTGGCGCGCAGATCAATTGCTCTGGAGTTCAAACGATTACCCCCTTTTAGATTTGTTGATTGATTACAATTAATGCTATGCAATAAAATAATATTTAGTGCAATTTTATTTTACTACGGAAAAACAGCCCTGTAAACAATAAAACCGCTTTTTTGTAGGGAATGACAAAGTTTACCGGCTTGTTCTAGTGACAATGATCGGCGCTAACGGGAGGATTTCTCCATTAAATCGATCAGTTCCTGAATTTTTTCTTCAGGGTCCCCATGCTCAAAGGCTTCCTTCACACAGTGATACATGTGTGCGGTCATGATCTCCTTATTCGCTTTTTTCAGCACGCACTGGGTAGCGGTAATTTGATGATAAATGTCCAGGCAGTAACGATCCTGCTCTATCATTTTTAAAATCCCGTCGATCTGTCCCCGGGCCGTTTTCAGCAGAGCCGACACCTTTTCCTTATCCGCCTGCATCATTCAAGCCCTGCCGCTTCATAGCCGGCGTCTGTAACCGCTTTGATCAAAACCTGGTCGTCAACCGGCTTTGTAAGGGTGATGGAGGCGGTTTTGGCTTCCAGGTCTACCGTTGCGGATACGCCGTCAATAGCGTTAAGGGCTTTTTCTACCCGGGCGGAGCAGTGGCCGCACGCCATGCCCTCAATTTTCATAATTTTTTCTGTCATAGCAAATTCTCCTTTGTTTTCCAATTGATTTTGTAATTCCTCCGGTTTCGGAAGGATAAGGTTTTCCACGTGAATTCCTTTGCTCGCTTTCTCGTTCACAGCTCCTGCGGCCGGCGCGGAGAACTTAGGACGGAAAAATTTCAGGCGCAAGGCGTTGGATACTACAAATACAGAGCTCAAGCTCATAGCGGCCGCAGCGAACATGGGGTTGAGCTTCCAGCCCAGCAGGAAGAAGAATACGCCGCAGGCTAAGGGAATTCCCAGGCTGTTGTAAAACAGAGCCCAGAACAGGTTTTCCTTGATATTACGCAGAGTAGCCTTGCTGAGCTGAATGGCGGTAACTGCGTCCATCAAATCACTTTTCATCAAAACAATGTCCGCAGACTCTATAGCGATGTCCGTACCCGCGCCGATGGCGATTCCCACGTCCGCGGCGGTGAGGGCCGGAGCGTCGTTGATACCGTCTCCCACCATGGCCACCTTTTTGCCGCTCTGCTGAATGGCCCGAACCTCCTTTTCCTTGTCCTGCGGCATTACCTGGGCAACCACCCGGGTGATGCCGACCTGCTTTTGGATGGCGGCGGCGGTGCGTTCGTTATCTCCGGTAAGCATCACCACGTCGATGCCCATAGCCTTCCACTCAGCCACTGCCTGGGCGCTGGTGGGCTTGATGATATCCGCCGCGGCAATAATGCCGATGGCCTGGCCATCCTGGGCAAAAAACATGGGGGTTTTGCCTTCCTCGGCCAGCCGGGCGGCGGGGCGCTCCAGGGCTCTGATATCCACGCCGTTTTCCTCGATGATCTTTTGATTTCCTGCCAAATAGATTTTTCCCTTGATTCTGCCTCGGATGCCTTTTCCGGGCTCGGAAACGAAGTCCTCTACCGGCAGCAGGGAGAGGTTCTGCTTTTGGGCCTCCGCCACGATAGCGGCGGCCAGCGGATGCTCGGAATTTTTCTCCAGAGAGGCGGCAAGCTGCAGCAGATTGGGAACCCGGCCCACATCCACAAGATCGGTGACATGGGGCTTGCCCTCCGTGATAGTGCCGGTTTTGTCCAATACCACCGCGCCGACGGAATGGGCCACCTCCAATGCCTCTGCGGATTTAATTAAAATACCATTTTCCGCTCCTTTTCCGGTTCCCACCATGATGGCGGTAGGGGTGGCGAGGCCCAAGGCGCAGGGACAGGAAATGACCAGTACGGAGATGCCGATGGAAAGGGCGAAAGAGAATGGCTCGCCGACAAGCAGCCACACGATTATGGCCAGAACAGCGATTGAAATAACAATGGGGACGAATACGCCGCTGACCCGGTCGGCCAGCTTGGAAATCGGCGCCTTAGAGGAACTGGCCTCCTCCACCAAACGGATAATCTGAGCAAGGGTGGTATCGCCGCCCACTTTTGTAGCTTCTATTTTTAAATAACCGGATTGGTTGATAGAACCGCCGGTGACCGGGTCGCCGGGCTGCTTCTCCACTGGAATGCTTTCCCCGGTAATCGCTGATTCATCCACGGCGGAAAGCCCTTCGGCCACCCGGCCGTCAGTGGGGATGGACTGCCCCGGCTTTACCGCCAGAATATCCCCGGCCTGTACCATTTCCAGCGGGATTTCCTGTTCCACGCCGTCTGTCAGACGGACGGCGGTTTTTGGTGCGAGGTTGATCAGCTTGGTAATCGCTTGAGAGGTTTTTCCCTTGGCGCGACTTTCCAGATATTTTCCCACGGTAATCAGGGTTAATATCATGCCGGCGGACTCAAAGTAAAGGTCCATAGAATACTCGTGGACCAGGTGAAGGTCGCCGTGGCCCAGGCCAAATCCGATTTGGTAAATAGCCCAGACGCCGTAAACCAAAGCGGCGGCGGAACCGATGCCGATTAGGGAATCCATGTTAGGGGAGCGGTGCCACAAGGCGGCAAAGCCTCCGGTAAAATAATGACGGTTCACTAACGCGATGGGCAGACACAGCAGAAGCTGGGTAAAGGCGAATGCGAGAGCGTTTTCCTCCCCCTGGAAAAACCAGGGGATCGGAAGTCCCATCATGTGTCCCATAGACAGGTAAAATAAAGGAATCAGGAAGACTAAGGAAATTATCAGACGCCGCTTCATTTCCTTCTGCTCCTTGAGCGCCGGATCCTCGCGGGATACCGGTAGGGAGGAATGGGCCTGTGAGGACGCTTGCCGCTGGATGGGACAAGCGCCGTATCCGGCTTTTTCCACAGCAGAAACGATCTCACCGCTGCTTGTGACAGAATCATCATAAACAACGGTCATACTATTGATGAGCAGGTTAACCTGTACCTCCTGGACTCCAGCAACCTTGGAAACACTTTTTTCTACATGGGCGCTGCAAGAGGCGCAGGACATACCGGTGACATCAAATTTTTGTTTCATTACGGCCTCCTTACTACCCCACCCTAGGGGGGAGGGTGTATCCTTATTATAAATCCGCTTCAACGAGTTTGTCAACGGCAACTTTCTGTGGTTATTATAAGGAGGAAAGGAATCTTATATACTAAGAGAAAGGATTTTAGAAAGCCAGAAGGGCATTATTATTTTTGTCCCAACGCCCGAGATGGCTTTAGGTGAAACCTTGATACTCATTGTTTTTCACACGACAGAGTTCAAGAAATTACGGGGAAGGTTTTCCCATAAGCTGTATGCTATTTAACTATTCTTTGCAATGAAATAAGGGAGCGTTTAAATTTTTTTAGCGTAAGGGGTTCGATTTTATTTCTGGAAACTGGAGGATAACAATAATAAAAGAGAAGGACTCTTATCCTTCTCTTTTATTTGTCATTGTTTTGCTGCTGGCGCAGAGTTAGCAGATGCTGAATCGCATTCTCTTGATTTGATTTTGAAAGCAACCTGAAATTTAAAATCAGCCGTTGTTCGTCATTATTTAGCTGATAAAAAAAATCTGAATTTTTAGGATTGGTTTTCAAATACAAATTTTTCTTAAGGGGGCTTGAATCAGAACCAGAATCTCTTAGCTGCATCCGGTTTTCTTCTTCATCGTACTCAATTAAATCTTGATACTGAACCTGATATAATCGCTGAAGCTTATCGATTTTGTCCAGATCAGGAGTAGTACGTCCCAATTCATAGTATGCATAGGTAGAACGGTCAATCCCTAAAGCCTCGGCGACCTGTTGCTGGGTTAAATTAAAATTTTCTCGGAGCCTTTTTAGTTTTTTTCCCATACGAATCAAGCGTGCCACCCTCCCTTTCCGTGTTTTATTATGCCCCATTGTAGACTATTATAATATACGAAAATAGGGAATGTGTAACCTTGTGAACTAATTTCACTGTAAGTCTCTTGACTATTTGGATAAAGTTCTGTATAATAAAAAACATATGAGCCAAATGCAGTAAAAGAGGCTCGCTTGAAAAATTAAAATGCTACTGTGGCTCAGTTGGTAGAGCAGCGCATTCGTAATGCGCAGGCCGTCGGTTCGAGTCCGACCAGTAGCTCCAGCGGCAAGCTGCCGCTCCCAAGTAACGCACTTCACGTTTGTGGAGTGCGTTACTTTTTTGTCCGCATTTTTCGTTGGAATCTATTTTGTCAACATAACCCAGGCTGAGCCTGGACGCAATTCGCGTTCGGACTCTTTTCTTTCGTTTGAATGAAGATGCACGCGTTGGCGGCGGAATCTTTTTCGCAGCGTAAACCCAGGCCCGGCTTTTCTTTTGCCTTAATGTCCGCGCTTATAGCGGGTATCTTTTTGTAAACATTTTCCAGCATCGGGTTGCCATAGACAAAGAAACAAAAACAGCCCTCTGGATAGAGGGCTGTTTTTGTTTCTTTCCGCTTTTTACAAGGGAACCGCTCCTGCAGTACCGGAAGAAGAGAAAATTGGCAAATAGGTAGGCCGGCGGCAGGATAACAAATGATTAGCTTCAATCTAGTTTTAATAGAATTTCAATAGAGGGTTACGAGTATAAGGCTTTCATGGGCCCATCATCCCAGCGTTAAAGTTCAAAAGATTTATTTAATTCCATAAACGGCGGTAATCATAGCGTTCGCGGCAAATCCAGAGCCGCCCGAACGGAGAGACGTGGAATTCGGGAAATAAAATCCCAAAGCCGTGTCGGGGGAGATTATGATCCTGGCCAGCCCGGAGCCGTCGCTTCCTCCGGAAACATAAGAATCACCGCCGAAGTCCGCGTGACTGTCCTTTGCTACAGGGAGTAAATTGCCGATGCCCCAGTGAAGTCCGGTGGAATTGGTAGTACCGGTCACCAGAAGCATAGTGAAGTTCAAAATGCTTTGGGACAGCTGAACTGTAGTATTATTAGTGGTCAGCTTACCCTTCCATAAAGGAATAGCCTTGATCCCGGCGTCCGCCAAGGGAACCGCACCCACATCGGAGGCCGATAATGTAATATCGCTGGACAGAGCTTTATTGTTCACCTTGCGTGAGGTAGGAACCGCGCCCACATCGGAGGCAGCTGGCATTTGAACTAATTTGCTGTTTCCGTTCAGGGTGGCGACCCCATTGGCACTGCCCTTTTCACTTTTTGGAATTAGCATACTAACATCAGCGGGAGAGCCTGCTTCTCCTTGAGGGCCTTGAGGCCCCTGAGGCCCTACTGGTCCTGTTTCTCCTTGGATTCCTTGCGGCCCTTGCGGCCCAATCTCGCCCTGAAGCCCTTGAGGCCCCTGAGGCCCCATAACATTTCCTAAGTCTAACGTTGCCATATTATCACTCTCCTGTATGATAAATCAAATGTCCGTCTATGATCGATAACGGCGGTGGACTTCCAGCATCGGTGTACTGAGCAATTAAGTGCCCCTCTTCATTTACATATAGTGTATACATACCATCGGTGGATGCCTGAATCCCGCTGTCGCCTCGATCTCCTTTATCTCCCTTGTCTCCCTTGGGGCCTTGGATTCCCTGAGCGCCCCGGGGACCAGGAGCGCCGTTAAAAAATCCGCTGTCCCGCTTTTCAATGAGATCGTTTTTAACGGCAAGTGCCCCACGGGCAGCTTCCTTCGCCTCCTCTATAACTGCCGGCGCGGAGGAGGCTGCCGCCAAGGCTTCTGTCAGTCGGGAAAACTCATCTGTGCTCTCGATGGCATCGTCATAGCTGCTCATGACGATGCGAAGAGGGGGGAGAGTTACTTTCAGGACATGCTTTTCCGCATCGATAATTTGCAGCTCGCAGAGCTTAGTGATGCCAAATGCCGCCATCATCTGTAAGGTGAGAATTACAGTTACCTGATTTCCTGATGCCTCGCAGGAATGGTAGATTATGGTATCGTCCGGCTTCTGTATGTAGATGGATACCGTTTTTCCGGTTAAGTCAAGAGGGGTGCCGTTGTCATAAAGGTGAATAATCAGCTTTCTGCCATCTGCTTCCTCCTGAATCACCCGGATTTCTCCAAGGGGCTGCTGCCATGTGCTGTCAATCTCTATTTCTTTGTAGACCATAGCCTACCTCCCTAAATTGTTTTTTCGTTAATAGCGACGGAATGTCAAAGGCCTGAATAAAAACGCCGGCTTATATTCAGTGTTGAGAAATAACGCGTCGATTTAAGTGTGCCTTTTGAGCACATTTTACCCCAAATAAAAGTTCTTGTCAAGCACTAAAACAAAAATTCTTGACAGAAATGTGCCTAAAAAGTAACATTAGAGTTATGGGGAGTTGATGCCTAATGAAATTCGATCAAATAAGAAGAGTGAGAAAGGCTGCTCATGTTACACAGGAAGAACTAGCGAAAAGAATCGGTGTAAACCGTGCGCTGATATCCAAATATGAGACAGGAATCATAGAGCCTTCTGTTTCGCAGCTGCAAAAAATTGCTTCAGCTCTTGGTGTGCCAATGATGGAACTACTGGATTTGGAGGAAGGGGCGGAACGAATCAAACGGGATGAGAATTTAATCCGCAAGCTTTCCTATGAATTTGATATACCGGCAGAAATCATAAGAAGACGGGCGGCAAACAAAAGCAGTCATACAGAGATTGACGCTTTGCGCAAATTAGTAAAAGCTGGCTTCATTCTGGACGAAAGCAAAGTAAGCCTTCAAAATGATGAACCTGTTCAGGGCGTAAAGAAAGCTCAACAAAGCGAAAATGCTTGGGCGCCGGAAAAAGAGGAGTCAAGGCCGCAGCTGCACCGGATCGTGGAGCTGCTTAAAGCCGTGCCGGATGACCAGCTTGAGGCTCTTTATGATATCATTGCGATTGTGCTGAAGGCTTTTGATAAAAATGGATAATTTTATTGAAAAAGAAAAACTGGGATTTTATTAGGGCCTTTTTGCTTATATTTATGTTTTTCGCGTTGCCGGCTTAATTGCGGCGAAAATAAAAAATATTTAAATTGATGTGACCTGGCGGTGTTTTCATACGTGTATTATATAGGAGGTAAAAAGATTGCGTCACGGAAAAGCAGTTGACCTAGCATCGCTTTATGAAACATACTCAGATATGCTGTTCCGTACGGCACTGACCTATGTCAGCCATACGGAGGACGCTCAGGATATTGTTCATGATGTGTTTGCCGCTTATTTGGCAAAGCGGCCCTCCTTCCAGGATGGTTCTCATGAACGCGCGTGGATGCTGCGTGTAACCATCAATAAATGCCGAGACCTCCAGCGCCGCAATGCGGTTCGCCGGTATATTCCTTTAGAAGACGCGGAACATCTCACCGCAGCGGATGATCCGGCGGCCTTTGAACTGCTGGCTGCCATTCGAAAGCTGCCGGATAAGCTGCACGCAGTGATGGTCCTCCATTATTTGGAAGGTTTATCTGTGGAGGAAACGGCAAGCTGCCTGCGTATCTCAATTCCGGCGGCCAAGATGCGTTTGGCACGCGGCAGGCAAAGATTGAAAGAGCTTCTTGGAGCGGAGGGATGAGCATGTTTGATAAACAGTCTATAGAGGCCTATCGAAATATCAAAGCGCCAGAGGAACTCCGGGAAAAGGTAATGCGCTTGAACCCAGAGCTAAGTTCTCCAGGTTCCAATCACAGATCGAAGAATGCTATGCTTCGTCCGATAGCCGCTGTGGCTTGCGCGGCGGTTTTCTGCCTAGCGGTTTCATTTTCCTTTTGGAATCAAAAGGATGCTGCGCTTTTGTATCAAGGGATACCTGTTGAAGGCGAACCAGCTGTGATTGCGGCGGACATGCCGCAGTCTGCGGCGCTGGTCAGAGACAGCGTTCCCAGCGGGATTCCTTTAGAGCTGGAAACGGCGGAAAGGACAAAGGTTTCCGTCTCGGGCGGAGAGCTAAGTGCGTTTGACGCGGAAGGCATGCTGTTAGGATCAGGGAGGGAAGTGGAGCTTTCAGGGAAAGCGGCGCTTTATTGGGATCTTTCCCAGTCGGACAATTCTGATCTTTTATTGGTGCTTGCAACAGAGGCTGAGCGGTTTACTTATACGCTTTCCGTGAGCGGCAGCGGTGGGTACATCCTTCAAAAAAACGAGACGCAATAATAATTAAGATGATAGGAGAATGTCGGTATGAAAAAAATGTTTATTTGTCTTGTCGGAATGGTAATGGCAATTTCTTTGGCTGGGTGCGGAGGCCAAAGCGATGCGCAGAACGGCGGCTCAGCTCCTGATTCCAGCTATACCAGCGCGGTTCAAGTCCTGGAAACGGTGATTGATGCCTATACGGAGGAGCAGAAATTTCCTATTGGCGGCGGAGACTCTGAAAATTTGACTTCGGAAGCTCCTGGCGCGTTTGATATTTCAAAAACCGAGGAACTGGATATGACCCTTGGACTGCCGGAAAGCGAGGCAGCCAACATAGACGACGCCGCTTCTATGGTTCACATGATGAACGCGAATACTTTTACCGGCGCCGCCTACCGCCTGAAAAGCGGGGTTCAAGTGGAGGAATTCTCCGAGGCGGTAAAGGAGAATGTTTTGGCCAAGCAGTGGATGTGCGGTATGCCGGATACGATGGTGGTAATTGATGTGGACGGCCAGTATGTGCTTACTGCGTATGGAGCAGACGAGCTGATAGAGACCTTTAAAACCAACGCGCTTTCAGCCCTTGACGGCGCAAAGGTGGTTTTGGATGCCCCAGTGGTGGAAAATGGATTCTAAGTATTAGAGAGCGATACGCTGAGACGTGTGTAAAAGTCCCCGGATTTAAAATTGCACGATAAGCCAGTAAAGGAAGTGCCGCGATGCTTTTTTCCAGTATCCCGTTTTTATATTATTTTCTTCCTCTGGTCCTGGCAGCCTATTTTGTCACCCCAGCCCGGTTCCGCAATGGAGTGCTGCTGTTCTCCAGCTTGTTTTTCTATGCCTGGGGAGAGCCGAAGTATGTTTTGCTGATGGCGGTCTCCATTCTGTGCGGTTACGGCTTCGGGCTTTTGCTGGAACGGTATCGGGGCGGGCGGGCCGCGAAATATATCTGCGGAATTTCGGTGGGAATCAGTCTTTGTTTTCTCTTGTATTTTAAGTATGCGGACTTTTTTCTGCAGAATTTCAATGCGGTTGCCGGCGCGGACTTTCCGCTCCTGCATATTGCTCTGCCCATCGGGATCAGCTTCTATACCTTCCAGATCATCAGCTATACTGTGGACGTGTATCGGGGAGAACCCGCACAAAAAAATCTGGTTCATCTCGCGGCCTATATCGCGATGTTTCCCCAGCTGATCGCCGGGCCGATTGTCCGGTATTCTGATATTGCCGCGCAGCTTGAGGATCGGACCCATTCCACCGCTCTTGCCGCGGAGGGAATCAGGCGGTTTATTATCGGATTGGGAAAAAAGATCCTCTTAGCCAATCAATTGGGAGAGCTGTGCGGCGCGTTTCGGGCTTCGGAGGAAAAGTCCGTTCTCTTTTACTGGCTGTACGCGTTGGCGTTTGCGCTGCATATTTATTTCGACTTTTCAGGATACAGCGATATGGCGATTGGGCTTGGAAAGATTTTTGGATTCCGTTTTTTGGAAAATTTTAATTACCCCTATATTTCCTCCAGCATCACAGAGTTTTGGCGACGCTGGCATATTTCACTTGGAACGTGGTTCCGAGACTATGTATATATCCCCTTGGGAGGAAATCGTGTTGGAAAATACCGCCATTTGCTGAATATTTTGGCGGTGTGGGTTCTGACGGGCTTCTGGCACGGAGCCGCCTGGAATTTTGCCGTTTGGGGCCTTTTGTTCGCCGTGCTTTTGATGGTGGAAAAAATGTGGCTGTTGAAGCTCCTGCGCAAGCACAAAATGATTGCGCGTATTTACGTGCTGTTTTTTGTGTTGATCAGCTTCGTCCTATTCAACGCGGATAATATGGGGCAGGCTTTTTCCGACCTGGCAGGTTTATTTGGAGCCGGCGGAATTCCTCTGGCGTCGGACGAAGCGCTTTATTATCTCAGCAGCTTTTCTTTGATTCTGCCTATAGCCATAATTGGCGCTACGCCGCTGATCAAAAATGGATTCGAACGTCTTTCAAAAAATTGCGCGGCGGTGCGGATTTTAAATATCGCCGAGCCCATTGCGCTCTTATCGATCCTCCTGGTCATGACCGCCTATCTGGTGGATGGCTCGTTCAATCCTTTCCTGTATTTTCGATTTTGATTGGGGGAAAGCATATGACAACGAAACGGAAAAATTGGATGGTTTGCGTACTGGCTGCCGTGTTTTTGGCAGCTTCCTTTCTGATGTGTGTGTTTCTTCCCAAAGGGGAGTATTCGGATAGCGAGAGACGTAAGCTTGCGGCACCGCCGGAATTATCGGCGGACACCATTTTTAATGGGAGGTTTATGTCGGAATCTGAGACATATGTCCAGGATCATTTCCCTTTTCGGGATCAATTCCGCACGCTGAAGGCCCTGAGCGCAGCCTGTTTGTTTCAACGAAAAGATAATAACGGTATCTATGTGTTTGAAGGCTCAGCAGCGGCGATGGAGTATCCTATGGATGAAGCGTCGTTAAGCCGAGCGGCAAGCCGCTTCAGATATCTCTATCAAAAATATCTGGATGATAGCAATAAGGTGTATTTATCCATTATCCCTGATAAAAATTGCTATTTGGCGGAACAAAGCGGCCACCTTTCGATAGATTACAGCCTTTTGGAAGAACAGCTGCTGCAACAGACGGGCTTTGCCGATTATATCTCCATTTCAGACCTTTTAGAGAGCGGAGATTATTATAGAACCGACGTCCATTGGCGGCAGGAACAGATCACAGACGTAGCGGAACGTCTGGCTCAGGCGATGGGCGCCACCCTGTCCAAGGATTATAAGGAAAATCTGCTGGAGCGGGATTTTTATGGGGTGTATTGCGGGCAGTCAGCCTTGCCTTTGGCTCCGGATTCTCTTTATTATCTGACAAATGACGCCATTGAGAACTGTACTGTGTACGACTTCCAGAACAATCGGGCGGGCCAGGTATATGATTTTGGGCGTGCTATGGGGAAGGACCCTTACGAGCTGTTTCTTTCCGGACCTTTGTCGCTGCTGACTATGGAGAATCCTCAGGCGCAAGCCGGACGGGAGTTGATTTTGTTTCGAGACTCCTTCGGTTCCAGTATCGCTCCATTGCTGATCAGCGGATATTCTAAGATTACCCTGGTTGACATTCGTTATATCCATCCCGATTACCTTGCCCGGTTTATTGATTTTGAAGGATGCGATGTGCTGTTTCTGTACAGTACTTTGGTATTGAACAACAGTGAAACATTAAAGTAGAACTGAGAAACCGGGTGTTAGAATAGGAGTGACGGCGCGTCGGACGGCCAGGCCATAGCGCCGCGTATAAGAAAATGGAATAAGAAGGAGAATAAAAACGCCTGAAATGTCATGATGCGATGAAACGGTTTGAGCCGGAATTTTAGCGGTAAAAGAGCCAGCGGGCTCTTGCGATGTGTTTTAGTTTGAAGCTAAAAATTACCCTCCATGCGTAAAAACAGCATGGAGGGTAATTTTTTACTGGAAGAATTTTGTGAGGCATAAAATTCTTCTTATAGCTGAAATTTACAGATTGATAAACCTATCAGAAAAATCATTCAATGGATAAAAAAGCAAACGAACCTATTGCTGTGCTTTTAGTGCTTTTCATACTTTGAAAAAACCGTAGTTTTAATTTTTGGGAGAAATCTCCATACCCTTAGAGCGGACAACGTCGTCGAATTCGTCCAGCATTTCTCGGCTGGGCGCTTTCGTCAGCAGGCTGACTATGATCATCAGCACCAGATTGATGGCAAAGCCGGGAACCAGGGAATACAGGCCGGTCTGAACAGCCAGGGTAGCGCCTCCGAACAGAGGAATGTAATCCCAAAGGATTACGGTTAAGCCGCCGGCGATCATACCAAAAGCGGCGCCGGTAACGTTAGAGCGTTTCCAGAACAGGCTCATGAGAACTACGGGACCGAAGGTAGCGCCGAAACCGGCCCAGGCATTGGAAACCAAACCCATAACGCTGCTGTTGGGATCTAAGGCAATCATAAAGGCCACGGCAGAAACCACCAGAACGGTAATCCGGCTGATGAGAAGCATGGACTTATCACTGGCCTTTTTGTTAATAACGCCCTTGTAAACATCTTCCGAGATGGAAGACGCCGTCACCAGAAGCTGAGAATCGGCGGTGGACATAATAGCCGCCAAAATAGCGCAGAGCAATAAGCCGCCGATAAAGGGAATGTGGATGTGGTTATTAAAGATGTCCTGAATCATGTTGATAAACACATTTTCCTGCTGTCCGTTTGCCAATAAGGAATCCTGGAAATAGGAACGTCCGATGATCCCCAGGAAGCAGGCGGCAGATAAAGAGATGACTACCCAGGTAATGGCTACTTTTCTGGATTTCCGCACTTCATTTTCATTTTTAATCGCCATAAAACGGACCAGAATATGGGGCATCCCAAAGTAACCTAATCCCCAGGCCAGCTGGGAAATAATGCTTACAGCGCTCATAGGATTGCCGTTGTCATAAAAAGGATTTAAAAAGTTGGTGCCCAAGCTGTCGAGAACGGCTTTGGTTTCTCCAAAGCCTCCCATGACGGAAACGGCGAAAAACGGAACCACCATCAAAGCAATCAGCATCATAAAGCCTTGGATAAAATCAGTCCAGCATACCGCCAAAAAGCCGCCGAAAAAGGTGTAAATCAAAATAACCGCGGCGCCGATGGCCAAAGCCCATATGTAGTCCAAGCCAAAAACAGAAGAAAATAATTTCGCTCCGGCAGAAAAGGCAGAGGCGGTATAAACCAGGAAGAAAACCATGATAAATAAGGAAGAAGCCACTCTGAGGAGCTTTGACTTGTCATGGAACCGGTTCTCGAAAAATGCCGGTAAGGTGAGAGAATTTCCCGCGCGGATGGTGTATCTGCGCAGCCGTGAGGAGATGAGGGCCCAGTTTAGAATTGTGCCGATACACAAGCCTACCGCAATCCAGATTTGACCGGTGCCTAACGCATAAATAGCGCCGGGCAGTCCCATCAAAAGCCAGCCGCTCATATCCGAAGCCTGCGCGCTGAGAGCCGCGACCCAGCCGTTTAAGGAACGCCCGCCCAAGAAATAATCTTCAGAGCTTTTGGTCCTTTTCATAGAAAGGAAACCAATCAAAAGCATTACCAAAAGGTAAACGCCGAATGCGATGAATGTCCATAAATAATCCATGTTTTTTCCCCCTCAATTTTAAACCGTTTTAAAGAGCTGATACCAGCTTAGTATAGCATAAGTTTTTTTCAATTACTACCCGCTTTTTGGACAAATGCGTTAGGGGAGTTTCTTCACTTAATACAAAAAACTAAAAAGGCGCAGCCAAAAGCTGCGCCTTTTTAGAAAGGAAGGTTATGAAAAAAGTATGTCAAGCCTAAAAGGCAAAGGAGAAATCAATGATCATCCTTCTCAATTTCAATGGGGACTGGCTCCATCATGGAGCTTTGAGTGAGCTCTCCCATTTTGGCAAAGCATTTTATCGAGAAATAGAATCCGGCAATCACTACAACGCTGGTCAGAAGCAAATTAAAAATCATGATGGCACCTCGTTTCTTTTGATTTGTATTTATCTTATCAGAAAATTATGGACACGTTTTGGCTCAAAAAAGAAGAATTTAAGAAGATTTCATGAAAAAATTAATAACAGATGAATATTAGCTTGAGAGAAATCCTCATGGAACAAACAGCTCATAAGCCGGTAAATTCATCATAATTCAAACACTAAGAAATAAAAAAGCGCGGTAGAACCGCGCCCTTTTAAAAAGGAGAGGAAAATTATGAAAAAAGTTCTTGTAAGCAATTTAATGTTTTAGGATATCTATAGTGTAACCAGGAAATGTGTTGGCTGTGTGAAAGCTATATGAATATTTTATAAAAACTATTTTGGACAACCAGCTTGGTTATTTTTGACTTTGCGGCGGATTTGTTTTCCGGGATAACACAAGCGAGAAGAAATATTTTAAATCTTTCGGGATTTTCGAAGCTTTAGGCCTCAACAGGGAAAACATCATTACTCCGTATCAGACAAGGAGATCACCGAGGTCGGGCAGCCTTGCTCCGCAGTGCGGGCGCTTTCCTCCTGGTCTTTGGGAACCTGCTCCTGTGCCACAAAAGCGATGCCGTTGTCGCCGGCGGAAAATACCTCAGGACAAACATCATAGCATTGTCCGCAGGCAATGCAGCCATCCTGATCGATAAATGCGTTCATAAAATCACCTCACGGTTATTATACGCGCTGAATGGCAATTTTAAACACTCAGGATGATAAATCCTGTAAAAATTTATTCAGCACCGCTTTATGAAGCTTTTCATCCTGGGCGATGCGGGCCAAATTAGCGGCCACCTTCGCATCCTTAACACACTGAGACTGACGGGTATACGTGATATAGGCAGCTTCCTCGGCTGCGATATCTATTTTTAATAGCTTGTGGATATCGGCAGTATAGTCAACCATTTTTCCATTCCATGGCAGTGTGATTCCACGCTGATAAGAGAAAAATTTCGGAGTTCCCCCCAACAGGCTGATCAGTTGTCCCAGACGGTGAAAGTGGCGCATTTCTACCATGGCGATTTCCGACAGGGTTTTCGAAATCTCAGGATAATCCTTTTCCAGCCTCCAGGCTTGATAGGTGTATTGGTGGATCGCCGTCATCTCGCTTTTTGCGGCGGATAGGTCGTTGTTCAGCAAGCGCGCCAGACTGGGATTGGGACCACATACCTCCACTGCGGGATAATCGGCCGGATATGTAACGTTGATGCTCATAGAAAGGAACCTCCCGGTAAAATTAGAAATACTAATCTATATGCGCGCGGAAGGTTAAAAAGAAGAACCGTGGGAAAACCATTAGTTCTCCCACGGCAGAAAGCGATGCTTTAATTTGCAAGGGTATGCTTGACCCGGTCCCTTTCCTCGGCGCTTTTCGCATTATTCCAGTGACTCATATCGCCAACCAAATAGCCGGTGATTCTGCGGATATGCTCAAATGGCACCTCCTCAAAGGTGTAATTCAAATTGACAAATTCGCCGTCCATTTCAATATTCAGGGCCTTTAGCTTTCTTTGGGGATTTTTTTCCTGGACATGATCCACATACGCTTGTATTTCCTCGTCGGTCATCACGCCGCCGGTAACGGTTACATAATCTAACATATGAAGCGCTCCTTTTAGTTATTTGATAGTATTACGATACCATATCTTGTGTTATAAGTCAATAATAATTCTTAATATTATTTCATAGGGGCTAAAGCGGAAAGGCTTCTGCATAATATGCCCAGCGCGGCCAGAAAATCCTCTGAAAGCCTTTTCCCATTCCCGCATAAAATGGAAGGATAGAAAGGAGAGAAGGAGCTTTGGTTACCATTAGCTTGTGTATGATCGTAAAAGATGAAGAAGCGGTGCTCAAACGCTGTTTAGAAAGCGCAAAGGAAATTGCCGATGAGATGATAGTGGTAGATACCGGTTCCCGGGATCAGACCAGAGAAATCGCGGAAAAGGAGGGAGCACGGGTATATCAATTCCCATGGATTGATGATTTTGCGGCGGCAAGGAATTTTTCCTTTTCCCAAGCGGTCATGGATTACTGCTTGTGGCTGGATGCCGATGACGTTCTGCTGCCGGAGGATCGGCGCCGGCTGCAAAAGCTCAAGGAGTCCCTGGAGCCTGGCGTTGACATGGTGATGATGAAATACAATACCGCGTTTGATTCCCAAGGAAAGCCGATATTTTCCTATTACCGGGAGAGGCTGATCCGTAATTTTCGGGGATATCGGTGGATGGGAGCAGTCCATGAGGTGATCCCGCCCCAGGGAAAGGTAATTCATTCCACGATCGCGGTGACCCATCAAAAGATGGGAAAAGGGGATCCCGACCGGAATCTTCGGATTTTTGAAAAGCTTCTGCGGGAAGGGAAAACCCTGGACCCGAGGCAGCGGTTTTATTACGCTCGGGAACTTTTTTACCATGAACGATATGAAGGGGCCGCTGAGGAGCTGCTGAATTTTCTTCAAAGCGGTCAGGGATGGGTGGAAAACGAAATTGAAGCCTGCCGCCAGCTTTCCCAATGTTACCGAAAGCTGGGGAGGGAGCGGGAGGTCTTGCCGGCGCTTTTGAAAAGTCTGGAATATGATATCCCAAGGGCGGAGGTTTGCTGTGACATTGGGTTTTATTTTATGGAACGGGAGCGATACCGGCAGGCAGCTTATTGGTATCAGACGGCGGCGTCCTGCGAAAGGGAGGATCAGTCGGGTGGTTTCGTGCTGCCGGACTGCTACGATTACATCCCGTATTTACAGCTGTGCGTCTGCTATGACCGTATGGGAGACTATATAACGGCGAGCATGTATAACGAGAAAGCGGGAAAGTGCAAGCCGGATTCGGAGGCGTACTTGGCAAATAAAACCTACTTTGAGAGAAGGCTTGAGCTTTAGAGGGCTTAGGCCATTCGTTGAACAGGAGTGATTAGAAGCGCCTAAAGTAAGGGGAACGGCCTGCGGGCGGCCGTCAAAGGCGGGAATTACTTCAAGCATGCGCCGGGAAAGGGAAAGGAAAATGAAGATAAAAAGCTGATTGACTTTACTCCATAAAATTGATAAAATATATGAACAAATTGTAAAAGCAGGAGGAACCGGCAAAATGCAGAGAGAAAAATTTTCTTCCCGGTTAGGTTTTTTGCTGATCTCGGCGGGATGCGCCATCGGTCTTGGAAATGTCTGGAGGTTTCCTTATGTGACAGGAGAATACGGCGGCGCTGCTTTTGTGCTGCTTTATTTGTTTTTCCTGCTGGCGCTGGGCCTGCCTGTTATGGTGATGGAATTTTCCGTGGGCCGCGCCAGTCAAAAAAGTATCGCCAAATCCTTTGATGTTTTAGAGCCGAAAGGAAGTAAATGGCATTTTTATAAAGTAGTGGGAATCATAGGCAATTACCTGCTTATGATGTTTTATACCACGATTGGCGGATGGATGCTGATCTATTTCATCAAAACCCTGAAAGGAGACTTTGAGGGCCAGTCTGTGGAGCAGGTAGGCGTAATTTTTGAGGGGATCACCGCGAATCCTTGGCTGATGATCGGCGCGATGGTTCTGGTAGTGGCGCTTTGCCTTGGAGTGTGCTCCTTCGGCCTGCAAAACGGGGTGGAAAAGGTTACCAAAGTGATGATGGTTTCCTTGTTCGCCATTATGGTGGTGCTGGCGGTTCATTCGGTCACTATGGAAAACGCGGGAACAGGCCTTGAATTTTATCTTTATCCTCGGTTTGACAAGCTATGGGAAAATGGTTTGGCCGACGCGGTTTTTGCCGCAATGGGCCAAGCGTTTTTTACCTTGAGCATCGGTATGGGCTCGCTTGCGATTTTTGGCAGCTATATCGGCAAAGAACGTTCCTTGACCGGAGAGGCCGTCAGCGTAATGGTGCTGGATACCAGTGTGGCCCTGATTGCCGGCCTGATTATTTTTCCCGCCTGTTCCGCCTTTCATATCAATCCGGACAGCGGCCCGAATCTGATTTTTGTCACACTGCCGAATGTGTTTAATTCCATGCAGGGCGGCCGCGTCTGGGGCGCGTTCTTTTTCGTATTTATGAGCTTCGCCGCTTTTTCCACGATTATCGCGGTGTTTGAGAACATTATCTCCTGCTTGATGGATCTCTTGGGCTGGTCCAGGAAAAAAGCTGTGGCTTTCAACCTTCTCGCTATTATCCTCCTGTCTCTGCCTTGCATTTTCGGCTTTAATCTGTGGAGCTCCTTCCAGCCTCTGGGGGCTGGTTCCAATATTCTGGACTTGGAGGACTTTATTGTCAGCAATAATATTCTGCCCTTGGGCTCGCTGGTCTACGTGCTGTTCTGCACAACCCGCTATGGCTGGGGCTGGGATAACTTTATCGAAGAAGCCAATATGGGAAAAGGCATGAAATTCCCCAAATGGGCGAGAGGCTATATGATGGTAGTGGTTCCGGTGATCATTTTGGCTATCTTTATTCAGGGTTACTTTGTAAAATTTGGATGAGAAAAAGCCCCGAATTTTCGGGGCTTTTTCTTGACGGAAAGGAAGCGGGTGACAGATTTTAAAGGAAAGCTGGCACGGAAGGAAGATTATCGTTGAAGAATAAAGGATGCTTATTATGGAATTATGGGATGTCTATGATAAAAAAGGAAGAAAAACCGGAACGCTGAAGGAGAAGGAGGCCGACTATCTGCCTGGGGAATACCACCTGGCTGTGGAGGCTTGGGTATTTAACCGCCGCCGGGAAATTTTAATACAGCAGAGGTCGTGGCACCGGGAAATCCTGCCGGGAAAGTGGAGCCTGACCACTGGAAGAATAATCGCCGGGGAGGATTCCGAACAGGGATGCGTCCGGGAGCTGAAAGAAGAACTGGGAATGCAGGTAAAACAGGAAGAGCTCTCCTTTCTGCGCCGGATCGTCCGGGAGGACCCGCTGATTTGGGATATTTACTTTACCTTGCAGGATGTACCTGTAGAGGAGCTTAGGCTGCAAAAGGAGGAGGTAATCCAGGCACGGTGGGTAAGCTTCGATCAGTTCCGCGCCTATCTAAAAAGAGGGTCGGTTTTCCGCTATCCTGAGATTGATGAGGTATTGGATGCCGCGGATGGCTGGATGGATGATATCCTGGGAAAAGAAACGGAAACGTCGTGATCGGAAATGCCCGGCGGCAAAGATTATGCCCGGGGCACGAAATACAATTGAAAATTTTTCAAAAGCCTTAGAAACACCGCCCTGAGGATCCTTTTTCGGCTGGTGGTTCCTAACAAAAATAAAAACACCGCCGGAGCGCTGAATTTGAAACAGCGCCTCGGCGGTATTAAGACAATGCTATTTTCTGATTGCAAGCCTTCTTTTTGAAATCAATCTAAGATCACCAAAGCCATCAGTACCAGGTTTTCGGTTCCGGTGTTGTCCAGGCCGTGACCGAAGCCGTCGGGAGTAAAGGTGATATCTCCGGCACTGACAGGGCGGTTAGTCCCATTGTCGTTATACACGCCCTGACCGGAAATAATATAATAGGTTTCGCTTTCGTTGTGATGCTCGTGGTAGCCGATCTCACATCCCGGCTCCAAAGTGATTTCCGCATAAATACGGCACTTCCCATTTAATTCTTTTTCGCCCAAAAGATGCTTCATGATGACGTGACCCTTGCCGCCCCTCATATGCTCCTTGATCTCAACTCTAGGTTCCATTTTGTACGCTCCTTTACTTCGTTGTTTTCTTATCAAATTTGTGCCACCGTCTTTGTTTTATTGTACGACCCGAAAACCGGGAAGTCAAGAGATTGTAAAAGGTTTAAGATTATTGCGGCGGCTTTAGCTGGCCGGACTTGAACCGCTCGAAGCTTTCGCTGCTGACCACTAAAATATCTCCCACCTTGATCTTGGTAGAGCCTCTGGGAATAATGGTTTCCCCGTGCCGTTTGATCATGACGATCAGCACTTCCTCCGGGATATTGGCTTCACGAAGCAGCCTGCCAGCGTAGAAATCGTCCTCTGTCACCGGTACCTCCAGCAGCTTGGTATCCACGTCGTCCTGATAATCCGTAAAGGTTTTCAGCACTAGACTGTCATCCTCCTTGTCTACCAAGCCCAGCTTATCCGCGATTTTTGGCAGCAAGGTGCCCTGTACCGCCACAGAAAACAACGCGACAAAAAATACAATATGAAAAATATCATGTTCAATCACTACGCCGCTGCTCATGACAAAAATAGCGAACACAATAGAAGCGGCGCCCCTCAGGCCGGACCAGGAAACCAGAAGCTGCTGGCGGACGGGAGTCTTAAACCAGGAAAGGATCAGGAAGGTGGCCACAGGTCTTGCCACGATGATCATGAATACGGAAATTAAAATGGCTGGCAAGGCCACAGAGGGAATTTTGGAGGGAAATGCCAGCAAGCCTAAAACAAAGAAGATGGCGATCTGCATCAGCCAGGTGATGCCGTCAAAAAAGTGAACCAATGAGGTTTTATGTAATATCTTGCTGTTGCCGAGGACAATTCCTACAATATATACGCTGAGATAACCGTTGCCGCCCAGCCAGGAAGAAAAACCATAAGTGAACAAAGCGGTGCCGATCACCAAAATTGCGTCCATACCATTGATCTCAAAGTTGATTCGGGAGAGGAGCTTCGAGGACAAAAAGGCCACGCCGAAGCCGATGCCAAACCCAAATAAAAGCTGTTTTGCAATCATCCAGGGCAGAGAAATATCGGAAGAGACTGACATGATCGTTAAAATGATAATGGTCATCATATAAGAAACAGGATCATTGCTGCCGCTTTCAATTTCCAGCAAGGAAGCCAAGCCGCCCTTTAAGTTCAGCTTTTTTGAACGCAGGATGGAAAATACGGAGGCGGCGTCAGTAGAACCAACCACCGAACCGGTCAGCAGCCCTTCCAGCCAGCTCATGCCTAAGGCGTAATGGCAGAAAAGGCCAGTTAAAAGGGCTGTAAAGATTACTCCCAGGGTCGACATACAGATAGACTGTTTCAGCACCGGCCTGGCGGTGTTCCAGTTGGTGCCAAAGCCGCCATAAAACATGATGAAAATCAGAGCGACAGAGCAGATGGTTTCCGCTAAGCCATAATTGTCAAAGTAGATACCCACAATACCGTCCGAGCCAAAAACCATGCCTAATAAAATGAAGATGAGCAAAGTAGGCACGCCGAAACGATGCAGGAATTTGCTGGAAAACACGCAGAGAATTAAAATAATAGCAGTAATGATAATAGCTACTGTCAAAACAGGCCCTCCCTTATGTGAAAATAAAAAACGCAAATCAATCAGAAGTGCTGGCGGCGCTTCTGATAAAATAGTCTTATAATTATGTTAACAATTTTATTTTAACACATTATTTTGCATAATAAAAGAAAAAGTTGAAAGGTTTTGAGTTTAAATGGAAATTGAACGGAAATTTTTGCTGTCAGGATTCCCGGATTTGCCGGAACTCGAGAGGGCCGAAGTTTTCCAGGGCTATCTGGGGATTTCTCCGGAAGTGAGAATCCGGAGCAAGCGGGTAGGAGAGGCAGAAACTTACCGTTTGTGCTTCAAAGGCGAGGGCAGCCTGGTTCGGGAGGAAATCGAGCTGGACCTGGATAAAGCAACCTTTGAAAGCTTGAAAAAGCTGCTGCCGAAGCCGATGATCCGCAAGGAGTACCGGATTTACCGGCTGGAAAACGGACTCAGGCTGGAATGCAGCCGGGTGGACCCGGGCACAGATACGGAATTTTATTACGCTGAGGTGGAATTTCAGGATCAGCAGCAGGCAGAGATTTTTTCCCCTCCTGATTTTTTGGGCAAAGAGGTCACCTATGACGGCAGCTATCGCATGAAAGCGTACTATCAGCGAAAAAAATAGGAGGGAGCGCAATGCGGTGTTTGGTAATTTACAATCCAGCGGCGGGAAAAAAGGGAGCGTACCGCGGAGTGCGGGAGCAGATACGGCGCTACTGCCAAAAAGAAGGAATCGACCTGGAAGAAGCGGTGACGCAATTTCCAGGCCACGCTGAGAAAATTGCGGAAGCAGCGGCCCGGACGGGGGAACCGGTCAAAATTTATGGCGTAGGCGGCGACGGGACCCTGTGTGAGATCGCGGGCGCGGCGGCAGGCCGGAATCACGTCGAAGTAGGAATTTTCCCGGTGGGAGCCGGTAATGATTATATCAGAACCTTTGGCTCTCAAGAGCGCTTTTTGCAGGTGGAGGCGCAGATGAAAGCCCAGCCTGTCAAGGTGGACATGATACAAACAGAGAAAATGCTGTCTCTGAACCTTTGCTCCGCCGGGCTGGACGCCGCGGTGGCCCTACATATGGCCAAATTTAAAAAGCTGCCCTTGGTTTCCGGGCCTATGGCCTATAACCTGGCCCTGGTAAAATGCGTGCTCGGCAAAATGGGAAACGATCTGAAGGTAACCATCGACGGCCATCCGCCCATTCAGGACCGGTTTTTATTCGCCCTGGCGGGAAGCGGGCGGTATTACGGCGGCGGCTACTGCGGCGCTCCGGAGGCGGATCCCTCCGACGGCCTGCTGGACTTTGTCTTGATCCGCAGGGTAGGGAGGCTCCGTCTGGCAAAGCTGCTGTCCGAGTATAAGAAAGGAAAGCATTTGCGGTCCGGTGCCTTTCAGGATATTTTAATTTTTATGCGGGGAAAACGGATGGAAATTACCTGCGAACAGTCTGTTGTGGTAAATTTCGACGGAGAGTGCCAGCCGCTTTCCCAGATTTCCTTTCAGGTGCTTCCCCAGGCGCTGAATTTTTTGGTTCCCGGAGGAAAACAGGCGTGAAACAGATGAAATTTTTGCGGGTTCAGGTGAAAATCGGATTTCGCAGGGGATTTTCGGCAGGAAATTGTAAATAAATTATGAAAACGTAAAATACCTCTTGATTTTTAAAGCAAACCACTATAAAATAGTGTTAGCACTCAGAGGTAATGAGTGCTAAAAATAAGAAATCAAATATTTTATATTCTAAACAAGGAGGAATTTGATTATGACGATCAAACCATTGGCTGACAGAGTGGTCATTAAAATGGAAGAAGCGGAGGAAACCACAAAGAGCGGCATTGTTCTGGCTGGTTCCGCAAAGGAGAAACCCCAGGTAGCTTCCATCGTGGCGGTAGGCCCCGGCGGAATGGTGGACGGCAACCAGATCGACATGTACGTTAAGGTAGGCGATAAGGTTATCACCAGCAAATATTCCGGCACGGAAGTAAAGATCGATGGAGAAGAATACACCATTGTCCGTCAGTCCGATATTCTTGCTGTAGTAGAATAATAAAATTTAGAATGGTTCATTTTACAAATATGGAGGTTGATTGATTATGGCAAAACAAATTGCTTATGGCGAGGATGCAAGAAAAGCTCTTTTAAACGGCATCAACCAACTGGCTGATACCGTGAAGATTACCTTAGGACCCAAGGGAAGAAACGTGGTGCTGGACAAAAAGTTCGGCGCTCCCCTTATCACCAACGACGGCGTAACCATCGCCAAGGAAATTGAACTGGATGACGCTTTTGAGAACATGGGCGCTCAGCTGGTCAAGGAGGTCGCTACCAAGACCAACGACGTGGCCGGCGACGGTACCACTACCGCTACTTTGCTTGCCCAGGCCCTGATCCGGGAAGGCATGAAGAACGTAACCGCCGGAGCGAATCCGATGGTTTTGAAAAATGGCATCCAGAAGGCTGTCGATACCGCTGTAGAGGCGATCGGCAAGAATTCCAAGAAGGTTGACGGCACTCATGATATCGCCAGAGTTGCCTCCGTGTCCGCCGGCAACGAGTTCATCGGCAATCTGATTGCCGAGGCGATGGAAAAGGTCGGCTCTGACGGCGTGATCACCGTGGAAGAGTCTAAGACCGCCGAAACCTATTCCGAGGTCGTGGAAGGCATGATGTTCGACCGCGGCTACATCACTCCCTATATGTGCACCGATACCGACAAGATGGAGGCTGTTTTGGATGACGCCTACATTTTGATCACGGATAAAAAGATTTCCAATATTCAGGAAATCCTGCCCTTGCTGGAGCAGATTGTGCAGTCCGGCAAGAAGCTTCTGATTGTTGCCGAGGACGTAGAGGGCGAGGCCTTGTCTACCCTGATCGTCAATAAGCTCCGCGGCACCTTCACGGTAGTAGCCGTCAAGGCTCCTGGCTTCGGCGACAGAAGAAAGGAAATGCTCCAAGATATCGCTATTCTCACCGGCGGCCAGGTAATCTCTGAAGAGGTCGGCCTGGAGCTGAAGGAAGCCACTATGGCTCAGCTGGGCCACGCCCGTCAGGTTAAGGTCGACAAGGAGAACACCATTATTGTCGGCGGTGACGGAGACAGCGACGCGATTAAGGGCAGAGTTGGACAAATCCGTTCTCAGATTGAGAACACCACCTCTGATTTTGACCGTGAGAAGCTTCAGGAAAGACTGGCTAAGCTGGCCGGCGGCGTAGCCGTCATCAAGGTCGGCGCCGCTACTGAAGTGGAAATGAAGGAAAAGAAGCTGAGAATTGAAGACGCTCTGGCCGCTACTAAGGCCGCTGTGGAAGAGGGCATCGTAGCCGGCGGCGGAACTGCTCTGCTGAACGCCATTCCCGCAGTCGAGAAGCTGGTCGAGGAGTCTCAGGGCGATGAGAAGACAGGCGCCGCTATCGTGCTGAAGTCTCTGGAAGAGCCGGTTCGCCAGATCGCCGCAAACGCCGGCGTGGAAGGCTCTGTTATCGTTGCCAATATTATGAACGCCAATAAGGTAGGCTATGGCTATAACGCCTTGACCGAGTCCTATGGCGACATGATCGAGCAAGGCATCGTAGACCCCACTAAGGTGACCCGTTCCGCTTTGCAGAACGCCGCTTCTGTGGCCGCGATGGTTCTGACCACTGAATCTCTGGTGGCCGACAAGAAAGAACCCGCTGCTCCCGCTATGCCTGCTGACCCAGGTATGGGCGGCATGTATTAATCTGATTTTTCCAGGAACCCGGAACAGAAATTTCTGTTCCGGGTTCTTTTTTTGGTTATTCTAAGAATATAAGCGCATACAGTTAATATGGACGGAATCAGGGAATGTACCCTGGCCGATGAAAAACCGCGCCTGCGTCCGCTGGGATTCGCCTGGGTTTGCCTGGGATAGCCCTGGGGAGTAGCTTTGAAAATTCGTTAAAAATTGAACAAAATCCTGCTTTTTGAGGATTTGTAATTTAAATTTAATTCTGGTATGATAAGATCAATGCAAAGCTTAGCAGAAACAAACATTGGGAAAGGAGGATTTTCATGGATGTGATGCAGTATATCTGGATTGCCGCCATCGTGCTGCTGGCAATTTTGGAAGGAGCGACGGCCCAGTTGGTGTGTATATGGTTCGTGATCGGCGGCATCGCGGCGTTGGTCACCAGTATTTTTACCGATGTGATTTGGATTCAGCTGACCGTGTTTGTGGCGGTTTCTATCTTGTCCCTTCTGATCACCAGGCCGCTGGTAAAAAAAGCGATGTCCTTTCAAAAGGAGGATACCAACGCGGGCAGAATCGTAGGACAAAAGGGCATTGTAACAGAGGCCGTTGAAAATGATCAGGGGAAAGGCCAGGTCAATGTCTCCGGCAGCATCTGGACTGCCCGTTCCATGGACCAGACTGTGATTCCCAAGGGTGCTTCAGTGCTGGTGGATGCGATTGAGGGCGTAAAATTGATTGTTCATCCCATTGAAGAGAAAGAATAACGGAGCAACAAAGGAGGAAAAATTATGCCAATTGAGATTATTGTAATACTGGTTCTTTTAATTATCCTGCTGCTGATTATTATCTGCAATATCAAAATCGTGCCCCAAGCTCAGGCTTATGTTATGGAGCGCTTAGGCGCTTACCACTCCACCTGGGGAACCGGACTCCACGTAAAGATTCCTTTCGTGGACCGGATCAGCCGTAAGGTATCCCTGAAGGAGCAGGTAGTGGATTTTCCGCCCCAGCCGGTAATCACCAAGGATAACGTAACGATGCAGATCGACACTGTAGTGTATTTCCAGATTACAGACCCGAAAATGTATACCTACGGCGTGGAACGCCCGATCTCCGCGATTGAAAATCTGACCGCTACCACTTTGAGAAATATCATCGGCGATCTGGAGCTGGACCATACCCTGACTTCCCGCGATGTGATTAATACCAAAATTCGTGTGATTTTGGACGAAGCAACCGACGCCTGGGGGATCAAGGTTAACCGTGTGGAACTGAAAAATATCCTGCCGCCTCCAGAGATTCAGGATGCCATGGAAAAGCAAATGAAAGCGGAGCGTGAGCGCCGCGCCAAGATTCTGGATGCCGAGGGCGCCAAGAGAAGCGAGATTCTGGTGGCCGAGGGCCATAAGGAAGCGGCGATTCTGCGCGCCGACGCTATGAAGGAAACCAAAATCCGAGAGGCCCAGGGTGAGGCGGAGGCGATCCGCTCCGTACAGCAGGCCTATGCTGACAGCTTGAAGCTTCTGAATGAAGCTAAGCCTACCGACCGGGTAATCGCCCTGAAGAGCCTGGAGGCTTTCCAAAAGGCTGCCGACGGCAAGGCAACCAAGATCATTATTCCCTCCGAGATTCAATCTATGGCGGGCTTAGCCGCCTCAGTGAAAGAGCTTTTCGTGGACGGAAATATTTCAGACCAGCAGTAGCACTATGATTTGGGAATAGAATCCAGAGGCTGTCAGAAATCATGAGCGTAAGTTACAAGCTCGAATTTGATAGCGCCGCCGGAGCCTGTTGAATACAGGCTCCGGCTTTCTTTTTATCATTCATCTGTTTTCCTTGAAAGAAAAAAGGAAAACTCGGCAAAATCTCCAGAAACCCAATAAAAATGCGGCAAAAATATTACTTGAAAAATTTCAGGAATTGCAATAGAATAAAATGTATAGAGTAGAATTTGGGGAGGACTGTGCGATGGGGTTCATGATGATGTTTTTGGTTGAGATTCATGGCGAAATCGCGAGAAGACCCGGATTAGAAGGCTAATGGGCAGGCTGCGGCTTTTTTGTGCTGCAGCCTGTATTTTTGTGAATGAAGCAAAGGAGAGAAAGAAAATGGCGGATTGTAAAAAAGTAGCGGTTATCATGGGGAGTGACAGCGATTTTCCAACTGTGTCCGGCGCGGTAAAGACCTTGAAGTCTTATGGAGTACCGGTGGAAGTGCATGTCATGTCTGCCCATAGAACGCCGGAGGAGGCCGCCCGGTTTTCCTCTCAGGCCAAAGCGGAAGGCTTTGGGGTTATTATTGCGGCGGCGGGGAAAGCGGCCCATCTTGCCGGAGTGCTGGCGGCCCATACTACTTTGCCCGTGATTGGAATTCCGATCAAATCTTCTACCTTAGATGGATTGGACGCCTTGCTGGCCACAGTTCAAATGCCGAAGGGCATCCCGGTGGCTACAGTGGCCATCGACGGCGCGGACAATGCGGCGCTGCTGGCGGTCCAAATTTTAGCCCTATCCTGCGAGGAGCTTTCTGAAAAGCTGGAAACGATGAAGGAACAGATGGCCCAGGGTGTGGCCGCGAAGGATCAGGCTATTCAGGAGAAGGTCAAAGAGCTGTAATTTTCAGGAGGGAAAGCTATGTTGGGAAAGCCTCATGAAGAATGCGGGCTGTTTGGTATTTACAATCAGGATGACCTGGATGTGGCGGAAAAGACCTATTTGGCCCTTTACGCCCTTCAGCATAGAGGGCAGGCAAGCGCCGGAATCGCTGTGAATCAGAATGGAAAGATCAGCTTTCACAAGGATGTCGGCATGGTTCCGGAGGTATTTCATGAAAGCGATCTGGAGGAGCTGGGCCAGGGACAAATGGCGGTAGGCCATGTCAGAGACGCCTCCAATGATAAGAGGGATCGGGTCAGTGCCCAGCCTCTGTCTATGCGGTATGTGAAAGGCCCGCTGGTGATTGCCCACAACGGCGCTCTCAGTAATTTTTCCAAGGTTCGTGAGGAGCTGGAGGAAGGCGGCGCGATTTTTCAGACGACTACCGACGCGGAAATGATCGCCTATACCATTGCCCGTCAGCGCTTGAATACCGGTACCATCGAACAGGCTGTGGAGCTTGCCATGGACAAGCTGGAGGGCGCCTATTCCTTGATTATAATGACCCCCGGAAAGCTGGTGGGAGCCAGAGATCCCCAGGGCTTTCGGCCCTTGGCGCTGGGAAAGTGCGGCAACAGCTATATGCTGGCCTCGGAAAGCTGCGCCTTTGACAGCATCGGCGGGGAATTTATCCGGGATGTAGAGCCCGGAGAGATTATCGTCATCAATAAAGAAGGGCTAAAAAGCGTTAAGGCGAAATGCGGGAGGAAAAGCTCTCTCTGCATATTTGAATATGTTTATTTTTCCCGCCCCGATTCCATTGTGGATGGAGTCAGCGTGAATATCGCCCGCCAGGAAGCGGGAAAAATTCTGGCCAGAGAGCATCCGGTGGAAGCGGATATGGTCTGCGGCGTGCCGGATTCTGGCTTGGATGCCGCCTTGGGCTTCTCCCAGGTTTCCGGGATCCCCTTTGGTTACGGCCTGCTAAAGAATAAATATACGGGCCGGGCCTTTGTCTACGGAAAAAGGGAGCTGGTGGAAAATTCCGTCCGGGTGAAAATGACCGCGCTGAAGGAATCAGTGCGGGGCAAAAGGCTGGTTCTCATCGACGATTCCATCGTCAGCGGCGGCACCAGCGCCTATATCGTCAAGATCCTGCGGGAAGCCGGAGCCAGGGAAGTGCATATGCGGGTCTCTTCTCCGCCTTTCCTATATCCTTGCTATTTCGGTACGGATATCAGTTCCAAGAATAACTTGATTGCCCGGGAAATGGATTTGGAGCAGATCCGCCGCCATTTAGATGTGGATTCCTTAGGCTATCTCAGCATCGAGGGCGTGCGCTCTATCGCCGGAAACAGCCGCTTGGGAATTTGCGACGCCTGCTTCAGCGGTAACTATCCGATTCCGGTTTCCGAGGAGCACAGAGAAGATAAATTCAGCAAAAAGCTGGAAAAATAATATGACAGAATAACGGAGGGACTCTCATATGAAGAGCTTCAGCGACAGCTATAAGGCCGCGGGTGTAGACGTAACCGCGGGCTATCGAGCGGTGGATTTAATGAAAAAACATGTGGCCAGAACGAAAACTGACGGTGCGATTTCCAGTATCGGCGGCTTCGGCGGCCTGTTCCAGCCTAATCTTACCGGCATGGAGCAGCCTATTTTGGTTTCCGGCACCGACGGCGTGGGGACAAAGCTGAAAATTGCCTTTTTGCTGGATAAGCATGATACCATCGGTATCGACTGCGTGGCCATGTGCGTCAACGACGTAATCTGCGTCGGGGCTAAGCCGCTGTTTTTCCTGGACTATATCGCCGTGGGAAAAAACTATCCGGAAAAAGTAGCCGAGATCGTCTCCGGCATTGCGGAGGGCTGCGTCCAGTCCGGATGCGCCCTGATCGGCGGGGAGACTGCGGAAATGCCCGGCTTTTATCCGGTGGATGAATACGATGTGGCCGGCTTTAGCGTTGGACTTGTGGACCGGAAGAAAATGATCGACGGCACCCAAATGAAGGCGGGAGACGCGATTGTGGGGATTCGCAGCTCCGGCGTTCACTCCAACGGCTTTTCCCTGGTCCGCAAAATTTTTAATATTGACGAAAGCTCCGCCAGGCGGTATGTGCCGGAATTTGGGAAGACCTTAGGCGAGGAGCTTTTAACCCCCACTAAGATCTATGTAAAGGCTGTAGAAAGCCTGCTTTCCGCCTGCCCGGTTAAGGCGATTTCCCATATTACCGGCGGCGGCTTTTATGAGAATATTCCCCGCATGATGACCGACGGGCTGACCGCGAAAATTGAAAAAGCGGCGGTGCCGGTGCTGCCGGTGTTTGAGGTCATGGCTAAAACCGGAAATATTCCGGAGCGGGACATGTTCAATACCTTTAATATGGGCGTTGGCATGTGCGTGGCTGTGGATAAAAATGACGTTCACAAGGCAGTGGCGGCGATCGAGGCCGCCGGAGAGAAAGCCGTGGTATTGGGCGAGATCGTTTCCGGAGATGAGGGTGTGATCCTATGCTGAATATCGCTGTTTTGGTCAGCGGCGGAGGCACGAACCTGCAGGCTATGCTGGATGCCAAGGCCAGGGGGGAAATCCCTAACGGCCGCTTTGCCTGCGTGGTCGCCAGCAATCCAAAGGCCTACGCCTTGGAGCGGGCAAAAAATGCCGGGGTGGAGACGGAGGTGCTGGTGCGGAAGGAGTTTTCCACCCAGGACGCTTATGACGACGCCTTGCTGGGTCTTCTGGAAAGGCACAATATAGATCTGGTGGTGCTGGCCGGCTTTATGACCATCTTAAGCGAACGGGTGGCCAAGGCCTACGCTTACCGAATGATCAACGTCCATCCGGCATTAATCCCTTCCTTCTGCGGACAAGGCTATTATGGCCTGCGGGTCCATGAAGCGGCGCTGGAATACGGCGTTAAGGTTACTGGGGCAACGGTTCATTTCGTCAACGAGGTGGCCGACGGAGGTGCGATCATTTTGCAGAAAGCCGTGGAGGTGCAAAACGGCGACACGCCTGAGATCCTGCAAAAGCGGGTGATGGAGCAGGCGGAATGGGAAATCCTGCCCAAGGCGGTGTCTTTGTTCTGCGATGGAAAAATTAAAATTCAGGCTGGTAAGGCCGTTGTCATAGAGTAGGTTCTGCGAAAAAACGCGGCAAGGGCCGTTTAGAATATTACAAGACGAATCGGCAAATCAAAGCAAATTGCCCCTTCATCCGTTTGATTTAGCGTTATCTGCTCCTATGAATTTTTATCAGCAGGCTTGCGGCACGAATCCTGGAAGCGGCCAGCTGTGGAGAGCGGATGGTGAGAAAGCTTTCAGAACGGCCGCTTGCCTGATAAAGGCCAGCATAACAGCAGGGCCTAAGCGGCTCTTGATTTTGCCGGTGTGATTGAGAAGAGGGGAGAATGTGACTATGAATCCAGTAAAACTCAGCGGGGAGCTTAGCTCCAATACCTATCCAGGCAGAGGCATCGTGCTTGGAAAAAGCCAGGACGGCAGGCACGCCGCCATCGCTTATTTTATTATGGGCAGAAGTGAAAACAGCCGAAACCGGATTTTTTCGGAAAACGACAGAGGCGGTATCAAAACCGAGGCCTTTGACCCGGCTAAGCTGGTAGATCCGTCATTGATTATTTATAATCCGGTGCTGGTTCTGGGAGACGCAACCATTGTCACCAACGGCGACCAGACCGACACGGTTTACGATTTCATGAAAGAGGGAAAGACCTTTGAGGAGGCTCTGCGCACCCGCACCTTTGAGCCGGACGCCCCCAATTATACGCCAAGGATCAGCGGCGTGGTGCGGTTAAAGGATGGCTTTTCCTATCAGCTTTCCATTTTGAAAAGCGCCAACGGCAATCCGGATTCCGTGCAGCGCTTCTTCTTTGACTATGCGCAGCCGGAAAGCGGCGTCGGCCGCTTCATCCATACCTATCGCTGCGATGGAAGCCCGATCCCATCCTTTGAGGGAGAACCGACTCCGGTGACCATCGAAGGAGATTTGGAGGCGTTCACCAGCAGCGTATGGGAAAGCCTTAACGAGGACAATAAGGTTTCCCTGTTCACTCGGTTTATTGACTTGGAAACGGGAAGCTGCGAGACTAGAATCGTGAATAAAAACCAATAAGGAGGAAAGCTTTTATGGCAAACGAATTAATGCTTAAATACGGCTGCAATCCCAACCAGAAGCCGTCTAAAATTTTTATGAAGGATGGGGGGGAGCTGCCCATCACCGTATTAAACGGCAAGCCTGGATATATCAACTTTTTGGATGCTTTCAACTCATGGCAGCTGGTAAAGGAGCTGAAGCAGGCCACTGGACTGCCGGCAGCGGCTTCCTTTAAGCATGTCAGCCCAGCCGGCGCCGCCGTGGGAACTCCTCTGACGGATACTTTGAAGCAAATCTATTTTGTGGATGATCTGGGAGAGCTTTCTCCTTTGGCCTGCGCTTACGCCAAGGCCAGAGGCGCGGACCGCATGTCCTCCTACGGCGATTTTATCGCCTTGTCCGAGGTGTGCGACGTGCCCACCGCTAAAATTATCCAGCGGGAGGTTTCCGACGGTATTATTGCCCCGGGCTATACCGGCGAGGCCCTGGAAATTTTAAAATCCAAACGGAAGGGCAGCTATAATATTGTTCAAATCGATGAGAACTACCAGCCGGCTCCTGTGGAGCATAAGGACGTTTATGGCGTTACCTTTGAGCAAGGCAGAAATGAGCTGAAGATCGGCCAAGAACTGCTTTCTAATGTGGTGACCCAAAATAAAGATTTGCCGGAAAACGCCAAAATCGATCTGCTGATTTCGTTGATTACCCTGAAATATACCCAGTCCAATTCCGTATGCTATGTGAAGGACGGCCAGGCCATCGGCGTAGGCGCGGGCCAGCAGAGCCGGATTCACTGCACCCGCTTGGCGGGCAACAAAGCGGATATCTGGTATCTGCGGCAGCATCCCAAGGTGCTGTCTTTACCCTTCAAGCAGGACATCCGCCGTCCCGACCGGGATAATACCATCGACGTTTATATTTCCGACGATTACATGGATGTGCTGGCTGACGGTATCTGGGAGCAGTTTTTCACCGTGAAGCCGGAGCCGCTTTCCAGAGAGGAAAAGAAAGAATGGCTGAAAACCCTGAGCGGAGTCGCTTTGGGCTCCGATGCTTTCTTCCCCTTTGGCGACAACATCGAACGGGCTCACCGGTCCGGCGTTCAGTATATTGCCCAGCCCGGCGGTTCTATCCGTGACGATAATGTGATTGATACCTGTGACAAATACAATATCGCGATGGCCTTTACCGGTATTCGTTTGTTCCATCATTAATGGGAGGAAGCCTTATGCGTATTTTAATGGTCGGCTCCGGCGGAAGGGAGCACGCTTTGATCCGCAAGCTGAAGGAAAGCCCGCGGTGTGAGGAAATCTACTGCGCGCCGGGCAACGGCGGTATTTCGAAGGACGCCGTTTGTGTCGATATTTCTGCAGAGGATATTGACGGTATTGCGGCGTTTGCTAAAGAAAAAAATATTGATTTGGTGTTTGTGGCGCCTGACGATCCGTTGGCAGCCGGCATGGTGGATGCCTTGGAGCAGGCGGGAATCCGGGCATTTGGACCGAGGAAAAACGCCGCTGTTATTGAGAGCAGCAAGGTATTTTCTAAAAATCTGATGAAAAAATATGGCATACCTACCGCGGGATACGAGGTATTCAGCGAGCCTAAAAAGGCGATAGAGTACATTACGGCGCAAAATAAGTTTCCTGTAGTGGTCAAGGCCGACGGCCTCGCCTTGGGTAAGGGAGTGATGATCTGCCAGGATCTGGAAGAGGCGAAAGAGGCGGTCCACTCTATTATGGAAGACAAAATTTTTGGAGCTTCCGGCAACCAGGTCGTAGTAGAGGAATTTATTACCGGGCCGGAAGTGTCTGTGCTGTCTTTTACCGACGGAAAAACGGTAGTGCCTATGGTTTCCTCTAAGGATCATAAGCGCGCCTATGACGGGGATCGTGGGCTTAATACCGGAGGTATGGGTACTATCAGCCCTAATCCCCATTACAGCGGGGAGATGGCTCGGCGGTGCATGAAGGAAATTTTTCAGCCAACCATCGACGCTATGAGAGAAGAGGGAAGACCCTTCCAAGGCTGTCTATATTTCGGCCTGATGCTGACCCAGGACGGTCCGAAGGTCATCGAGTATAATTCCAGGTTTGGTGATCCGGAAACCCAGGTGGTTCTTCCCCGGTTGAAAACCGACCTTGTGGAGATCCTAGAGGCTTGCATTGACGGCACGCTGAAGGAACTTGATATTCAGTGGTCCGATGAGGCGGCTGCCTGTGTGGTTATGGCCAGCGGCGGTTATCCAAAATCCTATCCCAAGGGTATTGAAATCAAGGGCTTGGACGAAAACGGCCAAATCAGCGGCGCTACGGTTTATCACGCCGGCACCGTTTACAGGGACGGCAGATTTTTCACCAACGGCGGCCGTGTCCTTGGAGTGACCGCCTGCGGTGCTGGTCTTGACGAAGCTCTGGAGAAAGCCTATGACGCTGTAGAGAGAATCTCTTTCGACGGCGCCCATTACCGGAAAGACATCGGAAAAATTGGGATTCAATAAGTCGAAGCTCGTTCTTTGTTTGGTCCGTTTTAAATGCTTTAGGAGACTGCAAAGCGTAAGAACAGGTCCAATTGAGAATAGATTTCAGAAGGAAAAAGAGCCGGTGGATTTCCCACCGGCTCTTATATTGCGTCTTTTAAATATTTTTAGCTTTCAGAAGTTCAAAATTCTTTATTTCCTATTTGGCTGTTGAATTCTGGTTGGCTTGAGCCTGTTTTGAATCGTCTTACTCGGCCAGAGCTCTGGTCAGCCAGGCGTCGGCGATGTCCAAAGCCAAATAAAGGCCCGGCTTTTCGCTGGATTTTACGATCTGCTTTCTGGTGCGAATGTTAGGATCGGTATACATTAGCTGCACTGTAACCTTGGTTCCCACATCTAAATCCACCGATTTTTTGGTGTCCTTGACATCCATTTTAATCACGTATTTGTCCGCCATGCTCCCGTAATAAAGGGTTTTTCCGCAGCGGACCAAGGGCTTCCCTTTATAGGTAAGATATTCTGATTTTCCCATTCGTCTAAAACCTCCTGTAAATTTGTCTATTGAAATTTTACGTTTTCAATCTCCTATAAGATAATAATTATAGCACAAAAAAGTAAATTGGTAAAGCACAAAAATAAGGGCTGTAAATAAACAGCCCTTATTTTGCTGATATTGGGTAGGTTTTATCCGTCTAAATAAGATTTTAAGAGCACCTGCAGAAGCTCGTCACGGTCAATCCTGCGGATAAGACTGCGAGCGTTGTTGTGTGTCGTAATATAAGTCGGATCCTCAGATAGAATATAACCCACCATTTGATTGATAGGGTTGTAGCCTTTCTCCCGCAGAGCGTCGTAAACGATAGTCAGCACCCGTTTGATATCGCCCTCCCGGTCTGTTCCAAGGGAAAAAGTCATGGTCTTATCATGCATGGAATCACCTCCGATACTGTCATGATACAATAGGAAGCCGAGAATTTCAAGTATAAATTATGAACAAAGTTTCTGCAATGTTTCCGTTAAAAAATTTACCGAATACTTTTACAATGCGTTCTTTAAGCGGATGCAGGGTGGTATTGAAAAATATTCGTCAGCCCGCAAGTCCTTATTAGGGAATAGGAGACACATGCTGCGGGATGGCTTCTCTTTCGGATCACGTCCGCAGCTTTACATCCATTTTTTCCAGCGCCTTCATAATCCGCTTCATGGCGGCGTTGACCTGTTCCTCGCCCAGGGTGCTGTCGGCGGAGCGCAGGGTAATGTTGAAGGCCACGCTCTTTTGTCCCGCGGCAATCTGCTTGCCCTGGTATACGTCGAACAGCTTAATGGATTCGAGAATCTGGCCGCAGGCGGACTGAATCGTTTTTTCCAGAGTCAGTACCGGGATGCTTTCCTCGCACAGAAGCGCCAAATCCCTGGTAACCGCCGGGAATTTGGGCAGGGGATGGTACTGCTTTTCCGGAGAGGCGTGGGTGAACAGCAGATCTACATCCAAAGTCACCGCGTAGACTCTTTCGTCAATTCCGTAATTCTCCGCTACCTTGGGATGGATCTGGCCGAAGTAACCCAGCACGTCGTCACCGGCGGAAAGCTTGGCGCACTGCCCAGGATGGAAGGCAAACTGGTCACGTACAGCCTCGATGTCCCAGTTATACAGAGAAATTTGGTCGAACAGCGCCTCGACAATGCCCTTTACGGTGAAGAAATCCAAACCGTCGCCGCCATAAAAGCCGCAGATCAGCTTGTTCTTTTCTACAGGCAGTTCATTTTCCGCAGTGGGAATGTATTCTCTCGCAATTTCAAACAGATGAGCGGAAGCGTTGCGGTTGTTGTAGTTCCGCTGTAAAATCTCCAGCATAGAGGGAAGAGCCGTGGTCCGCATAATGCTGGTGTCCTCACCCAAGGGATTGCTGATGACCACGCTTTTCCGCAGGGGAGAATCAGCGGGCACCAAAATCTTGTCGTAAACCTTAGGGGAAACGAAGGAATAGGTCATGATCTCGCTTAAGCCGGCGGCCAGCATGGTGCGGCTGATGGTTTGGTCGAATTTCTGGCGGGCGGAATATTTTCCCTGGGCTCCGCCCCGGATCGAAGTGGAGGGAATCTTATTATACCCATAAAACCGTGCGATTTCCTCGGCAATGTCCGCTTTATGAACCAGATCGGGCCGATAGGTGGGAACGATCACAAGATCACCGTCGAACTGGCAGCCCAGCTTGGACAGAATCGTTCTCATTTCTTCTCCCGAAAGGCTCAAATCCAGGAACCGGTTGATCCAGTCCGCTTCCAGAGGAATTTTGCGAGGCAGGGCCTTGGAGTGATCGTCCATGATAATGCCATCCATCACGTCGCCGGCGTCCAGCAGCTCTACCAGCTCGCAGGCGCGGTTTAAAGCGGGGATACAGTTGTTGGGATCCAGGCCCTTTTCATAACGAGAGGAAGCGTCGGTTCTCATTCCCTGGTCTCTGGCAGTGATCCGGACGGAGCTGCCCAGGAAATTCGCGGATTCAAACACGATGGTGGTGGTGTCGTCCACAATGCCGCTGTATTCGCCGCCCATCACGCCGGCGATTGCCACCGGTTTGCCGGCGTCAGCGATCACCAGCTGATTATCGGTGAGCACATGGTTGGTGCCATCCAGAGTGGTGATTTTTTCGCCGTTTTTTGCCCGACGTACCCGGATTTTTCCCTCGTCGATGGATCTCAGGTCAAAGGCGTGCATGGGCTGGCCGTATTCCAGCATGACGTAGTTGGTAATGTCCACGATGTTGTTGATGGGACGAACCCCCATAACCCGCAGCCGCTCCCGGAGCCAGCGGGGAGAAGGCTTGACTCTTACGTTTTTCACGATCCTGGCGGAGTAAATGGGGCACAGGTCTGGTGCCTCGATTTTCACATCCAAAAGGCCGGCGCAGTCGCCGTGTCCGGCTTTCACTACCGGGGTATGAAGCTTTAGTTCCTTATCAAAGGTGGCGGCGGCCTCTCTGGCCAAGCCGATGACGGAGAAGCAGTCCGGACGGTTGGAGGTAATTTCAAACTCCACGCCGGTGTCGTTCAGGCCGATGACGGAACGGATATCCTGTCCCAGCTCGCACTCCTCCTGGAGAACGAAAATGCCGTCCTCGATAGCGTAGGGGAAGTCGTGAGCGGTCAGTCCCAGCTCGCCCAGGGAGCACATCATGCCGCAGCTTTCCACGCCTCGAAGCTTGCCTTTTTTGATTTTGGTGCCGTTTACCAGGGTGGAGCCGTCTAACGCCACCGGAACCTTATCGCCGGCCGTCAGATTGCTGGCGCCGGTGACGATTTGAATGGGCGCCTCGCCGCCGGCGTCTACCTGGCAGACTACCAGTTTATCGGCGTCGGGATGCTTTTCAATGGAAAGCACTTGGCCTACCACTACTTTATCTAATTTTTCGCCTTCGATTTCCCAGCCCTCGACCTTGGAGCCGCTCATGGTCATCGCCTCTGCGAACTCTCTGGGGGACATAGGGTCTAAGGTGACGAATTCGCTGAGCCATTTCATGGATAAGTTCATTTTCTTTGTCCTCCTTCCTTAAAACTGCTTTAGGAATCTCACGTCGTTCTCATAGAACAGACGGATGTCGTCGATATTATAGCGGCGCATGACCACGCGCTCCAAGCCCATGCCCAGCGCGAAGCCGCTGTAAACCTCGGGATCGATGCCGCAGTTGGAAAGCACCTTGGGATGGACCATGCCGCAGCCTAAAATCTCGATCCAGCCCTCGCCCTTGCAGAGACGGCAGCCCTCGCCTTTACAGTTAAAGCACTGAACGTCTACCTCGGCGGAAGGCTCGGTAAAGGGAAAGTGATGGGGACGGAACCGAACCACGGAGTCCTCGCCGTAAAGGCGCTTGATGAAGGTCTCCAGAGTCCCTTTCAGATCGGCGAAGGTGATGCCCTTATCCACCACTAAGCCCTCGATTTGGTGGAACAAGGGGGAGTGGGTGGCATCCAGCGCGTCAGAGCGGTAAACCCGGCCGGGAGAAATGATCCGGATCGGAGGCTTTTTCTGCTCCATCACGCGCACCTGCACCGGAGAGGTCTGGGTTCTGAGCAGGATGTTATCATTGATATAAAAGGTGTCCTGGGTATCCCGGGCCGGATGGTCCTTGGGAATGTTCAGGGCCTCAAAGTTGTAGTAGTCGGTTTCCACCTCGGGACCGTCGGCGATTTCAAAGCCCATGCCGATAAAAATCTCCTTGATCTCATCAAGGACAATGGACAGGGGATGCTTGGCGCCAAACTGGGGGCGCTTTCCCGGCAGGGTCACATCCAGCTTCTCGCTTTCCAGCCGGGCAGCCATTTGGCTTGCCTTGATTTCCGTCAGACGGGTCTCGATATCCGTTTCGATCCAGGAACGGACCTCGTTGGCCAGCTGGCCGATCACCGGGCGCTCCTCCGGAGAGAGCTTTCCCATCTGCTTTAAAATACCGGTGAGCTCTCCCTTTTTCCCTAGAAACCTTACACGAAGCTCGTCGATTTCCTGAGGAAGCTTGGCGTTGGCTAACGCGGCCGCCGCGCGGCTTTTGATTTCTTCCAACTGCTGTTTCATTGTTTTCACCTCATCAATATTGTCTTGGACACGGTTAGGGACGTTTTATCAGCAGGCAATAAAAAAACGCCTGCGCCCCAACAGAAAGGGACGAAGACGTATCTCCGCGGTACCACCCTAATTTTTGCAGCAGAGCAAACACTCTTTCGGCGGATAACGGTGCCGGCCGTCATGGCCTACATAAGAGGTTCAGCCATGCCGCTCCAAAGGGAACTTCATCCTTTTACAGTAATAGCCGGACTTTCAGCATGAAAAACATACCCGGCCTCTCTGAAAAACCGCTCTAAAGGACTACTTCCTTTTTCACTGCGTTCTCTTAGCTTACAAATAAATATACCACTATTTTGTGGATTTTGCAAGAGATTTTTTTCTTAAGCGATATTCACAGTAATTTCATTGTATTCCGAATTTTCTTATGATATACTGGATAGCAGAAAATATTTTGGGAGGAACATCCATGGACGTTTTTGTTGAACAGATTGTAAAAAAGCGCAATACCACGAAGGATATCGCGGTAATTGTGGGCATTATTCTTGCGGCTTTGATTTTATGCTTCGTATTTGCCATTATTCTTCCGGCGCTCGTGCCGATTTTGGGAACCCTTTCCTTGTTTTTGGTGGCCGGTACAATTTTCGGCGCGTATTGGCTGATTTCCAGCATGAATCTTGAATTTGAATACGCAGCGACCAATGGGGATCTGACGGTTGATAAAATTATCCACCGCAGAAAAAGAAAGCGCGTTATTAACCTGGATTCCAAGGACATAGAGACAATGGGAAAATATAAGGCGGCGGATCACGCTCAGAAGCGTTACGACAAACGGATCAATGCCGCGCGGGATGAAAACGCCGAGGATTGCTGGTATCTTACCATGCGCCACAACCAGTTTGGAAATATCCTTTTGACCTTTTCACCAGATGAGCGTACTCTCAGCGCCCTAAAGCCCTTTATCAAGCGTCAGCTGGCGGTGGAGGTGTTTGGCAGAGATGCCTTCCGTCGGACTTGACCTGGTCGAGATTGGCCGCGTTCAGAAAGCGATGAAGCGCAGCCGGTTCTGCCGGAAGATCTTAGGCGGTGAGGAATACCGGCAGCTGGAAAAGCGGGGCTTCCCGCCTCAAAGCGTGGCGGCGAGCTTCAGTGCCAAAGAGGCTTTTTCCAAAGCCATCGGCACCGGCGTCAGAGGTTTTTCCCTTGCCGATGTGGAATTGCTGCGCCAAGAAAATGGAAAGCCCTATTTACGCTTACAAGAGAGGGCAAAGACGACAGCGGAGAAAGCCGGGTTTACGGTTTTCTCCGTTAGTGTTACCCATACGAGGGAATACGCCGCCGTGGTAGTGCTGGCGTATGAAGGATAAAAATAGAAAGAAGAGACTGCTATGTTGATTTTAAATTGTGAGCAGACGAGAAAGCTCGAGCAGTCCGCCGTGGATAACGGCTGCACCTATTTGGGTTTGATGGAGAGAGCGGGCCGGGAGGCGGCGGCTTTCATTCAGCAGGCCCTTTCTCAATTTCGGAGAAAAACCGTGATCCTCTGCGGCAGCGGCAACAATGGAGGAGACGGCTTTGTGGTGGCCCGCTGTTTGGCGGGCTGGAGCGGCGACGTCCTGGTGGTTATGCTAAGCGGACAGCCTAGAACCGGCGACGCACTGACGATGTATCAGAAGGCCCGTGAAACCGCTGGCGTGCGGTTTTCCAGGTATCCGGATGACAGGCTGGAAAAGGAAATTCAGGAAGCTGACTTGATTGTGGATGGAATTTACGGGATCGGGTTCCATGGGGCCGTAAAGGAAGAGTATCTGCCGGTGATTCGGTGGACCAATCGATCCGCGGCCAAGGTGGTCAGCCTGGATTTGCCCAGCGGGGTTGCCTGCGATTTCGGTAAGATAGAGGGAGAAGCCGTTCAGGCGGATTATACGGTTACTTTTTCTGCCTTAAAGCTTTCCCAGGTGCAGTATCCCGCTATGGAATACTGCGGCGAAATTCATGTGGCGAATGTCGGGATTCCTGAAAAAGTGTATAGGGAAAGCGGCTTTGAAGCGGAAACCACCGGCCTGTGGGCCCTGAAAAGAATCCTGGCGCCTAGAAAGCTTAATACCAATAAAGGGAGCTTTGGGTATCTGTTGTCCCTTTGCGGAAGCCGGGGGATGGCGGGCGCCGCGGTGATGAGCGCCCAGGCTGCATCCCGTTGCGGAGTGGGCTTGATTGATTTAGCTCTGCCGGAAAGCGTTTATCCTGCCGCAGCGAGCGCCATTAGGGAATCGGTGTTTACCCTTTTGCCGGAACAGGAAAATGAAATATCCATTTCGGAGGCGGAAGCCTTGTTGTCCGGCAAGCTGGCGCATAGGACCACCGCCTGCCTGGTTGGATGCGGCTTGGGAACCAGCCGGGAGGCTCAAAAGCTGGTAGAATATCTGTTGGCCCGCAGCAAGGCGCCTATGGTCATCGACGCCGATGGGCTCAACGCTATCGCGGCCGAGCCGGAAATGCTGTCAAAGGCCCAGGCGCCTTTGGTGCTGACCCCTCACCCGGGAGAAATGGCCCGCTTGCTGAAAACTACCGTTCAGGACGTACAGCGCCACAGGCTGGAGTACGCCAAAGAATTTGCTGTGAAGCAGCGTCTGGTTTTAGTGTTGAAAGGAAATAAGACCGTAGTAGCCTGCCCGGATGGCAAAGTCTATATCAATACCACCGGAAACCCAGGTATGGCCAAGGCGGGAAGCGGCGATGTGCTGGCGGGAATCATTGGGGCTTTTTTGGCCCAGGGGATGGCGCCTGAACAGGCGGCGGCAGGAGGTGTTTACCTTCACGGGCTGGCAGGCGACCGCTGCGCTGAGCGCTTGTCTCAGATTGGCATGACGGCGCCGGATTTAATTGAGGAGCTTCCGGCGTTGTTTTTAGAGCTGACGGCAACGAAATAGAAACGAAAAAGAGTGCAGCTCGTTTAGCGCTTATGTTCCATAACTTAACTCAAATCATCCTGTGCCGGAAAGCCTTGAACGAACGAAGCGGACAGTGCGTTCGATGGAAAAAGCGAAAATTGGCGATGGAAAGGAAGGCTGTTTGGGCCGTTCCCAATATTCTTCCAAAGCTTTCCGTGCGGTTCGGCGCTCCAAGATGACGAGCGGTTGAGAAAGATCAGAGCGATTAGGTGGGCTGCTGGAAAACAATATTTATTATTTTGAAAAAAGTCTTGACACTTCCCTTAGGTAAGTTGGTATACTTCCAGTAACAGAGGAGGTGCTGTGATGAAAATGAAGCAGGTTTGTCAGCTTACCGGGCTGACAGAGCGTACCATACGTTTTTATGTGGAAAAGGAGCTTTGCGCTCCCGAGACCCGCTGGATGGACCAGCGCAAATACTATGATTTTTCAAAGGAAAATGTGGAAGAGCTTCGCCAGGCGGCGGAGCTGAGAAAGGCCTATTTTTCTATCCAGGCGATCCAGACAATGCGCAGCAGCCCGGAGCGGATTCCAGAGATTCTCAAAACCTACCGCCAGGGTCTGGCGGCGGACGAGGCTCATAAAAGGAAGCTGTTAGACGTTATGGAACAGATGGATGTGGAGCAAATTGGAAGCGTGGCAGCTTTAGCGAATAAGCTTGAACGGGTATCAGCGGCTCTGTCTTTGCCGCAAGCTGATTTGGCCCCCGAATTTGGCAGGCTGGACGGCCTTTCACGGGAAGAAAAGGAAGAGGCGTACCAGGAGTACCAGCGGCGCCGGAAGCGGGATGAAAAAATCGGAAAATTTGTGGTCTTTGGAATCGCGGGCCTAAACGCAGCGGGCAGTCTGGCTTCCTGGATTGTGCGGGCGGATTTTACTTATCTTTTTACATTTTTAGTTCAGGCCGGATTCTCCATCGCCCTTTGCTGCGGGGTGCGCTGGGTCCGCTGGCTGTTTGTGGCGGGCGGCGTGATAGGCGCGGCCTCCACGTTTTTGCTGCTTATACAGGCCGCTGACATCGGCGGGATGCCGGCCTGGTTTTTTGCATATGGTATTTTTGTGCTTTTAGTCTCTGTGCTGACCGGGATATTACTGGCATGGTACCGTCCGGTGAAGGAGTTTTTCTATCAGAAGAAAAATGGTTAAGCGCGTTCTGCTTTGAAGGGGCTGGTGCTCTCGTGCGGCGAAAGCGTGAATTGTATACGTCAAGTGCACCGCCCTCGAATCCGGAGCGCCTTAAGGAACCCGGTTCGGAATTTTGACAGCATAAAATTAAAATTGCGGCCCTAAAACAGGAAAGGTAAAAGCCGGATGACTTGTCATCCGGCTTTTTTTACGGTCAAAAACAGAGCTTGCTTAATATTATGGATTAGACAGGAAATATTTTTCTAAACATGATTAAACAGGAGGCTCAAAGGCAAAAATACTAATAGATTCGTTAACGAGCCTAATTTTAGAAATCATTCGGAGCGTGAAAAAAGTGAATATAAAACGCGGAGATATTTTTTACGCGGATTTGAGCCCTGTGGTCGGTTCAGAGCAAGGGGGAATCCGTCCTGTTTTGATCGTACAGAATAATGTTGGAAACCGGTTCAGCCCTACGGTGATTGCCGCAGCAATTACCAGTCAGAAATCCAAGGCGAACCTGCCCACGCATATTCAATTGAGAGCCAACGACAGCGGGCTGTCCCGTGATTCTGTTGTTTTGTTAGAGCAAATCCGTACTCTGGATAAGCGGCGCTTGAAGGAAAAAATGGGAACCTTGAATCCTTATTCCATGCATCAGGTGGACGAGGCCTTATCCATTAGCTTTGGCCTGGACGATGAAAATATTCGAGAGGCTACATAAGCCTCTCTCAACACGAATTGACAGAAAACTCTTTTCCCCCTGTGCTACTATAAATAGCACAGGGGGAAATTGTTTATGACCACGATTTACATAGATATTTTGGTCTGCCTGAACGTTATCGTGAATTATTTTCTGCTGCTTGCGTCCGGAAAGTTCTTGTCCAGGCCGTATAAACGGTGGAGAATACTGTTGGGCGCCTTTTTAGGCGGCCTTTATTCGTTATATATTCTTTTACCCCAGTTGGCCCAGTGGTTTACCATTTTAGTTGAGCTGGCTATGGCGGCGACCATTACGCTGACAGCCTTTGGCCGAAAGGGCATTTTAAAAACCTGCTCCTGTTTTTTTGCTATGAGCTTTTTATTCGCCGGTTCTATGTTCTTGCTTTGGAAAACTGCGGCTCCGAAAAATTTGATCATCAACAACGGCGTGGTATATTTTCAAATTTCTCCGCTGCTCTTAATCGGAACGACGGTTGCTTCCTATGTGCTGGTCCGGCTCTTTCAGAGGATTACCGGAAGAGCGGTGCCCGAGGAGCTGTTTTGTATGGTTCAGGTGGTTCATAGGGGTAAGCGGGCGGTCTTCCGCGCCAAAGTGGATACCGGCAACCAGCTTCGGGAGCCCTTTTCCCACTTGCCGGTGATTGTGGTAAAGGAGACCGCGGTTTCTCATTTGGCGCCGGAATCCGGTGAAGAGCTTAATTTTAGAATGATCCCTTTCCATAGCTTAGATCAAGAGGGGGTGCTGCCAGGCTTTCTGCCGGATCGGATTATGATAGAGCATGGGAAGGATCACTTTGAATGTCGGGGATATTTAGGCATTTGTAAGCCGAGACAGCTTCCTCCCGACTTTGACGGCCTAATGAACTCAGAACTATTACTATCGACGGGAATGAAGGGGAAAGAGCATGAAAAAGTTAAAAGCCGTGTATCAAAAAATGAAGGAGATTTTTTTTCGTAGGCTGCTGAAGCTGGAATGGCCGGAGCTTTATTACATCAACGGCCCGGAAACCCTGCCGCCGCCCTTGAGCAGGGAAGAGGAGGACGAAGTGATGGAACGGGTTCGCCGGGGCGAGAAAAACGCCCGGGAGCCGTTGATCACCCACAATCTGCGCTTAGTGGTGTATATTGCCAAGAAGTTTGACAGCAATGGGGCCAGTGTGGAGGATCTGATATCCATAGGAACCATCGGCTTGATCAAGGCGGTTAACACCTTTTGTCCGGAGAGGAATATTAAGCTGGCCACCTATGCCAGCCGTTGTATCGAAAACGAAATTCTGATGTTTTTGCGGAAAAGCAGCCAGCTCAAAAATGAGATTTCCATTGACGAGCCTTTAAATGTGGACTGGGATGGCAACGAGCTTCTTCTTTCCGACATTTTAGGCAGTGATAACGACATTGTCAACCGGGATATTGAGAAAGAGGTGGAGTGCAGCCTGGTGCTTCAGGCGGTTTCCAGGCTGGCGCCAAGAGAGCGGCAGATCATGGAGCTGCGGTTTGGATTATGCGGGCAAAAGGAGCACACACAAAAACAGGTGGCCGACGTGCTGGGAATCTCTCAATCCTATATTTCCCGCCTGGAAAAACGAATAATCGAACGGCTGAAAAAGGATCTGGAGCGGGTGGGATAACTCGACCTCATGACGCCCCGGAAAAAACAGCTGTAAAAAAGAAAATAGGACAGAGGCATGACGGCTGCCCATCCCGGCCCTGCCGGGACCTTAAGCAAGACTAAAAAGACTCGCTGTCAGCAAGCCGTGCGAGAGACGCTGAAATAGCTGCCGTTTACATTATTTGTCCCAAAGCCTATGCGAGAACAGCCTTTATTCTATTTCCCGTTCATTGCGATTGGAGGATTGCCGTTTGTTTTTGCTTCCCTCTGCGCTTAAGGCTTAAGCTGTTTTACTCTTCTCCGCAAGGGCGGTTCCCATTTCGCTAAAAAGCCAAACAAAAAGCTCCCCTCCGGAGCGGTTTCCCAGAAATCAGGGAACGCCTGGCGGGGAGCTTTTTGTTTGGTAAATGATTTTATAAAGGCCCGGCTGAATATATCTTTTATCTGTAATTTCGGAATGGATCCGCAAGGACTTGCCGCCTCTCGGGCTTAGCAGAATAGTGCTGCAAGCTATGCGGCAATTTAAGGCAGCAAAAAAAGCATAGATCAATTGCTTCTCTGAATTGCTCTTTTAGAAAACAGACGATTCAACCCATTTTTGATTTTCTGCAGCCGATCAATACCGGTTGTCAAAAATCCTGGTGGATTTCTTTTCACTGCGGGGCAGCTCGCCAATTGCCACGGCATGAGGAACAATGGTAATGCCGACCTTTGCCTTAAAGTGGTTTTGCAGATTCAGCTCGATAGCTTTCGCGTCGGCCATGCTGTCCGTCTCAAAGAACAAGGTCATGATATCTCTGCCGTTTAGGTGATCGATCATGACTTGGTATTCGCTGCTGGCGCCCTCCACATCCTTTAGTACCTCGTCGATCTGGCCGGGGAAGATGTTGACGCCCTTCACCTTAATCATATCGTCGGTTCGCCCGATGAGGGTATCGATCCGGGGATAGGACCGGCCGCAGGGACAGTCGCCCTTGAGAAGACGGGTCAAATCGTGGGTGCGGTACCGAATAAGGGGGGCTCCCTGCTTTCTCAGAGTGGTGACGACCAGCTCGCCGCTTTCTCCATCAGGTACGTTCTTTCCGGTATGGGGATCAATGACCTCGAAGTACAGGTAATCGTCCCAATAGTGCATGCCGCATTCGTAATCACAGCTCATAGCGATACCAGGACCGTAAATTTCCGTCAGGCCGTAAATATCGTAAAGCTGGACGCCAAGCTCGTTGGCAATGCGGCGGCGCATTTTCTCGCCCCAGCGCTCAGAGCCGATCACGCCCTTTCTCAGATAGATCTGATCCTTAACGCCGCGCTTGGTGATTTCCTCCGCCAGCAGCAAGGCGTAGCTGGAGGTGGCGCACAGCACGGTGCTCTTCATGTCGATCATCATGCGGATCTGCTTGTCCGTGTTGCCGGGTCCCATGGGTACTACCATGGAGCCCAGCAGCTCGGCGCCGGCCTGAAAACCGATGCCGGCGGTCCACAGGCCGTAGCCCGGGGTCACATGGATTCGGTCCAGATTAGTAATGCCGGCGGTTTCATAGCACCGCTTGAACATTTCCGCCCAGTCTGACACATCCTGCCTGGTATAAGGGATAATAACCGGCGTGCCGGTGGTCCCGGATGAGGAATGAATCCTGACAATCTCCTCCTCGGGAACCGCTTGTAGCCCCAGAGGATAAGCTTCCCTTAAATCGCTTTTGTTGGAGAAGGGCAGCTTTTCGAAGTCCTCCTGGCTTTTGATCTGGTTTAGGTCGATCCCCTCAAACTTTTTCGCGTAAAAGGGGCTGCGCTCTTTGATGCCGGAGAGCACCTTTAAAATGCCCTGAAACTGGCTTTCATTCATCATGGTTATTTTACCTCCTGGGCGCCGAGCTCCAGCGCTTTTAAATTCATCGTTACGAATTTTTGGGGCAGCCGGCTCTCAATGGCCTTTTGAAAGCTTTTCCTTGGGATTCCCAAAGCCCCTGCGGCGCAGGCGGCTCCCAATAGGGCGATATTCAGAACCTTTGCGGAGCCGCAGGCGGCGCAGATTTTTTCTCCGTCCACCACCACAAGCTTTTCCTGGTTCCGGGTTAAGTAATCGATCATTTCCGTACCGTCGTAGGAGGAGCCGGACAGAGACGCGGTCACCGGCTTGATGGCTTTTTTTGTAGTGACCACCACGCCCTCCTCCTTTAAGTAGGGCAGACACCTCACCGCCTCTGCGGGTTCGAAGCCGATGATGATATCCGCCTTACCCTTGGGAATCAAGGGGGAATGGGCTTCCCCGATACGGACATGGCTCACCACACAGCCGCCCCGCTGGGCCATGCCGATGGTTTCCGCCGTCCGGGCGGGAAATCCTAAATCAATGGCGGCCTGAGCGATCAGCTTAGAGGCTAATACCGTTCCCTGTCCGCCGACGCCGGCCAGCAAAATAGACTTATTCATTACAGCTTCCTCCCTCGATAGCGCCGAAGGGGCAGACCTGGGCGCAGATAGTGCAGCCGTAGCACATAGAAGGCTCGATGACCGCCTTATGACCGCTGTAGGAGATGGCGGGACAGCCTAATTCCTTGATACACCGCTTGCAGCCGGTGCATTTATGTGAATTTACAGTCAAAAGGGGCAAGGGCTTGGATACGGTAATGCAAGGAGCACGGAAGATGACGGCGGCGACGCCCTTGTGTTCCGCCGCGCGTTTCACGGCTTCCTGGGCCTTAGCGAGATCGAAGGGAGAGCAGATTTCCACAAACTGAACGCCGATGGCTTTTAAAACAGCCTCGATGGATACCTTTTCGCTGATTTCACCCATCATGGTTTGGCCGGTGCCCGGGTGGGGCTGAGAACCGGTCATAGCGGTGGTGGAGTTGTCCAGCACCATCAGCTTGATCTCCGTCTGATTGTAAACCGCGTTGATCACCCCGGGAATCCCGGTGTGGAAAAAGGTGGAGTCGCCGATAAAGGAAAAGTTGATGGCGTCGGGCTCCATGCGGTGGAGGCCTTGGGCCACCGTTACGTCGGCGCCCATGCATAGGCACGTGTCCACCATATCAAGAGGCTGGGCGTTGCCCAAAGTGTAGCAGCCGATGTCTCCGGAAAACACGGCCTTTTTCCCCTTCATAGCTTGCTTGACCGCGTAGAAGGAGGCTCTGTGGGGACAGCCGGCACATAGGACCGGCGGACGGATTGGCAGAGAGGGCGGCGCCTCCCTTGGGGCGCTTGTTTCCGGCCGGCGGATCTGTAAAAATCGATAGATCGACTGCGCTATGGCCTCCACGGAGCTTTCCCCCGCTTTTGAGGCGGTCCCATCCAGCTTGCCGTGGATATTCACCGGCAGATGGTGCTTGCCGCATAAAAGCAAAAGGTTGGTTTCAATTACCGGGTCCAGCTCTTCCAGGCACAGCACGTCTGTGACGCCGTTTAAAAATTCCAGCCCGAGCTTCTCCGGAAAAGGCGTTGGGGTAGCAATTTTCAAAAGGGAATAGGGGGTACCGGCAGGCAAAGAGGAAAGCACCTCCTGAGCGTATTGGTAGGAGACGCCTCCCGCCGCGATGCCAAGCCGCCCCTTGCCGGTAATGGTATTGAAGCGGTAGCTTGAAAATTCTTCGGACAGAGTTTCCTTCTGTTCCTCCAGCTTTAAGTGATTCAGATACGCAGTGCGGGGGAAAATGACCCACTTACCGCTGTCCTTAACAAAGCCCTCGGGACGGTTTTGATACCGCTGTCCGGAGGTGTCGATGTCGGCGCAGGCGTGGCATATCCGGGTAGTAGGACGGAAAATCACCGGCCGGTGGAACCGCTCCGACCAGGAGAAGGCGTCTTGAATCATCTCATAGGCCTCTTCGGGAGAGGAGGGGTCGAATACCGGGATTTTAGCGTATTCCCCGAAATGCCGGGTGTCCTGTTCTGTCTGGGAGGAGATGGGTCCGGGATCGTCGGCCACTACCACCACCATGCCGCCCTTGACGGACAAATAATTCAGGCTCATCAGCGGATCGGAGGCCACGTTCAGGCCTACCTGTTTCATGGTGACCATGGAGCGGGCGCCGGTATAGGAGGCGCCCGCGGCTACCTCCAGGGCTGTTTTTTCGTTGACAGACCATTCAACGTAAATATCGCCGGGGTTTTCCCTGGCGATGGTTTCCAAAATTTCAGTGGAAGGGGTTCCGGGATAGCCTGATACCAGGTTTACGCCGGCCTTGATGGCGCCAAGGCCTATGGCGGCGTTTCCCATTAACAATTCTCTGGCCATAAAGCTGCCTCCTTTTTCTCTTAAAATATTGTACCCTTATGCAGCTTAATTGTCAACGAAAAGAGGAGCGGAAAGGCTTTCCTGAGCCAAGGACCGGCAGGGCCAAAGGGCCGATATGCCGGTACCAATATCCTTTGGAAATGCCAGGATTTCGATTAAAGGAAACGCCGGGGACATTTTTGACGTCCCCGGCGTTTCCTGCTGCGATATTGCTTTGAGCGCTTTGTGCTGCGGCTTCTCCGGCGGTGAAGCGGTACCGGACCGAAACCTCTCGAAGAATTCTTTAAATGTGATTTTTAATTCGTTCCAGGCTTCCCTTTTCCAGCCGGCTGACCTGCGCTTGTGAAATGCCGATTTCCTTTGCGACCTCCATCTGGGTTTTCCCCTGGAAAAAGCGCAGGTTTAAAATTTTTTTCTCCCGGGGCCCCAGATTCCGGATGGCCTCCTTTAAAGCGATTTCGTCCAGCCAGTTGTTGTCGTCGTTTTTGTCGCCTACCTGATCCATGACGAAAATAGTGTCGTTGCCGTCGGAAAATACCGGCTCATAGAGGGATACCGGCTCAACGATAGCCTCCAGGGCCAGAACCACATCCTCCTTGGGCAGCTCCAGCTCCTTGGCGATCTCCTCAATGCTGGGCTCCTTGTTGTTCTGTGTGGTCAGACGTTCCTTGACCTGCATGGCTTTATAGGCGGTATCCCTTAGGGAACGGCTGACCCGGACGGAATTGTTATCCCTGAGAAAGCGGCGGATCTCTCCGATAATCATGGGAACGCCATAGGTGGAGAAGCGGACGTCCTGGCTGATGTCAAAATTATCGATGGCTTTAATCAGTCCGATGCACCCTACCTGGAAAAGGTCGTCCAGGTTTTCGCCCCGGTTGGTAAAACGCTGAATAACGCTCAGTACCAGCCTCAGGTTGCCGTTGATCAGCTCTTCCCGGGCTTTTTTCTGTTCCTGGGGCGTTCCGTTTTTCATCTGAGTCAAGAGGGCGCGCTTTTCCTTTTCTGTCAGGACCTTCAGCTTGGAGGTGTTTACACCGCAGATTTCCACCTTATTGTAGTTCACGCAAATTCCGCCTCATTTCTTTTTCATTTCCAAATGAGTATTGCCATGTGTTTTTGTGAATATACTGGAAACAAAGGAGGGATTTTATGGCACGGTGCAGAATTGTGGATTTAAGGCATAAGCAAGTGGTCAACGTAAAGGACGGAACCTGTCTGGGATGCGTAGATGACATGGAGATCGATATGGCGACTGCCAAGCTGGTATCAATTATTATTTATGGCAGGCTGAAGTGGTTTGGGCTGCTGGGACGGTGCGACGACATCTGTATCAAATGGGAGGATATCCAGGTCATTGGGGAAGACACGATTCTGGTATGCTACCAGCAATTCCAGCAGCAGCCGAAAAAACGCCGCTTTTTCAACAGAAATACATAGAAAGTCCTTTCCGGCTTCGATGAATTTTTTCTTGCAATTCCCTGCCGGTTGTGATATAATAAACGTCGCGAAATCACACGCTTCGTCTGGTCCATTGGTGCCTTTCGCAGAGGCTTGGGCTGAAATTCAAGGCGGAGCGGAGGTTTAAAACCAAGGAGGATTTATCAAATGGCAGTTGTATCTATGAAGCAGTTATTGGAAGCGGGCGTCCATTTCGGTCACCAGACCAGAAGATGGAATCCTAAGATGGCCGAGTATATCTTCACCGAGAGAAACGGCATCTATATCATCGACCTGCAGAAAACTGTCCGTAAGCTGGAGGAGGCTTACAACTTTATTCGTGAATTGTCCGAAAATGGAGAATCCGTGCTGTTTGTAGGCACAAAGAAGCAGGCTCAGGATTCTGTGAGAGAAGAGGCCGAACGCGCCGGCGCTTATTTTGTCAACGCCAGATGGCTGGGCGGTATGATGACCAACTTCACCACCATCCGTCACAGAATCGACCGTCTCCGTCAGCTCCGCGCGATGGAAGAGGACGGTACCTTTGACCTGCTGCCAAAGAAAGAAGTTATTAAGTTAAAATTAGAGATTGAAAAGCTGGAGAAGTTCATGGGCGGCATTAAGGATATGAAGAAGCTGCCTGGCGCCCTGTTTATTGTAGACCCCCGCAAGGAGAGAATTGCCGTTGCGGAAGCCAAGAAGCTGGGAATTCCGATCGTAGCTATCGTGGATACCAACTGCGATCCCGATGAGATTGATTACGTTATTCCTGGAAACGACGACGCGATCCGCGCCGTGAAGCTGATTTCCGCCACTATGGCCAACGCCATTATCGAAGGCCGCGAAGGCCAGATGGGTGCTGAAGAAGCCGAGGCCAAGGAGAACGAGACCGACGAAGAAGCGGCGGCTGAATAAGAGAAAGGGAAAAGGGGTTCAATCCGTTGAACCCCTTTCTTAAAAGCAGGAACAAAAGAGATTTTATAAAATTGGAGGAAATAAAAATGGCAGCATTTACAGCAAAAGACGTAGCGGCTTTAAGAGAGAAGACCGGCTGCGGTATGATGGATTGCAAAAAGGCGCTGACAGACGCCGAGGGTAATATGGAAAAGGCGATTGACCTTTTGAGAGAAAAAGGTCTTGCCGCCGCTACCAAGAAGGCCGGCAGAATTGCGGCTGAGGGCGTAGCGTTCGCCTGCACCAATGATGATAATACCGCAGGCGTCGTGATCGAGGTTAACGCTGAGACTGACTTTGTGGCGAAGAATGCGGAATTCCAGAACTTTGTGAAGATTTGCGCGGATACTGTTATGCAGGAGAATCCTGCTGATTTGGACGCCTTGCTGGCCTGCAAGGCGGCTGGCACCGATATGACAGTGGAGGCCCTGGTGCAGGATAAGGTGCTGACCATCGGCGAAAACATTAAAATCCGTCGTTTTGTCCGTTACGAAGGCGTAGTCGCCACCTATATCCACGGCGGCGGAAGAATCGGCGTGCTGGTAAAGTTTGACACCACACCCGAAATTGCCGCGAAAGAGGAATTTAAAGCGTATGCCAAGGATATCTGCATGCAGGTTGCCGCCGCGAACCCGGGTTATCTTAACGAAGCCTCCGTTCCCGCCGATGTGATCGAGCATGAGAGAAAGATTCTCACCGAGCAGGTGATCAACGAGGGCAAGCCGGCTCAGATCGCTGAAAAGATCGTAAACGGCAAGATGGGCAAATACTATAAGGAAAACTGCTTGGTGGATCAGCTCTTCGTTAAGGATGGCGATTACACTGTAGCCAAGTATACCGACAAAATCGGCAAGGATTTGGGCGGCAAAATCGAGATCGTTTCCTTTGTCAGATATGAAAAGGGCGAGGGGCTGGAGAAGAAAAGCGATAATTTCGCTGATGAAGTCGCCAGCATGATTAAATAAGCTCATTATGCTTGTAATTGAGAGCGCTAAAAATTCTTTCGGATTTTTGGCGCTCTTTTTCTTTTTCGGTTAATTCAGCGGTTGCTTAAATACGTGAAAATTTGTAGGATTTCATTTTCTGCTATTGACATTCTAATGGATTTGTAGTATCTCAATGATAGGGAAAAGCCCAGTTTTAAATAAACGCCGAAGATTGTCGTTAGGAGGACTGTTTTTCATGTATCTGGAAGATTTATTCGGATTAAAAGGAAAAGTAGCCGTTGTTACAGGCGGCGCTAGAGGAACCGGAAAGGTAGTGGCCCAAGGGCTGGCTAAAGCAGGAGCGAAGGTAGCTGTTTTGTGCCGTTCCGGCGCAGATGAAACCGTAAGCCTGATCGAAAAGGAGGGCGGAGAGGCTGTATCGATTGTGACGGATGTTTCCGTGGAGGATCAGGTGAAGGCTGCATACGCTCAAATTTTAGATCGTTGGGGTTCACTGGATATCGTATTTAACAACGCCGCGATCGGCGATCATAAATCCTCCTTAGAGGTCACTGTCGAGGAATTTCGAAAGGTGGTGGATGTTAACCTAACCGGCGAGTTTATTGTCGCCCGGGAAGCGGCCAGGATTATGGTGGAGCGTGGAATCAAGGGCAGCATCATCAATATGGCTTCCATGTCCGGCAGCGTGGTGAATATTCCCCAGTGGCAGTGCTCCTATAACGCCTCCAAAGCGGGAATTATCCATATGACCAAATCCCTGGCAGTGGAGTTTGCCGAATATGGAATCCGTGTCAATTGCTTAAGCCCCGGATACATCGGCACAGAGCCCAATAAAAGAACTCCTAAGGATATGATGGATGTGTGGCTGCGAATGACCCCTATGAAGCGTATGGCGGAGCCAGAGGAAATGGTTTCCGCAGTGTTGTATTTTGCCAGCGGCGCGTCCGGCTATACAACCGGCAGCGAGTTGATTGTAGACGGCGGCTATAGCTGCATTTAACCATAATAAAAAAGCCTTTGACGCTATCAGACAGAAGCGTCAAAGGCTTTTTTATTGGTTACAGCTGTTATACAGCATACAGTGATTTACTCAATAGATTTGACGAGGAACGAAGAAGTCCTCTATTGCTGCGCGCCTGCCTGCGCGGCATGAAGATGGCTGAAATCGATTTCCTTTTCAATGTTATGCCGATGCATATAAACGCTTTCCACAATTCCGACGCCAAGGTACAGACACGCCACGGAGGAGCCTCCTGAGCTGAAAAAGGGAAGAGTAATGCCGATTACCGGGAGCAGACCCAGGCACATGCCTACGTTGATGACAGTCTGAACCGCCAGCATAGCGAAAAAGCCAAAACAAAGGAATTTACCCAGGTCATCCTTGGCGGAAAGAGCGTTCATGACGCAGCGGAGCATCAGCAGCAAAAGCAGTCCCAGCAGGACGACGCACCCGATAAAGCCCAGCTCTTCTCCGGCTACAGAGAAAATAAAATCATTTTCCTGATAGGGAACCGACCCTGCCGCCACCCGGGGGCCTTCATAGTAGCCCCGGCCATACATTTCGCCGGAGGCGATAGAAATTTTTCCTTGGAGCTGCTGGTAGCCGAACCCATTGGGATCGGATTCCAAATTAAACAGAGTCCAAAACCGCATTTTTTGATCCTCATTTAATACAGAATTCCATAAAATCGGAATACTGACTCCGGCGCAAATGATTAAAGCTAAATAGTATCTAAGCTGAACGCCGGCTACAAAGGTCATAATCAGGAACATAAAGCCAAACACCAAGGCGGTGCCGTCGTCGCCCATAAAATGGATTAATCCAATGGGAACCAGCGCGTGGAGGCACAGCGTCATAACCCCTAAAAAGGTTTTCAGCTTGTTTCGTTCCTTCAATACGGCCAAGTGCTTGGCGAAGGTGACGATAAAGAAGATTTTTACCAGCTCTGACGTTTGAAAGGTTCTGCCGGCGATGCGGATCCAAGCCTTGTCGTCGGTGCCCGCAACTTGGATTCCAAAGATGGAAGTGTAGACCAGCGCCAAAACCCCAACCGCGGCGAAAACATACCAAAACTTACACACCACATTGTAATCCATCAGGGAAATCACAACGGCGCAGATATAGCCCAGACCTACCGCTAATATTTGGGTAGCCAAAAAGCCCTTTTCCGAGTCGGCGGACCGGGAAACCGAGTTGATCAGGGCAAAGCCGTAGACAGACGCGGCGATGGTTAAAATCCAGAAAATGTAATCGGTGCGCTTGAAAAAACCGCCGACCGCGCCTAAAAATTTTTTCATAGAAAACCTCCAGTTTTAGGGGGACATTTTATTTTACCTCAAAAGAGATCAATCATGAACGAAGACAGATATTTGTTTCATTATAGTATTTCTCAGAAGCAAGTTCAAGTAAAATACTTTTAACAAATTCTAAAATCTGCCGGTTTACGCTGAAAACCGGTTGTTTTTTCAAAGAAACCAAGAAAAAACAAGAAACCGATGGTTTCCGCTTTTTTTTACGAGAAATTTATGATATAATTTTTTGAGAATGATTTCGAGTGAGGAGATTGGGACTATGTTAAGCGATATTCAAATTGCGCAGCAGGCGGTCTTGAAACCAATAACAAAGATCGCCCAGGAGCTGGGTATTGAGGAAGAGGAGCTGGAGCCCTACGGCCGTTACAAAGCCAAGGTTAACGACAAGCTTTTCCAACGGGTAAAGGATCGGAAGGACGGAAGGCTGGTTTTAGTAACCGCTATTAATCCGACGCCGGCAGGCGAGGGAAAAACCACCGTCACCACCGGTTTGGGACAGGCTATGGCGAAAATCGGAAAGAAAGCGGTTATCGCTTTAAGAGAGCCTTCGCTGGGTCCGGTGTTCGGTGTCAAGGGAGGCGCCGCGGGAGGCGGTTATTCTCAGGTGCTCCCGATGGAGGATATCAATCTTCACTTTACCGGCGATATGCACGCCATTACCGCCGCGAACAATCTTCTGTGCGCTTTGCTGGACAATCACATCCACCAGGGAAATTCCTTGAATATCGACCCCAGAAGGATCCTGATTAAGCGCTGCCTGGATATGAACGACCGTGAGCTGAGAAATATCGTAGCCGGCTTGGGCGGCAGGATCAACGGCGTTCCCAGAGAGGATGGCTTTGTCATCACCGTGGCAACGGAGATCATGGCGATTCTCTGCTTAGCAAGTGATCTCATGGATTTAAAGCGCCGTTTTGGGGAAATCCTGGTGGCTTATACCTATTCCGGAGAACCGGTTTACGCTAAGGATCTGAAAGCGGAGGGAGCTATGACGGCGCTGATGAAGGATGCTGTCATGCCCAATCTTGTGCAAACCCTGGAGGGAACCCCGGCCATTATGCACGGCGGTCCGTTCGCCAATATTGCTCATGGCTGCAATTCCGTGCGCGCGACGAGGCTTGCGCTGAAGCTGGCGGATTACTGCATTACGGAAGCGGGCTTCGGCTCCGATTTAGGAGCGGAGAAGTTTTTCGACATCAAGTGCCGGCTGTCCGGTTTAAAGCCCTCGGCGGTTGTTCTGGTCGCCACTGTTCGGGCCTTGAAATACAACGGCGGCGTGCCGAAGGCAGATCTGAGCGCTGAAAACCTGGAGGCGCTGGAAAAGGGCGTTGCTAACTTGAAGGCTCACATTGAAAATATGAGAAAATATCAGGTCCCTGTGGTAGTTGCTATCAATCGCTTTTTGTCCGACAGCGACCGGGAGCTTCAGCTCATCGAAAAGACCTGCGCTGACTGCGGTGCGGATTTCGCCATGACGGAGGTGTTCGCCAAAGGCGGAGAGGGCGGCAAGGCTTTGGCTCAAAAGGTGGTCGCGGCCTGTGAAAAGCCGTCTAACTTTACACCAATTTATAGCGGCCAGCTCACGATTGCGGAAAAGGTAGAGACCCTGGCAAAGGAAATTTATGGTGCCGATGGGGTGACTTATACGGCTGCCGCGCAAAAGGCTTTGAAGGAAATCCAGGCGCTGGGCGGCGACAGGCTTCCCGTGTGCGTTGCGAAGACCCAGTATTCTCTGTCCGATAATCCCGCCTTGCTTGGCAGGCCGAAGGGCTTCCAGATTACCGTCAGGGATATGAAGCTTTCCAACGGTGCCGGCTTTGTAGTGATTTATACTGGAGACATCATGACCATGCCCGGTCTTCCGAAGGTGCCGGCGGCGGAGAAAATTGACGTTACCGCTGACGGCGTGATCGAAGGGCTGTTCTGATGAGCGGAAAAATTTGTGTGGAAAGCCGTTCTCCGGCCCAAACCGAGCTGATAGGGGAAAAGCTGGCGGCCCAGTTGTCAGGCGGTGAAGTGATTGCCCTTTACGGCGGCCTGGGAATGGGAAAGACCAATTTTGTCCGCGGCTTGGCAAGGGGCCTTGGAGTGGAGGAAGGGGTGTCCAGTCCGACCTTTGCTTTGGTGAATGAGTATCACGGCCGTCTGACCCTGTACCATTTCGATATGTATCGGGTGACGACCTGGGAAGACCTTTACTCCACCGGCTTTTTCGATTATTTGGATACCGGCGCCGTGCTGGCCGTCGAATGGAGCGAAAACATTCAGGAGGCCTTGCCGGAGGATTCTATTCAGGTAGAGCTCCAGCGGGGCGGGACAGACACAGACCGGCTTATTACCATAGAAGGAATCAATGGCTTATGAAAATATTTGCGATAGAATCCTCCGCGAAATCGGCCTCCGCCGCTTTGATCGACGGCGGTGTGCTGTTGGGAGAGTTTTATATTCATACCCAGCTGACCCACAGTGAGACGCTGATGCCCATGGCGGAGGCGCTGCTTCAGAACACCAGGGTTCCTCTGGAACAGGTGGATGTGTTTGCTGTTTCCGCCGGCCCAGGTTCATTTACCGGGATCCGGATCGGCGTGGCGGCGGTAAAGGGAATGGCAATGGCCGCCTCAAAGCCTTGCGCGGCGGTTTCCACCCTGGAAGCGATCGGGGAGAATTACCGGGGGCAGGAGGCGCTGGTGTGCGCGGTGATGGATGCCCGGTGCAATCAGGTATACAACGCGCTGTTCGACTGCGAAAGCGGTGAGGTCACCCGCCTTTGCCAGGACAGGGCGCTTTCAATAGAAGATCTGTTTACTGAACTGGCGGAGACCCCGGCATACCGGGAAAAGAAAATTGTATTTGCCGGCGACGGCGCCAGACTGTGCTTTGACAGGCTCCAGGGGAGACTGGAGGCTAGGCTTGCGCCAGAGCTGTTACGATATCAAAAAGCGTCGAACGTAGCTTTTGCGGCCTTAAGAAAGGCGGAAAATGGACTGCTGTTAACAGCGTCGGAGCTGATGCCGGTGTATCTAAGGCTGCCGCAGGCTACCAGAGAGCTGAACAAACGGAAAGGAGCGAATCAACAATGATCGCGTTAGGAGCGGACCATGGCGGTTACCGTTTGAAAGAAGCGGTAAAGGCTTATTTAGAAGAAAAGGGAATCCCATATAAGGATTTCGGAACCGACAGCGAGGAATCGGTGAATTACGGACCTTACGCTTACCGGGTGGCCCAGTCTATTGTATCAGGGGAATGTGAAAAGGGCGTGCTTTGCTGCGGCACGGGGATCGGAATCTCCATCGCGGCCAATAAGGTGAAAGGTATTCGCGCGGCAGTGTGTACCAATGAATTCTGCGCGGAAATGACCAGGCGCCATAACGATGCAAATATTCTGGCGATGGGCGGCCGTGTGATCGACGAGAAAACCGCGGTGAAGCTTGCGGATATCTTTTTAAATACTCCCTTTGAGGGCGGCAGGCATTTAGAGCGGATTCAGCAGATCGCCGCCATTGAGAACGGAGAAAAATTGTAGGAGGCGTTGAAAAATGGAAAACCAGGTATTTGTCATGGACCATCCTCTCATTCAGCACAAGCTTACGTTCCTCAGGAGCAAGGATACCGGATCCAAGGAATTTCGGGAGCTGGTCAGCGAAATCGGTATGCTGATGTGCTATGAGGCCACCAGGGATTTACCTCTGGAGGATGCGCGGATTGAAACTCCCATTGGTCCGGCCACCACAAAGGTAATTGCCGGTCGCAAAATGGCCTTTATCCCGATTCTGCGGGCGGGCTTAGGCATGGTGGACGGCGTATTGGCTTTGGTGCCCGCGGCAAAGGTAGGTCATATCGGCCTTTACCGGGACCCGAAAACCTTGAAGCCGGTGGAGTATTACAGCAAGCTGCCCAGCGATATTACCGAACGGGATGTGATCGTCCTGGATCCGATGCTGGCTACCGGCGGCTCCGCGATCGATGCCATCGGGATTATTAAGCGCAGCCATCCCAAGAGCATCAAATTTATGTGCATTATCGCCGCTCCCGAAGGGATGAAAGCCTTTACCGAGGCCCATCCGGATGTGCCGGTTTACTGCGCGGCGATGGATAAGCGCCTTAACGACCACGGCTACATTGTTCCTGGCCTTGGCGACGCGGGAGACCGCATTTTCGGCACTCTCTGAGGAATGTTATCTGGTATTCGGGAATTATCTGCTTGCAAAGATATTTTAAGGAATCTGTCAGGCATAAAACCTATAGAGAAAAGGAAACACCCAGCGCCTAGTTTCAGCGTTGGGTGTTTTTTGCGTTATTTTATCGGAGCCTTATGCGCTTGTCAAAGCTGCGTGCTGACCCAGAAAAGTGAAAAGAAGGCTGACATCAGAGAGAATCGAGCATTGCGTCGACGCCTTCGTCTGTGGAGAGGTCGTACGCTCCCGGCGCCTTGCTGAGAGACCAGTTTTCTACATGGCGGATCGTTTCCTTGGGCTCCATACGGTAAAGCGGGCTTAAAGTTTTGATTTCCAGCATTTTATCATCGGTATAGACCTCAAAGGAGGAATTAAAATCAGGATACCGGGCGCTTTTATTGTGGACGTAATGCTTCACAAAAAGGAGTCCCTGATTCAAGTAGGCGGCCCAGTTGGAATAGTTGTTGGTGCCCATACGGAAAGGATTAGAAAAAGTGGGATTCTGCCGAACAGTGATATATTTTTCCCTAAAATCGATCCGGATGTCGCTGACTCGGGTATAGGGCCAAAAGGCATAGCTTCTGTTGGGAATATATGGGCTTTCCTCGGTTGAATTCTGAGGAATGATCAGGGTTCCGCCAGGACGGAGCATCGTGCAGCCGGAAAGGCCCTCCAGCATAGAATCCTTTACTAAATTTTGCGCGGAGTGAACTACCATCATATCCTTGGCATTGTCGGACATCATGATTTCCATCGTGAGGGCAAGGCCGTTTTCCTCCTGCGGAGGCTGGGTAAAGGACACGCTCTCAGGCAGAATGGCGTAAATCACAGGCTTATTATCCGGGTAGTAGGATTCAGGCATTCTTTCAGGACTTGTCCAGAGGCGGTGGCCTCCGTAAGCAAAATATTGGGCGTTTTCTCCGTAGTGTTCCTGTAGAATTGGTTCGGCGCGGCGGTATTCCCGGTTCAGATCGTTGTAAAGGACATTTTCTCCGCCGATGAAGCCGAAATAAATAATACGGGGACCTACGTCGATGGTGACGACTGCCTCAATCATGCCGTTACTGACAGAAAGGCAGTTGCCGTAATTCTCAAATTCCAATTCCTTGATTTCACATGCCATGGAAATCACTCCTTTTTGAGTCTGGCGCTAAGAACGCTGCCTGGCGGCACTGCTGGTAAAATCCAACCCGCAAGGCTGGATCTCGGGAGAAGACAGCGAGTAAAGATCCTCGGCCCGGCTCCCCAGCTGGGCAATAGTCAAAGCGCCTTCTGCCAATTTTTTTAAATCGCCGCCGCGCATGACGATTGGCAGTGAAGCGGTGCGGCGGGCGGTTCTTAAAATTTCGGTACCCTTATCATTCCAGCCCAAAACCCGAAGGTAGGGAGGAATCTGTGAATTATAATCACAGGTCATTTGTAAAAATGCCGATACTATTATACGCCGAATTCTGGCGTGTGTATACCGTTTTGTCTTAATTTCTGCAAATAATTGGTCTAAAGATGTCGTTTTCCTTACCGCTGAAGCGATTCGATACTCTAATCCTTCTGAAACGTCAGGCAGTTTCGCCAGTTCCTCGGGGGAAAGATTGCGTAGAGCCGCCAAAATAGGCCGCTCCAGTGCGGCTAAAGAGCAAGGAGCCCTTCCGGTCTGAATTTCCTCCAGAAGAATCGTAAGCACAGACTCCGGAATAAAACTCTTTACGCCATCATAATCCTTTCTTAACAGGCGGGCGCGCAGATAGGAAGCGCTGGCAAAGCCGCCGGAACCCCTCGAAGGCTGGGCTGCATCGTGAGAAGCGCCGGCCCTTGAGATTGTAATTGGCTGAATTGGGGAGGAAAGCAGGGTCAGAGCTTTACAGTATTCGATTGCTAGAATATTGTTGGGTTCCTGAAACAGCCGGGAAATGTCTGAGCCAAATTGAGCCTCAATTGCTTTCTCTCTGGCCGAGGGATAAGAAAATCCCTCTGAAAGCAGAAGCCGGATTTTTTCTTGAATCAACGGAGAGACAGCGGCCTCAGCGGCCTGGAGCAAAGGAGAGGTTTCCCCTAGCTCGCTGCCGAAGCTGAGCAGATCCACACAGCCCAGCCCGTGAGCCAGGGCTACACCGCCTCTTGCAAAGCCTTCCGCACTGGACATGCACCAGGGAAGGGGCAGCTCCAGCACTAAATCCGCGCCGCAGGCCAGGGCGCATTTGGCTCTGGACCATTTGGAAAACATAGCCGGTTCGCCCCGCTGGACAAAGCTGCCGCTCATAATGGCCACAATATGGGTGGCGCCTAGGGAACGGGTTTGGGCCAGGTGATAGGCATGCCCGGCATGAAACGGGTTATATTCGCAGATCACCGCCGCAACCTTGGAAGTATTATCATTATGAATCATAAAAATACGCCTTCACATTTTTAAAATCGTTTCCGCTTATCGCCAAAAAGTTGGAAAAGTCGCGTTTTTCCAAGGGATTGTCCTTGAAATCATTTCTGTAATGTATTATTATATTACTGTAAGTTTTTAAGGTTTGCAAGCAGCCTTTGGATAAAACTTCAATTTAACATCAAATAGGGTTTTAGGAGGAAATGTTTTGAAGATTCTGGTAATCAATGCTGGCAGCTCATCCCTGAAGTACCAGCTCATCGACATGGATGACGAATCCGTTCTGGCAAAGGGAAATTGTGAGAGAATCGGAATGGAGGACGGTATTTTTACCCATAAGACCAACGACGGCCGGGAAAAGCATGTCACGGTTTCTATGCCGGATCATACCGCCGCCTTTACTCAGGTGAAAAACGCTTTGATCGATCCCGAGGTGGGAGTGCTTAAGTCTTTGGACGAGGTTTCCGCGGTAGGCCACCGCATCGTACAGGGCGGCGCGCTGTTCAGCAAGTCTGTTCTGGTAGACGATAAGGTTATAGAGGGCATTGAAAGCCTGATTCCCTTGGCTCCTTTACATAATAAAGCGCACGTCCAGGGCATCCGGGCCTGCATCGAGGTGTTCGGCAAGTCTGTGCCCGAGGTTGTTGTATTCGATACGGCTTTCCATTCCACCATGCCGCCAAAAGCATACATGTATCCCATTCCTTATGAATATTATGAAAAGTATGCGGTTCGCCGTTACGGCTTCCACGGAACCTCTCACCGCTATGTCAGCCACCGCTGTGCGGAACTGATGGGCCAGGATTTGAAGGACCTGAAGATGATTACCTGCCATTTGGGCAACGGTTCCTCCATTTCGGCAATCCAGGATGGAAAGGTGATCGACACCAGTATGGGACTGACTCCCTTGGACGGTTTCATGATGGGCAGCCGCACCGGTACCCTGGATCCCTCTGTGGTAACCTTTGTCATGGAAAAGGAAAATATTACGCCTCACGATATGAGCGAGATGCTGAATAAAAAATCTGGTATGCTGGGCATTTCCGGCGTTTCCAGCGACGACCGCGATGTGACGAAAGCCGCCCGGGAGGGAAATCCCAGAGCGATTTTGGCTCACGAGATGCTGGAATACGAGATCACGAAATTTATCGGCGCCTATGCCGCGGCTCTGAACGGCTGCGACGTGATCGTATTCACCGCGGGCCTGGGAGAAAACCAGGCTCATCACCGCCAGGTGATCGGCGACGGCCTGACCTATTTGGGCGTTAAGATCGACCCGCAGCTGAATGAGGAAATGATCCGTGGGAAAGAGGGCCTGATCTCTACGCCGGATTCTAAGGTAAAGGTGTATGTCATACCAACCAATGAGGAGTTGGTGATTGCCAGAGACACCAAGGAAATCGTGGAAGCCCTTTAAGCTCTTTTCCTAATGGTACGCATCGGCGCGGTTGGCCGGTAAAAACCAAAGCATGTCTAAAGCATCAGTAAGGAGTTTGGAATTTACTGATGATTGATAAATTAAATTAGTTTGGAGGTACTTAATTATGTTCTGTCCTCAGTGTGGTAAAGAAACAGCCAGTGGAAATTCTGTTTGCGAGCATTGCGGCGCCCCCTTGTGGGCGGATACCAACGCTCCCCAGCAGCCACAGGCTACGGTAGAGCAGGCCCAGCAGCCTGTGGAACAGCCTCAGGCTCCGGCAGCTCCCGCGGAGAACCCGGTTCCTCAGCAGCCGGTCGCTCCCCAGCAGCCCTATAATGCGGTTCCGCCCCAGCCTCCCGTGGCGCCCCCTCAACCCCCGGTTTATCCTCAACAGCCCTATAACGCGGTTCCGCCTCAGCCTCCCGTGGCGCCTCCTCCGGCTTATCCGCAGCAGCCCCAGCAGCCGGCGCCTCACATCAGCAACTATCTGGCGTGGGCGATCGTTTGTATTTTTCTGTGCTGGCCTCTGGCGATCCCCGCTATTGTATATGCCAGTAAGGTAAATAACCTGATTGCGATGGGCGACTATGAGGGCGCTATGAACGCTTCGAAAAATGCCAAAACCTTCTGCATTATCGCTACCGTTTTGGGCGCGATTGCCATTGTGCTGGGAATTATTGGCGGTATTATTGGCGGTATGGCTGCCTCCTCTTATTATTACTATTATTAATCCATGAGGTCTAAAAACCCTTTTAAAAGGTATCCAAGGACTGCGTTTGCCGTGCTGGTTTTTCTCTGCGCGGCAGGCGCCGTCTTTTTGTACTTTCATAAGCCTGGGGAAATCAGCTGGATGCCGCCTTGCTTTTTTTATGAATGGACAGGTTTTTATTGCATTGGCTGCGGTACGGGCCGGATGTGCTATTCGCTGCTTCACTTGGATATCGTAACTGCGGTGCGGTGTAATATATTGGCTCTTATTGCGGTGCCGTTAATTGGCTACACCATGCTTCGTTACGGTATTAAGATATTCACTGGCTGCGATAAGCTGCCAAACCCGTGGTACCACCCGGGCTTTAGTCGGGTATTGGTGTTTTTGCTGCCCGCTTTCTGGATTTTGAGGAATATTCCGATTGAGCCTTTTATTTGGCTCGCTCCTATTAGCATTTGACAAAATAAAAAGCTGCGGCATACCATTTGCCGCAGCTTTATTTTGTCAGGCGTGGTGGCCTTCGGCAACGGTATCGTGTTCCCGGAACAGCAGGGAAATACACCAGATAGCCGCCAGTGCCACGATCGTGTAAATGATCCGGCTGATAATAGATCCCTGGCCTCCGCAGATCCAGGCCACCAAGTCAAACTGGAAAATTCCGATCAGGCCCCAGTTGATGCCGCCGATAATGGTTAAGATCAAAGCGAGTTTATCAAGCATGGGTTTCACTCCTTTTTAGAATAAGCGGATTTCCGCTTACTCCTAGTATGGCCGGTAATTTCTCCGTTATACGGCGCAGTGGGAAAAGAGAGCTTATGAAATCTGAGCATGAGAAAGGTTTTCCGCTGTTGGAAGCCGTGTCTAAATTTTATTGAAAGAAAAATCCGATAAAAATACGAAAGGCAAGGCTTACCGATGAATTTATTTTATCCCAAGACCCTAATGATATTTTCGAATGGCTTCCATAAAATAAAAAAGCGAAAGATTAAAAAATCTTTCGCTTTTTTATTGGGTTTGCTGTTCGTTTTGCCCGGCCTTTTTCGCTTTCTGCGCCTTGATGATTTTCAGCCGTGAGAAATCCTCACGGCTTTTTTCGTCTAAAGCGCTGGTAATCATTTTCACCGTTGCCTCAAATCTGGGAATCATAATATTTTTCAGCGCATTTGCGCGTTTTTGTGTTTTTTTAATGGCATCCGCCAGCCGGTAAACGCTGTTTTCGATTTCCGCTAACTCAGCAGTCAATTCTTTCACCCTGTGGAATCTGGCATATGCCTCATCCAGCATTTCGTTGGAGGAGATCAGGCCATAGGGAATATGGTTATCCTCTCGGTCGTCGATAGATACAATAGGGATTTCCACGCCCATGACGCTGCGATAGGATAAGCCAAGGGATTCCTCCTCGGGCACCGTTCCGGCCAGCTCCTCGCAGATCCCCAAGGTAGTGTTTGCGCGCTGCAAGGCTAAGTAAGCCTTGGAATAGGTGTCGTCGATGGTATTCTGAATTTCCGTCGCCCGGTCGATTAGGGTCATCATTTCCCGAACTAGAATATTCCGTTTCCGATCCAGAAGGTCGTATCCGGTTTTGGAAAGGGCAAGGGATTTCTTTGTTGCCATCAGATTGCCCTTTGTGGGAGCGGTTTGTATACTCAACGGAAAGTCACCTCGCTTTACTGCTTACTGCGCCTCATTAAATGATTTTACCTGGCTGGTCAGATCCTCCGGAGACAAATCTACCGCAGCGGCCACCTTAGCCTGATCTGAAGCCTCCAAATTCTTGGGCTTGTAAAATTCATCCAAAAGCTTAGGATCCACACGGTCCAGTTCAGAACGTGGAAGTGTGGATAGAAGCTCCCAGCCTAAATTCAGGCTTTGCTCGATGCTTCTGGATTCGTGAGAGCCTTGGGTGATAAACCGTTCCTCAAACAGCCTGCCAAATTCCAGCAACCGCTTGTCGTTGGGAGAAAGCTCCTCCTCGCCGATAACGGAGGCCAGGCTTCTGGCGTCCATCACCTTGGAATAGGAGGCAAAGAGCTGGTTTGCCAGATCCTGATGATCCGCACGGGTAAAACCTGCGCCGATACCGTCCTTCATCAGACGGGAAAGGGACGGCAGGACGGAAACCGGAGGATAAATGCCGCCGCCCTCCAGGGAACGGTCTAAAACGATCTGTCCTTCTGTGATATAGCCGGTCAAATCGGGCACCGGCTGGGTAATGTCGTCGTTGGGCATGGTTAAAATGGGAATCTGGGTCACAGAGCCCTCCCGGCCCTTTACCATGCCTGCGCGTTCGTACATAGAGGCAAGGTCGGAGTACAGATAGCCGGGATAACCGCCCCGGCCGGGAATCTCACCCTTGGAGGAGGAGAATTCACGGAGGGCCTCGGCGTAAGAGGTCATGTCGGTCATAACCACCAGGACGTGCATATTTTTCTCAAAGGCCAAGTATTCGGCGGCGGTCAGAGCGCAGCGGGGGGTCAGGGTGCGCTCGATCACCGGGTCGTTGGCCAGGTTAACGAACATCACTACCTTTTGCAGCACGCCGGATTCGTCGAAGGAGCGGCGGAAATAGTCGGCAACGTCCTTCTGCACGCCCATAGCGGCGAACACAATACAGAACTGGGCGCTTTCATCATTAGCGATTTTAGCCTGACGGACGATTTGAGCGGCCAGGTCGTTGTGGCGCATACCGGAGCCGGAGAAGATAGGAAGCTTCTGGCCGCGGATCAGGGTGCAGAGCACATCGATGGAGGAAATGCCCGTGCAGATATAGTTTTTCGGATACACCCGGGAAACCGGATTGATGGCGGTGCCGTTGATGTCCATTCGCTTTTCCGGGAAGATTTCTCCCAGCCCGTCGATGGGATGTCCGGCTCCGTCAAAGGTGCGGCCCAGAATTTCCTCGGACAGGGGAAGCTCCATGGGCCGGCCGATCAGATGGGTGCGGGTGTTGCCCAGAGAAATGGAATGGGTGCCCTCGAATACCTGAATGACCACCCGCCTGCCCTCGATCTGCACAATTCTGCCCTGGCGCCGGGTGCCGTTATCCAGATGGATCTCCACCATCTCTTCATAGGAAGCGTGGTCCACATCGTCCAGCACGATGAGGGAACCGTTGATTTCTTTTACGCCAACGTAATCAAGAATCATAGTTTCATGTTCCTTTCTGGGTATCGGGCTTATGCTTTCGCCCCGGCGGGCATCGGCAGTGCCGCGCCGGTTTTCGCCGCGTTAGGATCTAACAGGGTGGCGATGGAAGTGTCGATATCCTTGATATAATCGTCGAACATTTCAAGCTTGTCGTTGGGAATGTCGTACTTCATGGTGGCAAGCTTGTCGAATAAGCCAAGCTCTATGATCCGGGAAATCGGAATAGAGGCCGAAATCAGCTGTCTGGCTTTCTTGTTCAAATAAAGAATCACCTTCATCATCAGCTTTTGCTTGGTGAGAGGCACAAAGGTATCGTCCGGATGGAAAGCGTTCTGCTGCAAGAAGCCTACCCGGATGACGCGGGCGATCTCAATCACCAGCTTCTGGTCGTCGGGAAGCACGTCTGCGCCGATCAGCTTAACAATTTCCATCAGCTGGCTTTCCTCGTGAAGGATAGAATTGATCCGGGTACGGTATTGGATGAAATCCTTGCCCAGATTCTTTTCAAACCAGGGATCCAGGTCGGTAAAATACTCGCTGTAGCTGGTCATCCAGTTGATGGCGGGGTAATGCCTGGCGTAAGCCAGAGACTTATCCAGAGCCCAGAAGCACCGGGTAAACCGTTTGGTATTCTGGGTTACAGGCTCGGAAAAATCGCCGCCCTGGGGAGATACGGCGCCGATAACGGATACGGAGCCTTCCTGGCCGCAAAGAGTCTGGACGCGGCCGGCCCGCTCGTAGAAATCCGCCAGGCGGGAGGGAAGATAAGCCGGAAAGCCCTCCTCCGCGGGCATTTCCTCCAGACGGCCGGAGATTTCCCGGAGAGCCTCCGCCCACCGGGAGGTGGAATCAGCCATCATCGCCACGTGATAGCCCATATCGCGGTAATATTCCGCCAAGGTGATACCTGTATAAATAGAAGCCTCGCGGGCCGCTACAGGCATGTTGGAGGTATTGGCGATCAGCACGGTGCGGTCGGTCATAGGACGGCCGGATTTCGGGTCTACCAGCTCGGAGAACTCATCTAAAACCTGGCTCATTTCATTGCCCCGTTCCCCGCAGCCAACATAGATGATGATGTCCGCGTCGCACCATTTGGCCAGCTGGTGCTGAGTCATGGTCTTTCCAGTGCCGAAGCCTCCGGGAATAGCGGCGGTGCCGCCCTTGGCGATAGGGAACATGGTGTCGATGATCCGCTGGCCGGTGATCAGGGGAACGTCGGGGGGCTCCCGTCTGGCGATGGGCCGGGAATTTCGGATGGGCCATTTCTGGCAGAGGGTGAGCTCATGGGTGCGGCCCTTGCCATCCTTCAGTACTGCGATTGTGTCGTGAAGCCTGTAAAGCCCATTAGGCTTTACTTCGATGACCTCTCCCTCCACACCAGGCGGCACCATGCATTTATGGGTGATAATGGGAGTCTCCGGCAAGGTGGCGTAAATCTGCCCGGAGGACAGCCGGTCCCCGGCCTTACAGGTCAGAGTGACATCCCATTCCTTTTGATCGTCCAGAAGCGATACGGTGGTGCCTTTCGCGATAAAGGCGCCGTCTGCGGCCTCCAGCGCTTTCAGCGGGCGTTCGATGCCGTCGAAAATATTATCCAGGATACCAGGCCCCAGCAGGATATTCATCGGCGCGCCGGTACCGTAAACCGGTTCGCCGGGGCGCAGGCCGGTGGTTTCCTCGTAGACCTGGATGGTGGTGATTTGATCGGAAATCTTAATGACCTCGCCGACCAGGCGGCTGTTGCCCACGTAAACCTGCTCCATCATGGAGAAGCTGCGGGAATTTTGAACCGTGACAACAGGGCCGTTGATTCCGAAAATTACATCTTGGTTCATAGTAGTAAATCATCTCCAAACATTGCCGGGAAAAGGAAACGCCCTTTCCCAGACGGGCAGTTAAACTATGGTTAAACCGGAGTTGGCGAAAAACCATTCATACTGGGCTTCCAGCTTGCTGTCCATGGTTTCGTCGGCCACCAGGCCCATTTCCAGGTTGGAGCCGCGGATACCGCCGATCACGATGGAATCGTCCGCCTTTACCTCGCAGGGAAGCGAAAAGGCTTTTTGAATCCGGTCGGCGTAAACCAGGTCGGCTTCCCTGACCAAAAGAACAGTGCCGGGTTTTGTCAGCGTTTTGGCGATGGAGGAGGCATATCCCTCCAGCAGGGAGGGATAGGTATCCGTCTGGGTATAAGCCAAAAGCTTTTCCTTGGCTCTTTCAAATACCTCTTGGGTAATCTGCCGGCGCTGCAGAAATAGCTTTCTTTTGCCTTCCATTTCCTCGTGGGAAATTTCCGTGGCGACCTCTTTCCGCATCTGAGCCATTTCCTTTTGAATGAGGGTGTAGGCGTCGGTAAGAACTTCGATTTCCGCCTTTTTCAGCTCTTCCTCTTTAAACTGCTCGACTTCCGCGTGAATTTCATTACGCTGCTGTTCCGCGTATTTATTGATCGCTTCTAAAAAAGCGGAGGCTTTTTCATCACTGGGCATCATGCAACCCCCATTCTCATTATATTTTTACGCCGATCGCATCCCGGACATATTTGGTGATGGAATCCTTGGTCCGCCCGTTTCCATGGCGGTCAGGGATTTCCACAATCAAGGGACGCTGCCGGTTCAGCTTCAAGTCGTAGACAAGGTCGGGACAAAGCTTTACCAGCTTTTCCGTCATTAGGATCACTGCCACATCCTCCCGGGCCATGGCGTCGGTAAGAGCCTTTTTCACTTCCTCGTCCTCGTGCACCAAAACGCCGGTGATGCCGGCCAAGCGCATGCCTACGATGGTATCGATGTTATCGCTGATCAAGTGGAATTTCATAAGGGAACCCTTCTTTATCCTTAAATTAGATCTTCGCCAGGATCAAGATGGAAACCAGCAGGCCGTACAAAGCGATACCTTCGCCAAGCGCTACGAAGATCAGCGCCTTGCCGAAGGCCTTGGGATCCTCAGAGGTAGCGCCGATTGCGGCGGGAGCGGCGGCGGCCACGGCGATTCCTCCGCCGATGCCGGCGATGCCGGTAGACAGGGCGGCGGCGATCAGACCCATTCCGTTAGCCGAGCTGGCGGCTGCCGCGGCGGTGGAAGCGTCAGCGGCTTGGGCGACCATAGGCACACCGAAGCAGAACAGGGTGACCACTAAAAAGGAAACCAGCTGTACCGCTACAGCCTTTTTGGTTTTCGTTCCTCTTTTCACCGCCCGGGTCGCTAAAACCACAGACAATACTAAGAAGCATACTGGCAATAAAAACAGATAATCCATCATGAATACCTCCAAAATAAGATTCAAAATTTATTGAAACGGGAAAGTATTCCCCGTTTAATGCTTTTCAACCGTAACCGGATGGAAGGGGATGCCGTCTCCGTCATAGAACCGGCTGAACATTTCGTAATATTCCAGCCTGAGCACCTGAATGGCCACCAGCAGGGCTTCCAGCCCCATGACGAAAGCATTGCCGACGATCAAAACCAGTACATAGCCGATGCCGCTGCTCATTTCCGCTAAGGTAAATACCACCAGCATCATGCCGGCGTGAACCAGCACATAAGCGCCTACACGGAGAAACGACATGGTATTCGTGGCGTAGCTCAAAATGGTTTCAAAGGTCTCAAAAAAGCCCTGGATAATGTAATCTCCCCATTTTTCCGGCTTCCAGTCCGGATCTCTGGCCACCAGCTTTCCCAAAACCTCGTTGAACCAAATGCAGAGCAGGGGAAGGATGATTAAGCAGATAATATACGCCGCGTTCATCACTGGGATACCGGCGAACATTTGAAGCACCAGCCCCACGAGCAGCGAGCCGTAGAAAACCAGCCCGGCTACGCCGTTGGGACCGAAAATGGCCTTGGCGTATTTTTTCTGCTTCAGGCCGCTGATAATGTTCAAGGCCATAGCGATGACCACCATGACACAGCCAACGCCTACCGAGGTGTAAATGATGTAGTTGGTGGTGGCGGGTTCCATGACATGAATCGGCTTTTCCGCGAAGCCCATAGCCTGATAAAGAGGGTTAAAGGTGTTTTCAAAGCCGAAGCAGTCGCCGAATAGGATGCCGAACAGGGCGGAGGAAATGCCGCAGGGGATCAGAATTCTGCCGATGGACATTTTCTTAAGCCGCCACATGAGAAATCCCACAATGGAAAGTACGACGCCGTGGCCGAAATCTCCGAACATAGCGCCGAAAATCAGCACATAGGTGATGGCCACAAAGGGGGTCGGGTCGATCTCGTGGTAATTAGGCAGGCCGAACATATCCACAAAGAACTCAAAGGGCTTGAAAAGCTTTTTGTTTACCAGGCGGGTGGGAGGCGTGTGCCGAACCGCCTCGCTGGCGTCCTCAACAGCGTAATCAATTCCGTCGATTTTGGAAAGGCGCTCCCGGAAATTTTCCTCGTCCTCCTCGGGAATCCAGCCGGTTAAGATAAAGCTGTTATCGTGCTTGGCCACATATTTCCGGATATTGAAATAAGTGTCCAGCTCCTCAAGCTTGCTGAAAACCTGCTGGCACTTTTCCGCCTCCTGGTTCCAGTTATCGTCAATTTGTTTTTGCAGTCCGGCGATCTGCGCCTTCAGTTCCGAGATTTTCTCTTGAAGCTCCTGGAGCATTTTTTCCGGGGTGGATTCCAGCGCCTTAACCCTCAGACGTTCGAAATAAAGGCCGGAGAAAATGGTGTCCACCTGCTGAATGTATTCCACAGGAGCGATATAAACGCCCCAATAGTGGGTGGCGTCGCTGGTGCACTGAAAGAACAAAACATAGGGGTTATCCTCATATTTTGAGAGCTTTTCATAGCACTCCTTTGGAATACGCCCGAACCGGAATTTAATATATTTGCATTCGGCAAGCTTCTTTAAATCCAGATTCAAACCTACGAAATGGCCGATTTCCACCGTCTGCTTCACATAGCTCTCCTGGAGCTCCTCCAGCGCTTCCTTTTGATTTAAAAGCTCATCCATCCGCCCGGAAAACCGTTCTACATAATTTTTCAGTTCATAGTGGGGAAGATCCAGCCTTCTGGTATCCACCACGTCCAGATCCTTTCCGATGCGGATTAAAAGGCTTTTCAGCTCCTGGAGGATGTCTGAATAAGGATTCGCGTCTGTAAAGGTAGTGAACTTTCGGGTATCGGAATAAAACGAAAGAGCGTCATCCGGATGGAAATACTGAGTTTGGCCGCAAAGACGGATGACATCGTCCAGCTTGTCGGTAACGCCGATAATACTGGCAATTTTAACTTTAGAAACAGCCACGGCGCTCTACTCCTCTCTCATTGCTCAGCCTGCTTTATCCGTGGGCAGGATCAGCAATTTTTTAATATCATCTACAGAAACCTGATATCGGATGCCTTCTACAATGGTGGTAATATTGTGGACCTCGGTATCAGCGAGGAAAATGTAGGAAAGAAGCACTACCGGAGGATGGGAGGAAAAGTGAATATAGTGCTTGCCGGAGATAAATTTTATCCTTTGCGCCAGCTCATCCACGAAATTGTATTCCACATTAGCGGTCTTTTTCCCGCGGGAGGTGGTACGGAAGATGGCGGCGGCCTGATTGGCGGTTTCCGCGTGGATCAGAGCGTTTAGCTGCTTGGGCTTTAAAGAACCGAAAGGGAGAAGATTTTTCTCAATGAACTCCGGATGGGCCCGAAACCTTTTTTTCATACGGATGATCCGGGCGTAATTCTCCAGATCGATGTAGCCCTGGAACAGCTCCCTGACTTCCTTTTTTGTTTTTCCCCTGACGCGGTGGTCGATGATTTCCTGCACATGGGAAAACAGATAGGAATAAAGCTGGTTTTCGACGGCGAAAACATCCACCGGCTCTCCAGGCTTGGGCTCAAAGGGGGCCAGCAGACGGCGGTAGACCGAACTGCCCAGAGCGTCTAGAAATTCGCCGTAGGTTTGGATGCTGGAAAACTGCTCCATGTGGATTTTAGTGTGCTTGGCAAGATAAAGGGGAGCGGCCTGGGAATATTCTTCCTGCCGGCCGGCGGACATCAGCATAAGAGCATCCAGAATTTCCTCAATCTCAGCCCTGGCGATCACATAATCGGCGAGCTGCTCGCCTACGGATAATTCATAACGAACAAAGGAGCTTAAATTATAAAACAGCTTTTGCTTAATCAAAACCTCAAGCTGCCCCCGATGGATATCGTACTCGTTGATTCCGGTGAGCACGTCGTGATAATCGGTGTTAGCCTTCAGATAGGCCGCCACCTCGGCCACGGATTTGCAGTCCAAAAGATTGCGGTAATCCTTTTCCTTCAGCCGCTTGCCGTATTTCGCGCGGGCCTTGGCCAGCACTACATTAGAAGATAAGGAGGAAAGCATGCAATCACTCTCCTATCACACGGCCTACGATAGCGTCTACCCAATTGCCGCCTTGCTGACGGTACAGCTCCTGCATTTTGATCAATTGAACCTCGTACTTCTTTTCTGCGTCCGCCAGAATTTGACGGGCCTGATTTTTTTCCTGAATCCGGTTTAATTCAATCCGCTTTCTGGCCCTGGCTAAATAATTCTCGCGGATTCGTTCTTTTGTCTCCGCGATTTCCTGGGCGGACAGGGCCTTGCTGCGTTTAGCCTCTTCGGTAATTTCTTGGGCTTTTTCGTCCATATCCACTATTTTTTTTATCATATCCTGCATGGTAAAAGCACCTCCTAAAAGGACAGCGCAGGGAATTTTCCCAAATACAATTCCCTGCGCCTCTCTGCGCGTCTTTCAAATATTATTGTTTTACTAACTCAGATTATAGTCCTAAAAGTCAAATTGTTCAAGCGGTCAAATAAATTTTTATAGGAATGCCATAAAATAAAGAACCAGGTCAAAAATATTTGGCAGGAAAAATTAACAGTGAAAATTAATTTTTTAAGCTTTGCAGGGGAGCGGGGATTCTTCCGCCCCGGTGAATGAATTTAGCGGGAGAGCAAGGGTTGACCTCCATGACCGGGCCTTCGCCCAGCAGTCCGCCAAAGCTTAATTCATCGCCGGCTTTTTTGCCGATGGCGGGAATTACCCGCACAGCGGTGGTTTTGGAGTTCACCATGCCGATGGCGGCTTCGTCGGCGATGATCCCCGAAATAACCTCAGAAGAAGTATCCCCTGGAATAGCGATCATATCCAGGCCCACGGAACAGACGGCGGTCATCGCTTCCAGCTTGGTCAGGCTCAGGGCGCCGGTCCGCGCGGCGTGAATCATTCCAGCATCCTCAGTGACCGGAATAAAAGCGCCGGAAAGGCCGCCTACGTGTGAGGAGGCCATTACGCCGCCCTTTTTCACAGCGTCGTTGAGCAGGGCCAGACAGGCGGTGGTGCCGTGAGCGCCGCAGGTTTCCAAACCCATTTCCTCCAGAATATGCGCCACGGAGTCGCCAATGGCGGGAGTGGGGGCCAGGGAAAGATCGATAATGCCATAGGGCACGCAAAGCCTGCGGGAAGCCTCCTGGGCGACCAGCTGGCCCATCCGGGTGATTTTAAAGGCGGTCTTTTTTATGATATTGGCGATTTCCGTAATATCGCAGCCTGTGCCGGCCTTCGCAAGGGCGGCCCGCACCACGCCGGGACCGGAAACGCCTACGTTTACCACACAGTCCGGCTCTCCCACGCCGTGGAAGGCGCCTGCCATGAAGGGATTGTCCTCTGGAGCGTTGCAGAATACCACCAGCTTGGCCGCGCCGATGCAGTCCCGGTCGGCGGTGCGCTCCGCGGTTTCTCGAATGATTTTTCCCATTTTTTCCACTGCGTCCATGTTGATGCCGGCCTTCGTGGAGCCGATATTTACGGAAGAGCATACGTGCTCCGTCACGTCCAGGGCCTCGGGAATGCTTTCGATCAGGGCATAGTCGCCGGGGCCAAAGCCCTTCTGCACCAGAGCGGAGTAGCCGCCCAGGAAATTGACGCCGGTGCTTTGGGCGGCTCTTTCCAGGGCTTTGGCCATTTTTACCGGATTTTGGGCTTGATGGGCGGCGGCGATCAGGGAGACGGGAGTCACCGAGATCCGCTTATGGATGATAGGGATTCCATACTCCTTGCTGATGTCCTCGCCGGTTTTCACCAGATCGCCCGCATAGCGGCAGATTTTGTCGTAAATATGGTCGCAGGTGCTTTCTATGCCGCCGCCAATGCAGTCCAGCAAGGAAATCCCCATGGTAATGGTACGTACGTCCAGGTTTTCATCATCAATCATGGTGATAGTTTCTAAGATATCGCGGGTATTCATCATAACAGTAAGCCGTTCCTTTCCCGTTTTAGATTCTGTGCATGGAGTTGAAAATATCCTCGTGCATGACATGGATTTTTAAGCCTTCCTGCTCTCCTAAGGCGGTCATCTGATCGACCAGCTCGTTAAAGGGAACTGTGGCTTTTTCCAAATCCACCAGCATAATCATAGCGAAAAGATCCTGCAGAATCGATTGGGTTACCTCGGTGACGTTTACGTTTTCTTTCGCGCAAACCGCCGAAACCTTTGCCAAAATACCCACCATATCCTTGCCGATTACCGTAATTACCGCTCTCATGAAGCGTACCTCCCGAACATATCATAGTTTCATTGTAATCCTTTTTATTATGAACGGAAACCTTTGGACTGTCAAGCGAAAACCAGAGAGGCAGAGGGGGTTTAACATCTCTTTAACCAGATTTCACAAAATGATACAGATTTTTAGGGGAAACCAGGTGGATTCCTGCCAGAAAGAAGCCTAGGCATTCTAAACGGCGTGTGATATAATAAATATAAATATTGCTGTATTGCCGCAATGCTGAAAAGCAATCCGTCTGTTTTGGCGCAGCTGTCCCTTAAGATGAATTGCGGCGGAACAGATAGTAAGACGCAAAGCGCGTTAAGATACCTATTAAAACGGAGGAAAACTGATGCGTTACCACTATATTTCTGACAGCCATGTCCATTCCGACTGCTCCTTCGACGGAACCGACCCGGTTATGATGATTTGCGAGAGGGCCGCCGCCTTAGGCCTTTACTCCATCGCCGTCACCGATCACTGTGAATGCGATATTTATTATAAAGAGGGCTTTGACCGTTCTGTGGTACAATCCTTTTTTGAGACCAGAAAGGCCAGGGCGGTGTTTTACGGCAGGCTTCAGGTATACGCCGGCATCGAGCTGGGCCAGCCCATCACCGATCCGAAAGCGACCCGGGAGGCCTTGTCCGCCGGCGCCTTCGATTTTGTGCTGGCTTCGGTACATAATCTGCCTGGCCAAAAAGACTTTTATTATTTGAATTATACAGATAAGAATGTGGACCCCCTGCTCAGCGATTATTTTGACCATGTGCTTCAGGTGGCAAAGTGGGGGCAGTTTGATTCCCTGGCCCATTTAACCTATCCTCTACGCTATATACTGGCCCAGCCGGGACTCAGGGTGGAGCTGTCCAAATACCGAGAGAAAATCGACGCTGTTTTGCTGGAGCTGATTCAGCAGAAAAAGGCTTTGGAGGTGAATACCTCCGGACTTCGCCAGCAGATCGGCGATACTCTTCCAGACGCTGGGATCGTCCGCCGTTTTTACGAGCTGGGAGGAACCTATGTGACGCTGGGATCGGACGCTCACCGCTGGGCGGATGTGTCCGCCGGCATTGAAGAGGCCATGTCCATGATCTATAAAACCGGCTTCCGGCATTATACGATTTATTCCAAGCGAGAGCCTCGATTGGTGCCGATTGAGTAGACAAAAAAGTGGAAAAGGAGTATAATATAGGCTAATTATCAGCCGGACGGCAGGTTCAGGCTGATGGTTGGCTTATTTTATAAATAAAACATAAATTTGAAAGGAATGATACCAAGATGAATGATTTGCTTACCCTTCTCAGTGAGAACGCCCGTCTCACCGCGGCGCAGCTGGCCGTAATGCTGAATAAAACAGAGGCGGAAGTAGCGGCGGCGGTCAAAAGCTACGAGGAAAGCGGCGTCATCAAGGGATATAAGGCGCTGATCGATTGGGACAAAGCGCCGGTAAAGTCGGCCTCCGCCATTATTGAGCTGAAGGTGACTCCGAAAAAGGAGACCGGCTTTGACGAGATCGCCAGGCGGGTAATGGCTTTCGATGAGGTGGAGAGCGTCTATTTAATGGCGGGAGCCTACGATTTCGCTGTGATCGTCCGGGCGGCGACTATTCAGGATATCGCTATGTTCGTGGCAAAGCGTTTGTCCACCTTGGATTCCGTTATTTCCACAGCCACTCATTTTGTGCTGACCAGGTATAAGGATTCGGGAATGATCCTCTGTGATGACGGTGATGTTGATGAAAGAGGGGATATGTGGCTGTGATTGATTACCAGCAGTTTATGAACGACCGGATCCAGAAGGTAAAGCCTTCGGGCATCCGACGTTTTTTCGATATCGCTAACGAAATGGACCATGTGATTTCCCTGTCCATCGGCGAGCCGGATTTTTCCACGCCCTGGCACGTCCGCCAGGCGGGAATCGAATCACTGGAAAAGGGAAGAACCTGGTATACCCCAAACCGGGGGTTTGCCGAGCTTCGTCAGGAAATCTGCAATTATTTTCAACGGCGTTTTCATGTTTCCTATGACGCTTCCTCCGATGTTCTGGTGACGGTGGGAGGCAGCGAGGCGATCGACCTGGCCATCCGCACCATCATCGCCCCTGGCGACGAGGTGCTGATTCCCCAGCCCTGCTTTGTCTGTTACGAGCCGATGGTGCAGATGGCCCAGGGGGTGCCGGTGATCATTGAAACCAAGGAGGAAAACAGCTTCCGTCTGACGCCGGAGGAGCTGCTTTCCCATATCAGCCCAAAAACAAAAATGCTTATTCTGCCTTATCCCAACAATCCCACCGGCGGCGTGATGCGCCGCCAGGATTTGGAAAAGGTGGCCGAAATTGTCCGGGAACGTAATTTATTCGTCCTTTCCGACGAGATTTACGGCGAACTGACTTACGGCGGCGAGCCTCATGTCTCTTTCGCGGAAGTTCAGGATATGAAGGAGCGCACCGTGGTGATCAGCGGCTTTTCAAAGGCTTACGCTATGACGGGATGGCGGCTTGGCTACGCCTTGGGGCCGAGCCCGATCATCGGCCAGATGACTAAGCTGCACCAGTACGCGATTATGAGCGCTCCCACCACGGCCCAGTACGCGGCGATTGAGGCGCTGAAAAACGGAGACGAGGATATTGAGTATATGCGCCGGCAGTACGATATGCGCCGCCGGCTGCTGGTAGACGGCCTGCGGGAAATGGGCCTTTCCTGCTTTGAGCCGGAGGGAGCGTTTTATGTGTTCCCCTGCATTAAAAGCACAGGCCTTTCCTCCGAGGAATTCTGCGAGCGGCTGATCTACTCCGAGCGGGTAGCGGTGGTGCCCGGCACCGCATTCGGAGAGTGCGGAGAAGGGTTCATCCGGGTCAGCTATTCCTACTCTCTAAAGCATCTTACCGAAGCTCTGGGTCGGATGAAGCGATTTGTCGCCTCGCTGCGGAATGAAGGGGGAGAAAAATGAAGCTGACGGTAAACGCGCCGGCAAAGATCAACCTGACCCTGGATATTATCGGCAGGCGCAACGACGGCTACCATTTGGTAAAAATGCTGATGCAGTCGGTAGACGTGTGCGACACGGTAACGGTTTGGGATGATGCGGACAGCCCTATTCAGGTGTTTTGCAACCGGGAGGAAATCCCGGTGTCGGAAGCCAATACCGCTTACCGGGCGGCACAGGCCTTTTTTGAGGCGGCCAAAATAGAGAATCCCTGCATTGGAATCAAGATCAAAAAGAGGATTCCCATGGCGGCTGGACTGGCGGGAGGAAGCGCCGACGCCGCCGCGGTCATTGTAGCGCTGGACCGTATGTTTGAGACCAGGCTCTCTGAGGCTGAGCTGACGGATATCGGAGAAAGGGTTGGCGCGGATGTGCCGTTCTGCATCTTCGGAGGCACCATGCTGGCGGAGGGAATCGGCACGATTCTGACGCCTCTGCCGGATTTGCCGGACTGCTATATCGTGCTTTCCAAGCCGGAAATTTCCGTTTCCACCCAAAAGGCTTACTCTTTGGCGGATAAGCATCTGTTGTGGGAAAGCCCTGAAACTGACGACGCAGTGGAAGCGGTGTGCAACGGCGATATAGAGGAAGTTGCCAACTGTATCTATAATAAATTTGAAAAAGTCTTAAACCTGCCGGAGGTAGCCTCTATCAAGCGGATGATGCTGGAAGCCGGCGCCTTAAACGCGGGGATGAGCGGCAGCGGGCCGACGGTATTCGGTATTTTTAAGGACAAAGGCATGGCGGAGGGCTGCGCCCGCTCCTTGGAGGAATACTGCGACCAGGTGTTTGTGTGCCGTCCGGTCTCAAAGGGCTGTGAGATTGTGGATTAGCGCTTGTATAAAAATGGAAAAAACCGTCCATACTCAGACAGAAATGTTTGAAAGGACGGTTTTTTTGATGAAATCTTTGAGGAAGCCCTTGTTCTCGAAAAAGAAAACATATTTGTCAGTGCTGGAAAAATCACTGCTTCTGGGCCTGCTTCTCAGCTTTTTACTTACTATGACGGGCTTTTCCGGCCAGTGCGAGGCGATTGAAAACCAGGTGTTCCGGTTCCATGTGCTGGCCAATTCCGATTCTCAGGAGGATCAGGCGTTGAAATTAAAGGTCCGGGACCGGGTTTTGGAATATTCCGAGGGATTATTTCAGAATGCTCAGACCCGGGAAGAGGCAGAAGCCTTAGCCGCCGCCCATTTACAGGAGCTGTGTCAGGCCGCTCAGGATGAGGTTTACCGCCAGGGCTACGATTATCCGGTAAAAGCGGAAATTACCAATATGTTTTTCGATACCCGGGAATACGAAACCGTAACGCTGCCCGCCGGCTGCTATGACGCCTTGAGAATCACGATCGGAGAGGCTGAGGGCCATAACTGGTGGTGCGTCATGTTCCCGCCCATGTGCCTGCCGGCGGCGGAAGAAAGCCAGGAGCTTAACGACGTGCTCAGCGAGTCCCAGATGGAAGTAGTAGAAAACGGCGATAAATACCAGGTGAAATTTTTCGCGGTGGAGCTGTTTGAGAAAGTCAAAAATTGGTTTCAGGACCGATAGCTTTTCCCGGCGAAAATATGCTATAATAATCTCGCGCTATGGAAAGCGTCAGCGCCGGAAACAAATGGAGGGAATAGGCCGTGTCCTCAAAAGCCGAACCCTTTGGCCGTATCCGGCTTTCGGGATGGCCTGGCGGCTCTCTCGATGACGGTAGAAAATTCGGGATTCGCCGCGGGCAGAAGAACGTGTCTGTAGCCGCTGTGCTGCGGCGTTCGGTCAGGCGTGCTAGAGCCGCTTCTTTTCCCTATTTTTATTAGATAAAATATAAAAATGAAATGTTTTGCGGATTTATAGAAATGAAACCTGTCTGAAACGGCCTCTGGCGCGTCAGGCGCTTACTTAATCATTTTATGGAAAGGCTGAAAGCATTGGCAGCCGGAAAAGCTTTAACTGATAGGAGAAACAGAAAACGGAGGTGGAGCAATGCTGCAATTTGTCGAGGGAACCTCAGGCAGCGGAAAGACGGATACGATTCGGCATATGCTGATGGAGAAAGCAAAAACAGGGGAAGAGAAGCTGCTGCTGTTGGTGCCGGAGCAGAACTCATTTGAAAACGAACGAGCGATGCTCCGCCTGATGGGACCGAAGGAGGCGGGGAGAATCACAGTTACCAGCTTTACCAGAATGGTAGATCTGGTGATGCGCCAAACCGGCGGCCTGGCGGGACGGCGGCTGAACGACAGCGGAAGAAGCATTTTGATGAGCCTGGCGCTGAGCCAGGTAAAAGAGGAGCTGGTTCTTTATCAAAAGCAGAGCGGCTCCCGAGAATTGGTGGAGCTGATGCTGTCGGCGCTGAAGGAATTTAAAATGTGCGGCATCCGGCCGGAGGATCTAAAGGCCGCTGCGGACCGCCTGGAGGAGGGAAATCTAAGGAAAAAAATACGGGAAACCGGTCTGGTGATGGCCGCCTATGAGGCGTTGGTTTCCCAAAGCTACATAGATCCCCTGGATGACCTGACCAGGCTGAAAAATGTTTTGGAGGTCACCCCCTTTTTTAAGGGATATACGGTGATGGTGGACGCTTTTGCCGGATTTACAGCGCAGGAGCTGGAGGTGCTGTCCTTGGTTCTGCGCCAGGCCAAGGAAACCGTGATTTCCGTTTGTGTGGACCAGGATCCGGCAAAGGATAACGGCATGGGGCTGTTTTCCCCGGTAAAGAAAACCGTGCGCCAGCTCAGGCGGATCACCAAAGATTATCATATTCCATTGGCGCCGCCGATCCGGCTGCCCCATGGAAAAAGGTTTCAAAATGAGGAACTGAAGCTTCTGGAGCAGGTGATTTACCGCCAGGAGAGGCTGGAAAGCGGGGAGGTTCCCGGGCATATTGTCCTTTATAACGCCTCGGATATTTACGAGGAGGCGGATTTTGTCGCGCGCCGGATTCAAAAGCTGGTCCAGGAGGAAGGCTACCGTTACCGGGAGATCACGGTGATCGCTAGGGAAACGGAGTCTTACCGGGGCGTTCTGGATGCCGCCCTGGAAAGCTATGGGATTCCCTATTTTATGGATCAGCCGGAGCCTTTGGAGGAAAAACCCCTGATGACACTGGTTCTCAGCGCCTTGGAATGTGTTCAGAGCGGCTATCGGTCCGACGAGCTTTTCCGTTTGCTAAAGACCGGATTGACGGAGCTTCAGACAGAGGAAATCGCTGCGCTGGAAAATTACGCGCTTTTGTGGAATCTCAGCGGCAGGCGGTGGCTGGAGCCGTTTACCATGCATCCCAGGGGATTTTCTCCGGAAATGACGGAAGAGGATCAAAAAAAGCTGGAAGGGCTAAACCGGCTGCGTGAAACGGTTATGGAGCCGCTGGCTCAATTTGAGGAAAGCCTGCGTTCCGGAACAGGAAAAGGCATCGCCTATGGAGTTTACCAGCTTTTAGAACGCCTGAACGCGGCCCAGAATATCCGGCGGATGGCCGACGAATTGGAAAATATGGGAGAATGGAACCTTGCCCAGGAGCAAATCCGCCTGTGGGACATGCTGATGGAAATTCTGGATCAAATGGCCCTGGTACTGAAGGAGCAGCATTTGTCTCCCAGACGGTGGTCGGAGCTGTTTCAGCTGGTGGTGCAAAGCGAGGAGATCGCTTTTATTCCCCAGGGAGTAGATGAGGTTTCGGTAGGCGGCGCGGACCGTTCCCGGCCTGCCGCCCCAAGAGCGGTGTTCCTGATCGGCGCGGAAGAAGGGGAGTTCCCCCGGACGCCGGTGTCCGCCGGCGTTTTCAGCGACGCGGAGCGGCGGCTGATGATCTCCATGGGCCTGCCTCTATACGATTCCCTGGAAAAGCTGGCTGTAGAGGAAAGATACCTGGCCTATATGGCGGCGGTTTCCCCCTCGGAGAGGCTGTTCGTCTCCTATGCCAGCTCCGACCTGTCCGGCGGGGCGAGATCGCCATCCTCCCTGGTGCGGGAGGTTCGGAAGATTTTCCCCGAATGTCCGGTGGCGGATCGCTCCCAGGAGGCTTTCTCTGATTTGCTCTGGTCGCCGGAGCCCGCTTTTGAGCTTGCCGCCAGTCTGTGGCGGGAGCCATCGGAAAGAGAGGAAACCCTAAAGCGCTATTTCGGCGGCCTGCCGGAATATCAGGATCGTTTGGAGGCCGTCGGCCGGGCGGCCTCAGAAGAGCCTATCGCCTTTCAAAATCCTGAGAACGCTCAAAAGCTGTTCGGCTCCAATCTGCGGGTTTCCGCCTCGCAGATTGAAAAGTATTATCTATGCCGCTTCCAGTATTTCTGCCGGTACGGCCTGGGAGCGAAGGAAAGAAAGCCGGCGGTGTTCGACGCTTTGGAATACGGAAGCGTGATGCACTACCTGCTGGAAAATATGCTCCGGGCTTTCAGCGGAGAGACTCTGGCATCCATGAAAAAGCAGGAGCTGCTTGCGGAAATCCGCAGGCTTTTAGATAGTTATGTGGAAACAAACCTGGGGGGATGGGAAGAAAAATCTCCCCGCTTCCGATATCTGTTAGCGCGGCTGGCGGATACGGCCCAAATGCTCCTTTCCCATCTGGGAAAGGAGCTGGCGCAAAGCGATTTTGTGCCGGCGGATTTTGAGTTGTCCATCGGGAAAGGAAAGGAGCTGGAGCCTCTGGTGCTGGAAATCCCGGGCGGAGGCCAGATTTCCGTGGAGGGAAAGATCGACCGGGTGGATGTGATGGAAAAGCCCTCCGGGAAATACATAAGAGTGGTGGATTATAAAACCGGCAGTAAGGATTTTAAGCTTTCCGATGTGCTGTATGGCTTGAATATGCAGATGCTGCTATATTTAGATACGGTTTGGAAAAATGGAAAAAGCCGTTACGGAAGCGTCCTTCCGGCGGGAATCCTATACGTCCCCGCGGCGAGGCCGTCTGTTTCCGCCCAGTGGGGGGACAGCGGCGAGAAGCTGGAAAAGGAAAGAGATAAAAAGCTGCGGATGAACGGTTTGGTGCTGGATGATCCCGAAGTGATCACCGGCATGGAAAAGCAGGCCCAGGGCGTGTTTATTCCGGTGGCCCTGAAGAACGGGGAGCCCGCCAAGCTGGACAGCGTGGCGAACCTGGCTCAGCTTGGGGCCTTAACCAAGAAAATGGAAAAGCTGGTGGTGGATATGGCCTGCTCTCTGCGACAGGGAGACGTGGATGCCGAACCAGCCGCCGGAGAATACGACGCCTGCGCCTATTGCCCCTACGGCCCGGTGTGCGGCCATGAGCCGGAGGGAAGAAGCAGGCTGGTCGAGAAGCTGGACCGGAACCAGGTGATGGCTGCGGTTCAGGAGGAAGCGCAGGAAAAGGAGGAGGCCTATGAGCAAACGAAATTGGACTGAAAGCCAGCGGTGGGCCATCTCCGCCAGAAATGGAAGCCTGCTGGTTTCCGCGGCGGCGGGCAGCGGGAAAACGGCGGTTTTGGTGCAACGGGTGATCGAGCGGCTGACCGACCCTGAGAGGCCTTGCGACGCCGACCGGCTGTTGATTGTCACCTTTACCAATGCCGCCGCTGCGGAAATGAAAGAGAGGATTTCAGCGGCTATCGGAGAGCTTTTGCAGGCAGATCCGGCGAACGCCCAGCTTCAGCGCCAGCAGATTCTGCTGAACCGCGCCCATATCAGCACGATTCACAGCTTTTGCAATGAGCTGGTGCGGGAAAATTTCTATAAGCTGGATATCTCTCCGGATTTCCGGATTTCCGATTCCGCTGAAATGACCCTTCTCCGCCAGGAGGCGATGGATGAGGTCATGGAGGAGCTGTACGCCAAGGAGGACGGAAGCTTTCAAGGCCTTTCCGACGCTTTCAGCTTTGGGCGGGATGACCGCCGGCTGATGGAAACGGTTGAAACTTTATATGATTTTATCCGGTCTCATCCTTTTCCGGAACGGTGGCTGGACGAAAAGGAAGCCATGTACCGGGCGGATCTTCCGGCAGGCGAGACCCAGTGGGGAAAAATCATATTGGATTATGCCCAAAGCGCCGTGGACTACATGGCGGCGCTGACCCAAAATTCTCTTTCCGTGATGGAGGATGATGAAAAAATATCCGCGGCGTATCGCGAGGCCTTTTTGGAGGATTTGTCATCCCTGGAGGAGCTGCGGGACAGAATCGTATCCAAGGATTGGAACCGCATCGCTGCCGGGGTTCGGGCTTTTGGCTTCGCTAAGCTGAAGGCACTGAGAGGCTATCGCGACGATCCCCTTAAGCTGCGGATCGCCGGCAGCCGGGATACTGTCAAAAGCGTGTTTAAAAAGCTGGCGTCCTTATTTCAGGAGGATGAGGAAAAATGCCGGCAGGATATCCGCAGGCTGGTGCCTGTTGTGAGTGAATTATTCGGCGCGGTTAAGCGGTTCTCCCGAAGGCTGGACGAGAAAAAGCAGCAGAAGCGTTTGGCGGATTTTGGGGATTTGGAGCACTGGGCGCTGCGGCTTCTGGTCCGGCAGACGGAAGAAGGATGGCGGCGGACCGAGGATGCCCGGCTTTTGGCGGAAAGCTTCGACGAGGTAATGGTGGATGAGTATCAGGATACCAATGAGGCCCAGGATATGATCTTCCGAGCGATCAGCCGGGAGGAGAAAAACCTTTTTATGGTGGGAGACGTAAAGCAGAGCATTTACCGTTTCCGTCAGGCCATGCCGGAGATCTTTTTACGGCGAAAGGCCAGTTATCCGGACTATGACCCCGAAAAAAATGAGTATTCCGCCAAGGTGAATTTGGATAGAAACTTCCGCAGCCGGCACGGTGTCACCGACGGGGTGAATTTTGTGTTTCGTCAGCTTATGTCTGTGGAAATGGGCGAGATGGAGTACACCGGGGAGGAAGAACTGACGCCCGGCGCTTCTTACCCGGAGCGGGAGGAGGCGGATACGGAGCTTCATATCCTGACCCTTCCCAAGGGGGCGGATATGGATACCCTGGAGGCGGAATATATCGGCAGCCTGATCGCTTCCATGGTGCGCAATGGGGAACTTGTGCAGGACGGCGGAAAACAGCGCCCCGCGGCTTACCGGGATTTCTGTGTGCTGATCCGCAACGCAAACGCTCACGGCGGCGTTTACGCCGCGAAGCTGCGGGAAATGGGAATTCCCGCCTGGTCGGATACGGCGGGCACGTTTTTCGGCACGCCGGAGGTATCCGTGGCCCTGTCCTATCTGCGGGTGCTTGACAACCCGGTGCAGGATATCCCGCTGCTTTCCGTTCTGATCAGCCCGATCTGGGGCTTTACGCCGGATGACCTGGCTCAAATCCGAATGGCCCGCAAGGGAGACGCTTTTTATTTTGCATTAAAGGACGCTGCGGAGCGTCCTGACGTCTTGGGCGCCAGGTGCCACAGGTTTTTAGAGCATACGGAGGCTTTTCGTAGGCTGGCGGCTACTCTGCCGGCGGACCGGCTGATTCAGCGGCTTTACGAGGCTACCGGATATCCGGCGGTTGCCCAGGCCATGCGCCAGGGAGATTTACGGCTGAACAATCTCCGGCTGCTGATGAAATACGCCCGTGACTATGAGGGCTCTGGATACCAGGGGCTTTCCGGCTTTATCCGTTTTATCGACAGACTTCAGGAGCAGGACTCCGACCTGGCTCCCGCGGCGGCTCTTTCTGAGAGCGCCAACGTGGTTCGGGTGATGAGTATTCATAAATCCAAGGGACTGGAGTTCCCAATTTGCATTTTAGCCAATACTGCCCGTCAGTTTAATAAGCGCAGGGAGGACATCCTCCTGCATCCGGCTCTGGGCCTGGGAATGAAGCTGCGGGATGAAACTATGACGGTTCAATACGACACCATGCCCAGAGAAGCGGTGTCTCTGGAGATCGAGCGGGGCGGGATGAGCGAGGAACTCCGAGTGCTGTACGTGGCCATGACCAGGGCCAAGGAAAAGCTGGTGATGCTGACCTCCCTGGACGATCCGGTAAAAACCCTGGGAAAATTAGGCGCTCAGCTGACGGACAGCAAGGCTATCTCCCCCTATGTAGTGCGGAGCGCCGGGTCCTTTTCCGACTGGATTCTTTCCTGCGCCTTAAGGCATCCCAGCGGCGGCGGGCTGCGGGAAAAAGCGGGGGTGCTTCCCGGCGTCATGCTGACTGAGGGAGAAAATTGGAAAATCCTTTTGAATCCCGTGCGGGAACAGCAGGAAACGGTAAGCGGCGAGACGGAAAAACGCCGTCAGATACAGGCTGATCCCGAACTGACAGCGCTCCTGCAAAAGCGTTTTTCCTTCGTTTATCCCGGAGAAGCGCTGAAATCCGTCCCGGCTAAGGTGGCGGCCTCCGAGCTTGCGGGAAAGGAAAACGCAAAGGAATATGCCGCAATGTCCCGCCCGGCGTTCCTGACCGGTCAGACCATGACCCCGGCGGAGCGGGGCACAGCGCTGCACTTATATATGCAGTTCGCGGATTACCGATTGGCGAAGCAGGATCCGGAGAAACAGCTCCGCTTTCTTTTGGAAAAAGGCTTTTTGACGCAGGAACAGGCGGAAGCGGTCAGCCTGAAAAAAATTGAGCGCTTTTTTCAAAGCGGGCTTTACCGGCGGATGGAGCAGTCTGAGAACCTCCGGCGGGAAATCCGTTTTACCGTGGAGCTTGCGGCCAGCGAAGTCAATCCAGGCCTGACAGGGCAAAACGGCCGGGAACCGGTGGTGCTCCAGGGAGCGGTGGACTGTGTGTTTGAGGAAAACGGCGGCTTGATTCTGGTGGACTATAAAACCGATTATGTGAAGGAAGAACAGGAACTTAAAAACCGTTACTGCCGGCAGCTTTCCCTTTACGCTCTGGCATTGGAGCAAACCACCGGACTTAAGGTAACGGAGCAGTACCTTTATTCCTTCTCCCTGGGGGAAGCGGTGCGGATAAATTAGAAAAGCGCCGGTGCTGAACAGCCGAACAGCCAGGCGGGCTCATAGGAACGCTGTCAGCACGCGCCTCTGCGTTCGAGGATGATTCAACAGCTTTTCTTAAATTTTATCTTGACAAATCGTAAAGTGTCTGATAAAGTAATAAGGTACAACAAAGCAGAGCAGTGTGTTCTCACCTGTGGGGTTTCGTCCGGCATGGGTCAATACAGGAAAGATACTTTCTTTCATGAGAGTTTTTAGGTGTATTGTGCGCGGACGGAGCATTCTGTCCGCGCTTTGTATTTTTCACAACTATTTGTTATTTTGGAGGTGCGTAACCATCAGCAGCAAGGAACTACAGATCAACGACGAGATCCGGGATAAGGAACTTCGTATTATCGACACGGACGGTTCTCAGTTGGGCATTATGTCAGCCAGCGAGGCTCTTGATAAAGCGGCTGAAAAAAATCTTGACCTGGTTAAGATTTCCCCTATGGCGAAACCGCCGGTCTGCAAAATCATGGACTACGGGAAATACCGCTTTGAACAGGCCAAGCGGGAAAAGGAAGCCAGAAAGAATCAGCATATTGTCGATATTAAGGAAATCAGGCTTTCCCTCAATATCGATACCCATGATTTTAATACCAAGCTGGGACACGCCAAGCGGTTTATAAGCGAAGGGGATAAGGTAAAGGTATCCATTCGTTTTCGCGGCCGTGAGATGGGCCATCCGGAGCTTGGCTATGAGATCATGCGGAAGTTTGCGGATTCCTGCGCTGAATTCGCAAACATTGAAAAACCCGCCAAACTGGAAGGACGCAATATGTTGATGTTCCTTGCACCAAAACCGAAGAAGTAACATGATTTAAGGAGGAGCAAATACCATGCCTAAGATTAAAACTCACAGCGGCGCAAAGAAGCGCTTCAAGCTTTCTAAAAACGGAAAAGTAATCCGCGCCCACGCTAACAAGTCCCACATTCTGAATAAAAAGACCACCAAGCGCAAAAGAGGCCTGAGAAAGACAACCGTAGCCGACAAGACCAATGTGGCTCAGGTGAAGCGTCTGGTTCCTTATAAATAAGGAAAGTCTGTTTACGGAACGAAAAATAACCATTATTTGGAGGTAAGATAGAATGGCACGTGTAAAGGGTGCGTTAGCAACACGCAAAAGAAGAAAGAAGATTTTAAAGCTGGCCAAGGGCTACTGGGGTTCCAAGAGCCGTCATTTTAAGATGGCCAAACAGGCCGTTATGAAGTCCGGCAATTACGCTTATATCGGCCGTAAGCAGAGAAAGCGCGATTTCCGCCGTCTGTGGATTACCCGTATTTCCGCCGCCTGCAAGGCCAACGGCGTGAATTATTCCACCTTTATGAACGGCCTGAAGAAAGCCAACATCGAGCTGAACCGTAAGATGCTCTCTGAGATCGCAATCGCAGATCCGGCGGCTTTTACCAGCCTGGTGGAAAAGGCAAAGGCTGCTCTATAAAAAAGCTTGGATTGCGCCCGGATATGTTCCGGGCGCTCCTTTTGTATCATGGAAAATACTCTTTTGGAATAAAAACGCCTGGTTAATTGGGTTTCTATTCCAAAAGGGTACTTGTGAGGGAAGCTATGAGTGAGATCATCACCAGCAAGGAGAATCCTGCGGTCAAGCACGCGGCGCGGCTTTTGAAATCCGCGAAATTCCGCCGCCAGGAGGAAGCTTTTTTGGCTGAGGGAGTCCGGCTGTGCCGGGATGCGGCTTACAGCGGCGTAAGGATCCTCCGGATGTTTTATACTGAGGAGGCCCTGGAGAGATATCCCAAAGATGTGGAGCTGCTGCGGGAAAAGGCGGAAAGAGCTTTTTTGCTTTCTCAGCAGCTGGCGGGCGGCTTATCTGCTACCGTAACCCCGCAGGGGATCTTTTGCGTGTGCGCTATGCTTGACAAAACGGATTGTCTGGATAAAATGGATGCTAGCGGTCAGCTATTAGGACTGGAGGATATCCAGGACCCTTCCAATCTGGGAACGGTTCTGCGGACCGCAGAAGCCCTGGGCATAGGCGGGGTGATCCTGACCAGAGGCTGCTGCGACATTTACAGCCCTAAGGTTCTGCGGGGCAGCATGGGGGCGGTTTTTCGACTGCCGATGGCGCTGGTTGAAACCATGCCTCCGGCTGTAAACGCACTGGAGCAAAAGGGATTTGTCACTATGGCCGCGGTGCCCGACCGGGAAGCGGAGCCGATTACTCAGGTTCTTTTTTCTTCTCCGTCCATTGTTTTGGTGGGCAACGAGGGAAACGGCTTAAAGCCGGAAACCATCCGGGCCTGCCAGCGCCGGGTTACCATTCCGATGCTGGGCCGGGCGGAGTCCCTGAACGCCTCCGTAGCCGCCAGCCTTTTGATGTGGGAAATGATGCGGGCCTCCGGGGAGGCGGCGTTATGAACCGGGAGCTTTTCTGGATCTGGCTTTCCTTGGGGCTTACCCCGGGCAGCCGTTCCTGTAAACGGATTTTAGAACGCTTTAGGACTCCGGAAGAATTTTTCCGAGCCCCGGACGACCAATGGCGCTCCTTCCGGCTGCCGGCCGGGGAGCTTTCAGCGCTGAGTACCCGTGATTTAGTACAGGCAGAGAAAATATCGGTGGCCTGCCGGGAAAAGGGAATCGACCTGATCGCGCCTGGGGACCAGGCTTATCCAAACCGCTTGTGGGAAATTCCCAATCCGCCGGCGCTTCTTTACTGTCAGGGCGTGCTTCCGGATTTAGAAGAAGCCTTATGCCTGGCGGCGGTAGGCACCAGAAGCGCTACCGAGGATGGCATGAAATCCGCCTTCGAGCTTTGCTACAGGCTGGCCGGAGCCGGTACCGTGATCGTCAGCGGCGGGGCTTTGGGCGCGGATCAAGCCGCTTTGGAAGGCGCCTTGCAGGCAAAGGGAAAAACCATCGCGGTTCTGGGCGGAGGCGCGGATGTGGATTATCCGCCTAATTTTGCGGGTATGCGAAAACGCATTCTGGAAAACGGAGGCGCGGTTCTTTCCGAATATCCGCCGGCAACGAAGCCCTATCGGGGCAATTTCCCCGTCCGCAACCGGATTATTTCAGGGCTTTCCCGGGGAGTCCTGGTGATCGAGGCTCCAAAGCACAGCGGCGCTTTGATTACCGCGGGGCTTGCGCTGGAGCAAAACCGGGATGTTTTCGCTTTACCGGGCAGCGTGCGGAGCGAAGCTTCCTTCGGCACGAATCAGCTGATTAAGGACGGTGCGAAGCCGGTGACCTGTCCGGAGGATATTTTGGAGGAATATGCCTATACTTATGCTTATTCCGGTTCTGCTAAGAAAGATGAAATTGCCTCGACAGAAATAGAGGGAGTTTCTCCTTCGGGGCAAAACCCTTTGCGGCCGCCAAACCATAGAACCGAGCTTCCGAAGGCGCCGCCCGCTATTCGGGAGGAGGAGCTTTCAGCCTGCGCGGTAAAGCTTTATCAAGCCATGAGCTGGGAGCCTGCTTATTTGGATATCCTCGCGGAAGAAGCGGGATTATCCGCGGCACAGGCGTTACAGGCGGTGACGGAGCTGGAGCTCAGCGGGATCATTCAATCCTATTCAGGACGACGTTACGCGTTTCAGCAGTAATTTATAATAAGGTGGTAGCTGAATGTCAAAATTAGTAATTGTGGAGTCGCCGGCCAAGGCGAAAACCATTCAAAAATATCTGGGAAAAGGCTATGACGTTATCGCATCCATGGGCCATGTCCGAGATCTGCCGGAAAACCGCCTCAGTGTGGATGTGAAAAAGCATTTTCAGCCTAAATATACTGTCATCAAGGGAAAAGAAAAGCTGGTGGAAGAGCTGGAAAAAATGGCGGATAAAAGCGAAGCCGTATTTCTGGCTACGGACCCTGACCGGGAAGGAGAAGCCATTTCCTGGCATTTGGCTTATCTGCTAAAGCTGGACCCGGAGGATCAAAACCGCGTGACCTTTAACGAAATCACGAAAACCGGCGTCACCAACGGGATGGCCCATCCCAGGGGCATCGATATCGACCTGGTCAACGCCCAGCAGGCCCGCCGGATTTTAGACCGGCTGGTGGGCTATAAGCTGAGCCCGTTCCTGTCACAAAAAATACGCCGGGGCTTGTCGGCGGGCCGGGTGCAGTCAGTGGCGGTGCGCCTGGTGGTGGACCGGGAGGAGGAAATTCGCGCTTTTAAGCCGGAGGAATACTGGTCCATCGACGCGAAGTTTATTCCCAAGGGCAGCCGCAAGCAGTTCCCGGCGGTATTTTACGGTACTGAAGCCGAAAAAATTAAGCTTTCCTCCAAGGAGGAGGCGGATAAAATCCTGGAAGCGGTCAAAGACGCCGATTTCCAGATCACTAAGCTGAAAAAGGGTACCCGGAGAAAATCTCCGGCGCCGCCCTTTATCACCTCCACCCTACAGCAGGAGGCCTCCCGAAAGCTCGGCTTCCAGGCCCGCCGCACCATGAAGGCGGCCCAGGAGCTTTACGAGGGTATCGATATACAGGGCATGGGCGCCACCGGCTTGATCACCTATATGAGAACCGACTCTTTGCGCTTGTCCGAGGATGCGATCCGGGATGCCCGGGAATATATCGGCAGCCGGTGGGGAGAGAAATATCTGCCTAAGGAGGCCCGGCATTTTAAGTCCAGGGCAAACGCTCAGGATGGACATGAGGCGATTCGTCCCACCATGGTCGGCCTGGCCCCGGACCAGGTGAAGGACAGCCTGACCAATGACCAGTATAAGCTTTATAAGCTGATCTGGGAGCGGTTCCTGGCCTGCCAGATGGCCCAGTGCCTGCAAAGCACCACCCAGGCGGATATCACCGGGAACGGGTATGTGTTTAAGGCCTCCGGCTATACCGTGACCTTCGACGGCTTTACCGTTCTCTACGTGGAGGGCCGGGATGAGGCTCAGGAGGACGAAGGAGCCTTACCGCCCCTGGAAAAGGATATGACCGTCCGGGCGAAGGAGATTGTCCCGAACCAGCACTTTACCCAGCCGCCGCCCCGCTATACAGAAGCCTCCTTGATCAAGGCGATGGAGGAATACGGCATCGGCCGCCCGTCCACCTATGCGGCCACGATCACCACCATCACCGGCAGAGAGTATGTGGTCCGGGATGGCAAGGCGTTAAAGCCTACGGAGCTGGGAGAGGTTACTACTAAGCTGATGAAGGAGCGTTTCCCGAAAATCGTCAATGTGAAATTTACCGCACAGATGGAAGAGGATTTGGATGGCATTGAGGCGGGCAAGGAAAATTGGGTAGACACCCTGGAGGAGTTTTACGGAGACTTTGACAAGACTCTCCAAAAGGCCAAGGAAGAGATGAAGGATGTCAAGATCACCTTGGAGGAGGATAAAACCGATCTGATCTGCGAAAAATGCGGCCGTCAGATGGTGGTTAAGGTGGGCCGGTATGGCAAGTTTATCGCCTGCCCAGGATATCCTGAGTGCAAAAACATTAAAAAGTTTGTGAAAGAAACCGGCGCCGAGTGTCCCAAGTGCGGCGGCAGGGTGATCGAGAAGAAAACGAAAAAAGGCCGGGTATTCTATGGCTGCGACCATTATCCGGAATGTGATTTTGTATCCTGGGATGAGCCGATTCAGGAGAAGTGTCCCAAGTGCGGCAAGACCCTTTTGAAAAAGAAGGGGAAAAAGCCCAAGATCTACTGCGTCACAGAAGGATGCGGCTATGAACGGGTGGAAGACCAGGATGAAAATTAACGTAATAGGCGGGGGCCTGGCGGGATGTGAAGCCGCTTGGCAGGCGGCCAATGCCGGCGCCCAGGTGACCCTGTATGAAATGAAGCCGGAAAAATATTCTCCGGCTCATCACAGTCAAAATATGGCGGAGCTGGTTTGCTCCAATTCTTTGAAAGCGAGCCGGGTGGAAAGCGCCGCCGGCCTGCTGAAGGAGGAAATGCGGCGCTTTCACTCTCTGCTGATGGAATGCGCCGACCAAACCCAGGTTCCCGCCGGAGGCGCTTTGGCGGTGGACCGGGATGAGTTTTCCAGCCTAGTCACAAGAAAAATAAAAGGTCACGAAAACATTCAGGTGGTATCTCGGGAGGTCACGGAGCTTCCCCTGCCCAACGCCGAGGAGCCGACGGTCGTGGCTACCGGTCCTCTGACCAGCGATGCTCTGGCGGAGAAAATCGCGGGGCTGTGCGGGGGCTCGCTGAGCTTTTTTGACGCGGCGGCGCCGATTGTCACCTACGGCAGCGTAGATTTGTCCCAGGCGTTCACCCAGTCCCGGTACGATAAGGGCGAGGATGACGCTTACCTCAACTGCCCAATGAACAAAGAGCAGTATGAGGCCTTTTATCAGGAGCTGATCCGGGCGGAGAGAGCGCCGGTCCATGAGTTTGATGTGAATAATCCAAAGGTTTACGAGGGCTGTATGCCGGTAGAGGTGATGGCCCAGCGGGGAACGGATACCTTGCGGTTCGGCCCGCTAAAGCCGGTGGGTCTGAGGGATCCCAGAACCGGCCATCGCCCTTGGGCAGTGGTGCAGCTGCGGCAGGAAAACCGGGAAAAGACCCTGTACAATTTGGTGGGCTTCCAGACAAACCTGAGGTTTCCGGAGCAGAGGCGGGTGTTTTCCATGATCCCGGCCCTGAAAAATGCTGAATTCGTCCGATACGGGGTCATGCATCGGAATACCTTTATCGATTCTCCAAGGCTGCTGCGCCGGGATTTTTCCATGAAAACACGGCCCGACCTGTTTTTTGCCGGGCAGCTCACAGGGCTGGAAGGATACTTAGCCGCGATGTTTTCGGGCCTGTTAGCCGGGAAGAACGCGGTTCGGCGCTGCCAGGGCAGAGAAACGCTGGTTCTTCCGAGAGAAACCATGATGGGTGCCTTAAGCCACTATATCAGTGACGAATCGGTTAAGGATTTCCAGCCGATGGGGGCTAATTTTGGAATTTTGCCGCCGCTTCAGGAACCTATCCGGGATAAGCGCCGGCGGTACGGCGCCTTGGCGGAGAGATCGCTCGAGCGTATCGAGAAAATCATAAATAGCGGAGTATAGGCCACAAAGAAAGGTGGGAAAGCGGGAACGCCGTTCAAGCTTTTTATAGAGCGGAATGAGCGTACTGCGAGGATATGAAAATTATTGTTGACGCGTTTGGAGGAGACAACGCCCCTTTGGAGATTTTAAAGGGATGCGCCCAGGCGGCTGCCGAATATGATTTGGACGTTATGCTTACCGGCAGGGAAGCGGAGATCCGCCGGGTTGCTGAGGAAAACGAGATTTCTCTGAACAGAATGGAGCTCGTGGATACCCCGGATATCATTACCATGGAAGACCACGCCGGGGATATTATGAAATCGAAATCTCAAAGTTCCATGGCGGAGGGCCTGCGGCAGCTCGCCGCAGGAAACGGAGACGCTTTCATTTCCGCGGGCAACAGCGGCGCCCTGGTGGTGGGCTCTACCTTAATCGTAAAAAGGATTCCCAAGATTAAGCGTCCGGCGTTCGCGCCGATCATGCCGAAAAACGAAGGCTTTTTCATGCTGATCGACGGCGGGGCGAACGTGGAGTCGAAGCCGGAAATGCTCCAGCAATTCGGTGTGATGGGGTCGATTTATATGGAAAAGGTCATGGGGGTAAAAAATCCCCGGGTCGGCCTTGCCAACGTAGGCACCGAGGATCATAAGGGCGGAGAACTGCAGCACCAGGCGTTTCAGCTTTTAAAGCAGACCGGCGTGAATTTTATCGGGAACATCGAAGCCCGGGATATTCCCGAGGACGCGGCGGACGTGGTGGTATGCGACGGGTTTACCGGCAACGTGATTTTGAAGCTTTATGAAGGCGTAGCCATGACGCTGATGAACAAAATCAAGGGCATTTTGACCAAGAACCTAAAGACGAAAATCGCGGCGGGCATGATTTACAGCGACATGAAGAAGCTAAAAAAGGCTATGGATTACAACGAATACGGCGGCGCGCCGATTATGGGCGTAGCCAAGCCGGTATTTAAAGCCCATGGCAGCGCGAAAGCGAAAACCTTTAAAAACGCCCTCCGTTTAACGGCGGCTTATGTAAAGGGCGGCGTGGTAGAGGAGATTAACGAGTCACTGCAATCGCTGAAGGGAATGGATAGCAATGAGTAAGCAGGAAAACACAAAAGCATCGGGCTGGGACTTCCGGCGGCTGGAAGAGAATTTAGGCTACGCCTTTCAGAATCCGAAGCTGCTGAAAACCGCCCTGACCCACTCCTCCTATGCCAACGAGGCCCATAACGGCACCCGCAGCAACGAGCGGCTGGAATTTCTGGGGGACGCGGTTTTAAGTATCGTGGTGTCCGATTATATTTTCCGAAACTGCCCCCATCTGCCGGAAGGCGAGCTGACCAAAATGCGGGCTTCCCTGGTGTGCGAGAAATCCCTCCAGCGCTTTTCCAGGGTTCTGGAAATCGGGAGCTTCCTCCGGCTCAGCCGGGGCGAGCAAAATTCCGGCGGAGCGGAGCGGTCCTCTATTTTGGCCGACGCCTTTGAGGCAGTGCTGGCGGCGATTTATTTAGACGGCGGCATGGAAAAGGCCAGGGAGTTCGTCTTGCGCTTTACCGTCCCGGAAATGGAAAATCCCAAGCCCAAGGCCTTTAAGGATTATAAAACGGCTTTGCAGGAGATCGTCCAGCAAAATCCGGAGGAAAAGCTTAACTATGTGCTGGTGGGGGAAAGCGGTCCGGATCATAATAAGCATTTTGTTGTTGAGGTTCATTTGAACAGCAATGTCATCGGGAAAGGCGGAGGCAGAAGCAAAAAGGAAGCTGAACAACAGGCTGCTCGGGAAGCATTGGAGCTGATGGGCTATTAAACACAGCAATGTGGCGTTTTTTATTCCCCATGCGGGCTGCCCTCATCAGTGCAGCTTCTGCGATCAGAAAAGCATCACCGGTGAGAGCAGGCGGGTTGAGCCTGGCGAGGTCGCCGCTGTTCTAGAGGATGCGCGGCAGGCGCTGAGGGGAAAGCAAAAGGCGTCTGAAATCGCTTTTTTCGGCGGCAGCTTTACCGCGGTGCCTCCGGCCTATCAGGAGTCACTTTTGAAAGCCGCCTACCCCTTCGTAAAGCGGGGGGATTTTTCCGGTATCCGGATTTCCACCAGGCCGGATGCTATCGACCCTCCGGTTTTAGAGCGGCTGAAACAGTATGGGGTGAAAAGTATCGAACTGGGCGCCCAGAGCATGGACGACAGGGTGCTGGTTCTCAACCAGCGGGGACATACCGCCCAAGACGTGGTCAACGCCTCCCGGATGATTCGGGAATATGGATTTTCGTTAGGGCTTCAGATGATGACGGGCCTTTATGGCAGTTCTCCGGAATCCGATTGGCAAACCGGAAAAAAATTAGTCTTATGCAAGCCTGATTGCGTCAGAATTTACCCTACCGTGGTGCTGAAGGGCACCAAGCTGGGGGAATACTATGAGGCCGGCCTTTACAGCCCGCCTGACGCGGAACAGTCCATTCCCTTATGCGCCGGATTGCTGCGTTTGTTCCGGCAGAATAAAATCGATGTAATCCGCCTGGGGCTTCACGATGCCTTGGAGCTGAAGCGGAACCTATTAGCTGGAGCTTATCACCCGGCGTTCCGGGAAAAATGCCAGTCCTATTTGTTTTATAAGGACATTTTAGCCCGCGTTTGCGCTATGGGACAGAAGCCGTCTGCCATTGAAATTTTGGGCAACCCAAGGGAGCTTTCCCAGATTGTGGGACAAAAGCGGGAGAACATACAGAAGCTGAGGGAACAGGGGATCGACGCCCGGGCGGTGCCGGACCCGTCGATTCCTTCGGGAGAAATAGAAGTTAAGTGCAGGTGAGATCGTGCTATTAAAATCACTAAAGCTGCAAGGCTTTAAAACCTTTCCGGATCAGACTAAGCTTTCCTTTGGACCGGGAATCACCGCCGTGGTAGGACCTAACGGCAGCGGAAAGAGCAATATCAGCGACGCCATCCGCTGGGTTTTGGGAGAGCAGTCCTGCAAAACCCTGCGCTGCTCCAGAATGGAGGATGTTATTTTCAACGGCACTCCAGCGAGAAAATCCCAGGGTTACGCCCAGGTGACCCTTACCATCGACAATAGGGACAGAAGGCTTCCCTTTGGGGAGGATGAGGTGGCCATCACCCGCCGGTACTATCGTTCCGGAGACAGCGAGTATTTGATTAACAAAGCGGTTGTACGGCTGAAGGATATTCATGAGCTGTTTATGGACACCGGCTTGGGACGGGACGGCTATTCGATTATCGGCCAAGGCAAAATCGACAGCATCGTGGCCTCCCGTTCTGAGGATCGGAGGGAAATCTTCGAGGAGGCCGCTGGAATCTCCAGGTACCGCTACCGCAAGGGGGAAGCGGAGAAAAGGCTGAATCAGACTGAGGAAAACCTGCTCAGGCTGAGAGATATCCTGTCCGAGCTGGAAGCCCGGGTAGGCCCCTTGGAGGAGCAGGCGAAAAAGGCCAAGGACTATTTGGCCTACGCAGACGAAAAGCGGGTTTTGGAGATCGGCCTGTGGCTGAATACCCTGGAAAAATCGGGAAAAGTCCTGCGGGAGCAGGAGGATAAAATCCTGGTGGCCAGAAATCAGGATGAGGAGGTTGAGAATCAGATTCAGGAGATTCAGGCCCGGGAGGAAACGATCTTTTTAGAGATGAACTCCCACGCTGCTAAAGTGGATGAGCGCCGGCGGGAAATTCAAAGCCTTCAGGAGCTTTCTGGGGAAAAGGAGCACGAAGCCAGCCTGCTGAACAGCGATATTTCCCATAACGAGGAATTGATCTCCAGAGTGGAGGCTCAGATTCAGGAGGCCAGTTCCTCGGCGGATTCCATCGACGCGGAAATTGAGAAGCGCCGGGCGCTGATTTTAGAAAAAAAGAGCCGGGAGGCGGAAGATCAAAATGCCTTGGCTGCCTGTGAGCAGGAGCTGTTATCCTTGCAGGAGGAAGCGGGAAAATACTTGACAGAGGGAGAGGCCCTCAGCGGGGAAATCGCTTCGCTGACGGAAAAGGCCGGAGAGGCCAAGCTGACCGGGGTCACGGCGGCCTCCTCCATCAGTGAGATTGAAGTCCGCCTTGCCAAGGTGCAGGCGGATATTGCCCAGCGGCTCAGCAGCCTGCATCAGACCAATGAAGCGCTCAAGGATTACCAGCAAATGCTGGACGATACCAATGACCGGATCGGCGGCCTTGCCAACACAGTCAAGGGCTATGAGCTCCGCTTGGATTCCAGGCGGGGGAAATTAGCGGACAGCAAAAAGCTTGCCGACCAGCTTTCCTTAGATGCACAGGAAAAGCTTCGACGGGCGAATTTGCTGAGAGAGCTGGAGAGAAACCTGGAGGGCTTTCAAAAAAGCGTAAAAACGGTCATGAAGGAATCCCAGAGGGGAGCCTTATCCGGTGTCCATGGACCGGTGTCCCGCCTGTTCCAGGTTTCCAGCGAATACGCTGTGGCCATCGAAACTGCATTAGGCGGCGCTATGCAGAATTTGGTGGTGAGCACCGAGCAGGATGCGAAAAGGGCTATCCAGCTTTTAAAGCAGCGGGACAGCGGACGGGCTACCTTTCTGCCCTTGTCCACTATTAAAGGAAACGTGCTGAAGGAGCCGGGCCTGGAGGACTGTATGGGCTTTGTGGGCGTTGCGAGCCGGCTTTGCCGGTTTGACACTCAGTATCAGGGCGTCATCGATTCCTTGCTGGGCAGGGTAGCGGTGGCGGAAAGCCTGGACGACGCTGTGGCCATTGCCAAACAGTTCCACTACCGGTTCCGGATCGTCACCCTGGACGGCCAGGTGGTTAACGCCGGCGGTTCCCTGACCGGAGGCTCGCTGGCCAGAAATTCGGGGCTCTTGAGCCGGGTAGGCGAAATAGAAAAGTATGAAAAGGAAGCGGCCGTTCTTCAGGAAAAGCTGAAAAAGGCCCAGGAGGAGTATCATCAGCTGCAGGCGGAGGTTTCTAAAAACGAGGCGGCGCTGTTAGGCGCCCAGGGAGAGCTGTCCTCTGCCCAGGAGGAGCGGATCCGTCTGGAGGCGGAACAGAAGAACCGCCGGGCGGAGCGGGAAAATCTGCAAAGGGCAGTTGAGGACCTGCAAAATGAACGGGATCAGTCTCAGATACGGCTGAAAGAATTAAGGGCGGCCTTGGAGGCATCCCGCAAGGTCCAGGAGGAAGCGGAACATGAAATTTCCGTAATCGAGGAAAAGCTTTCCCAAATCACCGGAAGCCAGGCGGAGTTCAGCGAAAAGCGGGAAGGAATCTCCCAAAGGATGCAGGAGCTTCGCATGGGACTCTTATCTCTGGAAAAGGATAAATCCTCTTTAGAGGCTGAGATCGCTTCCATGGAAAGCCGCAGGCAGGGGGAAGCCGGAAGGATTACCCAGCTGGAGGAGGAGATTCAGGAGCTTAAACAAAAGAATGGAGAACTGCAAAAGGAGATTGCCCAGTGCCTGACCCAGGCTCAGAAGCTGAAAGAACAAGCCGCCGGAGTGGAGAAGTCCATTGAAGCGCTGAATCAGGAGCGGCTGGAGCTGGAAAAACAGTCCGCCCGTCTGCGGGCGGAGGAACGGGAAAAGCAGTCTCAAAGAGAGCTTACCGGCCGGGAGCTGGCTCGCTTGGAGGAACGGAAAGCCAATCTCCAAAAGGAATATGATGAAATTATCAGCCGCCTGTGGGAAGAATATGAATTGACCCGGAGACAGGCGGAGGAAACCGTCGGCCGGATAGAGGAGCCGGGCAAGGCTCAAAAGCGGCTGAATGAGCTGAAAAGTAAAATTAAAAGCCTGGGCACCGTCAATGTGGCCGCCATCGAGGAATATCAGGAGGTTTCCGAACGGTACCTCTTTATGCAGGAGCAGGTAGGAGACGTGGAGAAATCCCGGGAGGAGCTGCTTAAGCTGATCCGGGATCTGACGCAGAATATGCGTTCCTTGTTTGTTGCCCGGTTTGAGGAGATCAACAAGCATTTCGGCGCTACTTTTCAGGAGCTGTTCGGCGGAGGCGGGGCCCAGCTGAAGCTTTCCGACCCGGAGGACATTTTAAATTCCGGCATCGACATTTATGTCCAGCCTCCGGGAAAAATTGTCAGTCATTTGGAGCTTCTGTCCGGCGGCGAAAAGGCCCTGGTCGCTATCTGTCTCTACTTCTCCATTATGAAGGTCAGCCCGGCGCCGTTTTGCGTGCTGGACGAAATCGAGGCCGCACTGGATGACGTGAATGTCACCCGGTTCGCCTCGTATCTCCGCAGAATGAACGACAATACCCAGTTTATCGTCATCACCCATCGCCGGGGCACCATGGAGGAAGCCGATGTGCTTTACGGCGTTACCATGCAGGATGAGGGCGTTTCGAAGCTTCTTGAGCTGCGGGCGTCTGAGATCGAAGCCAAGCTGGGCATGAAAGCGTAACAAAAGGAGGAAGTCCTGTTGGGATTATTCAGTAAAATCAAAGAAGGCTTAAAAAAGACAAGGGACAGCGTAGTGGGGCAGATTGACTCTATGCTGAAATCCTTTACGAAAATTGACGACGACCTGTTCGAAGAGCTGGAGGAGCTTTTGGTGATGGGAGACGTGGGTATCAATACGGCTCAGCGCATTTGTGAGGAACTGAAAGCCAGAGTAAAGCGCGACGGCGTAAAAGACCCTAACCAGATCATGGGAATGCTTCGTAACGTGGTAAGGGAAATGCTGGAAGGAGATACCAGCCTCCATTTGGCAACCAAGCCTTCCATTATTCTGGTGATCGGGGTCAACGGCGTAGGAAAAACCACCACCATCGGTAAAATTTCCGCCCGTCTGACCCGGGAAGGGAAAAAGGTCGTGATCGCGGCGGCGGATACGTTCCGGGCGGCAGCTATCGACCAGCTGGCGGTCTGGGCGGACCGTTCCGGCGCCGACCTGGTAAAACAAGGCGAAGGCTCCGACCCAGCCGCGGTGGTGTTCGACGCGATTTCGGCGGCGAAATCCCGGAACGCGGATGTGATTATCTGCGATACCGCGGGGCGGCTTCACAACAAAAAGAATCTGATGGACGAGCTGAGCAAAATCGGCAGGATCATCGACCGGGAGCTGCCGGAGGCGGAAAAAGAAATTCTTCTGGTGCTGGATGCGGCCACCGGCCAAAATGCTGTGAACCAGGCTCGGGAATTTAAAAATTCCTGCGGCATTACCGGCATTGTGCTGACCAAGCTGGACGGCACCGCCCGGGGCGGCGTGGTCATCGCCATCAAGGAGGATTTGAATGTTCCGGTAAAGTTTATCGGCGTAGGGGAGCAGATCGACGATCTTCAGCCCTTCGACCCGGAGGATTTCGCCAACGCTCTGTTCGAGCCGGAGCAAGTCTGAAGCAGGAAACCGGAGAAAATAATATTGAGCGGCTTTACGCGCCGCGAACGCTGAAAAAGCAAAATGAAAAATTTTCACCCGGATGAGCGGAACGAAAACGCTGTGCGCTGCTCGGAATCAAACGGAAAAAGAGAAACGCGCAAGCAGAGACGTGGACAAAAATATTTTTTCTTTGCACGCTTCTGTCTGAAAAAGGACTGCTTGCATGAACATAAAATGAATAAAGAGGTGGCTTACCATGCAGTTTGTCATGGCGACCAATAATTTAAAAAAACGGGATGAAATGGAGCGCATTTTAAAGGAGCTTGGAATCGAGGTTCTGACCGCGAAGCAGGCCGGCGCCGATTTAGGAGATGTGGAGGAAACCGGCACTACCTTTGAGGAGAACGCCTATATTAAGGCAAAGGCGGCCTTGGACTTGACCGGTAAGGCCTCGATCGCCGACGATTCCGGCCTGATGGTGGACGCCTTAAACGGAGAGCCAGGGGTGTATTCCGCCCGTTATGGCGGCCCGGGCGCCACCGACGAGGAAAGGGTGCAAAAGCTTTTGAAAAACATAGAGAATGTACCGGAGGAAAAACGAACCGCCAGGTTTGTCTCCGCCATTTGCTGCTTATTCCCAAATGGAAAAGAGCTAATGGTGCGGGGAGAGTGCCCGGGAAAAATCGCGTACGCGCCGGCTGGAGAGGGCGGGTTCGGCTATGACCCGGTGTTTGTGGTAGAGGGCGGAAAAACCTTCGCCGAGCTGACGGCGAAGGAAAAGGACGCTGTGAGCCATCGCGGCGCCGCCCTAAGAAAATTAAAAGCGGCGCTGAGAGAAACGCTGGAAGGAGCTAAGGAATGTTAACAAGCAAGCAAAGGGCCTATCTCAGAGGATTGGGAAACCCGCTGGATACTATTTTAATGGTGGGCAAGGGCGGCATGAGCCCGGAAATTCTGAAGCAGGCAGATGACGCCATCACCGCACGAGAAATCATCAAGGGCAAGTGCCTGGAGACCTCGCCGTTATCCTCCCGGGAAGCGGCGGAGGAGATCGCCTCGCAAATCGGAGCCGAGGTGGTTCAGGTGATCGGCACAAAGTTTATTTTATACCGAAGAAATGAGAAAAAACCGGTGATTGTACTGCCGAAAAAATAAGGGAGCGTTATGGAACAGCGAATTGGAATTTTAGGGGGAACCTTTAATCCTATCCACAACGCCCATTTAAAAATGGCCTTGGATTTTTCAGAGACGCTTCATTTTGACAAGGTGCTGATCATCCCCACCAGAATCCCTCCCCATAAGCGGGCGGCGGATATGGCCTCAACCGAGGACCGGCTGGAAATGTGCCGGCTGGCGGCGCGGAGCAGTCCAGTATTTCAGGTGTCCGACCTGGAGATCAGGCGGCCCGGCCCCAGCTATACCTCGGACACTTTGGAATTTTTAAGCGGGGAAAATCCTGAAGCCAGATTCTACTTTTTAACGGGAGCGGATATGTTCCTCACCATTCAGGATTGGCGGCGGCCGGAAAAAATCTTTGAGCTTGCCACGATCTGCGCGGCCCCCAGAGAAAAATCTGATATTTTTATTTTACAAAACCACGCGAATCGGTTAAAATTACAATATGGAAGTTTGTTCCAATATGAAATTTTGAATATCCCCTTAATGCCGGTTTCCTCTACGGAAATCCGCAGACGGACCCGCTCTGGGGAGCCGATCGATCCTTTTGTGCCCAAGCAGGTGGCGGACTATATCAGGGAACGCCGCCTGTATCAATAAAAATGGGGGAGGTTTTTCCATGTCCATATCAGCGATGACGGTCGAGGACTGCAAAAAAATCATTCGGAAACGCCTGGGAGACTACCGTTACCAGCATTCGGTAAACGTATCGAAATGTGCTGCGGATTTGGCGGAAAAATACGGCGCCGATCCGCATAAGGCAAAAATCGCCGGCATACTTCACGACGCTACTAAGGAGACCCCATATCCGGAGCAGTTGCAAATGATGGAGCGTTATGGTATCCTATTAAGCGATATTGAAAAACAAGCGCCAAAGCTTTGGCACGCCGTTTCCGGCGCCTGCTTTATGGAGTATGAGCTGGGGATCGAGGACGAGGATATTTTGAACGCGGTGCGGTACCATACCACCGCCCGCAAAGGAATGACCACCCTGGAAAAAGTGATTTACATCGCTGATTTTATTTCCGCGGAACGGGATTATCCTGGTGTGGACGAGCTGAGAAGGGCGTCCCGGGAAAGCTTAGAAAGGGTGATGCTGGAGGGCCTTTCCTTCAGCATGTGCGATCTGTCCAAGCGGAAAATGCTGATCCATCCCAACACCTTTGAAGCATATAATGAAATTTTACTCGCTATGAAAAAGGAGTGACCCGTTTTTATGACATCCTTGGAGCTTGCGAAAGAAGCGGCCAAAATTTTAGACAGCAAAAAGGGAATCGATATTCAAGCCATCGGCGTCAGGGAGGTTACCACCCTGGCCGACTACTTTGTCATAGCTGCCGGCGGCAGCGGCACCCAAGTAAAGGCCCTAGCGGATGAGGTGGAATTTCAGCTCAAGCAGCTGGGAATTTCCCCTAACCATATTGAGGGGCACCGCTCCAATACCTGGATTCTTTTGGATTACGGCAATGTAGTGGTTCATGTGTTTTTGAAAGAGACTCGCGACTTTTATGACCTGGAGCGGTTGTGGCAGGACGGCGAGCAGATAGATTTATCTAGTGTGCTGGAATAAACAGGAGGGGTTCAATTTTGAAGTACGATCATACCGGCATGGAAGCAAAATGGCAGAAGCAATGGGAAGAAAAGGGCGTATTCCACGCGAGCAATGACTCCGACAAGCCCAAGTACTACACCCTGATCGAGTTTCCCTATCCCAGCGGCCAGGGACTGCACGTTGGCCATCCCAGATCCTATACGGCTCTGGATATCGTAGCGAGAAAACGCCGCTTGATGGGCTATAATGTGCTGTATCCTATCGGTTGGGATGCCTTTGGCCTGCCTACCGAAAATTTTGCCATTAAAAACCACGTCCATCCAGAGGTGGTGACAAAGAAAAATATCGCCCGCTTTAAGCAGCAGCTGCAGTCACTCGGCATTTCCTTTGACTGGAGCCGTGAGATCAACACCACGGATCCCAGCTATTATAAATGGACACAGTGGATCTTTTTGCAGCTGTTTAAGCACGGCTTGGCGTATAAAAAAGAGGCTTCCGTAAACTGGTGCACCTCCTGCAAATGCGTGCTGGCCAACGAAGAGGTGGTCAACGGCGTTTGCGAGCGCTGCGGCAGCGAAGTGGTGCGAAAGGTGAAATCCCAGTGGATGCTGAAGATCACCGAGTATGCTCAGCGCCTGATCGATGATTTGGATTTGGTGGATTATCCGGACCGTGTCAAGGCGCAGCAGAAAAACTGGATCGGCCGTTCTACCGGTGCAGAGGTGGATTTTGACACCACCCTGGGCGATAAGCTGACCGTGTACACCACCCGGCCGGATACCCTGTTCGGCGCGACTTATATGGTGATTTCCCCGGAGCATCCCATGATTGAAAAATGGGCTGGTCAAATTCAGAATATGGACGAGGTACGGGCTTACCAGGAGGCGGCCGCGAAGAAGTCCGATTTTGAGCGGACTGAAGTAGCTAAGGACAAAACCGGTGTAAAGCTGCTTGGCGTACAGGCCATCAATCCGATCAATGACCGGGAAATCCCGATCTTTATTTCCGATTACGTTTTGGTGTCCTATGGCACCGGCGCAATTATGGCGGTGCCTGCCCACGATACCAGAGACTGGGAATTCGCTAAGAAATTCGGCCCTCCCATTATCGAAGTCGTAAAGGGCGGTAATGTACAGGAAGAAGCCTTTACAGACTGTGCGACAGGAATTATGGTAAACTCCGGGCTGTTGGATGGCCTCTCTGTAGAGGAGGCCAAGGTGAAGATCACCAAGTGGCTTACGGAAAATCACAGAGGCCGCGCTAAGGTGAACTTTAAGCTGAGAGACTGGGTATTCTCCCGTCAGAGATACTGGGGAGAGCCTATCCCGATTGTGTATTGCGAGAAATGCGGCTATGTTCCTCTGCCGGAGAGCGAGCTGCCTCTGACCCTGCCGGAAGTAGATTCTTATGAGCCGACGGAAAATGGGGAATCTCCCTTAGCCAATATGACCGATTGGGTGAATACCACCTGTCCTCACTGCGGCGGCCCCGCCAAGCGGGAAACCGATACCATGCCTCAGTGGGCCGGCTCGTCCTGGTATTTTCTGCGGTATACCGATCCCTGCAACGATCAAGCCCTGGCGTCTCAACAGGCGCTGGAGTACTGGACGCCGGTGGACTGGTATAACGGCGGAATGGAGCATACCACACTGCACCTGCTTTACAGCCGCTTCTGGCATAAGTTCCTTTACGATATCAAGGTTGTTCCCACGCCGGAGCCCTATGCCAAGCGCACCAGCCATGGCATGATCCTGGGAGAAAACGGCGAGAAAATGAGCAAATCCAGAGGAAATGTGGTAAACCCGGATGACATCGTCAAGGAATACGGGGCCGATACCATGCGCTTGTTTGAAATGTTCATCGGCGACTTTGAGAAGGCCGCGCCCTGGAGCGCCGCTGGAATCCGCGGCTGCCGCCGCTTTGTGGAGCGCTATTGGAACTTGCAGGATATCCTGGTAAAGGATGGCGGAATCCGTGCCTCGCTGGAGACTCCTTTCCATAAAACCATCAAAAAGGTGGGAGAGGATATTGAAAACCTGAAGTTCAATACCGCGATCGCCGCCTTAATGTCCCTGATTAATGATATTTATGACAGCGGCTCTATCACGCCGGAGGAGCTTAAGGTGTTTACGATTCTGCTGAACCCATTTGCCCCTCATGTCACGGAAGAGGTGTGGAGCCTTAATATGCTGGGAGAGGAAATGGTATGCCAGCAGCAGTGGCCGGCCTATGATGAAGATAAATGTAAGGATGAAACCATAGAAATTGTCGTGCAGGTAAACGGCAAGGTTCGCGGAAAGCTTTCCATGCCCGCCGATGTGGCCAAGGATGCGGCCGTTTCCGCGGCGAAGGCAGATGAGAAAATCTGCGCCGCAATCGGCGGAAAGACTATTCTCAAGGAGATTTACGTGCCTGGAAAGCTGGTCAACCTTGTGGTAAAATGAGCCGGTTCTGTGGAAATTAGAGAGTTTTTTCAGGGCGTTGTGTAACAAGTGGAGATTGTAAATATTTACCAAATTAGGGTTTTATTTCCTAGAGAATAAAACAAATTTGTGAACTTTCACACATTGCCCTTGACACCTAAGATCCGCTACTGTATAATATTTTAGTATCGTGAGACACAAATACCCCTGTCGTTCGACGGAGGGGAGGGAAATAGATGGCTGAAATTAGAATTAAGGATAACGAGTCTTTGGACAGTGCTTTGAGAAGATTTAAGAAGCAGTGCGCCAGAGCCGGCGTTATTGCCGAGGTGCGTAAGAGAGAAGCTTATGAAAAGCCCTCCGTACGTCGCAAAAAGAAGTCTGAAGCAGCTCGTAAGCGCAAGTTTAAATAAGCTGCGACAGGCTTATGACAGCGGCTGCTCCAATTGAATTCAAGCGTTTTGAAAAAGCGGGCAGGATTGCCCGCTTTTTTAATGCCGCCGAAAAGGCCGGATACATCCACCAGCTGAGCTGGTGGTCAAAAATGGCCCCCAAAGGGGCTGCCGCAAGAGATAGGCCCAGAGGGCCTGGGCAAGCTATGGGTTCATCCCGTGGTTTTGATTGGAGGTTTTTATGTCTTTTTTTCTGCCTACGGTAGCTTTGAAACGGGTGACGGATATCTCTGAAGAACTGCTGAATTCCTTGGGAATCCGGGCTGTGTTTTTAGATGTAGACAATACCCTATCGACTCATGGCTCTCAGTCTCCGTTTGAGGGCTCGGTGGCTTGGGCCCAAAATCTGGTGGAACAGGGCTTCCAGCTTTTTATTATTTCGAATAATTTTAAAGAGCGGGTAGAACCTTTTGCCGCCCAGTTTCAGCTGCCCTTTGTCCATTTCGCGGCAAAGCCGCTGCCGTGGGGATATTTAAAAGCAAAAAAAGGCTTGCGGAATCAAGTGAAAAACAGCCAGTGCCTGGTGGTAGGAGACCAAATATTTACAGATATCATCGGGGCTAATCTATGCGGCATGAAATCAGTGCTGCTGGAGCCGATTCAGCTGGAGAATACCGCCAGCTTTCGGCTGAGACGGAAGTGGGAACGGCGATTTCGCAAAAAAGCGAAAATGGGACGGAGTTAAAAAAGCCAGGAGGTAGTGAGGAAAGTTGAAAAAGATATTGGTACTGCTGGGGCCGAACTTAAATATGATCGGCGTGCGGGAAAAAGGAATTTACGGCACGGAGACAGCGGAGAGCATTGACGCCCAGATTCGGGACTACGCAGACAAGGCGGGCTGCGCCTGCGAAATCTTCCAGTCCAATTGGGAGGGGGCTTTAGTGGATAAAATCCACGAGGCGAAGGATGTGTTCGATGGGGCGGTCATCAATGCGGGAGCGCTGACCCATTACAGTTATGCCCTGAGGGATGCGATTTCCTGCCTGCGGATTCCCTTTGTAGAGGTTCATATGAGCAATATTTATGCCCGGGAGGAATTCCGGCACCATTCCGTGATTTCGCCGGTATGCGCCGGACAGATCGCGGGCTTCGGAAAAAACAGCTATTTTTTGGCTATCGACGCTTTAAAGCGCTTACTTTGAAATGAAAGAATACAGATGGATAAAAGTGTTTTGTAAAATCGTTGAAAAGCATCGATAAAAGCCAGAAAGGAGGCGGCGGTTATGGCGGAAAGAACAGAGCGGTTAATGTCGCTTTTGCCGGAGGCGGTGGGAGAGCAGGCCGTAGACGGCGCGTTGATCACATCTCCGGCAAACCGTTTGTATCTCACCGGGATGGAAACCTCGGCGGGCTACGTGCTGGTCACCCGGCGGGAAGCCTATTTTATTGTGGACTTCCGTTATTATGAGGCTGCCTGCAAGCAGGTTTCCCATTGCAAGGTGGTGGAGTTTTCCAAAATCGGGGAGACGCTGAAGGAGCTTGCCCGTCAGGAAGGGCTCAAGGGCATTTTATTAGAGTATGAGGGGATTTCCTTGTCCTCTGCCCAGCAGATGGAAACGATTTTCCATGCGGCTGGGGCTAGGGTGGTTAAGGATCGAACCTTAGACCGGCTTCTGCACCAAATGCGCCGGATCAAGGAGCCGGGGGAGCTTCGGGAGATGAACACAGCCCAAGAAATTACCGACGCCGCTTTTTCCCACATCCTTGCTAAAATCAAGGAAGGAATCACGGAACGGGAGCTGGCGCTGGAAATCGAATTTTTTATGAGGAGAAACGGCGCGGAAAGCGTTTCCTTTGATTTGATCGTAGTTTCCGGAAAGAACGGCTCCTTGCCTCACGGCGTGCCTGAGGAAAAGCCCGTTGAAAAAGGCGATTTTATCACAATGGATATTGGTGCCGTCTATCACCATTATTGCAGCGACATGACGAGAACAGTGGCTCTCGGCCAGGTGACGGATGAACAAAAACAGGTATATGAGACGGTCCTAAAGGCTCAGCTGGCCGCCTTGGCCGCGATTGGCCCTGGAAAGTCCTGTAAGGAGGTGGACGCCGCGGCCAGAGATTTAATCACGCAAGCGGGCTATGGGCGCTGCTTCGGCCACGCAACCGGCCATTCCGTAGGTCTGGAAATCCACGAGGAGCCCAGATGCGGTCCGTCCAGCCCGGATATCCTGGAGCCGGGCGTAGTGATGACTGTTGAGCCCGGAATTTATCTGCCGGACCGGTTTGGCGTAAGGATCGAGGATATGGTGGTAATTACAGAAAACGGGTATCAGAATTTTACGAAATCATCAAAAGAGTTGATTCTTTTATAATTTGTGAGAAAAAACTTGAAAAATACGGTGATTTAGGATAAACTCTATATTAGATAATTTTGTATTGGAGGATCATATATGGTATCAGCAGGTGATTTCAGAAACGGCATTACCTTTGAAATGGATGGGAATGTATATTCGATTATAGAATTCCAGCATGTTAAACCCGGAAAGGGAGCGGCTTTTGTCCGCACCAAAATCAGAAACGTGATTACCGGCAGCGTGGTGGAAAAGACCTTCAATCCCAACGACAAATATCCCACCGCCTTTATCGACAGAAAGGATATGCAGTATCTGTACAACGACGGAGATCTGTATTATTTCATGGATTTGGAGTCTTATGAGCAGCTGCCAATCAACAAAAGCGTGCTGGGCGACAACTTTAAATTTGTGAAAGAAAATATGGAGTGCAAGGTGCTTTCTTATAAGGGCAGCGTGTTCGGCGTGGAGCCCCCGTTCTTTGTGGAGCTTCAGGTGACCAAGACGGATCCCGGCTTTAAGGGGGATACCGCTACCAACGCCACTAAGCCTGCCACTTTGGAAACCGGCGCGGAGATCAAGGTTCCGTTGTTTATCGACGAAGGGGAAATGATCCGCGTAGATACCCGTACCGGCGAATATATGGAGCGCGCTTAACCAATACTATTCATTGGCGGTTTCCTGTTTTTGGAAGTGGATTGTGAAGAAAGCGGAAAGAAAGGAAGCCCAATCAATTCAGAAACGAACAAAACGAATTTTAAGGAGGTACAGGTATGACTTTAACAGAAAAAACCGCGTACATCAAAGGTCTTGTAGAAGGGTTGGAGCTGAACGCTGACGAAAAAGAGGTCAAGGTTATCAATGCGATCATCGGCCTGTTAGACGATATGGCCCTGACGGTTTCCGACTTAGAGGAAAGCATGAACGATATGGGCAACCAGCTGGATGAGGTAGACGAGGACTTGTATTATCTGGAGCAGGACTTCTACGATGAGGATGAAGATGACGGCGAGGATGAGGAATATTATGAGGTCACCTGTCCCACCTGTAATGAAACTATCTGCGTTTCCGAGGATGTTTTGCTGAAGGGCGGTATTCAGTGCCCTAACTGCGGCGAATCCTTGGAGTTCGACTTCGACGATTTAGAGTGCGACTGCGGTTGCTGCTCTGATGCTGACGATGAGGACTATTGCGGCTGTGGCTGCGGCGAGCAGGTAGAAGAACCTATTAAATAAAAACAGCTGTCTTCATTTTCACAGCTTGCCCTTTGTTACCGGCAGCTAATCAGAAAGTGGCTGCTTTGTAAAGTCTTGAAGGCTGTTTGATAAAAAATTAATTAAAAGAAGCCCGCCGGCAAATGCCGGCGGGCTTCTTTTACAGCAATCGGTAAAGCTGAGAGGCGGTTTCCTTTTTGGCGTATTCCGTTACATCCAGTACCTCCGCTTTTAACGGATGGCTGCCCATCTGAATTTCCAAAACATCGCCAACCTTCACATCGTAGGAAGCCCGGGAAGGCTTTCCGTTGACCAGCACTCTGCCGGCATCGCAGGCCTCGTTGGCCACAGTACGCCGCTTAATTAAACGGCTGACCTTTAAATATTTATCCAGTCTCATAAAATCCTCCGTATTTTGTAATGCTTTTATTATAGAGGATGCAGAGCGGGTTTTCAAGAGAGATCAGGCGTTTTGCCGCAGGCCTTCGATTTCACTTTTGGTTGCCATGATGTTTTGAGCGTAGGTGGTGGTATAGGTTCCGTTGGCAATGGCGTTTTGATAGCCGCCCACGCCCATATTATAGGCCATCAGGCCGTCATGTTCGCCGTATTGATGGACAAAGCCGGAAATAATACTGACGCCTGCCAAAATATTTTCATAAGGATCCTGAAGATCAGTGATCCCATAAAGCTCATATAAGGATTGAGAATTGATGCTGTTAATCTGCATAATCCCGCTGTCAGAAGAGCCATCCTCATAATACCGCACTGCGGAGGGATCATAGTTGCTTTCGTGGTACATCATGGCCAAAACCAGTTCGTAACTGACCTGCTTTTCCTGACACTGCTGGTAAGTGTAAGCCTGCAGCTCCTGGGATAATGGAATTTCCGGGATATAAAATTCCGAAAGCTCTATAGCGTTGTCGGAATTAGCGGGTATAGCGGGCTCTGAGGGATCGCCGGAGGCTTCCGCAGGCTCAGCCGGCTCGGAAGACGCGGCCTCTTGACTGCTGGAATCAGGTGAGGAGGCTTCGGAAGCAGGAGCATCCGGCTCAGAGGAAGACGGCTGCGCAGTCTCCTGCGGCTGGGTACAGGTATTGAAATCGTCGGGAAACGATTGGACGAGCTGGTCCAGCGGATCCATAAAAGCCTTAGCTTTTATAGCTTCCAGGCTTTCATCGGGCGTTTTCATAGCCGGCGCTTCTACAAGGGCGGCCGGGTAAGAAGCCACAAAGGATATGCCCATCATGAGAGACAGACAAATCGTCCATAACTTTTGCATTTAGGGTCCTCCTTAAAGTAACAGTCCTGTTACATTAATATGCTTGTCTATGAAAAATAGTCCATACTCAGTTTTCCCGCTTTTTTCCTGCTCTAATCAAATAAATAAAAAACTTCTTTGCCCCAGGTCGAACCGTGTCGGATCAGGGCAAAGAAGCTTTTTTTCAAAAGGGAAATCTGGTTAGGAGGCGCTTTTCATCTCCAAACGAAGCTTGTCGGAAATCATGGCGATGAATTCGCTGTTGGTGGGCTTTCCGCGGCTGGTGTGGATGGTATAGCCGAAATAGGAGTTTAAAATATCCACGTCGCCGCGGTCCCAAGCCACTTCGATGGCATGACGGATCGCCCTTTCCACTCTGGATGAGGTGGTTTCATATTTCTTTGCCACAGCAGGATAAAGCTGTTTTGTGACAGCGTTGATGATTTCAGGATTTTCAATGGACATCAAAATGGAGTCTCTAAGATAGTGATAACCCTTGATATGAGCTGGAACTCCGATTTGATGAAGAATATCGGTCACCTGAATTTCGATGCTTTGACCCTGTATGGAATGGGAAGCCACAGGCTTGCCGCCGGCGGAAGGCTGGCAGGAGCCTTTTAAATGGAGAATCCTTGAGGCGAGCTCCTTGACGTTGTAGGGCCTTAACACGAAATAGGAGGCGCCGGCGCTCATGACCTCTTTTTCCAGCACAGAGCTGTCAAAATTAGAGAGAACAATAAACATCGGATGCTTGCCAGGCTTCTCCATAGCGGAGGCAACCACGCCGATTCCATCCATGCTGGGCATGAATAAATCCAATACCACTACATCAGGATTCACTTCGTTGATCGCGTTTAATACCTGGATGCCATCCTTTTGGCAGAAGTGAAGGTCAAAACCATAATCGTTGAGGATCTTGGCGTCCTCTCGATGAAATTCGGCAGCTTGTTCGGTAATCAGCATTTTTACATGATTTTCCATTTTGAAATCCCCCTATATTTTTTTCTCTGTCATAAGATTACCATATATTGGTAAAAATGGCAATACTTTTTTGAAAAAATTTTGCGGGCAGGGGGAAGATAATAGCATAAAACCCAGTAATAATGCGATATTTAAAATTAATTTAAGATGCCAATTTTTGGGAATTTACCAATTCGTAGGAATTTTCCAGCATGTTTTCCGCAAAAATCCCATAGCCTTTTTTCGGTTCATTGACGAAAACATGAGTGACGGCTCCCACAAGCATGCCATTCTGGATGATAGGGCTGCCGCTCATTCCCTGGACAATGCCACCTGTTTTTTCCAAAAGCACAGGATCCGTGATTCTTACAATCATATTTTTAGTGGGCACATCCTCATTATAATTTACGCTTTCGATTTCGATATCATAATATTGCGGTTCGGTGCCCTCGATGGTTGTAAGAATTTGAGCCTTTCCAGGAACTACCTGCTGCTTCATAGCCACAGTCATGGCCTTGTTGGAAGCGGGACACTGATCCATGGTTCCGTAAACGCCGGTCTGAATGTTCGCTGAGAGATTGCCGATTGCGTTGTTATTGCTGAAATAACCCCGCAGTTCTCCGGGTGTGCCCTTTTCACCCTTTACGATACCGCTGATGTTGGCGGAAACAATATCGCCGCTCAGCAGAGGCATCAGGTCGCCTGTGTCAATGTCGCAGATTCCATGGCCCAGCCCGGCAAAGGAGTGCCCCTCAGGGTTGTAAAAGGTAAGAGTGCCGATGCCGGCGGAGGAGTCTCGAACCCAAAGGCCGGCTTTGTAAGAGGTGCCGTCGTCAGCTTTCACAGGGGTAATTTCGACCTCAAAGCTCATGTTAGACCGCAGCACCGCCAGGCTCAAAGGAACGCCGCCGCTCTTCTCTATGATAGCCGCGACCTCCTCATTGGTATTCACCTGGATGCCGTTGATACTGGTAATCACGTCGCCGATTTTTAATCCGGCGGAACGGGCGGGATTCACCGTTTTTCCGCTTGCCTTTAAATCAGACATGCCGACTACTACCACGCCCTGGGTAAAAATCTTGACGCCGAAGGGAGTGCCGCAGGGGATCACCTGGGTTTCTTCCACAACCTCAACGTCTACGGTTTTAATGGGAATGGCGTCCAGCAGCATCAGGTCTGCCTGATAGGCTTCGTCGGAATGATTTAAGATTCCCGCTTCGACCAGTGTCTGATTATTTTCTATTTTTGCGGTGACCGGAATCATGTTATGGGTCTGGAGGCCGCTGTTTTGGGTCACCTTATAATTATCAGGCAATGAGTTCGCCAAATAGGCTCCAACGCCCAGAAGGCCGCACAGAACCAAAGCCAGGGCGATGGTAATGCCTTTGATAAATTTTTTCATAATTTTCTCCTTTCTGTGGCCGGTTTTACGAGAAAATCGGTACATGCTTACTGTTCCACACGGGGAAAAAACTATTTTGACAAAATTCTTTTATTCAGAGTAATTTTGCCATTTATGACGCTGAAAGCCCCGTTGCTTCAGCAGATGATGGAGCGTATTTCCTGTTTTGGCAAAAGAAAAATTTTAAAAATCCTTTTTATGATTTAGAGAGAGGCTTTGGAATCCCAGGGCTTTGCATAATGGGGCGTTGAAAATCATAAGTATCATTATGATTTCAATAGGAGGGAAAAAGGATGGCAGAATTAAAAATAGAGAAAAAAACCGGCATGCCCCACAATTTGATTTTAGAGGACAGGAAAAAGCTAGTGGTATCTGGTGTGGAGGATGTGGACAGCTTTGATGAGCAGACCGTGGTAGCCTATACCGCTGTAGGAGAGCTGATGATTAAAGGGGAAGGGCTCCACATCAATAAACTGAGCTTAGAAACGGGGGAGCTGACGCTGGATGGAGAAATTGCCTCCTTGACCTATACGGAAAACCGTTCCAGCAACGGCTCTTTTTTTTCCAAGCTGTTTCGGTAAGGATGTGACCTTTTGGAGATTACAGTGGCGGGCCAATGGGAGCTGTTTTTATACGCCGGGCTGCTGGGCGTGCTTCTGGGAGCCTATTATGATGTGTTCCGAATTATCCGCTACCTGACTGCGCAGGGAAAGCGGCAGACCTTTTTCTGGGACCTCTTTTATTTTTTTAGCAGCGGCGTTGCGACTTTTCTGTTTCTTCTGGCGGCAAACCAGGGACAAATGCGATTTTATCTTCTGGCGGGAGAACTGATCGGTTGGTGTCTGTATCACCTGACCTTGGGGCAGGCCACGCTCTTTATCAGCAGGCTGGTAGTAAAGGTGCTTCAGCGGATCTTTTCCTGGATTAAGCGTCATGTTTTGAAGCCGGTTTGGAGGGCGGCTTACTGGATTTGGAAAAAATTTGAAAAAGTATTCAAAAATGCTCTTGGTTTTGCGAAAAAAATTGCGGTAAAATCAAAAAATAGCTTGAAACGCAGACGTGGAATAGTGTATACTTTAAATAAACATTCTCCTAAAAAGAAACGTGGAAAGCAAAAGGACGCCAAAAAGAAGGGAAGGAAGAAACATGCAGGAAGTAAAAACCAAAAAAGCTAAAAAGAGTTTCTTTCTTCGCTTGGCAGTTTTTGTCTTTATCTGTTATGTCGCTGTGATGCTAGTCAACCAGCAGATGCAGATCAGCGAAAAGCAGAAGGCGTTGGATGACCTGAATCAGGCGATCAAGGTTCAGGAGCTTCAAAACGACCAGCTTCGGGATGTTTTGAATTCCAAGGACGGGAATCAGGAGTACATAGAGCGTATTGCCAGAGGAGATCTTGATTTGGCTAATCCGGGAGAGCGTGTGTTTATTAATATTGCAGGGAATTGATGTTTAGGGACATCGAAAATCAAGGGAGGAAAACAGTTCTATATGCAGCTTGAGGTAGGAATGGTTTTGGAAGGCAAGGTTACCGGCATTACAAAATTTGGCGCGTTTATCGAGCTTCCCGGCGGAAAAACTGGTATGGTACATATTTCAGAGGTCGCCCCTACGTTTGTAAAGGAAATCCGCGACTTTGTAACGGAGAACCAAACGGTCAAGGTCAAGGTGCTCAGCATCAGCGAAGACGGCAAGGTCAGCCTTTCCATGAAAAAAGCCATGGATCCGGCTCCGCGCCCCCAGCAGCGTAGTTCTGCTCCCGCTCGTTCTGTAAGCCCCGGACGGCCCGGTTCCTTTGAATGGCAGGGCAGCCGAGGTAGGTCCAGCGAGCCTGCCAGCTTTGAGGACATGATGTCCAGATTCAAGCAGGCCAGCGATGAAAAGATGTCCGATTTGAAGCGAGTGACGGAAAATAAGCGGGGAGGTTTTTCCCGCCGCGGCTCCGGACAGCAAAAATAAAGAAATGGGCGAGCACAGCTTTGTGTTCGCCTTTTTGTATGGAAATCCACGAGGAGGAACGCTATGTATTTTATTAATGGAAAAATCCACACCATGGAGGGCTCAAACTATGAAAGCGGATATCTCCATATCGTCAATGGAAAAATCGCAGAGATCGGGGAGATGTCCGATTTCACCTTGGATGATGAAAAAATAGTGGATCTGAAGGATCAAAATGTGTATCCCGGCTTTATAGACGCCCACACCCATCTGGGAATGTTTGAGGATGCCATCACCTTCGAGGGAGATGACGGTAACGAGGAAACCGAACCGCTGACGCCCCAACTAAGGGCACTGGACGCCGTTAATCCTATGGATCGATGTTTTACCGAGGCGATAGAGGGTGGAATTACCACTGTGGTGACAGGACCCGGCAGCGCAAATCCGGTCGCGGGACAAATGCTGGCAATGAAAACCTATGGTCGGCGGATCGACGATATGGTTTTAAAAGAGCCTATGGCGATTAAATTTGCATTAGGAGAAAATCCTAAGTCGGTTTATCATAGTAAAAACCAGTCTCCCACCACCAGAATGGCAACCGCCGCAGTGATTCGGGAGCAGCTTTCGAAGGCAAAACGCTATTTAGAGGATCAAATAAAGGCTGACCAGTCTCCAGAGGGAGATTATGATCCGCCGGAATACGACGCCAGATGCGAGGCGCTGGCGCCGCTGCTGGAACGCAAGATCCAGGCGCACTTTCATGCGCACCGGGCGGATGATATTTTTACCGCAATTCGTATCGCTAAGGAATTTAATCTGGATTATGTTTTAGTGCACGGCACTGAGGGGCATCTGATCACCCGGGAGCTTCTACAGGATCGGGTGCAGGTGCTGTCCGGACCATTTCTGGGGGACCGCTGCAAACCAGAGCTGAAGAATATGACGCTCCGGTCCCCAGGAATACTGGCAAGGGCTGGAATCCCTACTGCGATCGTTACCGACCACCCCGAGACTCCGATTCAATATTTGCCGCTGTGCGCCGCTCTGGCTGTGCGGGAGGGAATGGACCGGGAGCAGGCTTTGGAGGCGATTACCATTACTCCAGCCAGGATCTGCGGACTGGACAAGCGGGTGGGCTCCATCAAAGAGGGGAAGGATGCCGATTTCGTGGTATATCAAGGAGATCCGCTGGACTTGATGAACAAGCCTGAAATGGTAATTTGCGGTGGAAAAATCGTTTATGAAAGAAAATAAAACAAATGTTGTATAAACTATACTAAAATTATAAATTTTTTATGAAATCCTTTAAATAATTTGCTGGGCATGGTATAATAAAAGTAACGATTAACCATAGAGATTTCATTTTACCAATCGTTGCAAGCTTAATTTAAAGGAGGACAGGAAGCATGAAGATCACCATAACAGGAAGAAAAGTATCTTTACGCGATAATTTTAAGGAGCGGGTGGGAAAGAAGCTGAAAAAATTCGGCCGCATGTTCGGTGAGGACGCTTCAGCCAGCGTTACGGTCACCGTGGAGAAACGCAGGCAGACCGTAGAGGTGACGATTCGCACTGCGGATGGTATGGTGTACCGCTCCGAGCAAACTGCTCCGGAAATGAACGACGCTCTGGATGAAGTGGTCAATGCCCTGGGCCGTCAAATTCGTAAAAATAAGTGTAAGCTGGAAAAGAAAATCCGCGCGGTGGGAGCCATCGATGAGTTTTTGGCTCAAGAGACAGAGGAAGCTTCCGCCGAGGAGGAAGCTGAGGGCGATTACAAAATTGAGCGGATCAAGCACTTCGCTTTGAAGCCTCTGCTGGTGGAGGAAGCGATTTTACAGATGAATATGATAGGCCATCAGTTTTTTATGTTTCAAAATATGGAGACTGGAGACGTAAATGTGGTTTATGTAAGAAAGGACGGCACTTACGGACTTCTGGAGCCTGCGGAGGAATAAGGCTTGCAGGGCCTGGAAAGAACTGATATAATAAAAATTCAGAGAAACTAGCAAGTATTAGAAAATGACAAGGTGGCTGCGGCCATCCGGCCTCTGCCGGTTTGGCCGCAGCCTTGTTATTATGCGTGCCGGCTTTGCAGGCAAACCAGCCCTCAGAGGGCTTTCACTTGAGGCTTCGGAAAAATCAAGCCGTAGGGTGAGGAATGGACCTGCTGTGGAAAGCCGGCGTTTAGTAGTCATAGGCTGAAAAGCTGTGAAAACCGTAGCGCAGACGAAAAATCGGTAGGCTTTGTTCGAATGAAGCGTTTGCTGGCGGCAGAGCCTGATAAGGCTTATGAGACCGCAGTTTGTGCCGGCGGCTATAACTTTGTAGGAAGAGGATTGATTCATGGAAATCACGATGGTATGCCCTTGCCTGCTGGGGCTGGAGGGCTTGGTAAAGGACGAGCTTCTGTATTTGGAGGCGCAGAATATACGGCCTCAAAACGGAAGGGTAGTGTTTCAGGGCGGCCCAGAGATTCTGGCCCGGGCTAATATAAACTGCCGGTACGGTGAACGCATTTTGATTCAAATGGGGGCCTTTGAGGCTAAAACCTTTGAGGAACTGTTTCAGCAAGTAAAATCTCTGCCCTGGGAGCTGTGGATTGGCAGACAGGACAGCTTTCCGGTCAAGGGAAGAAGCTTGGATTCCCAGCTGAAAAGTGTCCCGGATTGTCAGGCTATCGTTAAAAAGGCGGTAGTGGAACGACTGAGGCAGAAGTATCGGATTTCCTGGTTTGAAGAAACTGGTTTTGCCAGGCAGATCCAGTTTTTGATTTTAAAGGATCGGGTTTCTGTCATGCTGGATACTTCAGGAATTGGACTTCATAAGCGCGGTTACCGGGCGAACGCCACAGAAGCGCCCATTAAGGAAACCCTTGCGGCGGCAATGGTTAAGCTTTCCCGGGTTTATCGCGACAGTATCCTGTTTGATCCTTTTTGCGGCTCCGGAACCATCCTGGTGGAGGGAGCCATGTACGCTATGCATCTGGCGCCGGGACTGCGGAGACGGTTTGCGGCGGAGCGGTGGGATCAGATTCCTGCACAGGTGTGGCGGAAAGAGCGGGAAAGGGCCCAGGACCTGATTCAAAAGGATGCTGCTTTTACAGGCTTTGGATATGATATCGACGAGAATGCCCTGGCGATCGCGAGGGAAAACGCCGCAAAGGCGGGCGTGTCCGGCAAGCTCCGTTTTGAGCGCCGGGACATTCGGGAATTGGAGCTTGCGGGGGAAAGAGGCGCGGTTATCTGTAATCCGCCCTATGGTGAACGTTTGTTGGATCAACAGGCGGCTCAAGAGCTTTACCGGGTGATGGGACAGAAGCTTCAGCGGAAAAGGGGATGGAGCTACACAGTAATCAGCCCGGAAGAACAGTTTGAGCAGTATTTTGGCAGAATGGCCGATAAACGGCGAAAGCTTTATAACGGTATGATTAAATGCCAGGTTTATCAGTATTTTAAATAAGATTCAGGAGGGAAATGACATGTTTCAGTTTCAGCCGGAAAAAGCCAGATGGTTTTCAGAGCCAAGGCGGTATGAAATTCAGCCGGATCGGGTAATCATTACCACTGATCCGGGCTCTGATTTTTGGCAGAGGACTTATTACGGATTTCAGAACGACAACGCCCATGTATTGTTAAACAGCACGAAAGAACCGTATTTCTCTTTTACCGTCAAAGCCAGCTTTCAAAGCAGCACCCTGTTTGATCAATGCGGTTTGGCAATTTATCAAAACAGCGGCAGCTGGGCCAAGGCTTGTATTGAGTATCATGATGCAAAAGAGTCCTGGCTTGGAAGCGTGGTTACCAACCGGGGCTACTCCGATTGGTCTACATCGGAGATTTCTTCTTCTGTTACCAGTGTGTATTACCGTTTGAGCCGCAGGGAAAGCGATTTTTGCTTTGAAAATTCCTTTGATGGAATCCGTTTTCACCAAATGCGTATTTTCCATTTGGAGGAAGGAAGCGGAGAGGTTCACTTTGGACTGATGGCTTGCTCGCCGGGGAAAGGGTCCTTTCAGGCGGTATTTACCGAAATGAACGTAACAGAATGTCTGTGGAAAGCGCATACTTAAACATATTGATAAAAGCCCAGATGCTGATTCACAGCGTCTGGGCTTTTTGCGCTTAACGGCCAGGCAGCCCTGGCCGCGCTATTGTAGATCGCAAAGATTAATGGAGTTATGGATAATTAAATTGAGGGCGGAAAACTTTTATATGTTTTCCGCCCCCGCACCGAGATAAAGCAATCTAATCAATATTGCCTTAAAATTATAATATATCATAAAAAACAATCAACCCGAACCCACCGCCAACCGGCATAAGGTTCGGATTGATTTGTTATGGTGGAGACGAAGAGGATCGAACTCTCGACCTTACGGATGCGAACCGTACGCTCTCCCAGCTGAGCTACGCCCCCGAATTGTTCACTGAAGTTTCCAGCGAACAAAAAATATTATAGCACTACCTTACACAGATTTCAACTGTTTTTTTCATTTTCTAAATAAGTTTCGCAAAATTCTTTCATGCAGCACTGCTCGCATTTTGGTTTTCTGGCGTCGCACACAGCCCTGCCGTGAAGTACCAGGCGGTGACAAAAATCATTAGATTCCTTAGGATCGAGGGCGTCCTTTAAAATCATCTCGATTTTGTATGGATCCTTTAAATTATGAAAGCCAAGGCGGCGCGTCAGCCGTATGCAGTGAGTATCCACCACCACGGCAGGCTTATGAAAAATATCGCCCAACACCAGATTGGCGGTCTTTCTGCCGATACCGGGCAGACGAGTCAGCTCCTCTAAGGTGTCCGGAACCTTTCCGCCAAATTCATCCCGCAGCATTTGGCACATCGCGATAATATCTCTGGCCTTTGTTTTATATAGGCCGCAGGTGCGGATGTCCTCTTCCACCGCAGAAATATCAGCGTCAGCAAAAGCGCAGACGTCCGGAAAATCGGAAAACAGCTTCGGTGTTACCATATTTACCCTTAAATCGGTGCATTGGGCGGCAAGCCGGGTGGAAATCAGCAGCTGGAGAGGATCATGGTAGGTGAGAGAACAGATTGAGTCCGGATATTCCTTTTTTAACGCGGCTACCGCCAGAGATGCCCGTTCTTTGTTCGTCATAAAATAAACCTCCTATGGCTCGTATAACCATAGTGTATAACAAAAAAACATCAAAAACAAGGCGTTTCGGCAAAAACCGATTATGGAAATCGGAAAATCAGATCACACGGAATTCAAGCAGAGAAAAAGAACTTTTCATTTTTATCTGCTGTCTAACTTGCTATTTCCGCAAAAAACGTGTATACTTTTTTCATATTATGTGGAATGTAGGAGTGGTTAAAGGATGAATCATTACGCAGATGAAAATTTAGCGTTTATCGCGTCTTTCGATAGCGAGGTCGGGGCCGCTATGAACGAGGAGCTGAAGAGACAGCGCCGCAACCTGGAGCTGATCGCCTCTGAGAACCTGGTTTCTCCGGCAGTAATGGCGGCTATGGGCAGCGTGCTTACCAACAAATATGCCGAAGGCTATCCGGGCAAGCGTTACTACGGAGGCTGCCAATGCGTGGACGTGGTGGAGGAGATCGCCCGCCAGAGAGCCTGCAAGCTGTTTGGTGCGGAGCACGCCAATGTACAGCCTCATTCCGGCGCTCAAGCGAACATCGCGGTTTATTTTGCGATGCTTAACCCGGGGGATACCATCATGGGCATGAACCTTTCTGAAGGCGGCCATCTGACCCACGGCTCTCCGGTTAATATCTCCGGCAAATATTTTAATTTTGTGGAATACGGTGTGGCTTCCGATACCGAGCAGATCGATTACGACAGGGTTATGGAAATCGCCATGGAATGTAAACCGAAGATGATCGTCTGCGGCGCGTCCGCCTATCCCAGAATTATTGATTTTAAAAGATTCCGGGAAATTGCCGATGCCTGCGGCGCTTATTTAATGGTGGATATGGCTCATATTGCCGGCTTGGTGGCGGCTGGGGTTCATCCCAGTCCGGTACCCTACGCTCATTTTGTAACCACTACCACTCACAAGACTCTGAGAGGCCCCAGAGGAGGCATGATCTTATGCAAGGAGGAATTCGCCAAGCAGATTGACAAGGCGATTTTCCCCGGCACTCAGGGCGGTCCGCTGATGCATATCATCGCCGCTAAGGCGGTTTGTCTGGGAGAAGCCCTGAAGCCTGAGTTTAAGGCTTATGGGGAGCAGGTAGTGAAGAACTGCCAGGCTCTGGCCCAGGGCCTTTTGAAGCGGGGCCAGAAGCTGATTTCCGGCGGTACGGATAATCACCTGCTGCTTTTGGATTTGAGAGGTCAGGAGATTACCGGTAAGGAGTTAGAGCATCGTTTGGATGAGGTTTACATCACTGTGAACAAGAATACTGTGCCCAACGAGCCCAGAAGCCCCTTTGTGACCAGCGGTGTCAGAATCGGTACTCCCGCGGTGACTACCAGGGGCCTGAAGGAGGCGGACATGGATCAGATCGCCGAATTTATTTCCCTGGTGATTCAGGACTTCGAGGGCAATGCGGACAAGGTGCGCGCGGGCGTAAACGCATTGTGCGAAAAGTATCCCTTATATTAAGCTGAAGCTTGAGAAACGGAGGGCGGGCGCCTTCCGTTTCTTTCCATATTTTGTCTTGGCGGCCTGGAAGCTTGGGCCCGAAAGCATATGTCCTGGCGGGCGAGGCAGGACGAAAAATGGAAAACCACAGTCATCAGATTTTAGAAAAGCCGATAGAGAGGCGGAGAGTCTGCCGGGCGGCGATATCCTATGATCTGCGGGAACATATGGAATTGTGGAGCAGCAGAAAGAGCGATACCCGCAAACAGAAACCAGCAAAAAGGAGTATGATTATGGCTTCCCCATTAGCGGACCGCTTAAGGCCGAAAACTATTGACGACATGGTAGGACAGCGCCATCTTTTAGGTCCTGGAAAAGCGCTGAGACGGATCATTGAATCCGGTGAAATTCCAAATTTGATTTTTTACGGGCCATCAGGAGTCGGCAAAACCACCTTGGCGTCTATCATCGCCAGGCAGACCAACCGGGCCTTGCGAAAGCTCAACGGGACTACGGCGGGAACCGCAGACCTGCGGGAGATTTTTACCGAGGCGGAAAATACCTTTACGGCTCCAAACGGGATTTTGCTGTATTTAGATGAGATCCAGTACTTTAATAAAAAGCAGCAGCAAACCCTGCTGGAATTTATTGAAAACGGGAAGATCACTCTGATCGCCTCGACCACAGAAAACCCCTATTTTTACGTTTACAACGCCATTTTAAGCCGGTCCACAGTGTTTGAATTTAAAACCGTGGAGAAAGCTGAGGTGGCGAAAGCGGTGGAAAGAGCCTTCTCTCTGTTAGAGGAAGAACGCGGGGAGGGCTTTCAAATTGAGGACGGCGTGGTAGGCCACATTGCCCTGGCCTGCGGCGGAGACGTCCGCAAGGCGATGAATTCCGTAGAGCTGTGCGTTCTTTCGTCGCCTGCCGCGGATGGCGTGCGTAAAATCACCTTGGAAACCGCGAAGGAATTGACTCAGAAAAGCGCCTTGCGCTACGACAAGGATGGGGACGAGCACTACGACCTGCTTTCCGCCTTCCAAAAATCCATGCGGGGTTCCGATCCTGACGCGGCGGTCCATTATTTAGCGCGCCTGCTGGAGGCGGGAGACCTCCCCTCGGTCTGCCGGCGTTTGATGGTCACCGCCTGCGAGGATGTGGGGCTCGCCTATCCCCAGATCATTCCCATTGTCAAGGCCTGCGTAGACGCGGCGTTTCAGGTGGGACTGCCGGAAGCCCGTCTGTGCCTGGCGGATGGAGTAATTTTAGTCAGTATCGCGCCGAAATCAAATTCCGCTCATAATGCGATCAATGAGGCCATGGAGGATGTCAGAAGAGGAAAATATGGCCCCATTCCAAGACAGCTTCAGAATAAGCATTTCGACGGGGAGGACAATCCGGTTAAGGGGCAGTTCTACCAGTATGCCCATGACTTTGAAAATCATTGGGTGGATCAGCAATATTTGCCGGATGTTTTAAAAAATGTGGAATATTATCATTTTGGCGAGAATAAAAATGAACAAGCCTATCGACAATATTGGGAGAAGGTTAAGGGCAGAAAGCTTTGATTTCGTCCGTGCCGGAGGTCTTAAATAAAAAACAGTTTGTTTTAATTTTTTCTCGCAATAGGCGCCATAAGTTCAAAGGTGTTTATGATAAGCCTGTGCTGTTTGGTCAAAAATAAATCGATTCAAATTCTAAAAGCTTTTGATGGCATTATAACGGTATAGATGGCGAAAGCTGGTCAGAATAGTTGACGGCACTGGAATATCTGCTTCAATACCGCTTTGAGTAAAGGAAAAATGGTATTAGGCAAGTGCTGTATCAAAAGAAATTTATTTATGCTTAGTTATAGAAAGCGGGGTGCAAGCCATGAATGAAAAAATACTGTGGTCTCTTTCCTATGGTCTTTACGCAATCGGTGTGGAAGGAGAGAGCTATCCTTCCGCCTGTATTGCGAACACGGTTTTTCAGGTTACTGCGGAACCGGTTATTTTAGCGGTTAGTATTCATCACGATAATTATACGCATCAGCAGATCATGAAGCATAAGCGTTTTACCGTTTCCGTGCTGTCTGAAGATACCTCTGGCGCGGTGATCGGCGCTTTGGGCTTTACTACCGGGCGAAATACGGAAAAGCTGAAAAATATCCGTTATAAAATGCTTCAGGAAGGGCTGCCGGTGCTGAAGGAAAATATTTGTTGCTGGATGCTCTGTAAGGTGATCCAGACGGTAGAAACGCCTACCCATACTGTCTTTTTCGCAGCGATCGAGGCGGGAAGCGAGAGAAGCGCAGGCAAGCCGATGACCTACGAATATTATCACAAGGTGATCAAGGGAATGGCGCCGAAAAATGCTCCGACCTATCAGCCGCCGGAGCGGGTAGAGGAGAAATCAACGGAGGAATGGATTTGCACTATTTGCGGTTATGTTTACAGCGATCCGGATATTCCCTTTGAGGATTTGCCCGCCGATTGGACCTGTCCTGTGTGCCGTGCGGGAAAAAGCATGTTCCAGCGGAAATGACGCTGGTATTGCATTTCTAAGAATGAGATCAAAAGCCCTCCGCAGGCTGGCCTGCGGAGGGCTTTTTTCGGGTGTGCTTTCCGTTTGACATTTGGCAGGCGCTAAGAGGAGCCGGAGGCTGAAGACTCTGAATTTTGGGAGGCGGTTACCTTGCTGGAGGCTGCCTGCCCAGAGGATATGGAATAAAACTCCTTGGTTTCCGGCACCCGCAAAGTCTCGCTCTGATGCTTTTGCAAAAGCTTGGTAATGGCGTATAGATCAATCCAGATTTCATTGTCACATTCCTTCTGGCTTTCATCGAAAATCAGTTCCAGACCAAAATGAAGATGACTGGTGTTGATGTTATTGACGTTTTCGGTGGTGCTGTATCCGGTGCGGCCTACATAACCAATGACATCTCCGGCGTTAACGACCTTGCCCTCTGTCAGATCAACCTGGTAAGGGCGGTTTTGCCGCAGATGGGCATAGTAGTAATATCGCTTTTTATCAAAACTCCGAATACCGATGCGCCAGCCGCCGTATTGATTCCAGCCCATCACCTCTACGGTGCCGCTTTCCACCGCGATTACAGGAGTGCCGGTAGCGGCCATTAGGTCGTGGCCCAGATGGTTTCGTTGATAACCATAGGAGCGGGAGGCTCCAAAATCATCATAATGCTGAAAAGGAAAGGTTTTAGCGATGGGAGAATAAACCTGCAGTCCATATTTCGTCTCTGTGACGGTTTTAGAGGGAGCTTCCGGATCTTGGACAGTCACTTGGTATTCACCTAAAAAGCCGCCTAAAACAGCCGAATAGACCTGATAATAATAAGGGTAGTATTTCATATCCTTAGCCAGGTCATCCATGTCTTCACCGTTTTTGAGCTTTTCCAGAATAGAGGCTAAGTCTTTTTTCTTGTAGGATGAAAAATTTCCTCCGTATTTAGCTCCTAAATAGGCTAGCGGCTCGATCCAGTTAATATGGTGTTCCGAGCCATAGCTGTCGATATCCGCCTGCATAGCGGTTTCCAGCGCTTCATAGGGAACATTAAATTCCGCGTAACGGATAAAATCACGTTTGGCGCTGGACGGCTGTGCCGTCACCTCCATGACGGTATCGCTTCCGAACGAGATTGGAAGCGATACGGCCAGAATCAGAAAAGCACAAAGGACCGTTAAGATTATTTTGGGAGATTTTAAAAATTTAGACCACAAAAAAATCACCTGCACTTCATAGGATACCTATGCGCGGGCAGGCGATTTTATTTCTGTTTTCAGAGATTTTAAAGGTCGTCGGCATCTTGAACCGGCTGGACGGAATCGATAGGAGTACCGGTATAGCTTCCGTTCACGTCGGATAAAATTTCTCCCTTTCCTTCCTGGGGAAGAATCTGAGAAAGCTTTTTGGGAGTCTTTTCCTTTTGGGGCTTCCTGTTTTTGTTTTCCAATTTGGTTCACCTCAAGACTAGCTTTCCACCGAAAGGCCTGGTTATTCTATTTTAATTCCGGCTTTTGAATCAGATCCCGAATGACTTCCCCGGCGATCAGCAGGCCGGCGCAGGAGGGAACAAAGGAAATGCTTCCGGGTACCTGCCGCTTGCCCTCTCCCAGAGGCTCTGGTGAGGCCTTGGGCTTGATTGGCTCCTCTAAAGAATACAGCACCTTCAGCTTTGGAATCCCTCGTTTCCGCAGCTCCCGGCGCATGACCCGGCATAGGGGACAAACGCTGGTATCGTAGATGTCCCCGATCTGGAAGCGGGAAGGATCCAGTTTATTGCCGGTGCCCATGCTGCTAAGAATGGGTAGCCCTGTTTTTTCGGCAGCCTCGACCAAGGCAAGCTTAGAGGCGACAGTATCAATGGCATCTACTATGTAACTGCATCCAGATAAAAAACTGTTGTCCTGTCCGGGAAGATAAAATTCCTGGCGGGCCTCTACTGAGGCGTTGGGATTGACATCTAAAATGCGTTCCTTAGCTACAATTACCTTAGGTCTGCCCACAGTACTGTGTAGGGCGATAAGCTGACGATTAATGTTGGAAATGGAAACGAGGTCGTGGTCCACAAGGATAAAGGAACCGATTCCCGCCCGGGCAAGGGCTTCCACTACGTAGCTTCCGACACCGCCGATTCCGAATACAGCCACCTTGCTGCTCTGTATTTTTTGAAGGCTGAGTTCATCCAAAAGGAGCGCGGTGCGCTGCAATTCTTCACGCATGGATATGATCCTTTCTGAAAAGTTTTCTACTATTATGGCATTTATTATACCATGAAATTTTTATTTAGGGTACCCTTATAAGATGGAAGGGAAGCGTTCGGCTGAAAAAGACTGGCTGGAAAAGAATGTGGCGGAAGGAAAGGAGCGCTGTCCGGTATGAAGCGTATGGGCTCCCTTGCCTATAGAAAAATTTTCCGCAAAAATAGACAGGCGGACCAAACGGTTCGCCTGTTTTAGCTTTATAAATTCATGATGTCAGATTTTATCAGACAGAATTAGTTTATGCCCGGTTTAATAGATAGACCCCTAAATTGAGATACCCCGCGAAAAGGAGCCATAAAGCATAGGGAATCTGTAGATAAGCTGCGGGTTTAGAATCCTTTGAGAATTTTACGATCATTCCTATTACCAGTCCTAACAAAAGCAAGAGCCAAAAGAAGGAGAAGAGGCGCCACTCCAAATTGAAGAAAAAAATAGTCCAGAAAAAATTGACAACCAGCTGGGCGGTATATAATAAGAGGCCGGCCTTTTTGTCGATGCCGCCTGATTTCAAAAATAAGACGATGCTGATCCCCATCAAGACGAACAGCACAGACCATACAATTGGGAATACGCTTCCCGGAGGAGCCAGGGGAGGCTTCTTCAACGTTTCAAACCTGGTCATAGCGTCTCTGGTAAAAAAAGATGAGAGCAGGCCCACGCCAAGAGCGATGGCGATTGAAATAAGGTATGGTTTTGCTTTTTTCAGCATAGGATCACCTCCAAGGGTATCCTATGTTTTTTTGTAAGCTTTTATTCCGCGGGTCTCAAAATTAAGTCTTGGAAGGCTTAGTATCAAATAACCGCTTCAAACGCTTCCGGTTTTATTCTTAACGCACAACAGAAAGCTATTTTTTTAAATCTTTTTTTACATTTTCTCTGATTTCTCAACATGTTTTAAAATTTGTAAAAAAGTAGTTGACAATTCCGAAACCTTATGCTAAAATCTATAACTGTCGCCACGGTTGACAAATAAAATATGCGGATATGGCGGAATTGGCAGACGCGTATGGTTCAGGTCCATATGAATGCAAGTTCATGCAGGTTCAAGTCCTGTTATCCGCACCAAACCAATATAATCCGAACTTGTTTCCGATAGGAGATGGGTTCGGATTATTTGTTTTCTTTTAATTTAATTGTGACTAAGTGTATCTGAATTTGCAAAAGAGTATTGCTGTTATATCTCCAAAAGGGTACAATAATTGAAAAGAGAGTAGCTGGAAGGAGTATTACAATGAAATTGGTAAGAGTCGAGTTTAAGAAATTGTTCGGATATTTTGATTATTCAATTGATTTGCACGATACTGTTACAATTCTTCATGGTTTAAATGGTTGCGGTAAGACTACAATGTTACAAACCATAAATGCCGTCTTTAATAAGAAAATGCATACTATTAAGTCCACTGACCTTCAGGCCGTAAGCTTTTTCTTTTCGACTGGAGTTATTCTTAAAATCGAGCGCAAGAAGATTTATTTAGATTCAGAAAAAGAAAAGGCAACAGGAATAACATATCTTGCCTACTCAATTATTGAAAATGAAAAAGAATCCGTTTTTGACTCTTTCGAGAATACTGATGAGTATCAAGATATAATAAAAAGGTTTTTAAAAGGATATCGTCCTTTTCCATTTCTGGAGCGCATAAATGAATCTACATGGTATGATAGAAAGCACGGAACAAAGCTTAATATGGAAGAAGTCATCTCGGAATATGGAGCCACCATATTTAGACGATATAGTAGAGAATATCTTGAAGATGATATTCCGCAACCCGTTCAAGATATCCTTAGTTCCATGGATGTTCGTTTAATTGCAGCCGACAGATTAACGGTAGCAGAGCGTGTCGAGCGCCAATATGGGGAAGATAATATAAAGATAGAACGTCGTGTAAATCTTATTGCAAAAGATCTTTCTCAAAAAATTCGTGATACTATTCAACAATATGCTCAACTCTCGCAAGCGAAGGATAGAACTTTTCCACTTCGGGCTATAAAACAAAATTCACCGTTGACTGTCGATGAAATAAAAAGCAAGATGGTAGAACTCGAATCGAAACGCAGGGAATTTATTGATACTGGAATCTTAGAAGAGGAACAAGATGATATAGGAATTCATGATTTAGTGGATGCGATTACCGAAAGCAATCGCCAAAATCTTTCACTATATGCAATCGACACGGAAGAAAAGTTAAATGCGTTATCCAGTTTGTCTTCTTCCATCAATCTTTTCCGCAACATAATTGATAAGAACTTTAACAACAAAAGAATTGTATTTAACAAAGATTATGGATTCCGGTTCGTAACAACATATTCTAATTCTACCATTTTGCCACAGAGTTTATCTTCTGGCGAACAACATGAATTAGTTATGTTTTATGATTTGATTTTTAATGCATCAGAAAACACTTTGATTTTAATTGACGAACCAGAACTATCTTTGCATATTAAGTGGCAGCTTGACTATGTCGATGAATTATTACAAATTATCAGTGCGACTAAATTCTCTGCAGTTCTGGCAACTCATTCACCACAAATTATTCATGATAAATGGGATTTAACGGTATCTCTATCTGAATAAGGTGAACAATATGCAAAAATATATAGACGAATATACAATACTTGCGGAAGCAAAAATGATGTATCAAGACTGCCATGAAACTTATATTTTGGTTGAGGGGCAAACGGACAAAACCTTTTTCGATGTACTCGTGGGTAGGCAATCTAATGTTCGTTTCCGGCCAGTCAGCGGTTGGGAACGAGTACATAAGACTATTCTATTAGCTCAAAAGGAAAGATTTAATAACATACTAGGAATTATAGACAAAGATTTCCACGTTCTCTTGCATGATGGCGTTACAGAAAACAATCAACTATTTTTTACTGACAGTAACGATATCGAAATGATGTTATTTAATTCCGTGTCGTTAGAAAAATTTTTGGCGATCTATGCCGATCAGAATAAGCTAAATGCGGGCGAAAAGCCTCGGAATCGCATATTAAATGCAGCCTCTTGTTTAGGCGCATTACGGGTGGTATCATTAGTTAATCGCTATAATTTGCGTTTTGATGGGTTTGAATGCAAAGACTTTATCGATAGAAATACACTACTTCCCGATTCCAAGAAGCTAATAAAAAAAATTACTCAGAGGACGATATCGAACGGAACTTCTGTTTCTGTAACGGAAGAAGTTCTAGAAAGCCAAGCAAGCGATTTAATGCAGGTATATTATCCTCATGATTTATGTAATGGACACGATGTGCTCGATATACTTGGAATTGCGATGACAAAATGTTTTTCATCATTGCCTGCCACTCAATATAATCCAGATACTATATTTGGATATTTGTTAATGGGCTATTCTGATAACGAATTCCACGAAACTCAGCTATATAATAAACTCACTATGTGGATACAATCAAACGCATAGCGATATGTTACAGCTCCCACATTACAAATCACTAGAAAAGGCGGTGTGATATTTATTATTGCACACCGCCTTTTTACAGGTCTACTCTGCCTTTTCTTGTTCAGTCATTTCTTTTCTTTGAGTTATCCATTCTTCAAACTCTTTCTGCCCTTCCTCGCTCTCATAGAAAGCCAGAATATCAGGTAAAATGCAGCGGGCGATGGCCTCAATCTGATGCTGTGGAATGGTGGTGTTATTGATAAGCTTTTTTCTTCGGCTCAAATACTCCCTCCGTCTGGTCTGTCAGCTTCAAGCTGTTGGTAGCGTTGCTGCTTTCAATCCGTCGGATGCTTTGAGCCTTCCACCATACTATTTCAAATTTTGTTACATCGGTTCCCTTCCCCTCCCTCCCTTCCTTTCCGAGGTAGTAACAGAAGAGCAAGCATAGGGAGTGTGGCCACACTCCCGCAAAATCTCCGATTCGGGCAGATTGCCGGAGCGGAGATTTTTTCTTGTTGGGAGTATCCCAAACCCTCTCTTGTTTGCTTCGCTAATAATACGTTTGCATCGGGCTTTTCTACCCGCTATTTTCAAAAAAACATTGAATTGTTAATAATTGAGTGGTAGGATAGAGATGTTCCCAACAGAAAGAAGTGGTATCCAATGACAAAACTCAACGAAGTACGGCTCCGTGCAAAGCCAGTAGATTGCGACGTTTGCATGGAGTAAAAATCGTCGCATAATCAATATGCTGGCTTTGTTGCTTGATGATCATCTCAAGGAGGAAGCCTGCATGAAATACATCAATGCAAAAAATCTTCTTCCCGATGCGCTGGTCAAGGAATTGCAAAGCTATATTCAAGGGGGCTACCTTTATGTTCCCGCCGATCAAGCGCAACAAAAACGGTGGGGAGAAGCGTCTGGCTACCGACAGGAATTGCAGCAACGAAACCGCCGAATCGTAGAGGAATTTCGGAACGGAATCTCTATGGAGGAACTGGCGGAAAAATACTTCTTGTCCGTATACGCCATTCGGAAAATCATTTATCAGAAATGAACTGGCAGGGGTTGCAGAAATGCAGCCCCTGCTTTTGTGTTGTATACAGATTGATTCGGTATTGTCCTGTGGATAGAAAAGAGGCCATGGCAGTAGTACGATATTAAGTAAAGAATACATCCACAAGAGAGGAACAGACCATGTGTACTCGATTTGTCTACCGGGGCGACGATATGGTTACCGGCTTCAATTTTGATATTGACCTTACCGTATGGAACCACAAAATCGAAAAAGAGAAGGACCGCTTCTATATCGGCATCCTGCGGCCTGACGGGGTACGTCATTCCTATCATGGTGTGAACCGCAACGGAAATGTCGGAACCTTATTGTATGTTCACGGAAATTCGGAGGGAACCCATCAGGATTCCAAAAGCTGCATGACAATCGCAGACCTGACAGAATGGTTTATTCAGGCAACGATCAGTTTTGACGATGCGCTGCGAATGGTGCAGGAACAGAAGATCGTCTATGCCCCGGATGCCACTATGCAGGCCATGCTGTCCGACCGGCAGGGCCGCACCCTAATCATTGAACCAGGTATTGGATGGCGGGAAGATGACGGGCGTTACTCGCTGATTACCAATTACTCCGTACTTGTGCCAGAAAGCACAAGTTCCTTCATTGTACCGGGGGATGACCGATACGAAAGAGCCGCCAAACTTCTGAACTCGTATAGGGATCTTTTTACTGTTGCTGATGCGTTTTCTGTACTTCAAACTGTCCGGCAAGAGGGAATCTGGGCGACCCGGGTTTCTTTCGTTTATTCATCGAAGGAACACGCCGTTTATTATGTGCGGAACAATGATTTTTCACAGATTGAAAAATACGAGTTTCCACAGCTTTGAGAGAAGGAAAAAGCCATGAATCCAGAGAAAATTTATCCTCGCGCAAACGACCATGAGACGGTTTATTTGAAAAGCGTCGTGAAGAATTCCAACATCATTGTCGGGGACTTCACCATGTACAACGACTTTGTCAACGACCCACGGCAGTTTGAGAGGAACAATGTGTTGTACCACTATCCAATCAACCATGATAGGCTTGTAATCGGCAAATTTTGTTCCATCGCCTGCGGCGCAAAGTTTTTGTTCACCAGCGCCAACCATACACAAGCATCCTTGTCCACTTATCCGTTCCCGATCTTTTTTGAAGAGTGGGGCTTGGATGTCCAGAACATAACGAGCGCATGGGATAACAAAGGCGATATTATCATCGGAAACGATGTGTGGATTGGATATGAAGCTGTTATCCTGTCTGGCGTCACCATTGGCGATGGTGCAATTATTGGCACTCGCGCCGTTGTGACAAAAGATGTGCCGCCTTATACGATTGTCGGTGGTGTTCCCGCTAAACCGATCCGCAAACGCTTTCCAGATGATACTATTTTGGCCATGCTAAAAATCAAGTGGTGGGATTGGCCCGAACAAAGAATACGACACCATATTTCAGATATTCAGGCCGGGAGGATTGACCGTTTGCAGCCGTCATGCAAAGGAGAGTCCCATGATGCCCTATGAAGAAACTGTGGAGCGCCGCCGCTTTCATTCCTTTTGCAAAGTTGTCCTGCGGCATGAAATGTTGGACTGTTTTCGGGAATTCTCCTATCAAAACAAATGGCTGATATCTCTGAATCATTTGCCGCAGCCGATGTTAGACAGCATCTGCACGACGGACCAGTACCCCAGCGATTACACAACTTTTTCAGTGGATGGTTATGCCCTGCAAATCAGCAATGAGCGGTTGGCTAATATCATCGAGAAGCTGTCGCAGCCAGAGCAGCGACTTCTGATTTTGCGCTTTATACTGGAACTAAACGACCGTGAAATCGGCAGGATAATGCGCTGTTCCAGAAGCGCCATCCAGCGCCGCCGCACAAGTGTTCTCTTAAATCTACAGAAACAACTGACGGGGGAATTGCTATGAAAAAATTAAACGGCAGATACAAACCTCCACCACCCCTATCTATTATCGAGGCAGCCCGTTCAGGGAAAGCCGATGCAATAGAACAAATTTTGCAGCACTACGATGGCTACATCAACAAATTGTGTTTGCGAACGATAATCGATGAAAGTGGGCAACCTCATAAGCAGGTAGACCCATATATGAAAGGCCGTTTACAAAGTAAGCTGATGCAGGCCATTACGAAGAAGTAGCAAAACCGGGGGATGCCGTGCAAGGGTCAAGATGAACGCTTCGCGCCCTTGACGGCATTCCCCGGTTTTGCTGTGCGATAACCAAGTAGGCGCAAGCAGACAACTGCTTGCGCCTACCAATCAGTATCATATTTACGCATTTAGGGGGCAAAAGGTGTTGTGCCATGCGGCTTTGAGCAGCGTGTCTGTGCCGCGGTAATATCATTCCTTGCGTTATCCCCAGAACGACTTTGAAATGCGTAGAAACAAGGAGGTTGAAGAGAATGAAAGCAGTTATTTACGCCCGCTATTCCTCCGACAACCAGCGGGAAGAAAGTATCGAAGGTCAGATCAGAGAGTGTACTGCCTTTGCTGAGAAGAACGGCATCACCATCCTGCGCCACTACATAGATCGTGCCTTTTCCGCCAAGACCGATAACCGCCCGGAATTTCAAAACATGATTAAAGACAGCGGCAAGCGCCTGTTCGATATGATTATCGTTTGGAAGCTGGACAGGTTTGCCCGCAACCGCTACGACAGTGCCCGATACAAGGCCGTTCTGAAAAAGAACGGGGTCAAGGTGGTGTCTGCCACCGAGGTCATTTCAGACGGAGCCGAGGGCATCATTTTGGAGAGCGTGCTGGAGGGTTACGCCGAATACTACTCCGCCGACCTGTCCGAAAAGGTGGTCCGGGGCATGACGGAGAACGCATTGAAATGTAAATTCAATGGCGGCACTCTGCCCATCGGCTATCAAATCGACAGCGACCAGCACTTCCAGCTTGACCCGCTTACCGCCCCTTTTGTCCGTGAAGCGTTCCAGCGTTACGATGAAAGGGCCACCATGACGCAGATACGGGATTGGCTCAACGAGAAGGGCGTGAAAAATACACGGGGCCAGAAAATGACCTACAACAGCATTCAGCACCTTTTGAACAATCGCCGCTATATCGGGGAATATACCTATCGGGACATTGTAGTGCCAGACGGCATTTCCGCCATCGTCCCCCAAGACCTCTTTGACCGGGTGCAGGAAAAGCTGGCAAAAAACAAAAAGGCCCCGGCTCGTCACAAGGCCGAGGATGATTATCTGCTGACAACCAAGCTGTTCTGCGGCTACTGCGGGGCCTACCTCTGCGGTGAGAGCGGTACCAGCCACACGGGGAATGTCCACCACTACTACAAGTGTGTGTCGGTGAAGAAAAAGCGCACCGAGTGCCATAAAAAGTCTGTCCGCAAAGAGTGGATCGAGGATTTGGTGGTCAGCGAAACCATGAAGATGGTAATGGACGATACCGCCATTGAAGCCATTGTATCCATGCTGATGGACTTGCAGGACAGGGAGAATGTCAACCTGCCCCTCTATGAACAGCAGCTGCGGGAGGCGGACACGGCCATCCAAAATTTGCTGAACGCCATCCAGCAGGGTATCTTAACCAAGTCCACGAAAGGGCGGCTGGAAGAACTGGAAGCCACGAAAGAGGAACTGGAAAACAAGATTGCCTGTGAGAAGCTGGCGAAGCCCAAGGTGAGCGCCGAGTTTATGACCTTCTGGCTCCACCGCTTCCGCAAGCTGGACGTACAGCAAAAGTCCTACCGTAAGATGCTGATTGACACTTTTATCAACGCGATTTTCCTGTACGATGACAAGATGGTGCTAACCTTCAACTACAAGGAAGGGACAGCAACCATCACTTTTGATGACCTCAAAACCGCATTGGCCGATCAGAAAACAGGTTCGGATTTGGATTGCTCAACTGCACCAGTCGAGAGCCTCGACGCGCAAGTCGCGTTCGGGGTTTTTGCTTTATTACGGCTTTGCGCTCGCGTTTATGACGGGTATCTTTTTTGTCAACGCTTCCCAGACTGAGTCTGAACGCAATTCGCGTTCGGACTCTTTTCTTTTGTTTGAATGAGGATGGCGCGCCTTGGCAGCGGCGTCTTTTTGTAGCGTAAAACCAAACCTACGGTAAGCAAGTTGCTTACCGTAGGTTTTTTATTTTTAAATTCTACGGCCCGCATTTTCTGTGGGGATCTAGCTCGTCCGCGTTTCCCGGAGGCAGACTGCATCACCAAATATGCGCTTCGCCTTTGCGGGGTGCCTTTTTCTTTTGTGTCTGCGCTTGTGCTGGGATCTCTTTTGTGGTGTAGCTCAGAAAGAGCATCAGTGCGGTTTGCATTAGGGCTCTTTTATTTTGCATAGTCTAGTTCAGAGGTTTTTGGGGAGCGGTTTGAAAAAAACAAACGTCCGAACACATTCTGCGTTCAGACGTTTTAGGTGTGTTGACTTATAAAGCAACTCATAAAAGCTTCAGGATAAGAACAAATGCTCAATCAAAATTTTACAGCCAATAATAATCAGCACTAAGCCGCCTAATAATTCCGCTTTCGAGGAGAAGAGATCTCCAAACTTTTTTCCTATGTAAACGCCGGCAAAAGAAATGATAAAGGTTGTCAGGCCAATCAGGCCTACGGCAGTCAGCATTAGCAGGAGGGTAGAGGCTCCGACGACAGAGGGGAGGATTATTCCTGTTGCCAAAGCGTCGATACTGGTAGCTATCGCCATTACCATCAGCATTTTAAAGCTGATAGGATCCCGGCATTCCTTTGGTTCATGGCTTTTGGCCTCTTTTACGGCGTCATAAACCATTTTGCCGCCGATATATCCCAATAAAATGAACGCTACCCAATGATCAACCGACTCGATGATACCCCTTCCTGCGATTCCGACCAGCCAGCCTATAGTAGGCATGACCGCCTGAAAAGCTCCAAACGCTAAAGCGATGCCAAGCGCGTGTTTCAGCTTGAGATTTCTGGTAACCGCTCCATTGGTCAAAGCAACCGCAAACGCGTCCATGGAAAGGCCCACGGCGATTCCAAACAACGCAAGATAATCCATTTTAACTCCTCCCAGGTATACAGATTCTTTATACTATATCACAATTATATTTTGAAAGCAATAAAATATGGCCGTGCTCAGGTAAAAAGGCATATAAAATTTATGCTTTAGAATTTAGGGCTTTTTTAGCTGCTTCCGAGCTGCTTTTTGAGCTTCCAGAGCCCCGGCTTTTCCAGGATGAAGCGGCGTGACGAAACTTGGGGGAGCTCTTTGTAAGAAGCGAAGGATCGGAAACCGGACCGTTTCTCCAGATAATGCTTAAAGGCTCGATTAAATAACTAGGGACAGACATTGGAACTCCTCCCGGATAAAGAAATGACTTGCCTTATTATACCCTGTTTTTTGAAGAACATTTGATAAGCAATTTGCCATTTAACGAAGAAAATGATACAATAAACTGTAACCCTAACAGGGTTCTAATCCAAACAAAAGGGCGTGGTTGTTGTGATCGCTGTGATAGATTATGGCGCTGGAAATCTGCAGAGCGTAATAAAAGCGCTCCATTATATCGGCTGCGACGCTGTTATTACCAAGGATAAACAGGTTTTGCAAAACGCGGATGGAGCGATTTTACCCGGAGTAGGTTCCTTTGCTGACGCGATGGACTGCATGAAGGCTTCGGGCCTGACGGAATCGGTGATTGGTTATGCCAACAGCGGAAAGCCCTTTTTGGGGATCTGCTTGGGGCTTCAGCTTTTGTTTGAAGCCAGCGAGGAAAGCCCTGGGGCGAAGGGGCTGGGGCTTTTGAAAGGAAAAATCACAAAAATTCCGGCTGGAGAGGGGCTGAAAATTCCCCATATGGGGTGGAACGACCTGACGATCCCCAGCCGGACCGGGCTGTTTGCCGGGATCACAGGAAACCCTTACGTGTATTTTGTCCACTCCTATTATTTGACTGCCGACGATCCGGCCATTGTTTCATCGAGGACGAGCTACGGCGTCTCCATTGACGCTTCGGTGCAGAAGGGAAATATTTTCGCCACACAATTCCATCCGGAAAAAAGCGGAAGCGCCGGTTTAGATATGCTGCGTAACTTCGCGGCCATTACCAGAGGGGAGGAACGCTGAATGCATGCTAAAAGAATTATCCCGTGCCTGGATGTGAAAAACGGCAGGGTGGTGAAGGGCACCAGCTTTGTGAATTTGCGGGATGCCGGCGATCCGGTAGAAGCGGCGGTCGCCTACGATCGGCAAGGCGCGGATGAACTGGTGCTGCTGGATATCACCGCCTCCTCCGATGCCAGAGGCATTATGCTGGATATCGTCAGCCGGGTGGCTGAAAAAATCTTTATTCCCTTTACCGTAGGCGGAGGCATCCGTACGGTAGAGGACTTTACTCAGCTCCTGCGGGCCGGTGCGGATAAGGTTTCTGTCAATTCTGCGGCGATCAAGCGGCCGGAGATTATTAATGAGGCGGCGTATAAGTTCGGCAGCCAGTGTGTGGTAGTGGCCATTGACGCCAAGCGCCGTGAAACAGGCGGCTGGGATGTCTATATTAACGGCGGACGAATCAATATGGGAATCGATGCTGTGGAATGGGCCGTGGAAGCGGAACGCCGGGGCGCGGGAGAGATTCTGCTGACCAGCATGGACTGCGACGGCGTGAAAGAGGGCTACGATTTGGACCTGACCCGAGAGGTTTCCCGGCGGGTGGGTATTCCGGTGATCGCTTCCGGCGGCGCGGGAAGGCTTTCCCATTTTTATGACGCGTTCACTCTGGGAAAGGCAGATGCGGTTTTAGCGGCTTCCTTGTTCCATTTTGGGGAAATCTCTATCCCGGAGCTTAAGACTTATCTGGCGGGGAGAGGGATTTCTGTTAGAAGATGAATACATTTTCTTTCGAAAAATTTTCTTCCTTATGAAAAACGCCAAAAATTTCCGTTTTCAGCCTTGGCCCCTGGAATCCCTTGAAATCGCTATTTTAAAAATGGTATAATAATACCGGTATTACAAAGAAAGTCAGCCTTCCGGCTTAAGCGTTCCAAGCATCTGTTGGAACGTTTTCTTTTGAGGGCCGCGCCGTAAGGCTTACAAAACTTCGTGTGGGGGAAAGCAGAATGGCAGAAATGGCAAAAACGCCGCGATTTACCAAAGAGGAAATCATACGCATCGTGAAGGAGCAGAATATCCGCTTTGTGCGCTTGCAGTTTACTGATATTTTCGGACAGTGCAAGAATGTAGCCATTACGGAAAGCCAACTGGAAAAGGCGCTGGCAAATAAATGCATGTTTGACGGCTCCTCTATTGAGGGCTTCGTGCGGATTGAGGAATCCGATATGTATCTGTATCCGGATTTAGACAGCTTTATGATCTATCCCTGGAAGCAGGAGCACGGCAAGGTAGCCCGCCTGATCTGCGACGTCCATAAAACCGACGGAGCTCCCTTTGAGGGCGACCCCAGAAGCATTTTGCGCCGCATCCTGGCGGAGGCCGCTAAAATGGGCTTTACCTTTAACGTGGGTCCGGAGTGCGAATTCTTCCTGTTCCAGACTGACGATGAGGGGTATCCCACGACCACCACTATCGACCACGGAAGCTATTTCGAGCTGGGCCCTGTGGACCGGGGGGAAGACGCCCGGAGGGATATTTGCCTGACTCTGGAGGATATGGGCTTTGAGATCGAGGCTTCCCATCATGAATGCGCTCCGGGGCAGCACGAAATTGATTTTAAATACAGCGAGGCGCTTACTGCCGCCGATAATATAATGACCTTTAAGCTGGCGGTAAAATCTATTGCGGAGCGCCATAAGCTCCACGCTACCTTTATGCCCAAGCCTCTGTTTAACGAAGCGGGTTCCGGTATGCATATCAATATGTCTCTTTGCCGGGACGGCGAAAATGTATTCGCGGACCCTGGCGATCCCAATGGACTTTCTAAAATCGCCTATCATTTTATCGCTGGGATCATGGACCACGCTAAGGGTATGACCGCGATCACCAATCCGATCGTCAATTCCTATAAGCGCCTGGTACCAGGCTATGAGGCGCCGGTTTATATCGCCTGGTCGGCGCAGAACCGCAGCCCGCTGGTCAGAGTGCCGGCAGCTAGGGGAGCGGGTACCAGAATCGAACTGAGAAACCCGGATCCCTCAGCGAATCCTTACCTGGTGCTGGCGGTTTGCCTGGCTGCGGGCTTGGATGGCATTAAACGGGAATTAATGCCCCCGGCTTCGACTGACAGCAATGTGTTTAAGCTGACCGACGACGAGCGGGAGGCTATGGGAATCGAAAATATTCCGGACAATTTGGACCGGGCGGTCCGGGCGATGAAAAAGGACAGCCTGATCCATAGAACTTTGGGTTCACATGCGTTTATGAAATATGTGGCCTATAAACAAAAGGAATGGAATCAGTATCGTAACGTGGTAACAGAGTGGGAAATTAAAAATTATCTGAGCAGATATTAATTAACGGGCGCTAAGCTTGTTATTATGATAAAGGAGATCCTGCCAATGCTGAACTTGAAGCTGCCTGACCAGTACGACACAGGCATGTCGATTCGGGAAACAGAAGTTGCCATCAAGCTGATTAAAGATTTTTTTGAACGGGAACTATCTGAGGCGCTTGCCCTGACCCGGGTTTCCGCGCCTCTGTTTGTGAGCCCGGATTCCGGCTTGAACGACAATTTGAACGGTATAGAGCGCCCTGTTACCTTTGGAATCAAGGAACTGGATGACGCGCCGGTGGAGATTGTCCACTCCTTGGCAAAATGGAAGCGCATGGCGTTAAAACGCTACGGATTTTGTAAGGGTGAAGGACTTTACACAGATATGAACGCAATCCGCCGGGATGAAGATACGGATAATCTTCACTCTATTTACGTAGACCAATGGGACTGGGAAAAGATTATCGGCAAGGAAGAACGCACCATTGATACCTTGAAAACCGTGGTAAATCAGATCTACGAGGTTTTAAAGCGTACGGAAATGTACGTCGCTTCTTTTTATCCTCAGATTAAGCCGGTGCTGCCGAAGCATATTACCTTTGTCACTACCGCAGAGCTGGAGGACCGCTACTGCGGCCTCACCACAAAAGAACGGGAGCGCCAAATCGTGAAGGAGCACGGCGCGGTGTTCCTGATGGGAATCGGCGGGGCGTTGAGAAACGGAAAGCCTCATGATGGCAGAGCGCCCGATTACGATGATTGGACCTTAAATGGAGATATTATCGTAGATTATCCTATGCTGGATACTGCCCTGGAGCTTTCTTCAATGGGAATCCGGGTAGATGCGAAGGCGTTAAGGGCTCAGCTTGAAATTGCTGGATGTATGGAACGGGCGGAGCTGCCGTTCCAAAAGGCATTGTTAAACAATGAGCTTCCCGATACCATCGGCGGAGGAATCGGACAGTCCAGAATCTGTATGTTTTTCCTGCGCCGCGCTCATATCGGCGAGGTGCAGGCGTCGATTTGGCCGGAGGAAACCATCCGGCTCTGCGAGGAACATAATATCCATTTGCTGTGAAAATAGCAGCGGAGGAAAAGCGGGATCGGCCGGCTTCCATCCGCTGCTTTTCTTGTTTTCAGCTTAGGACAAGATCTAATTCTGATTTCTCCTGCGGCTTCTATTGTAACTTAAGCCAAAACCCAGAGAGGGCACCGAAGGTTTTTCTAGTGAAATGTGGGAATTTCTCAATCTCTTTTTTCAATTATTGCGAAAGTTGCCGAGGCAAGGTATAATAAAAATAGATTTGTGGCCAGTGAAGGAAATATGAGCTGTGATTTAAAAGGAGGCATTCAATCATGCAAAAAGCACAAATGATGTATGAGGGAAAGGCGAAAAAGGTTTACGCTACCGATGACGACCGGTATGTGATCGTATCGTATAAGGATGACGCGACCGCGTTCAACGGCCAGAAAAAGGGCACGATTGTGGGAAAAGGCGTTGTCAATAATAAAATGTCCAACTATTTGATGCAGATGCTGGAGAAAAACGGCGTGAAGACTGACTATGTGGAGGAACTGAACGACCGGGAAACTGTTTTGAAAAAGGTTGAAATCGTTCCTCTGGAGGTTATTGTCCGCAACAAGGCGGCCGGCAGCTTTTCCAAGCGTCTCGGCGTTGCTGAGGGAACTGAGCTGAAATGCCCCATTTTAGAATTCTGCTACAAGGATGACGCGCTGGGAGACCCGATGGTCAATGAATACCATGTGCTGGCCATGGGCTACGCCACCAGGGAGGAATTAGATACGATTACCTCCATGACATTTCGGATCAACGACCTGCTAAAGGAGTTTTTCGCTAAGACCGGCGTAGAGCTGATTGATTTCAAGCTGGAGTTCGGCCGCTGTGACGGCGAAATCCTTCTGGCGGATGAAATTTCTCCCGATACCTGCCGCTTCTGGGATATCAGAACTCACGAGAAGCTGGACAAGGACCGTTTCCGCAGGGATATGGGCGGCGTAGAGGAAGCGTACGCAGAGATGATGAAGCGCATAGGACTCGCTTGATTTAGGATGGTGCCATGTTGAATCATTCTTACTGGAATTCCAAAGAACCAAATGGAATAGAACCAGCCGAAAAGCCGCATGAAGAATGCGGCGTTTTCGGTTTGTATGGAGACGACGTCATGCCTCCGGCTTACGCCGCTTACAATGGCCTTTTAGCCCTGCAGCACCGTGGACAGGAAAGCTGCGGCATCGCTGTGAACGACCGGGGCGTGGTTTCCTATCATAAGGATATGGGACTGGTCAGCGAGGTGTTTCATCCCAAGGATTTGGACAAGCTTTCCGGGCAGATGTGCGTCAGCCATGTGCGGTATTCTACCGCTGGTGACAGTGTGCCGGAAAACGCCCAGCCTCTGGTGATGCGGTATATCAAGGGGACCTTGGCCATCGCCCATAACGGTAACCTGACAAATGCTCATGAAATCCGCCGGGAGCTGGAGCACCGGGGGGCGATTTTCCAAACTACCATTGATTCTGAGGTAATCGCCTATATTATCGCCAGAGAACGGATGCACAGCGGCTCCATCGAGGAGGCGGTCCGCAGGACCATGCCTCAGATCCAAGGAGCTTATTCCCTGCTGGTGATGAGTCCTCAGAAGCTGATTGCCGCCAGAGATCCCAATGGGTTCCGCCCCTTGTGTATGGGCAGGCTTGGCAAAGGATACGTATTTGCCAGCGAGACCTGTGCCCTGGATGCCTGCGGCGCGGAATTTGTCCGGGATGTGGAACCGGGAGAAATCGTGGTGGTGGATCCCAGCGGGGTGAAGTCCATCCGGGACCACTGCACCGGGAGGATTTCCCCGTGCATTTTTGAGTATATCTATTTTGCCAGGACAGACAGCGTGATCGACGGAGTCAGTGTGTATGAGGCGAGGAAAGAAGCGGGCCGGCTTTTGGCACGGCAGCATCCGGTAGAGGCCGATCTGGTGATCGGCGTGCCGGAATCCGGAATCGACGCGGCCATAGGCTACAGTGAGGAGTCCGGGATTCCCTATGAAAAGGGCATTGTAAAAAATAATTACATTGGCCGGACCTTTATTAAGCCGACCCAGCAGGAACGGCGCAACAGCGTGCGGATCAAGCTTAACCCGCTGGTTACCGCAGTAAAGGGAAAGCGGATCGTTATGCTGGATGACTCCATTGTCCGGGGAACCACCTGCGACCGTATTGTGAGCATGCTGCGGGAGGCGGGGGCTAAGGAGGTCCATTTGCGGATCAGCTCGCCGCCCTTTACCTGGCCTTGCTATTACGGAACGGATATCCCGTCTAAAAACGAGTTAATCGCCTGTAAAATGTCGGTGGAGGAAATCGGAAAGCTCAGCGGCGCGGATTCTATCGGATTTTTGGAGCTCGACAGCCTGTGCCAGATGATCGGCAAGCAGGAAAAATGCTTCTGCGACGCCTGCTTTACGGGGAATTATCCGGCGCCGGTTCCGAAGCACATCATGGAAGGCAAGCCAGAGCAGCGCTGTACTCCCGTACACCGTTAAGGAGGATTATTGATGAAAGATATTTATGAATCTCCCTTGTCGTCCCGCTATGCGGATCAAAAGATGAAATACCTGTTTTCTCCGGATATGAAATTCCGCACCTGGAGAAAGCTGTGGATCGCTTTGGCGGAAGCGGAAAAGGAGCTGGGCCTGCCGGTGACCCAGGAGCAGATCGATGAGATGAAGGCTCACCAGGACGATATCAATTATGATGTGGCGGAAAAACGGGAAAAGGAAGTCCGTCACGATGTCATGTCTCATGTATACGCTTTCGGCGTCCAGTGCCCGAAGGCGAAACCGATTATTCACTTGGGGGCTACCTCCTGCTATGTAGGGGACAATACCGACGTGATTATTATGACGGAGGCCCTAAGGCTGGTGCAGAAAAAGCTGGTGGGAGTCATCAGCACTCTGTCCGAGTTTGCCAGAAAGTATAAAGACCTGCCTACGCTGGCGTTTACCCATTTTCAGCCGGCACAGCCTACCACGGTAGGAAAGCGGGCCTGCCTGTGGATTCAGGATCTTCTGATGGATTTGGAAGACGTGGAATACCAGCTTTCCAAGGCGAAGCTGCTGGGCTCTAAGGGAACCACAGGCACCCAGGCCAGCTTTTTGGAGCTGTTTGAGGGTGACCATAGCAAATGCCGCAGGCTGGATCAGCTGATCGCGGAAAAAATGGGCTATCAGTCCTGCTTTGCTGTTTCCGGCCAGACCTATTCCAGAAAGCTGGACAGCCAAATGCTCAACGTGCTGGCGGGAATCGCCCAGAGCGCGGCTAAATTTTCCAACGATATCCGCCTTTTGCAGCATTTGAAAGAGGTGGAAGAGCCCTTTGAGAAAAATCAGATCGGCTCCTCCGCCATGGCTTATAAGCGGAACCCCATGAGAAGCGAGAGAATCGCTTCTCTGGCCCGGTATGTGATGGTAGATACACTGAACCCCTATATGACGGCGGCGACCCAGTGGTTTGAGCGCACCCTGGACGACTCGGCTAATAAGCGCCTGAGCGTTCCGGAGGCGTTCCTGGCCGTGGACGCAATTCTGAATTTGTATATGAATGTGTCCGACGGCCTGGTGGTTTATCCTAAGGTGATTGAACAGCGGCTGAAAAAAGAACTGCCCTTTATGGCTACGGAAAACATTATGATGGACGCGGTCAAACGCGGGGCGGACCGTCAGGAGCTTCACGAGAGGATCCGCGTACATTCTATGGCGGCTTCCAGGGTAGTGAAGGAGGAAGGCGGCGAAAACGACCTGTTGGAGCGTATCGCGGCGGATCCGATTTTCGGCGTCACCATGGAGGAACTGGAGGAAATCATGCTGCCTGAAAAGTATGTGGGCCGGGCTCCTCAGCAGACCGAGGATTTTCTGAACCATGAGGTGGCCAATGCTTTGCAGAAATATGAAGACCTGAAAGTCGAGCAGGCGGAAATCAACGTTTAAGTATGAAAAAACCCGGAGGAAGTAAGAATTTTTACAAAAATCATCTTCCTTCGGGTTCTGTTTTATGGTATGATAATTACCGTGTGTTGTTCTAATTTTAAATTGGAGGATTCAGACTTATGGTGAAAGCGATCGTAGGCGCCAACTGGGGCGACGAAGGCAAGGGAAAGATCACGGATGTAATGGCCGCGCAGTCAGATGTGGTAATCCGTTTTCAGGGCGGCAGCAACGCTGGCCATACCATTATCAATAATTATGGCAAATTCGCTCTGCATCAGCTTCCTTCGGGGGTATTTTACAGCCATATCACGAATATTATAGGTAATGGCGTCGCGTTCAGCGTTGAGAATTTCGTCAAGGAGATGAAATCCTTAAAAGAGCGGGGCGTTCCGGAGCCGCATATTTTGATTTCTGACCGGGCGCAGATTGTCATGCCCTATCATATTATGTTCGATGTATATGAGGAGGAGCGGCTTTCCTCCAGAAGATTTGGTTCCACCAAATCCGGCATTGCGCCTTTTTATGCGGATAAGGTGAGCAAAATCGGCTTCCAGATCAACGAGCTGTACGATGACGAAAGCAGCCTGCGGGAAAAGGTAGCTCACGTCCTTGAGATTAAAAACGCTACCTTACAGAATCTTTACCATAAAGAGCCGCTTACCGTGGATGAGGTTTTCGATAAACTGATGGAGTACAAAGAGGCCATCGCCCCCTATGTGGCGGATACCTTCGACTTTATGTATCGAGCTGTTAAGGAAGGAAAAAATATCCTTCTGGAGGGCCAGCTAGGCGCCTTGAAGGATACGGATTTTGGCATTTATCCCATGGTGACCTCCTCCAATACCATTGCGGGCTACGGCGCGGTAGGCGGAAGCGGGATTCCTCCTTATGAAATCAAAGAAGTAATTACCGTGGTCAAGGCCTATTCCAGCGCGGTAGGAGCCGGCGAGTTTGTCAGCGAGATTTTTGGCGAGGAAGCGGATGAGCTGCGGCGCAGAGGCGGCGACGGCGGAGAGTATGGGGCCACTACCGGCCGTCCCAGAAGAATGGGATGGCTCGATTTAGTCGCGACCCGTTACGGCTGCCGTGTGCAGGGCACCACCAGCATTGCTTTTACAGTTTTGGATGCCCTAGGTTATTTAGATGAGATCCCTGTCTGCGTAGGCTACGAGCTGGATGGCAAGCGGATTGATTCGTTCCCGTCTACTACAAAGCTTAAGAGAGCGAAGCCGATCCTGGAGGTTCTTCCCGGCTGGAAATGCGATATCCGTGGAATCAAAAAATATGAGGATCTGCCGGAGAATTGCAGAAAGTATGTGGAGTTTGCGGAAAAAGAAATCGGTATCCCGATCGGCATAGTTTCCAATGGACCCGCCCGTGATGATATTATCTACAGAAATACGAAATAAAAGCTGATCATACGTTGAGTCGGAGATCAAGATATGAGGTGAGTAATCTTGTGTGGAATCGTTGGCTATATCGGCTATGAACAGGCGGCCCCTCTTTTGCTGAAGGGCCTGGAAAAGCTGGAGTACCGCGGATATGATTCTGCCGGTATCGCCGTTTATGACGGCTCCGGCCTTGAAATTTACAAATCAAAGGGCCGCTTAAAAATACTAAGCGATATGATTGAAGGCGGCGCAAAGGTCAAAGGAACCGTTGGCATCGGTCATACCAGATGGGCTACTCACGGAGAGCCGTCTGATATTAATTCCCATCCTCAGGTAAGCGATTCCGGCCGCTTCGCCGTAGTGCATAACGGCATCATCGAAAACTATATGTCTTTGAAAGAATATTTGATCAATCATGGCGTGGAGTTCGTTTCCGAGACAGATACTGAGGTTATCGCGCAGCTTTTCGAGTACTATTATGACGGCGATATGCTGGATACCATGCTTAAGGTTTTAGCCAAGGTGGAGGGCTCCTATGCTATCGGCGTGATCAGCCAGGAGCATCCGGATGAGCTTCTCGCGGTGCGGAAGGACAGTCCATTGATTGTAGGAATTGGAGAAGGGGAAAACTTTATCGCATCGGATATTCCCGCGATTTTATCCCATACCCGTGATATTTACCGGCTGGAGGATAATGAGATCGTGGCGCTGAAGGCCGACAGCATTACCGTATACAATATGGAGAAAGAGGTTGTCTCCAAAACGCCGTTTCATGTAGATTGGGATGTTTCCTCTGCGGAAAAGGGCGGCTATGAGCACTTTATGTTTAAGGAAATTATGGAACAGCCGGAGGCGATTCGAAAAACCATCAGCCCCCGACTTAAAAATGGAAAAATTGTCCTGGATGACGTTTCGCTCTCCAAGGAGGATTTAGAGAAGATCAGCAAAATTGTGGTTTTAGCCTGCGGTTCCGCTTATCACGTTGGAATGAACGCCAAATATATCCTGGAAAAAATCGCGCGGATCCCGGTAGAGGTTGATTTGGCCTCGGAGTTCCGGTACCGTGATCCTATTATCGATGAAAGCGTTTTAGTTTTGGTCATCAGCCAGTCCGGCGAAACCGCCGACACTTTGGCGGCCTTGAGAGAAGCGAAGCGATTGGGCGCTCGGGTTATTTCGATTGTAAACGTAGTGGGCAGTTCTATCGCCAATGATTCCGACGACGTTCTTTATACCTGGGCTGGTCCGGAGATTGCGGTAGCGACTACCAAGGCTTACAGCACTCAGTTGGCTGTGGTCTATTTATTGGCCCTTTATCTGGGAGAAAAGCGGAATACCATTACGACTGAACAGTTAGAGCGGTATGTGAAGGGTTTAGAGAATCTTCCGAATCAAATCCAGGAGATTCTGGAACATCAGGAAACGATTCAATATTTGGCCTCCCAGTATTTTAATTCCAGAGATATTTTCTTTATCGGAAGAAATTTAGATTACTCCATGTCATTGGAAGGGTCTCTGAAGCTGAAGGAAATTTCTTATATCCATTCCGAGGCTTATGCGGCCGGAGAATTGAAGCATGGAACAATTTCCTTAATTGAAGATGGGACTTTGGTGGTTTCTCTGGCGACCCAGGATATGCTGTTTGATAAGATGATGAGCAATGTCAAAGAAGTAAAGGCCAGAGGCGCTGTTGTTTTAGGCTTGACCACTGAAAAGCATAAAGAAATAGAAAAAACAGCGGATCATGTGTTTTATATTCCCAGTACAGAGGATATCCTGCTGCCTTCTTTGGCGGTAGTTCCGTTACAGCTCTTTGCGTATTATGTAGCCTCTATGAAAGGCTGCGACATTGATAAACCTAGGAATTTAGCGAAATCCGTAACTGTTGAATAGAGAGGAATGTCGAAATTGTTGGGAAATGAAGCAATCCTAATTTTAGATTTTGGCGCTCAGTACAGCCAGTTGATTGCCCGGCGTGTCCGTGATTTAAATGTGTTTTGCGAAATAAAGTCTTATCAGATCTCTGCGGATGAGATTGCAAAGAAGGGCTATAAGGGCATCATTTTTTCCGGTGGACCAAACAGTGTTTATGCTGAGAAGGCCCTTCGTTGCGATCCGGACATATTTTCCCTGGGAATCCCGGTCCTCGGTATTTGCTACGGCGCTCAATTAATGGCCCATTTATTGGGAGGTACGGTTCAACAGTCTGATGCCAGAGAATACGGTAATACTATGGTTCATGTAGAAACGGATTCCCCGGTGTTTTTTGGCGCACAGCAGGAAAATATTTGCTGGATGAGCCATACCGATTATATTTCGAAAGTTCCGGAAGGCTTTCGAGTGATTGCTCAAACTGAGGGCTGTCCGGTAGCCGCAATGGAAAATCAAGAAAAGAAGCTGTATGCGTTTCAATTTCATCCGGAGGTAGAACACTCGAGAGAAGGAAATTTCTATTTAAAAAATTTTCTCTACGGTGTTTGCGGCTGTAAAGGCGATTGGGTTATGTCTTCGTTTGTTAAAGATACGATTCAAAGCTTAAAGGAAAAGATCGGCGATAAAAAGGTGCTCTGTGCTTTATCTGGAGGAGTAGATTCCTCTGTGGCGGCTTTGCTGGTTCATAAAGCGGTAGGTAAGCAGCTGACTTGTATTTTTGTAGACCATGGCTTGCTGCGTAAGGATGAGGGTGATCAGGTAGAAACCGTATTCCGCAAGCAATTTGATATGAATTTGATTCGAGTCAATGCAAAGGATCGGTTCTTATCAAAATTAGCGGGAGTATCCGAACCAGAAAAAAAACGTAAAATTATCGGCGAAGAGTTTATCCGGGTGTTCGAAGAGGAATCTCAAAAGCTTGGTAAAATTGAGTTCTTGTGCCAAGGGACTATCTATCCGGATGTAGTCGAGAGTGGTGTAGGGGAAGCCGCCGTGATTAAAAGCCATCATAATGTTGGCGGACTGCCGGAGGATGTTGGCTTTGAAGGAATTATCGAACCCTTAAGAGATTTGTTTAAGGATGAGGTTCGCCAAGCTGGTCTGGAACTTGGAATCCCAGGTCCCTTAGTATGGAGGCAGCCTTTCCCGGGCCCCGGCCTTGCGATCCGGATTATGGGTGATATCACGGCTGAAAAGCTTGAGATTCTAAAGAATGCAGACGCTATTTTCCGTGAGGAAATCGCATCCGCAGGATTAGATCGGAAAATCAGCCAGTATTTTGCAGTGCTAACAGGAATAAAAAGCGTAGGCGTAATGGGGGATGGGAGAACCTATGATAATACCATTGCCCTAAGAGGAGTAACAACCTCTGATTTTATGACAGCGGATTGGGCTAGAATTCCTTACGAAGTTTTAGAAAAGGTTTCCAACCGTATTATCAATGAAGTCAGTAACGTGAATCGTGTGGTTTATGATATTACCTCTAAGCCGCCTGCGACCATTGAGTGGGAATAAAATGGAATGCCGTAAAAACCTAGTATTTATGCGGGTTTGCGGCATTCGGAGAAGTCTTTTGATAACAATTTGATAACAGCCATACAAGTGCCATTATTCTTGTAATCCGGTGGTTTATGGGTTACGGAATGATAAAAGGCGGCTTGCATGGCGGAAGAAATCCATATTACAAAGCCCTTAGCTGTGGGTAATGATTCCATAGCTAAGGGCTTTTTGTCGTTCTTATTCATCTTTTTTGAGCTTGTCCTGAAATGCCTCCACCAGCGTATCGCTTAACTGCTGTGAAGGGACTTTCGCCCAAAGCTGCGTGGTATCGTATTTCGGATAGTAGTAACGCCAGCGGTCATAATCGTCCTTGCTGATTTCACCGGCAGAGAGCTTGTCCGCCTGTTCTTTCCAGACATAGAGCATTTGCAGCAGCTCGTAAGCCTTTTTGCCCTTGTCTTTGTTGACTTTCAGGCAAACTTCCCCGTCCGCTTCGCTGATGGTCAGCCCATAAACATCTTCAAGGGTAAATAAGGTGTGCATAAGACCGATCTGACTGTCAATGTCAGGAACATCAAGAGCCTGTGGGGAAACATCAAGCACCTGCGCCAGTGCAGCCGTTAAATCCGCCTTTGGTTTTCGGGAGCCGGTTTCGTATTGCGCCAAACGCACATCGGCGCTTCTTTCGGGAAAACCGACAGCCGTACCAAGATATTTTTGCGTCATACCACGCAGAAGCCTGAAAAAATGGATTCTCTCACCAATCGCCATAGTGTTTACACTCCTTGCTTATGTATCTGCAACCAGTATAAGAACCTGTCAAGCGCCGGGTAGTATTTTCTGCGAAAATCTCCACCCTCTCCCGCTTGACAGAACCTTGAACTGGTCGTCATTTCATTCTACAACCAGTATAGCAGATATGCTTAGTGAAAGTCAAGAGAAAATAAAACAAAAAAGTTTAATGTTTTCTCGTAAACCGCTTGACAAAAGCAAATATGCTTAGTATAATGAAATAGCATTAAGCAAATAAGTTTAATATCCGTCGTGCGTCACGGTAATGGCGTACCCGTCCGGGCAAATCGGAAGGCGGCAAGAAAGTATTCCGACACGAAATAAATGAATTTGAAAAACAGAAGGGAAGGTGATTTTTATGGAAAACAGGTTTATCCGTGCCGACGATGTGGCGCAGGAACTGAATGTATCCAAGCCCTATGCCTATAAGCTCATCAGGAAGCTGAACGAGGAGCTGAAAGCGAAGGGATTTATTACGATTGCGGGGCGTGTCAACCGCCAGTATTTTTATGAAAGGCTCTACGGAGCCGGAAAGGAGAAGGAATAATGCCGGTATTCAAAAATGAGGACAACGGTACTTGGTATGTGATGGCAAGGTATGTGAACTGGAAAGGCGAGCGCAAGCAGAAATGCAAGCGTGGCTTTACCACAAAGAAAGAAGCGCAGGAATGGGAGCGGATGTTCCAGCTACAGAATTCCTCTGATCTTGATATGAGCTTTGAGGCTTTCACGGAGCTGTATATCAGAGATGTGAAAAACCGCCTGAAGGAAAACACATGGCTGACGAAGGAGCATATTATCCGCACGAAAATACTGCCCTTTTTCGGCAAGCTGAAAATCAGCGAGATTTCCACAAAGGAGATCATCACTTGGCAGAATGAAATGCTTGCCTATCGTGACGAGAAGAAAAAGCCGTACTCACAGACCTATCTGAAAACACTGCACAACCAGCTTTCAGCCATATTCAACCATGCTGTGCGCTATTATGAGCTGCGCTCTAATCCCGCCGCAAAGGTAGGAAATATGGGGAGCGAGGAGCACAGGGAAATGCTGTTCTGGACGAAAGAGGAATACAAGAAGTTTGCCTTTGAGATGATGGACAAGCCCGTTTCCTTTTACGCATTTGAAATGCTCTACTGGTGCGGTATCCGTGAGGGCGAGCTGCTGGCGCTTACGCCTGCGGACTTCGACTTTGACAAGGAAACGGTCACGATCAACAAGTCCTATCAGCGTCTGCACGGAGAAGATGTGATTACTACGCCGAAAACAAAGAAAAGCAACCGCACCATTAAAATGCCGCATTTTCTCTGTGAGGAAATGCAGGAATATCTCAGTATGCTCTACGGCCTCAAAAAGAAAGACCGTATCTTTACAGTAACGAAAAGCTATCTTCATCACGAGATGGACAGAGGGGCGAAAGCCGCAGGCGTGAAGCGTATCCGCATTCATGACCTTCGTCACAGCCATATCAGTTTGCTGATTGATATGGGTTTTTCAGCGGTGGCGATTGCCGACCGCGTGGGACACGAGAGTATTGAAATCACTTATCAGTACGCCCACTTGTTCCCGTCCAAACAGACGGAAATGGCGGAGCGATTAGACGACTTAGGGAAAGGAGATTTTGAAAATGTCAGCTAAGAACAGAGACAACAGAAACCGTTGGAGAAATATCACGGTGGGATTTCGGGTATCGCCCGAAGAAAACGAACGCATTAACAAGGCGGTTGCTTTATCGGGATTGCCGAAGCAGGAATACTGCTACCGCCGCTGTCTGAATCAGGATGTGGTCGTGCAGGGCAATCCGAGGGTGTATAAGGCTCTGAAACAGGAGCTTGCCGCTGTCCTTGCGGAGTTACAGAGGATTGAAGCGGGAAACGGTGTAGATGATGAACTGCTCGATGTCATTGAACTAATCGCCGTGATTCTCGGCGGCTTGAAAGGAGAGGAACAGGATGAATAAGCAAAAAGAAATGACCGCCCGTAACACATCTGTTGGCGCAGATGATAGGCAGTCACTCCATGTAATTAATAACAGTATAACCAATCAAGGCAGAAATATCAATGCTTTTCTTCTGAAAGGCGGTGGAAGGAATGGCTGAACTGAAAATTATCAGTATGGACGAAGTCCCTGTGGAAGAAGTGGAATGGCTGTGGTATCCATATATTCCATTCGGGAAATTGACAATTATTCACGGTGACGGCGGCGAGGGGAAAACAACTTTAATCCTTCGGTTGGCGGCGCTGTTGTCGAGGGGAGAAAAGCTTCCCTGCGACAGCACCGAGCGTGAGCCGATCAAAGTGATTTATCAGACCGCAGAGGACGGACTCGGAGACACAATCAAACCACGGCTGCTCGCCGGTAATGCGGATTGTTCGCAAATCAAAGTCATAGACGAGTCGGAAGCGTCGCTTACTATGCTGGACGAACGCATTGAAAAAGCGATTGTGGAAACAGGCGCAAGAGCGCTTATCTTAGACCCGGTACAGGCGTATATCGGTGCGAAAGTTGATATGAACCGGGCAAATGAAGTGAGAGCCGTCCTTTCCCAATTAGGGCGGATAGCCGGGCAATATCGGTGCGCCATTATTTTGGTCGGACATTTAAATAAAGCGCAGGGAAACAAATCCAATTACAGAGGGCTTGGTTCCATCGACTTTCAGGCAACTGCACGGAGCGTTCTGATTGTCGGCAGGTTAAAAGATAATCCGCAGATCAGGGTGATGGTGCAGGATAAGTCCTCCCTTGCTCCAGAAGGCGAGCCGATTGCTTTTGAGCTGGACAAGGAAGACGGATTTCGATGGCTCGGTCATTATGATATATCGGCGGACGATCTGCTCTGCGGTATTCCAAGAGAGAAAAAATCCGAACAGGCGGAAAATCTTATCCTTGAATATCTTTCACAGGGTAAGTATCCACAGCAGGCATTGCTGAAGAAAGCACAGGCGATTGGTATCTCCAAGCGTGTGCTGGACGAGGCGAAGAAGGCGCTGAATGTCCGATCTCTCAAAGAGGGCAGTCAGTGGTACTGGGAGCTTCCCGAAAAAACAGAGTGAGGGTTTTCAAGGTTGCAACATTGCAAAAACTGGCACACCTGCAACCTTGCAATGTTCCTTTTTCGGGAAGTAATAAAGTTTGGTGGAGAGTGCGGAGAGCACCTTTTCAAAGGTGTTCTTTGCCCCTCGGAGAGCCCACGACATCTTTGCAACCGTCAGGTTGAAAGTGTCATAGTGGGTTACGCACTTTGAAAAAGGTGCGTAACTGCACTTCCCCACAGTATCGCAAAACGAAGGGAGGGATACGAATGCCGAAGGGAGATTTCAGCGTTGCCCGTATAGAAAAGCGGACGAGAGCGAGCGTCGGAAAGTTTGAACGGCACATTGAGCGAAAAAATGAAAGCTATGAAAATATGAATGTTGATCTTTCCCGCACGCCGATGAATGTTCACTTTCAAAGTTGCGGCGAGCTGACCTACAACGAACATCTGGACAGGCTGATTGCAGACGGGATGGTCTCCTTAAAGGGGCTGAAAGCGGATGCAACGGTCTTTAACGAGATGATATTGGATGTGAATACCGACTACTTCGAGAGAAACGGCGGTTATGATTTCGCCTGCCGATTCTATGAAGAAGCGTTCCATTTTGCAGAAAAACTCTATGGAAAAGACAATATTATTTCCGCAGTCATGCACGCTGATGAGCTGAATATCGCTATGACTGAAAAGTACGGAAAGCCGATTTATCACTACCATCTGCATATTATGGCGCTGCCTGTGGTGGACAAAGAAGTGCGTTGGTCGAAACGCTGTAAAGATCCGGCGCTGGTAGGAACTGTGAAAGAGGTGATTCATCAAGTCAGCCATTCAAAGAAATGGAAATCAGAAAAAGCGTTGGACGAAAGCGGAAATCCCGTACTAAATAGTAAGGGGAAACCTGTCTACCGTGCTTCATATAGCATTTTACAGGATAAGTTTTACGAATATATGAAGGACGCAGGATTTGAGGGCTTTGACCGTGGCGAGCGAGGAAGTACAGCAGAAAACTTGACTTCGCTTGGGTACAAAATCCAGCAGGACGAAAAAAGGCTGGCAGATATTGAACAGAGAATTGCCGCTGAGCAAGTCCGATATAACGACAATCACAAGGCGTTTATGACCTTTGCGGAGATTGACAGCTCAGGCAAAAAGTCCTTCACGGGCAAATACACGGTATCGGCTGGGGACTACGAAAAGCTGACAACGCTGGCAAAGCGCAGTTACTCGGCGGAATCTGAAGCGCAGCGGTTGAGAGAGGAAAATGGTAGACTGTCCCGTCAAATATGGTCGCTGCAAAGCGAGGTTTCAAAGTTAAGAACTGCGCTGCGGGAATTGACCGAAAAGTGCAGACCGTACCTTGAGGCATTAAAGATAGCGCCGCAAAAGGTCAAGGAGTTTATCAGCGGTATTCTTGAAAAATTCAAAAAGCAGGAAAAAAATATTTATTATGAGCCGATTTCGGCTCGTGAACAACAGTCATCGGAGCGTGAACAACGCTCTAAAAATAAAGATTATGAAAGGTAGGAAAACGAAATGTCAAAGACGATTTTTGAAGAAATGGGCGGCACTTATGTGCGACAGGGGGATTATAATCTCCCCTGCCTATCCCTACCCGCCGAAAAAGAAAACAAGCCCATTGGAGTGTGGGGGCAGCGGCATCTGCGCTATCTCAAACAGCACCGCAAGGTGCTTTACACCAATCTGCTCACAAATGGCAGGTTGAACAGTTATCTTGCGGATATTGACGAACAGGCAGAGGATATGTTTCTTCGGCTGGTAAAACAGATGGCAGAGCGTGAGGGTGTGACCGAGCAGCTAAAGGCGGAAAACGCCTTAGAATGGGTGCAGAGAATGAACAACATACGGGCGTGTGTGAGGGAGATTGTGGAGAGGGAGATTATTTTTGCATAGGCAAAATAAGGCGGCAGGGAGAAAATCCTTGCCGCCTTTTGTTATCTATAATCCAAATATTCTATAAATCTTTTTACTGCAAGGGAAGCGGTTTTCTTGCTTCGGAGCGCAAGACCGATATTACGGTATGCTGGAACATCAAGTTCTTTTGCAAGAATTTTATACGGTACACGCTTTAATATAAGCTGCGGTAAAATACTGATTCCAAGTCCGCTTTCCACCATTGACATAATGGCGTAATCGTCCCAAGTGGTAAAATGTACTTTGGGAGTTAACCCGCATCGTTCAAAAATTTCCGAAATCTCTGCCTTTGCACCTTTTTCAAGCAACATAAACGGATCGTCACAGAGCGCCGCAACGGGGAATTTCTCACATTCGGCAAGCCTGTGATTTTCAGGGATAATTGCCATTAGTTTGTCCTGCTCCAAAAAGATTGTTTGAAGTTCAGGGTGTGTCGGCAATCGCAAAAATCCACAATCTACCCGTCCTTCTAAAATCCATTCCTCAATTGCCGTGTAATCACCCAACAGCAATTCGTAATCAATATTTGGATAAGCCTTTTGAAATTCCTTTATGATGTTTGGAAGCCAATGAGTTGCCACGCTTGAAAAAGTACCGATACGAATTAAGCCTGATTGAAGCCCGTTCAGTTCATCAATTTCCATCTGTAATTTTTCAAATTCAGCTACAACGCTTTTCGCATATGGAAGAAGCTTCATACCGTCTGATGTTAGTTTTACTCCGCCTACGCTTCGTTCGAGCAAAGCAACTTTCCACTCTCTTTCAAGGTCGTTTATCATTCTGCTGATACTTGACTGTGAGTAATTTAAGAGTTCAGCCGCTTTGGTAAAACTGCCGCACTCAGCCGTTTTTACAAACGAAATATATTTCTGTAAGTTCATATCCATGCTCTATCATTCTCTTTCCAAATGTAATTTATTTGATTTATTCGCTTTTCAAATATATATCCTTATGATACAATGAAATCGTCACAAAATCAAGTATGTGAGGACGATTATGATGATTACTGTTAGTGAAATTCAAAAATCTGCCCCGCAGATTTTCAAAACAAATTTGCAGGAAAAGGTTTACCATACATTAGAAAATTTACAGATACCGTTTGAGCGTGTTGACACAGACGAAGTGATTACAATGGAAGATTGCAGTGCTGTCAACGAAAAGTTAAATATGAAAATGGTAAAAACGCTTTTTCTTTGCAACCGACAACAGACAGAATTCTATCTGTTCATTACCTGCGGTGACAAGGCATTTCGTTCAAAGGATTTCAGTAATGCGCTTGCTGTTTCCCGTGTATCTTTTGCCCCAGCGGAACTTATGGAAACAATGCTTGGTACAAAAATCGGTGCTGCGACTGTTTTCAGCTGCCTCTTAGATTGTGACAATAAGGTGCAGATCGTTTTTGATAAAGATGTCTTATCCGAAGAATATTACGGGTGCAGTGATGGAACGACAACAGGATATATGAAAATACGAACAGAAGATATTGTTCACAAATTATTAAACTATGCGAAGCATAAGCCTGCTGTAATTGAGGTGTGATAATGGGACTATATCAAAACAGAATTGTTGTCAAAGTAGGCACATCTACTTTGACAAATGAAGTCGGTCAAAGTGACCTGCGTTCCTTTGACCGACTTGCTTGTGTCCTATCCGATATTCAGAATATGGGATATGAGGTGATTTTGGTATCTTCGGGAGCAATTGCCGTAGGTACAAATAAGCTGAATATGAAAACAAGACCGACAAGTATGCGGATGAAACAGGCAGCGGCGGCGGTAGGTCAATGCAGGATTATGTATCTGTATGACAAGTTTTTTGGAGATTACGACAAAACGATTGCTCAAATACTGCTAAATGCAGAGGATATTGGGCAAGAGGAAAAGAAAGAAAACCTTACAAACACCTTTAATGCCTTGCTTGAAATGGGCATTATTCCCGTAGTAAACGAAAACGATTCGGTCAGTTACACCGAAATAGAATCAGAGGAGCGTCTGTTTGGTGATAACGATATGCTGTCTGCTGTGGTCGCAGTTCTATGTAAAGCAAAGCGGTTGATTATCCTATCAGATATTAACGGTTTTTATGACAGTGACCCACGCCTATGTCCCAATGCGAAACTGATTGAAAAAATCTTGCAGATTGATGAAAATGTCTATTCTCTCGCAGGGGGCGCAGGCTCAAGGCGAGGGACAGGCGGTATGAAAACAAAACTCCAAGCGGCGGAATTGGCGACAGCAAATGGTGCAGATACAGTCATTACAAATGGAAAGCATCCAGAATCAATTTATGAGATTATCAAGGGTGGCAAAATCGGTACGCTGTTTGTTGGAAAGGCGGAACAATGAAACACTCTTATTTCAAGTATATTTTTGCATTGTTACTTTTCGGCTCAAACGGTATCGTGGCAAGTTTTATCAGGATGAACAGTTATGAAATTGTGCTGCTCCGAACGCTGCTCGGTAGTTTTCTTTTATTGGCAATTTTTATACTCAGCAAAGGTAAGTTTACTTTTTATAAGAGTAAAAAGCATTTTCTTTATCTGACTATATCGGGAATCTCTATGGGAACAAGTTGGATGCTGCTCTATGAGGCTTACGCAAGAATCGGCGTTAGTATTGCGTCGCTTTTGTATTACTGCGGCCCTGTGATTGTGATGGTGTTATCCCCATTGCTGTTTCGGGAGAAACTAACAATTTATAAGGTTATCGGCTTTATATCTGTTCTTTGTGGTGCGTTTTTTGTAAATAGTAATGCACTGTCCGGTGACGGGGATACCTTTGGTGTTATATGTGGCGTTCTTTCGGCTGTGATGTATGCCTTTATGGTGATTTTCAATAAGAAAGCAACCAGCATAACAGGTCTTGAAAATTCAACGCTTCAGCTTATCATTAGTTTCCTTACGGTTGCTGTTTTCGTGGGGATTAAGCAGGGTTTTGTTATGGTTATTTCCACTGAAAGCACTTTGCCGTTGTTGATACTTGGCTTTATAAATACGGGAATCGGCTGCTATTTCTATTTTTCTTCTATCGGAAACTTGCCTGTTCAGAGTGTTGCACTCTGCGGATATTTAGAACCGCTTTCTGCTGTTATGTTGTCGATGCTGATTTTAAGAGAAACAATGTTATCTATGCAGATTATCGGCGCTGTATTGATATTGGGTGGTGCAATTTTGGGAGAATGTATGAAAAGACAAGGAGTAAAGCAATGAAAACAATACAATGGCTACTGTGTCCTGCTTGCAAAATACAGATAAGGGAAGATACGGTGTTAAAGAAATTTCCTCTATTCTGTCTGAAATGCAAGCAGGAAACTTTGATAGATGTTAAGGACTTTAATTATGATCATTCACAAAGAAAATTCTGAGGAGTGAGAGGAAGTGTTGTTGGATATCTTGAAATTCTAAACAAAATCGCTTATAATGTCTGTTAAAGCATATTACTATTATCCACAGTTGAATGGCTGCTGTTATCAACCACGATAACAAACTGATAACATTAGCCCATATAGGCAGGATAATATGGATACATCAAATAATCAAAAGTACCACGAATACGACAGAGAATAATCTCTAAACAAAATTGATTAGGCTTTGTCGAGGGGGAATAAAGGTAAAAAGCTTCTCAAAACCTCTATTTTATTTGTAAAGCATTGGTTTTATCGTGTTTATTTATATTTTCTATAGGACCCTCTTTTTGAGGTGATACGATGTGAGGCAAAAGTAAACACCTCGATCTGGCTTTTAAGTAACCTCTCGGTATTTCATGAGCAATGCCGAGAGGTTTTTGGTTTTGTTTGTCATACGAAAAAGGCTATTATAATAAAAAAATCCTTTCTTACTTTGGCGGAAACGTATTAGTGATATTAAGTCATTGATGTGCTGCATTCGTAAAATATAATTCTGTTAGTTATAAAAATAAACTGATGATCATAGGCTTTTATGTTGTACTTTATTTTTGTAAGGTAAGCAACCCATAAAAAAGTCTTGCTTTTTTATGGGTTTTGTGTTATTTTAAAATCGAACCGGTTCGGAAAGCGAGGAATTACAGTGAGGCTCACGATTTCTGATATTGCGAAAAAAACAGGATATGCCAAAAGTACGGTATCGGCTGCGCTGAACAATAAACCGGGAGTGAAACCAAAAACCAGAGAAGAAATCCAGCGGATCGCAGCAGAAATGAATTATATTCCCAATGAGTTTGCACGCAATCTGTCCATGCAGACTACGAATACCATCGGGATCATTGTGCGGGATATCACCAATCCTTTTTACGCCAAGATCTGCCGTGCCATTGAGAATACTGCTTCCGAGCACGCTTATACAACCTTAATTTTAAATACTGACGGTATCCGTGAAAAAGAACTGAACGCTATTAGGGTAATGTCGGGTCAAATGGTGAGTGGGGTTATCATCGATATCAGCGGCAAAGATACAGATCTCCTAATGGAGTTGAACAAATTTGGTCTACCCTTTGTAGTGTTTGGAACCACGGCCGGCGAGCTTGCTGCGGATAGCGTAGAGGCTGACGATTATAACGGTGCCTATCAGGCGGCCGAATATCTTTATTCTTGCGGCCATAGAAAAATTGGCTTTGTCCACGGAGGAATGGAGTCGGTCTATTCCCAACGGCGTTTACGGGGAATCAGGAAGGCATTGGAGCATAATGGTATTGAGCTGGAGGAAAAATATATTTTTTATAAAGCTAAAACCATACAGGAAGGCTATCTGATGGGAAAAAAGCTGGTAAATTTCGAGGATTTGCCCACCGCAATTATTGCGTATAATGATTTGGTGGCGGTAGGGATGATCCGTGCCCTGGAGGAAAATGGACGGCAGGTACCGGACGATATCTCCATCATCGGATTTGATGATATTGAATTAATGACTTTCCCTTTGACTACTGTGCAAATTCCGGAATATGAGATGGGAGAGAAGGCGGCAGAGCTTTTGTTTGATAAAATTATGGGAAAAGCCAGTGGCAGGCCCAGAGAAATTTTACTGGATACTGAGCTAGTGGTAAGAAAATCGGTGAAAAGACTATTATAATCTTTTTTAAGGAAAATCCGAACCGGTTCGAAAAACTGGTGAGGGTATGCCTTAGCCTTAAAAAGTAGCCCTGTATGTTAGTTATTTTTCAAGCAGTTAATTAGATAAAATTTGTTGCAAAAATACAACACAAGGAGAGTTGCTAGTTAGGCAAAAGAACCTGTTAGTTTATTGTATAGAAATATCGAACCGGTTCGGAAAATACTTTGAAAAGTATTTTGTGATAAATTTCATGTAAATTATTAAAAAGGAGTGGCAATTATGTTAAAACAAAAGATGGCATTGCTCTTGGCGGCGGCTATGCTGGCCGGTGCTGTGTCCGGCTGTTCCAACAGCCAGCAAGGTGGAGAGGTATCTGCGGACTCCGGTGCTTCCGCGCAGAGCGAGGGTTCCTCCCAGGCGGAAAACCAGGAGCCCGTGACCATTAAATTCGTAGGATACGCGAACTCTGCTGCCGGCTTCGAGGCAAGGGCTGAGGAATTTATGTCTCAGCGCTCTGATATCAAGGTAGAGGTGCAAGGAATTCCTGCTAATAGCTGGGGTGAGCTCATGCAGGCGATTAGTGTAAATATCGCTGGCGGCGATGTTCCGGATATCGCAGATATCGCCAGCGAGGGCCAGAGATCCTTTGCGGCCTCCGGTATTATTATCCCGATTGACGAGTATCTCGAACGGGATAAGGAAGAAATGAAAGAGACTCTGGATGAAATTGACCCGGCGCTGATGGAAACCATGAAGTACGACGGAAAGACCTACTGTCTGCCCACGGTTTGGAACAACATATTGTTGTACTATAATAAAAATGTGCTGGAACGTTTCAACATCCCCGAGCCGGAATCCGGATGGACCATTGATGATTTTATCGAGATCTGCCAGACTGTGACCTCTGAGAACGACGGTACCAATGATGTTTACGGTTATGCCTTTGGAAACGCTTACTTTAATACAATTGTTCCTTGGATGATAGTTTCTGGCGGCAATGTGCTTAACGACGATTGGACCGAGTCACGCCTGACGGATCCGGATACCCTTGCGGGCGTGCAGCTTTTGTATGACTTTGTTTATAAATATAATATTTCTCCAAAAATTGATGCCGGCGTAGCTGACCTGGATCTGTTCGTACAGGATAAGCTGGCCTTTATGAGTGCGGGCATGTGGCAGGTTAACGCTCTGAAAAACGCCGACTTCCCGGTAGATGATTACGACGTAGTGGATCTTCCCATTGTAAAAGAGGATAAAGCTGTGATCGGCGTAGGTGGCGCTCCAATCTTCGCAGCCAGCGAGCATCAAGACGCCGCTTGGGAATTCGCAAAGTTTCTGTCCAGCAAGGACTTCCAGGATACCTTTATCGTAGAGGATGGCTGGTCCATTCCCGCCGTGAAATCCGCTGCCGATACTCTGGCCGCCAAGGATTTTGCCCCGGCTCATGCCGACTTGTTTTACGCTTCTGCCCAGAAGGGCGTAATGGTTCCGGCTCCACAGGAATATGGCGCTATCGAATCTGTTTTGCTCCGTGAGTTCGGCGCCGCTATGGCTAACATGAAGACGATGGAAGAAGCCATGGCAGCTGCGGAAGAAGAAATTAACGCTGAGATCGCAAAACGCGGATAATTTCCCCAGGCGGTAATTTTCCAGCAGGACAACGCCGCCGCAAGGCGGCGTTGTCCTGCTCAACTCAAAAGAAGCGGTTGCGAAAATCGGAAAGCTTGCAGCCCGCATTGTAGTATATAAAGCAACCGTTGTAGTGTTGCCGGGGCTTTTTGTAAGCTGAGTATTTCCAGACAGGTTCGATTGGAGCTGATTTCCAGAAAGGGCGCGGTACGATGAAAAACACATTGAAAAAGATAAAGGGAAAAGAAATCATGTGGGCTTACATTATGTTAGCCCCAGCGATTCTGCTGTTTATTACGTTTGTTTTGATTCCCTTGGTGTCCACCTTTGTAATCTCCTTTTGTGAATGGGATATGCTGACGCCGGCTGAGTTTGTAGGCTGGCAGAATTTTGAAACCTTGTTAAACGATCAGCGGCTTCGCACAGTGATTATTAATACCTTGATTTTCGCGGTTGCCGCCGTGATCCTCAAAATTGGAATAGGATTACTGTTGGCCGTAGTGGTCCACAGTATTCGAAATAAATTTTTGACCTCTGTGATGGAATCTGTTTTCTTTTTCCCGATCATTCTGCCTATGGCCATTGTCGCCATTGTCTGGGGAATGCTGCTGAACACGGATATGGGCGTAATCAATGGACTGCTGACCACGGTGGGCTTGGGCAAGGTTCCCTGGCTGACTGATCCTAGATTTTCCCTAATAACGGTTATCATCCTGGATGTTTGGAAGGGCGTAGGTTTTTTCTTTATCATTTACCTGGTGGCTCTGCGGAATGTCCCCAAGGATCTTTATGAGGCCGCGGAGATCGACGGTGCTGGCAAGAGTAAAAAGTTTTTTTCCATTACCCTGCCTCTAATTTCTCCCACCACTCTCTTCCTAACCATTCAGGCGGTGATCGGTTCTCTGCAGGTGTTTGACCAGGCGTACGTTCTTACCAAAGGCGGCCCCGGGGATTCCAGTAGCACCATGGTGTTCTATATCTGGCAGAACGCTTTCCAGAAGATGGATATGGGATATGGAACCACCCTGGCTCTTTTGCTGTTTGTTTTCGTCATGATTGTTACAGTGACCCAAATGGTATTGAGTAAAAAATGGGTGTTTTATAATTAAACCAGGAAGGAGCTTAAACAATCATGAGAAAATTAAAAAGAGTGCCCTGGTGTCTTTTCCTGATCGTGTTTTTAACGATCGGCACAATCATTATGATCTACCCCTTCATCTGGATGGTTTCCGCTTCCTTTAAGGAGGTGGCGGAAATGTATCAGATACCTCCGACGGTTATCCCCAGGAATCCTACCATTAAAAATTACTTGGTGGTATTCCAGCAGATGGGCTTGCTGGCGGCTATGTATAAAAACAGCCTGATTGTTTCTACCAGCATCACCGTGCTGCAAACGCTGACCGCGTCATTAGCGGCGTTTGTGTTTGCGAAATTGCGCTTCCCGGGAAAGAATTTTATTTTTATCACCTTCATGGCGGCTATGATGGTTCCGGCACAGCTGACGATTATTCCCAACTACTTTATTGTCAAGGCTCTGGGGCTGATGGACAGCTTGGGAAGTCTGATCGCTTTGGGAGCCTTCAGCGCTTTTGCCATCTTCTTAATTCGCCAGTTTTTTATGTCTCTGCCTTTAGAACTGGATGACGCCGCTAAAATTGACGGTTGCGGCTACTTCCGATCCTACTTATTGATCCATTTCCCTTTGGCTAAATCGGTTCTGTCGGTAAACGCGATTCTATGCTTCAACGGTGCCTGGGGAGATTTCTTCAACCCGTTGATTTTCTTGAAGAGTATTCAGAACATGACCTTGCCTCTGGGCTTGAGTATGCTTCAGGGAATGTACAGCCAGCAGAGCCCGGCGGTAAACGTGGCCACAATGGTTGTGGCTCTGATCCCTGTTTTAATCGTTTTCCTGATAGGCAGAAAACGCCTGATCGCGGGCGTTGCCACAACGGGCATGAAGATGTAGCAAGAAATTTTATTTGCGGAGGAAATTATGACACAGGACAAGGAATTGTGCTTTTTATGGGATAATACAATTCATGGAGCCATTCCAGCCTTTGAAAAATTTGAAGCGGCTTTCGCTTTTGAGAAAGTGTTCGAGCATCCCTATTGTCCAGAGGAGGTGGATCTGAAAGCCTATATTTTAAAGCCGAACGGGGATCAAAAGCAGATTTCCGGATTTTGGTACGAGGGCTTTCAGCGCGTTTTGCGAAATGGGCGGGAGATATTGATTTCTACACTGGAAAAGGATTGGAGAATCCGTTATTCCGCCCAGGTGCCCGGAGAATACCGCTACTATGTAACTCTGCTGGACAAAAAGCGCCACCGCTCTTACCGGTATCCGGAGAAGGGGGAGCTCTCTTTTACGGTAACCCCATCGGACAGAAAGGGCTTTTTGCGGGTTTCCGCACGGGATCCGGCTTATCTGGAGTTTTCCGACGGCAGCCCCTATTTAGGCATTGGACATAATTTATGCGGCTGGGAATGGGGAGGCACCGACAATCGTCTGGGAACCTATGAATATGACCGGTGGCTTTCTTCCATGGCTCAAAATGGAGCGAACCTAACCCAGTTCGATTTCTGCGAAGGCGATCAGATCGAGTGGACTCCCTGTGATAATGAGCTGCCTTTTTCTGAGGACTGGAAAGGGCTGAACGAGTATAATCAGCAAAACGCCTGGAAAATGGACCGGAGGTTCCAAACAGCGGAAGAGCTGGGGATTTTTTTCCGGCTTTCCCTGTTTCATTGGGAGGACTTTGACGACGAGACGGAGAAATTTCCTGATTGGGGCTGGAACCGAAATCCCTATCACGATCAAAACGGCGGTCCGGCGAAAAACGTATCCGAATTTTTTGAAAAGCCAGCCTGCAAAAAATATGTAAGATATTATCTGAAATATGTGGCGGCACGTTGGGGATATAGCCCTAATCTGATGGCCTATGAGCTCTGGAATGAGATCGACGCTCCGGAGGTTATGTGGAGAGCGGGGGAGGACTACGATCAGGAGGCCTCCAAGGTCATTGGATGGCACAGCGAAATGGGAAGTTACCTGAAACAGCTGGACAGCAAGCACCTTGTGACATCTAGCTTTGCAGATTCCAGACGGGATTTAAATTTGTGGCAGCTTCCCTGTATTGACTTGACCACAGTTCATCGTTATACTTATTTCAATGAGGAATACGGCCAGCGGCAGTACGATACCGAGGGAGCCCTGAGCGCGGTTTTAAAGGAACGGTTCAGCCAGGTGGAAAAGCCGGTTCTGTTCGGCGAATTTGCCTTATCCCCCGGCGGAGATATCCAAAAGGATTATGACCCGGAGGGAATTGAATTTCATAATCAATTGTGGGCTTCCTTGCTGCTGAAATCCTTGGGAACCGCAATGCACTGGACCTGGGGCTCTTATGTGGATAAAAATAGGCTTTATAGTAAATATCTTCCGGTTTCCCGTTTTTTCGCTGGAGAGGATCTGCGGCGAACAGTTTCTTTTTCCAACCTGGATGCGGTCACAGAGAGACTTCTTATCTTGGGCCTGAGAAAAACAGACCGGGCCTGTCTGTGGATAAAAAAGCGGGACTGGGGCTTCTGCCAAGCTAATGAGGGAAAGAGTTCTTCGGTGGAAAAGGGGCGTACGGCGGAAGTTCCCGGCCTGAAAGCCGGAGACTACCAGGTGGAATTTTATGATACCAAAACCGGAAAGATATTGGAGAAAAGTACGATAACCGCCGCAGGAGAAACGCTGACGCTGCTTCTGCCTGGCTTTTCCGGGGATTTAGCGGTCAAGCTAAAGCCTAAGGAGAAGGATACTCTCTGGAAAAGTATAGATTTTCCCAGACCGAAAAAAAGTTCCCGAACAGAGTTTTTACAGGATGGGGCAATCCTTTCCGCCGGTGGGGCGGGATTTTGCGGAGAAAAAGAGGAATACCGGTTTGTTTACCAGCAGGCTTCAGGGGATTTCCGTCTTTCCGCTGAAATCAGAAGCCTTACCAACTTGGGCGAGCGTGTGGCGGCAGGCCTGATGGTTCGGGACAGCCTGGAACCGGAGAGCGGCTACATCGCCGTGTTGCTTCATCCTTACTCAAAAGCACAGGTTATTATCAGGCGCGATGGAAACACAGAAATTTTGAAGGAATTTGATGCAGGAGAAAGACCATGCTTTGGGTTAAACCGTGCAGCGGGAGTCCTGACCGTCCGGCTGGCCAAGCAGGGGCGGGAGTGGGAACCCGTGTTCCAAATCCAGGTTTCCAAGGAGAAAGAACTGCTGGTCGGCCTGACGGCAGCCTCCAGTCATACCATCACTTATATTACAGCGGAATTTCATCAACTACGTTTAGCCAAAATAGAGGAGGAAATATTATGACAAACAATCAGTATGGCGCCAAGGTTTATCCTTATGAAGCCACGGAATGTAAATTTCTGCTGGGGGGCATTGGCACCGGCAATGTATCTGTGGGGACCCGGGGCAACTACTGCGACTGGGAAATTTTTGGCCAGCCGGGAAAGGGAATCCACTTTCCATATACGTTTTTCGCACTTTGGGCAAAAAGCAAAAATACTCAGCCCATCGTCCGAATTCTGGAATCCCGGATTCAGCCGCCGTATACTTGCTCTCACGGGTTTATTTCGGCTGATTTGGCTGGGCTGCCCCGGTTTGAGCGTTCCAGTTTTTCGGCTGCTTATCCCTTTGTCAATGTAGCGTTAGAGGACAGTAAGCTGCCCCTTTCTGTGGAATTAGAGGCGTTTACCCCTTTTATTCCTCTAAACGCTAAGGATTCTGGAATTCCCGGCGCGGTGATCCGTTATAAGGTGAAAAACAACTCCGGTGAGGCGCTGGAGGCCACGGTGGCTTCGTCCGTCGCTAATGCAGTGGGCTTTAACGGCTACGACCTTTTTGACAATCTTTTGGTCAAAAGGCCGGTGAAAAACCAATATCTTGACCAGGATCAAATGAAAGGGCTTTTATATACCAGTCCGGAGCTTGCGGAGGATGATTTTACAAACGGCAGCATTGCTGTGATGACTGGGGAGGACAGCGTTACGGTCAAGGAGGAGTGGCTTTCCGGTGCTTGGTGGGATGGTATTCATGATTTTTGGGATGACTTTTCCGAGGATGGAAGGCTTGAATTTCATTCGGAGTTCCAGGGCAAGGAAAGCAAATTCAATGATTTAAGCGATTTGAGAATTGGTTCTTTAGGCGTATGTAAAACAATTCCGGCATATGGAGAGGCTGTATTCGAATTTATTCTTACTTGGTATTTTCCGAATCGTCCAAAATACTGGGGCGGCCATGTCTGCCCGGAAAACCGGAATAAAAAGGAGATTGAGCATAACTATTACGCCGATTTCCAGAAAAACGCCTGGGATTACGGCGTATATCTCTACAAAAATTTGGAGAGTCTGGAAAAAGCCTCCCGCTCCTTTACCAAAGCGCTTTATGAAAGTACGCTGCCGGATTATGTGATCGAGGCGCTGGCCAATAATATCACCGTTTTAAGAAGTCCTACCTGTTTCCGGATTTCCGACGGTACGTTCCTGTCATGGGAGGGGAGCTTTCCCCAACACGGCAGCTGTGAGGGGAACTGCACTCATGTGTGGAATTATGCGCAGACCGCCGCGTTCTTGTTCCCCGAGCTGGAGCAGTCTATGCGAAGGACAGAATTCCTGTTGGAAACCGACGATACAGGCAGAATGGCGTTTCGGACGCTGCAAGTATTCGGAGACAAAAAATGGGAAATGATCCCCGCTGTAGACGGACAAATGGGTACCATTCTGCGGCTTTACCGGGATTGGAAGCTGGGCGCTGGGGATGCCCTGTTAAAAGAAACCTGGGAAAAAGCTGCCTTAGCGTTGGATTTCGCATTTACCTATTGGGATTCCGATAAGGACTGTGTACTGGATGATCAGCAGCATAATACCTATGATATAGAATTTTACGGTCCCAACTCCTTAAGCAACTCTCTGTTTTTGGCGGCGCTGAAGGCAGGAAAGGAAATGGCCGCATACTTAGGGGATACCGCGCATGCGGAAAAATATGCCGAAGCGTTCCGCAAAGGAAGCGAAAAAATGGATTCCCTGCTGTGGGGAGGCGACTATTATATCCAGGTGATCGACGATATTAACGCCTATAAATACCAGTACGGCACCGGATGCCTGGCGGATCAGGTCTTTGGACAAATGCTGGCCCACCTGAATCACCTGGGCTATGTCCTGCCGGAGGAGCACATCAAAAAGGCCATTCACTCTGTATTTCAGTACAATTTCAAGGAGACGATGGAGGATCATGTCAATGTCCAGCGTACCTATGCGCTGAATCAGGAAAAAGGCTTGGTATTGTGCAGCTGGCCTCAGGGCGGCCGTCCAAAGCTGCCCTTTGTATACAGCGATGAAGTATGGTCCGGCATAGAATACCAGGTGGCAGCCCACCTGATTTTTGAGGGCTTTGTGGAAGAAGGCCTGGCCGTTGTGAAAGCGGTTCGGGAACGGTATAACGGCTACGACTGGAATCCCTGGAACGAGGTGGAATGCGGCAACCATTATGTCCGCAGCATGGCGAGCTGGTCTGTGCTGGTGGCTCTGAGTGGCTATCAGTTCGACCTGGTAAATAATACCATCGGGTTTGCACCGGTGATCCATCAGGACGATTTTCGGTGTTTCTTTTCCAACGCCAAAAACTGGGGCGTCTATTCTCAGAAGCGTGACCCTAAAAGCGGCAAGCTGGAAACCAAGGTGGAAATTCTCTATGGAGAAGCAGATGGCCTAAAGGTAAATCATCTCTGATACCCTAATGCTTTGTCAGCGTATTTGGTTCACTTACTATAATTTACCATGTTTTGCGATAATGGAGCTACTGGTCAGGCTAAGAACGATAAGAAAGGCGGGAAGAGAATTCTCTTCCCGCCTTTCTTATCGTTCT